>VFQP010002621.1_pt1 | contig 19716 bp, 17 predicted proteins | sample 3512351 | NCBI WGS metagenome assembly VFQP01 (sample SAMN10412372, study PRJNA504923) | tailings metagenome | isolation source: Relicate 1 Philex TSF1 revegetated site | place: Philippines: Tuba, Benguet | collected 2017-08-29
AACCGATCAAATTCCGCCAGAGCTTTCCAATGCCATCTTCGCCTTGAAAGCGGGCGGGATCGCCGATCCCGTGAAGCAGGCGAAGGGCTTCTACAGCTTCCGTGTAGCCGAGTACTCTTCGCAGACGCTTGAAGAATTGAAGCCCACGCTATCCACCCAATTGAAGGATCAAAAGTTCCAGGAATGGCTGCGCAGTACCCAAGACTCCGTTGAGGTGAAGATCGACGATCCAGCCTTCTTTGGCAAGACACCCGCTGCGCCAGCGCCGCCGGCCGCCGCTGCGGTGTCTCCCAAACCTGCTGCCCCACCGGCCGCGCCAAAGAAGCCGTAACCTGTTCTTGTGCTCGCGATCCGCTTTGCTTCCCACTTGCGTGCGCATCGCGGAAAGCTGGAGTTTGGCCCTGGCCCAGGGGATGAAGTTTTCGCGGCGAGTTTCTTGACTCGCCGCGAAATTGTTTTTGACGAGTCCCTCCTCCACCACGCTCCCGAGTTCCTGAACATTTTCGCCCATGAAATCTACCATTTCGTCTGGCGAAAGTTAGCCAATGCTGACCGTACTGCTTGGGAAGCGCTGCTAAAGAACGAAAAGCGTCCGCTTCATTCCGGACTCTCCAGCCGTGTCGCCTTCGAGCGCCATCGGGAACGGCCCAGTGCCAAGAAGTGGAAACACTATGTCTGCGAAGCGTTTTGCGATTCCGCGGCGGCAATGACCACGCCCCAAGGCAAGCTCTCAGCTCGGCGTAGAGCCTGGCTAGAAGCGCTTTGCCAACGCCGCCGCCTCGAGATATAAACCTACTGCGTTACGTTTAACTTCACCGGCGGGCTTGCTACGTCGCCCACACTCACAATCACGTCCTGACTGCCAAGCGGGGTTCCCGGCGCCACCGTGAAGTTGATTTGCGTAACACCTGCCAAACCAGGCGGCACGCCGACGAAAAGAACCGTGGCGGGTACGCCACCCACCGTCAACTTCACTGGCAGCTTTGGCTTCGGCAACGCCTCGATTGGGGTTCCTGGGGCCGGCCCCTGTCCATTCGGCAAAGCAGGCTCCAACGCCCCATCTCCGGTTATGAAACAGATAATCGTTCCGCCGCGCGCAGCGCTGCTGAAAGGCACCAGCGTGTTGTTGGCGCCCGCGAAGATCCCTGGCGCCACTGGCACAACCGGGAAGGTCTTGAAATACGTCTCTCTTTGACCGCCAACGAAGTCCACATCGAGCCGGAGTGTCGCAGGCCCGGGTTGTGTCTCGTAAGGGATCTGGAAGTTAATCTGTCCCGGTGACGCAAAGTAGAACGGAGCGGCCACCCCGTTGATCGTCATGCGCGTTCCCGCCAGCGTATATGGCAGAGGTAAGACTGTGGCTTGGTCCGTGCGAGTCGCAAGGAAGCCGCCGAAGATACTGCTCAGCATCCCCGGCGCACTGACATTTCGAAAGGAAGCGCCATTGGTCAGTCCGCCTGGACTCACATAAGTGAATTGCCTTCTAGGCTGCAGGGGCACCACTAAATCACGCGTCCAGCGGTACGTGCCGGAATCCGCGCCACTGATGGAAATCCGAAGTTCATAAGGCGCCGTAACACCGCGGAATGACAGATCCGCCGAGAGCGAGCCAAAGGCGGGCACCGTATTGTTTCCACCAAAAAGGCTTCGAATTTGCGCGCTACGGTCTTCTCCATTGATCGCCAGGTTGGTAATGGTCGAGAGGAAGCCGGCTAGTTCCTTCAATGTTAGCCGGTAAAACCACTGGAAGCCTTCAGTATTGGGCGATTCCTCACCCACTTCGCGTGGCTCCACGATTACTTGAACCGCCGAGTTTTGCGCAGGTAGCCGCATCGTCACTACCGCGGAAGCCCCGCTGGAATTCAGCAGCGGGCTTCCCGCGTAGTAAGCCACGATCCTGTTCGTACCAACATTGAGGCGAGCCGCTTGGATCGTCAACGACGTGCTTGTCACGCTGCCACCACCCACAAGATTCGAAGTGCCCAGGAATGTCGCGCTATTGAAGTTGGTAAAAGAAGGCTCGGTGGTGCTGGCAAGAAAGAAAGAGATCGGTCCCGTCGGCGTATACGCCCCAGTCGATCGCACCAGCACATCGAGCGCGATGTTGTCGTTGAAAGTCGGGGTGAGGTTGCTGACGGTGAGTGTCGTTGTGGATGCCACAGTCTGGCTGCCATCCCATTGCGTGATGAACACATTACCATCAAGCGAGCCCAAGCCTGTCGCCAAGTCATAGCCCGCGCCAGCGTTGTAGCCAAGCAATCCGCCTACGCAGCCCGTCGTCCCCGCAATACAGGGAACCTTGTTGTCACCACTGGTCACATCATGAATCGCGGTCGGGGTCACCTGCCACATGCGATAAATCGCGGGGTTCACGTTGCCCAGGCCAGGTTGTGCCAACTGGCCGCGGGAGATCAAATAGCGGTTCAACATGGCCAATATGCCGGCAAACACCGGCGTCGCCGCCGATGTGCCACCCGCCACCCTCCACGCATCACCGGAACGAACCACATAGCCGTTCGAATAGAGACCCGCAGCAAACGAAATGTCCGGCGTTAATCGCTTATCGCCCGCTGGCATTCCCGGCCCGATTTGCCAATTGGGACGCGGGAATACAACGCTTGGTCCCCCGCCACCCGCCGCTACAGTTTTCAAGGAAACACTATCGTTCCATGCCGTCTCGGGCGTGTATCCCAGAGCGGATACTCCATTGAAGTCCGGCGCTGGTCTCCAGTAGGGCGAACTGCCCGGATACAAAGTCGTACCGCCCACAGCGGTGACTTCCGGCACGGATGCGGGCAAAGCGACAGAGGGGCCGTTCCCCGTGGACGTACCCTCGAAGCGAGCGTCGCAATTTGCGGCGCCCGCGTCGCCCGCCGCTGCGACTATAGTCATCCCCTGCGCATTCGCTTGCTGGGCCACCGTTCGCAGCATCTGCGAGAGATGAATACCCTGCGCCTCACAAGTGACGAAGCTATGGCTTACGATGTGGCCAAGATTCTTGTCCACCGCATGCAGCAGTGAAGTGCGGCTGTCGGAAGAATAGACGTATACGATGTCGGCGTTGCGCGCCAAGGCGCCCGCCCACTGGATGTCGAGATTCGCTTCGAGGATTCCCCCCGCGCTGGTGGAAGCGGGCGCCGTTCCCGCGAAGATCTTCTGCAGCTTGATTGTGGGCAAACCGAACCGTGTACGAAAGGCCGCGATGTCGGCGTCATTGGGTTCGGATACGCCGGTAATCACAATCTTTACCCCTGCGCCATCCACTCCGCTCCGCTGCAATTGATCGAGGTTGTAAACGATTGCGACATCTTGCGGCGTGATCGCGCGAAATCCATCCGGGGAGCCTGGCAATGCGGTCTGCGCCGGACGTTCCGGACTGTCCTGCATCCCAAAGTATCCGGAAGCAAGGTCCGCCAACTCATCGGGCAGGCGAGGTGAGCCTTTCGTCCCGATATCGAATCGAAAGGCTCGAGACACTTTCTCGAGCGAGCCATGAAAGGAAATCCAGCTACGGCCTCGCGAGACTTCATCGACTTGCAGCCCTTGCGAGCCGAGCCATTTCGTGAGCGCCTCCACCGCACCTTTGGTGGCGCCAAAGCGCTCTCCGAATTCTTCTGGGCTGATCCAGTGGTGGTACTGGGGCGAGCCGGGGTTGTGCAGGTCCAAGAGGAATTTGTCCAACTCAGCTTGTTTCTCTGTGGAAATCTTAAGGCCGAGCGTCAGATTTTGTAATGTTGCGTCGGGATCGAGATTGCGATTCGGCTGGGCAGCGAGCAGAATCGGCAAGAAGGAAACTGCGAATCGCGCGAATCTCATCCTTGAGTTGTAGCAGTTTGCCGTACGAAGAGGAATCGGGCGAAGGCTGGAGTACTCTTGATTGCTTAGGGCAGCGGCTTGCGCATAGCTAAGTCGAACACTGTACCTGGGCTCAGGAAGTAATGCCGCGGATTCTCATGTCTCCGCGCCGCGTCGTAGATCGCCACTAGACTTTCCCCGAGCACCGTGAAGCGGCTCCCCTCCACCGAGATCGCCGTTGATTCATCGATCCCGATTCCCAGCAGTTCCGGATGTTTGCCGATTACTTGCCACAAGTCGTTTGCGCGATTGCGCTTTAGAAGATGCTGATCGATTGCCGTGCCCGGCAGATACCCAAAGCCCTTTTCGTAAGCCGTGGCCATCATGACGAAGTTATTCTCCTGCGCTCCCCGCACCAGGTAGCTTGCTTGGATGGAAGCTCCAGCGCTCGTGCCCGCCACAACTCCACCTCGCTTCAATACCTCCAGAAACGCCTCTTGGGTCTTCGTACCCGCATAGGAATCGACAATCCGCCATTGCCTGCCACCACCGAAAAACACAATACTGGCCGACTTTAGCGGCGCCACAAAACTCTCCTCATTGGCTATTCTCGAGTCTCTTGTATGTAGAGTGGTCACGTGAGTGAAGCCCGCTTTGCGTAAAAATTCCGCCGCATCCGCTCTGGGCTCATTCTCGGATGCGGTCGGTACGTAAACAAGAGGCGCGTCGAATCCACCAGCCAGCCGAGCCAACTCTTTCCATATTGCGGGGCCGATGCTTCCGCCACCGATAATAAGAAGCTTTCCTTGCGAAGGCTCGACTCCAGCTGCAAAGCCGGTCATCAGGAGAATCAGCAGAAGCACGAAAGAGCGCGCCATGGTTTTAATAGGGTAGCTCCCCGCTGCCCTTGAAAGTTCGATATCGTCGAAGCTTCCGCATGAGCGAACCGTTCCGCGTCGGCATCAGCCACGACTTTGCTATTGATGTGAAAGGCCGCTACGAGGCCGCTGTGGATTCCGTGCTGGGTCACCAATCCAACATTCAAGTCGAGTTGATGCCAACCGCAATTGACGATTGGCCCAGCCGCGTCGACCTGGATTCGTATGACGCCATCCTTGCCCTTAATACTCGCATTGGTCCTCCCAATCTGGAGGGCTTGGAACGCCTCGCGCTCATCGCTCGCTGGGGAGTGGGCTACGACCGTATCGATACCGAAGCCATCACGCAAGCCGGCGTAGCACTCGCCATCACGCCCAACGCGGTTCGCCGTCCCGTCGCCGAGGCCGCTATCGGTCTCATCTTCGCTTCCACGCTCAACCTCGTCCGTCAACACCACATTGTCGAGAACGGCCAATGGCGCAGCGCCCTCCCGCGTCTCGGCCGCAACATGGCCGGCCGCTCGCTCGGCTCGATCGGCCTTGGCAACATCGCAAAAGAGATGTTTCGCATGTCCTCCAGCCTTGGCTTCGGTGGCTTCCTCGCGCATGACCCATACGCTGACCCTAGCGATGCCGAGCAACTCAACGTCCGGCTCGTCTCTCTCGAAGACCTATTCCGCGAATCCGACTTCCTCTGCGTCCATTGCCTGCTGAACGATTCTACGCGGGGACTTGTACGCCGCGAACTGCTCCAATTGATGAAGCCCACCGCTCACATCATAAACACCGCCCGCGGCCCTATCGTGCGCGAAGCGGACCTCGCGGAGGCTCTAGAGAAAGGCTGGATCGCCGGCGCCGCGCTCGACGTATTCGAGGTCGAACCGCTCCCCGCCGACGCTCCCATCCGCAAGGCACCCAATCTCATCATGGCCCCGCACGGCCTCGCCTGGACCGAGGAGATCGCTCGCGATAATTCCTTGGAGGCCGCACGCAATATCCTCGCGATTTCCCAAGGCCAAGTGCCCGCGGCGATTGTCAATCGCGCCGTTCTCGATAGCCCCAAGTTCCTAGCGAAACTGCAAAAATTCCGGAGTTAACTCATGCGTGAAAATCACTTCCAAAAGGCCCTCGCCGAGGGCAGAATGCCTCGCGGTCATATGGTCTGGGAATTCTCGTCTCGAGGAATTCCCCGTATCCTCGATTCCCTCGGCTTGGATTACGCAGTTTTCGATATGGAGCACTCGAGCTTCGACATCGGAGACATCGCCGACCTGCTGGCCTGGACCCATGGCTGTCGTCTGACTCCCTTCGTTCGCCTGCCGCAAGACCAATATCACTTCGTCGCCCGCGTTCTCGACGCCGGCGCGATGGGCGTCATGATCGCAAACGTCAAGACTGCGGAGCAAGCCAAAGCGATCGTCTCCTATGCCAAGTATCCGCTCACGGGCATCCGCGGTCTGGGCCTTGGCCACGCCCACAATAGCTACGCGATGCCAAAGCCCAAGGAGTATCTGGAAGAAGCCAACCGTCGCACCACGGTCATCTGCCAGATTGAGCACCCCGAAGGCGTCGCCAACGCCGATGCCATCGCCGCCGTTCCAGGCGTAGATGTGCTGTGGGTTGGTCATTATGACCTTTCGGCGAATCAGGGCATCGTCGAGGAATTCGACAACCCCATCTTCACCACCGCGCTTGATCAAGTGATCGCCGCGACCAGAAAGCACGGCAAGACTTCTGTCATTCAACCAGGCACGAAAGAGCAATACCGCGCGTGGGCGGCCAGAGGCTTCGACGTGCTCAGCTTTGGCGCGGACTTTGGCATCTATAAGGCCGGCCTCAAAGCCGCTCTCGATACCTGGCCCGCTTAAGCCGCTGTCCAGCCGCCATCGATCATGAACACCGAGCCTGTGCAGCAACTGGATTCGTCGCTAGCGAGGAACAACGCCAGGTTCGCGACTTCCGTATTCGTTCCATAGCGTCCCAGCGCTGTCTTCGACTCGATGAATGCACGCATCGCCCCCGCGTCGCCCTGTCCCAACTGCTGTTCCAGAGAAGCGATCATGCGGTTGTCGATAGGCCCAGGGCCGATGGAGTTCACGCGAATCTTGTCCGGCGCTAACTCTAACGCCGCTGTCTTCATCAATCCGTTCACCGCGTGTTTGCTAGTGATGTATGGCACCATCGCCGGGCTGCCGATCACACCTGCAATTGACGCCGTAATGATCATTGATCCGCCACCCCTCGCCCGCATCGCGGGGATGGCATGCTTGATCGCCAGAAAAACCCCAAGTACGTTCGTGCGCAGCACGTCTTCAAGATCCGCCAGCGTTGTCTGCTCAATCGGCAAAAGTGTGCCTTCTTGGCCGGCGTTCGCGAACAAGACATCCAACCCACCAAAGGCCTGCACGGTGCTTGTCACAGCCGCCGCGTTCTGCTCTTCGTGATGCGAGTCAACGACGCAAGTGGCCACCCGATTCGATGGCCCTAATCGAGCCAAGGTCTCAGCCAACTATTCCGCTGATCTGCCGCCCAACATCACTTTGGCGCCCTCCTGCAGAAAACGGCGCGCGGTTTCTTCTCCAATGCCACCGGTTGCTCCGGTGATCAGGGCTACTTTATCTTTGAGACGCATCGCTCGATACTAGCTCATTACGGCTTCAGTTTTCTCTCGAAGAAATCCGCTGTTGCCTCGCCGACCTTCAGCCAATTCGCATGCCGCAAAAAGTGGTGAGTATCGTCGGGGATCACCAACTGTTCAACGGGCACCTTGCGCTTCTCCAGGCGCTTTAGCAAATCGACAGTCTGTATGAATTCAACATTGCGGTCGTCGTCCCCGTGAATCAATAGTACTGGCGACTTCCAAGTCGCAATATCCGCCACCGGCAAGGACTTCCATGCCGTCTCCCGCGCCTCGTTGGCGTCCGGCGCGCGTTCGTAGCCGCCCTCGCTCCCTCCTCGATTCCTGCCGATGAAACGATTGTGCACCCCGTGAATGTCCACGCCCGCCGCGAACAAATCTGAATTTCGTGCCAGCGCCAGAGCCGTCAAATAGCCGCCATATGATCCGCCATACACGCCAATCCGCTTCGTATCTACTTGAGGCAGTGCCTTCAAGTATTCACCCGCCGCTTTCACATCCTGATATTCGCTCGCCCCGCGAGATCCCGCCTGCAAGGCTTGATGAAAATCGAAACCATACCCAATGCCCAGGCGATAGTTCACACTCAGCACAGTAAAGCCGCGGCTCGCCAAGTACTGATTCATCGCATATGCGTTCGAATAGTAATCGCTGTAGTGCCAGCCCAAGAGCATCTGCCGTGGCGGTCCGCCATGGACATAAACAATCCCCGGTTTCTTCACCCCAGGCTTCGCATCGAAGAGTTGCCCGTGAATCACCGTTCCATCGGGCGCCTGGAGCTTCACCTGCTTTGGCGTCACCAACCCTTTTTGCCAAGCGCCGCCTTGCAGTACTTGTATCTTCGAGCCTCTTTGAATCGTCACCGCCGGCGGCATCTGCGCGGTGGCCGAAATGTACGCCAATCCATCGGGCAATGCAAATGCTGTCCATTGCAATCCCGCCCCTGGATGCAATACCTCTGGCCGGGCCGCATCCACGGGCACCTTCAAAATGTGTCGCCGGTCGATGTCCAGCGCATCCGGGCCTGTGTTCACGCTGCTCAATAGATAATTCCCGTCCGGGCTCAAGCTGACGTACTCATTCATGTACGCCCCCTTCGTTAGCTGCAAGGCTGTCCCCCCGTCCTGCGGCACTGAATATAGATGCGGCCAGCCGTCGGCGTACGACAAGAAGACAATGCGTCCCTTGGCCGCCCAATGCAAGTTCGCTTGACCATGCGTGGAGGGCAATGAATCCCGCCGCCCTTTCCCACTCGCCCAAATCTGCTTACTCTCCCCAGTCTTCGCATTACCGACCCTAATGCTCCACGGCGACGGCTCCGGGTTCAATTGCGGCCCAGGTTCTCCACCCGGCGAAGCCTGCCTGACAAAGGCGATCTGCGTCCCATCCGGGGACCAGCGCGGCGAGCTATCGCGAGCGATGCTGGGCGAAATCCAAAGAATTGGCGACTCGTCGTTCGTATACACGCCGATGTAGCTATGCGTGCCCCGGCCCGATACGAACGCCACCAGCCCTCCATCCGGCGACCATTGCGCCTGTGAAGAGCTGCCTCGCGCCGTAAACAACAACTTCGCTGGCTTCGACCCATCAATCGGCACAACATAGATGCCACCCTGCCGCTGAAACAACACACGGTCGCCCTTTGGTGAAATCTCTGGCAGATCTCCCTCGGCCAACACCTTCGGTTCTCCTCCTACAAAAGGAACCGCCAAGACCTGCACGCGGAATGCAGTCGGCATTGACGCCGGATTCACCGGCGTAGTGACATCCCAGTTGGACCCATGTTCGCCACCACGAACATACACGACATACTTGCCGTCCGCCGAAATGGAGACGCTCGTCAACTCCTGCCCATCGTCCTGCTGATAGTTCGTCAATCGCCGCGGCGCATAGTCCGGCGCCGTGGCCACATAGACGTTGCGTTTGCCCTCTTCGTTCAACGCCCAGGCGACATGCGGCCCGGACGCGGTCAGCTCATTGGGGAATGCATAGGAGCGAACTTGCTGCAGCGTGAATTGTGCGCTGAGCGCGGTTGAGAGGAGCAAAATTGAGAACAGGCGCATGTCAGAGATCCACTCTGGATCTTGGCATACATTGCGCTATGTATGTTTCAAGCGCCGGCCGGCCAAAGCTTGGCCAATCGCAGCTTCAATCCGGGATATTCCCCTCGGTCGTACTTGCCTTTCACCTGCGCCATCGCTACCATCAGCGCAATGATAAACGCCGCCATCAGCGTCGTCTCAAAGGGCGACAGGTTCTCCTTCCACCCGCCGAACCAGCGCCCATAAACCAGTTCGATATGCACCCAGTAAACCGGTAAGCTATGTTGTCCGAGTGTGGAAACCCAACTCCACCGCCCCGCTAAATAGCGCGTCCACAGGAAAGCCACGCCCATCGTGATCATTACAATTCCGGTTTTCACGAAAGTCAGACCGGGCGAATCCAGCCAGAAATCGCTCTTCGTATAGAGCGAGTAGGGAATGCCCGAGAGATACGTCGACAGCATAATAATCGCGATGCCCAGAATGGCTAGCCACTCCGCCAAGCGTCCATAGTGTTCCGGCGCTACGATTCGCATCACGCTTCCGGCCGATATGCCCAGCGCCAAGAACGCGCCCCAAGGAAAAACGCTAAAGTACAGCGCATCCGGTTTCAGATACTGGCGTACCAATTCCGGCACGCCACTCCAGTCCGCCGTCGATAAAAGCGGAGATACGCAAGCGATCAACATGCCCACCACCAGCGAATAAATCACTCGTTGCCGGGTATCGAAGGCAACGAGAAACGACATCAAACCCATCGTCACGCCCATGCAATTCAGGACATCTACCTTCAGCAGGTCCATCAATGACGAATATGGCAGACCGAACAGCCAAAGCTGGATGCGAAACAAAAACGCGATCAAGATGAGATAGCGAGCTCTCTTTAACGCGGATACCCAACGATCCCACCCCCGCTCCATTTTGCGACCCAGACTGTCTAGTAGAAACGCGAACGTTACGCCGGTAAGAAAAAGGAAAAAAGCAGGTGGCATCCCACCCACGAACTGGCTCAAAATAAAGGGCGAACCCTCCCGCAGGTCCTTTGCCATGAAGCTATGGAAGACATGCCCCTGGAGCATGATTACCGCGCCCACCCCGCGCGTCCAATCGAGAAAGTCCAGTCGATTCGCCGAGGCGTGAACTCGATCCGGCTTTGTGTGAGTCGTGCTTTGCTTTGCTTCGGTACCCATCTCGCCGGCTTATTTTGAAGGGTACTCTTTCTTCACGTTCTTCGGGAGGTTCAATCGCACCTGAGCCTCGCTGATCGCGGGGTTTATCTTCATCTCGGAGTACGTTGCTTGGTTGTAGTCGCCGGAGCCTTGGTAGATCTTTTGCCGGATCGGATACCCATCAGTATGCTGAATCCAAACTTCAATCTTCTTCAGCTTCAGTAAGGGAGAATCACCTTTCGGTAATAGCTCAAGCTTCGTGGTTGCCTTGCCCAGGATGCTTTCTTCGCCCAGCACTTTCACTGAGTACGCCTTTTGAAAGTCGGCGGCGCTCGTCCCAAAGCCAATCAAAATACCTTGGCTGATCAAGGCATCGTACTTGCCCACATCGAAGATCTGCACCGTATTGATTTTCGGCAGGTAAATCTGCGCCTTCTTGTCCGCGTACCCAATCTGCTTTGTGGTCGGAGACTCAATATCGATGCGCATCTGCACCACTCCCGCCTTCTTCTTCCAAAGAACGATATTGCCGTTCTCTTTCTCTGTATCTTTCAAGACTGCGGTGTAATCTATGCGTTCGATTTTTGCCGACATCGCCCGGAAGGACTTGGCGTTCGCATCGAAGCGACGCAATACCTCGTCCAGCGGTAGAGGCGCCGCGCTCAGCGAAATTCCGGCAAAGACGAGGAGTAGTAATCTATTGCTTCGCATACGCAAGGAACCCCTTTACTTCGTTCTCGGCGCCATACAGAGTCTCAACGCGCTCGATCTCCAAATGACTCTCTTTGTACTTGGATTGAATCAGCCGCACTGCCTCCGCCTTCCGCTTGTCTTCGGCCACTTGATCCAGCGAATCGTGGTCGATATAGAAGACGCGTCCGCCGCCCGAAGCGGGTACCATTGCTACGCCGGACGCCCTGGGTTGGTCGCGAAAAATCTCACGTGGCGTCAAGAAAATAAAAGCCAGCAAGACAGCGACGATGATGTCGTACTGCCAGCTGCCGCGGGAAAATTCCCAAAAGATCCACCGGCGCATGTATACACCTTTATATTAGCGCCCAACGCCGTTCAATCGGCCTCTCCAGCGGTTTCTCTAGCTGTCCATGCGAAGGTGGGAGAACTGCGATACCACCGCGAAGGGCCGCGCCAAACTCCCAATCTTCTCTCCGCGTTGCTCGACAGCGCTTTCAACGATGTTCCCCAGTCCCAGTTCTGCCGCTTGACGCAGATAGCCAATCTTTTCTGGCGCCAATCGCATTAGCCGCGCACACGTCGCATCCACCGCCGGCAAGTCCCGTCCCATCACAATCGTTCCCATCGAAACAGGCGTTCCCTGGATCGGCCCGTTTCCTTCCATGCCCACCACGCCGTCCACGATTGCGAATGTATTCCGCACAATCCGGTTCAGTTCTACAATCGAGTTCTCAATACCTTGGTGGTGCAGCAGATTTTTCGGCCACCCATAAATCGAACCCGGCACTATGCCAAAAAAGTTCTTCATCGACAAAGTGGCCCCCGCCCAGTGGTGTGTCTTCATCTTGGCTAAGCTCACTACCAAATCCGCCGACAGAATCGTCTTCGGAAGGAATATGTCCATTGAGTTGCCAAAGGCTCGACGGGCTTCCACATCGTCTAGGTTCAAATCAATAAAGTTCTGGTCGAATGCTGGGAACAACTTCCGATATCCCGCCTGGTCCGCCAAGTCCCATGTATCTCGTCGGTGCCCAGGTCCTTCGGCAATCGCTACAGAGCCAGCCCCCAGTTTCAGGAACAACTCTCTCGCTGCCAGGGTAAAGCGTGGATCTGTGTTGATTGCCGTTTTGCTGTCAAATTCAACCAGATTCGGCTTTAGCACTACTCGCTTGCCACGGATGAAGGTAGCCGCCTCTGGCCAAATAGCGCTGATTCCCTCTTCTAATCTGCCCAATAGCTCGCCCTCATAAGAAGACGCCTTCACCACCGCAACTGCCGACTTCATCCCAGGCGATACACGGACCTCACTCTTTACTCCGCAGGAGGCCAGTCCCAGCGCGGCAGCCGTTCCCAGCCACTCCCGACGCTTCACCACGTCACCTCAGCCTTCGCCGCCAACACTTCAAGCGCTGTCAACGCTACGTTTCCGCTAGGGTGTACTTGCACGTCCGCCTCATAGGGCGCGGGCAACCCATGCAGTCGCAATCCCAGCGAGAGCCAAGCCCTCGCATACGCGCCCTTTGCGCTAGCAAACACCCTCGCCGCCGCCTGTAACTCCTCGTCTGCGGCTCTCCCTGCCGCTGCCAGTCCAACCAACGCGATCCCTGTTGTTTCTGGGTAAGAAGGCAATACTTCTTCCAACACCCGCTTGTTTCCATAGTTCCACCCCAAATCCGCGCAGCGACGGTCCCGCAACAATTCCACTCCCTGTTCGCGCCGGAATTGCAGCGCCCCTGCCTCCACCATTCCTTCAATTGATCGCAATGCCACCAGCGCATGCGCCGTTGGCTCTACCCAGGAATTATTTCCCGGCCTCCACGGCCAGCCCTTCAGCTTCGGATTTTGTTCCACTGCCGCCTTCCCCATGAAATACATGGCCCGCTGTAGCCAATTCACATCGGCTCCTGTCGTCTCTATTAACCAGCGAGCCGCCGTGCGCAAATTTGCCTCTCGCTTTGCCTGCGCAAATAAAGGAATCGCTAACGCCGTCACCCAAGTCGAGCCTGGAATTCCCAAGGCCGGCCGCATTCCGCCATCGGCTTCCTGGCACTTCGCCAAGAATTGCAGCCCAGCCTCATCCACATTCATCGCGCGCAACGCATAAACTGTTGGCTCCACTCGGCTTTCCTTGCCGGCAAAGTAGCCCCAACCACCATCTGCGTTGCGTACCCTCGCCAGGAAGGAAACGCGTGGCGTAACATCTACCATCCCGGGGAAAATCGGCCAGATTGTGCTCTACCTTTAGCCACTCGTCGATACAATCGCAGCATGAAACGCCGTGACTTCCTGGCGACTGGCGCCACCAGCGCCAGTTCCGCCGCTCTCGCCCAATCCAAAGGCAACCAGCCCGTCAATATCCTCTTCTTGTTTTCCGATGACCACACCGCCGCCGACCTCGGCGCCTATGGCAATACTGCCATCACCACCCCCCACCTCGATCGCCTCGCCCGCGAAGGCATGCGCTTCGACAAGTGCTTCGTCACCTCGCCCCAATGCTCTCCCAATCGCAGCGCGATCTTCACAGGTGCCACCGCCCACACCACCGGTACCTCGCGTCTCCACGTTCCTATCCCCGACTGGGAGCCTACCATCGTCGACTACCTCAAGTCGAAGAACTACTACACCGGCGTCTATCGCAAACACCACCACGGCCCCGGCTTCCAAAAGCGCCTCGATTTCTACGGCAACGCGCAGACCCCCTGGCGCAACTTCTTCGACAGCATCCCCCAGGGCAAACCCTTCTTCCTCCAAGCCGGCTTTACCGATCCCCACCGCCCCTACAAACCCGGTGCCTTCTCCCCTCCCCATGCCCCCTCCAAAGTCAAAGTGCCCGATTTCCTTCCCGATTGGCCGGAAGTCCGGCAGGACCTCGCTCACTACTACGACTTCATTGCTCGAATGGATAGCGAAGTCGGCCAGATCATGGACATCCTCAAAGGCAAGGGCCTCGCGGAGAATACTCTCGTTTTAATGAGCGGCGATAATGGCATGCCTTTCCCACGTGCGAAGGGCACCCTCTACGAGGCTGGTATACACGTTCCCTTGATCGCTTGGATGCCAGGAAAAATCGCCGCTGGTTCGGTGAAACAAGAACTCATTTCCCACATAGACCTTGCTCCCACCTGGATGGACCTCGCCGGCCTCCAACCAACGCCCAAAATGCAAGGCCGCAGCTTTCTTCCCTTGCTCCTGGGGCAACCCTATCAAAAGCGAAGCGAAATTTTCGCCGAACGCAACTGGCACAATTCCTTCGATCCCATGCGCTGTGTCCGTACGGAAACACACAAGCTTATCTTTAACGCCGCGCCCCACTTCCCCTATCGTCCCCCCACCGATCTAGAGGACTCACCCACTTGGCAATCAATGCTTGCGCGGCGAAAGGCTGGTAATCCCGTCCACCTCCGCCACCTCTTTAATCCCACTCGCCCGCTCTTACAACTGCACGACCTCCAGGCGGATCCTTTGGAACTCGACAACCGCATCGACGCTCCAAGTTTCAAAGACCTGCGCCTCGATCTGGAAGCCCGTCTCACCAAGTGGATGAATGAAACCTACGACTTCCTTCCTCCCAGCGGTGGCGCCCCAGGAGACAACCTTCCGCGATCCTGGCCCGTGACGCTCTAGCCTCCCTGCTTGTAAACTAATACTGATGGCTTCCGCACACGCTCACGAACCCGCGCCCATGTTCACCGATCAGGAAAAAGGCCTGCTTGTCGTTGTCTTGGTTTGGCTCGCCATGGCCTTCGGCGTCTTTGGCTACGTTTTCTCCACCCTCCCCGACAAACACTGGGGCGAATACGCAAACTCCGGTCCCATCGTTCCCGGCGCCGCTTCACACAAAGCCACTCACTAGTCCGCTGCCTCGCGCCAAGCACCCGAATTCTATCTGCCGAGTGATTCCGTCGCCGGACCTGCCGCCTTGCCTTGCGACAGTATGAAGAAGCCCGCTGCCCCAAACCCGCACTGCGTTACATATCCAACCGCTTGATAAAGCAGGACCCAGGCGATCGCCGCCTCCCGGTCGATTCCAAAAGGCTTCAAAACGGTAACCGCAACAAATTGGAAGACCCCCACGTAGCCCGGCGTCGAGGGCATTGCGCTCGAAAGCCCTAAGGCCGCCAACACTACCATTGCCGTGGGAAAACTCATGGTGATGCCCAGCGCTTCGGCGATCTTTACCCCCGTATAGCTGTCGATGGGCCAGATGATCATAGTCAAGGCAAGAAACTGAAAGCTCCTCCCCCAGCTATGCAAGCTCCGCAAGCCTTCCAGAAAGCGCTCTGCCATGCCCTTCAGTGCGGGAAAATTCTCTAACATCCGCTGCACATGCACCTCGGCGTGCGGCAATAGAAACAAAGTCAAGATTCCAATCGCACTAAGTACGCTAAAGGTCTGGCAGGCCCGGTGCAAAGTCTCGGGCAGGTCCTTGAATGTCAACAATGCCGAGCTTGTGAAGAGCACAAGCACTCCGGCGTCCATCACTCTCTCGATTAGCGCCGTGGCCATTACATAGCTTCGGCTTGTCGCGTGCTTTCGCTTAATTGCCTCTACGCGGAGTAACTCACCCATTCTCGCAGGCAGAATATTGTTTCCCAAATACCCTAAAGAACTTGCCCAAAACACGGACCCTACGGGCAAATTATGGCTTGTATTCAACAACACCCGCCAGCGGAAACTGCGCAGCCAAAGATTGAAGGTCTGGAGCAGTAGTGCTAGGGCCACTAAATCCAGCTTCGCCCCTCGAAGCCGCGTGGCCAACTCTTCCCAATCCAATCCGCGCAAGGAAAAATACAGCAGCACCCCGGCCAGCACGACCGCGATGGCGAACGTGAGCCAGGCCTTGCGATCCATCTTGACGGAGACGCCGAAAGGCACTCTTTCTATATTGCCTGATCCAAAATCGAAATTCCCTGCTTTCTTTGCCAAGCCTGCGTGATCCGGGTACATGCTCTGCACGCCGCTATCCCTCTCCAGGATGCCTAAAGTGTCCCTTGCGTGTCGTCGATACTCTACTTGACGAAACATTCCTGCGGTATTTTGGGCTATTCGATTTCCTAAGAATCGAATAGCCCCAATTTTTTCGCCAGCTTAAGCCCTAAGGCCTTCCCTCTACGAGGTCCTAGGGCAATTGGCCCCCCTCCCCGCTATCAATTCAACATAAAGCTCCCGCGCCCTTCGGTCGATTTGATGAAAGAAGCGAAAACTCATGAAGCGCACCGTTCAGAACTTCACACTTCTTTTGGCGCTGGGCGTAGTCCAGGCAATCTGGGGCCAAACGGGGATCTTTAACACGATTCAAGTGACGCCCTCCGTTCCGGGCGGCGTTTATTACGTCGACGGTGTGCCGTATACCTCCGCCCAATCTTTCCGTTGGCAGGTGGGTGATGTTCATAGCATCCGTTTCCATACTCCCCAGAGCATGGCCAACCCCTACACCCCGATCAACGAAGGACTTCCCGGCCAAGTTGCCACCGACGCAGGCTTGGGGATGGCCTACTTGTTCTCTGGATTGGTCAGTTACAACGTTGCCCCCCCGGCCAGTACTGACTCTGAGTTCCAAAGCTACTGCGGCAACGATCCGAATCTCCCCCAAAACGATTGCTCTCAGTATGGGGAAAGAATACTGCGCATCCGGGTTTGGCCCGAGTTGCGCTCCATCAACTTGGAAGTCGTCAAGATGTATCGTCTCCGCTTCCGCCTCTATTCCAACGGTTGCGCCCCAATGATGGACCCGCTGAATAACCCGCTTCCTGGTGCCTGTGGCCCTGTCCCTGGATACATCGATGTCAACCCCGTTCCCGGCTACAACGGCTGTATCTTCCGGGCCACCGAAGGAGATCATTGGTGCGCAGAAGGTTCTCGTCTCAGTTTTCTGGCTGTCCCGGCCGTCGGTTATGCCTTCGTTAGCTGGAGCACTCAGCCTGGAATTCAGCCGCAGATCAATGGCGCCGGCTATGGCTATGCCGAGTTTGAATTGAACAATCCATTCCACATGCACGCCACCTTTGGGCCTGGCAAATTCTACCGTTTGCAAACCTCGCCGCCCGGCCTTGAGGTCAGTGTGGATCAGTCGATTATCCGGACAAAGACCCCAGAGGCCATGATCCAAAGCCTCTGCTCGGCATATTCAAGTACCTCTGCCGGCCTGAACAATGATGACGTAAATGTTGGCCAAGGCGGAGATAACGATTTCGGCTCTCATTACTGCGCCGTATGGGGTTTCAACACCACTCGCATCCTCGCCGCGCCCGACCTCCAAAAAGATGGCCTAGGGACATGGTGGGCCTTCGATCGCGTAGAGAATACCGGAGGCGGCCAAAACTCGGAATTCCACGTGTCCGGTGCCAACCTCTCAACCAATACAATCACCTGGAAATTCGTGCGTACCGCTTCGGTCCACTTGATGACGCAGCCCCGCCTCAACTTGCCCTTGATCGTGAACGGTCGCACGTGGCCTGCTTACTTCTTCCAGTTCGGCCTGGGCCGTGAATTTACTTTCACAGCTCCTCTTGAAGCTGTCGACGTCCATGGCAAGCGCTGGCGCTTCCGCGGTTGGTCCAACGGTGGCCCCGCGACCCAAACGATGAAGGTCACCGACGAGATGGTCGCCAAGGGTGTCACCCTCATCGCTCTCTATGACCCCATGAACAAGCTCAGCATTGAAACCAATCCACCTGGATTAAGCGTCATGGTGAACGGCGAGATCTGCCCTTATCCCTGCGTTCTGGAACGGCTTGCGACAGAGACAATAACTCTTTCTCCTGTGCCCAGCTTCACCCAGGCAGACGTATTGCGCTTGGACTTCGATGGTTGGTCCGATGGCGGCGAAACTACCCGCTCAATCAGCTTCGAACCGGAGGTCCGCCGCCTTGTGGCGAATTACCGGCAAAGCTACCTCTTTACAGCAATTTCAAACCCCACCAACGGGGCGAATTTCACCTTCAACCCCACCAGCCCGGATGGATTCTATCCTCTGGACTCGAAAGTCACCGTCACCATTGCCACGAAAAAGGGCTTCAAGTTTCATCGCTGGATTGGGGACAGTGCCGATACCTCGGAAAGCACCACCGTTCACATCGGTGGGCCGAGAAGTGTCGTCGCGATCCTGGAAACGATTCCCTACTTGGACCCGGCCGGCATCAGGAACGCCGCCGGAACGGGCCCACAAGATCAGGGTGAGTTCGGTCAGGTCGCACCCGGATCATTGATCTCGATCTCCGGTGTGAATATGACCACTCGTGAAGAAACCGGTCCCCTAAGCCCTCAGTCCCAAACCCTCGCCGATCTTGCGGTCAGCGTAAATAACCGTATCCTGCCGCTCAGCTACGCCTCACCCGATGTGATTAATGCCCAATTGCCGTTCGATCTTCCCATCGGCAAGCACACGCTGGTGATCTCTCGCGTTGGCCAACAACAGTTGAATGGTGAATTTGAAGCCGTACGTAATGCGCCCGGCCTCTTCTCGATGCCCGGCACGGAGTCGGAAGGCATTCCGCCACTTGCCAGGGCGCTGAAGTCGGACGGCTCGGCAATCTCCGATGTAAATCCAGCACGTGCCGGCGATACCATCACCTTGCTCGGTACGGGTCTTGGGCCTTTCCGCGTAAACTTGCCCATTGGTTTCGCGATTCCCGCGGGGAATTCTATCCCTCTCGCCGACTCCGTCGAAATTCTGGTGGGCGATGCCGTCATCCAGCCGCTGCAAGTTACCGCGGCTAACGGACGTGTAGGAACGGCCGCAATTCAAGTTCGGCTAGGTGCTCAGTTCCCTGCGGGACAAAGCTCCACCATTCGCGTTCGTGTCAATGGCAAGGAATCCAACGCTGTCCGCTTGGACGTTCGTTAAGCCACCTATCAGGTAACCCGGGGGCGAGTCGTCTCGCCCTCCTTCCACTCAGCTTCCAGGACAACCTTCCTTGCGGGCGCGCTGCGGTCCGCCAGCCGCTCCAGCATAGTGCGCACAGCCTGCCTGCCGATTTCATACATCGGCTGCGCAATCGCGGAAATCCTCGGATGGAAGCTATCCAACAACGGAAAGTGGTCGAATGTCACGACCTGCGTTTCCTCGGGAATTTTGACACCTAGTTCTTCAAACGCGCGAACCGCTCCGAGACTCATCAGCATATTCGCGATGAACACCCCATCGGGCCGGGTACGCAAGTAATTCTCCTTCACCAATCGGTAAGCCGAATCCTCCCGGAAGTCGCCCTGCCATATCAGCGCAGGATCCTTCGCGAGATCTGCCTGAAACAGCGCAGCTTCGTAGCCGAACAATCGTTCGCGCGAAATGTATAACCCCTGGGGTCCTCCAATGTACGCAATCCGCCTCGCACCACGCTCCAGCATTTGCTGGATTCCCAACTGCACTCCTGTCCGGTTATCTACAATAACGGAATCGATAGCAAACTCCTGCAATTCAGGACTGTCGATCTCACGGTCGATCAGCAATAAAGGTGTGCCGCCCTCCACCAGCCTGCGTAACGGGGAAAAATCGTGTGGTT
>VFQP010002623.1_pt1 | contig 19695 bp, 15 predicted proteins | sample 3512351 | NCBI WGS metagenome assembly VFQP01 (sample SAMN10412372, study PRJNA504923) | tailings metagenome | isolation source: Relicate 1 Philex TSF1 revegetated site | place: Philippines: Tuba, Benguet | collected 2017-08-29
AAACTGAACTGGGTTCCCTTTTCAGTCCTGAGTCGGGCAATCAGTGCCTTGGCATCGGCCGACTGCAACGATCGGTTCACTGCGAGCACATAGGGCGATGTGCCGATAAAACCGGCATAGGCGAAGTCGCGCGCGGGCTGATAAGGCAGGTTCGGATAAACGGAGGCACTGACCGCATGCGTACTCGTCGTGACCACACCAGCCGTATAGCCATCGGGGACCGCGCGAGCCACGTAGGTCGAGCCAATCGTTCCGCCCGCGCCGCTGCGGTTATCGATCACTACCGGTTGTCCCAGTTCGCGCTGCAGCAGAGGCTGGATCGAGCGAACCACAAGATCGGTGCCACCGCCCGCGGGGAACGGTACGACCAATGTCAGTGGCTTTGACGGCCATGCCTGTGCCCCCGCAATAGCGGGGACAGTGAGCATCGCCGCGGCGACGATGGGCAGCAAGGCCGTACGGTTGCTGCGGTGTCCAGGCGCTTTGCCGTGGGGGTGGTCTGGCAGGGATGACATGGGCGTTCTCCGTCGAGTCGATCAGGGTGATCGGTGGCGGATTGAGTGTATGGATCAGGCATGTGTCATCCAAACCGGAATGCGACATGCATGGATCCAGAATGCGACAGTGGGGCGATTCGTCGCTGAACGGATCCAGCGTGCGGGCGCCGGTGTGATGGAAGTCGCGTACGTTGCGCGTGACGACGGTCAGGCCATGAATCAGTGCCGTTGCCGCAATCAGCTTGTCCAGTGCATGCTCGGGATATGGAACGCGGAGATGGCCCCACAACTCGATGATCCGGCCATCGATGCCGAGGATATGGCCGGCATAACGGCGTTGCAGGGCCAGCAGCCATTCGTCCAGCAGGCGGCATTGCTGGCGGTCGCCGCGAAAGCGCTTCAGTTCGACGCCGCGCCGCAGTTCGCCCATTGTCACAACGGACAGGAACAGCGGCTGGCCGTCGAGTTCCGCTTCTTCGAAAAATGCCTGGACGCCAGCGTTGGCCCGGCGGCCCTTGCGCCGTTCGCTGATGACATTGGTGTCGATGAGATACATGGCGGGCCCCTGTCATTGGACGCGCGCGAAATCCTGCGCGTCGAACGTGTCGCCGGCAGGTATCGACATCAGGAAGGCCGCGAACGATTTTCGGCGCGTGGCCCGTACACGGTCCGTGGGCGCCGGCCCGGGGCGTTTCGCTGCGTGCTGGTTGCCCGTGTCGGCCGGGCCACCGTCAGTGGCAGGCGTCGATGCACTGGACGGACCGGCCGGGTTGTTCGGGTTGTTGGGGTTGTTCGGGTGGTTGGGATCGAACATATGCGCCTCCTTCACGAGTGATAAGCGAGGCGCCATCCTGCACGCGAATTACCCCGAAATTTGTGTCCAGGTGTGACGAGGCACTATTTGTTGATCCAGCGCAAGCGGGAGGGAGCGAAAGGGCGGGCGACTGTTGGCGTGCGGACGCTGCGCACGGCAAGCGCCGTGCAAAAAGAAATACCCCGACGCGCGGGATCGTCGGGGTAGTAAGAGTTGCCAAGTCGTTTCGGGTCGTGTCGAATGACCCTGCGGCAAGTGTGACGTCGGCTGCCTGAAGCGCCAATAACTCACATGAGGTATTGCTGGTTGCCGGTGCATGGCGGGATTTCGCCGCGTTGACTCGGGAATTCTGAACAAAAGAACCAAATTCCGAATGTGCGTCAGTGCGCGCCTTGCGGCACCGATACTCACCGCTTGGCATCGGGGGCCTGATCACCGGCCGCGCTGCGCACCGCGGGGTGCGACGGGTAAAGGGCCAGTAGCGCGCTGACCACACCGTTGGTCCACCCAAAACCGTCCTGTAACGGATATTCACCGCCACTGCCGCCTTCCGCGGCGCCCTGGCGAGGCTGCAGGCGATACTTCTCCACCAGCTTGTACTCGCGTTCGTACAGGCTCAACACCGTGGTCAGCCAACGATGCGCAATGTCATCCGCCAGTGCCTCAAGCCCATAGCGGCGCAAGCCAACGATGCCAATCCACTGCAGTGGTGCCCACCCGTTCGGGCGATCCCATTGTTCGCCGGAGCGGATTTCGGACGTGGCCAGTCCACCCTCCTCGAGCAGCCGGGAGGCCACTGCGTCCGCAATGGGGGCAGCCCGGTCCGGCGCGGCAAGTCCCAGGAACAAGGGCATCAGCGTGGCGGCGCACAGATGCGCGCGCAGCGTGCCGCGATGCCAGTCGAAGTCGACGTATGCGCCGGCGCGGGCGTCCCACATGATGGCTTCGACAGCTTGCCGGCGCCGGTCCGCTGCCTCGCGATAGCGCGTGGCGCCAGCCCGGTCGCCCGATAGTTCCGACAACTCCGCCAGGCGGCATTCGGTGTGCCAGAGCAGGGCGTTGAGATCGACGGGCAGGATTGCCGTGGTGCGGATGGTGGCGAGGTCGCAGGTGACCTGGCCATCGGCCATGTCCGGTTCGCACCAGCGCGAACTGAAGTCCCAGCCAGACTCCGCCGCGGCGCGCAGGTCGCGGAACACCAGGTGCGCGGGCCGGTCACTATGCCGCGCGGTTTCCACATCCTCGAGATAGGCTTCCTCGCGCGGATGGGCACGGTCGTCCCAATAGCGGTTCAGTAATGCGCCGCCGGGCAAGCGCACCACGCGCCGGTATGCATTGCCGGGTTGAAGGTGGGCGGCGCCATCCATCCAGAACGCGTATTCCCGTGCCAGTTGCGGCAGGTAACGTACCGCTGAATCGACGCCGTGAACCTCGAACAGATCGGTCATCAGCGCGAATACCGGCGGCTGCGACCGGCTCAGGTAGTAGGATCGCGTGCCGTTGGGCACCAGGCCGTAGGTGTCGATCAGGTACGCGAAGTTGTCCGCCATGGCGTGCAGCAGGTCGTGCCGGCCGCTGGCTGACAAGCCAAGCATCGTGAAATACGAATCCCAGTAGTAGAGTTCGCGAAAGCGGCCACCTGGCACCACATACGGGCGTGGCAGTGGCAACAGCGAACAGAGCGGCGGATGCTCGGCTGGCTCGCGTGTCAGTACAGGCCACAAGCCATCGATATGCTCGCGCAACGAGTTGTACGGGTCGGAAACGTAGTGGCCATCGGCAATGGTCTCGCGCGCAAAATGGGTACGCACGAAATCGTCGAGGGAGAATCCTGGCGTATCGCGCTGCTCGCGATAGCGCGCCAGGATATCTTCAGGTGCGGCCAGTGGCGCGCAGTCCGGAAACGTCTTGCTGTCGGCGAACATGCCGCTGGCCTGTACATCGACGAACAGCTCCGCATACCGCTCCGCGGGCGAGACCGCATCCGCAGCGGCGCAGCCTGGCAACTCGCAGGGTTGCGGGCTCGGCAAATGGGTGATCGTCGGGGCATGCGCATGACAATGCGATGGCCGCGCTGCACGCGCGTTCGCGTCGCCGGTCCGCACAGCGGCGTGCGGCACCGCGTCGGCCTGGGCCGGTGTGGTCTGGGCAACGACATGGGGTACCCGATCGCCGTCCCCGGTTGCAAGGTTACTGTTCCGCATAGTTCCAGAGCAATCCGCCGTCGATGACCAGCGTTGCACATCTGGTGAGAGCCGCGCGCGACGCGCAAAGTTCAACCCTGCACCGAGCCTGCCATCGGACGTGACGGCCGGCTGTCAGACGGTTCCGAAATGAATGTCGGCCACCGGCTCAATCGTGCGTGGCTGGCGCCGGGGTCGCCAGCCCCAGTTGCGCGAGCACCGTGGCTGCCGCATGTGCCACGCTGCCGCCATGCGCCGGCATGATGAGGTGGGCGATTTCGCGGTAGAGCGGATCGCGCTCGTGGAACAGCATCTCCAGGCGCTCGCGCGGATTGTCGGCCTGCAGCAGGGGACGGTTGCGATTGCGCCGGGTGCGGCGCCACAGGTCGGACAGTGTCGCGTCCAGATAGATGACGTGGCCGCGCGTGCGCAGCATGTCGCGATTCTCGGGGCGCAGCACCGCGCCGCCGCCGGTGGCCAGCACGATGCCGCTGCGGCGCGTCAGTTCGTCGAGGATGCGTGTTTCGCGACGGCGGAAACCTTCCTCGCCTTCGAGTTCGAAGATGGTCGCTATGCGCACGCCACAGCGTGACTCGATTTCATGATCGGTATCGAGAAACGGACGGCCGAGCTGACGCGCGACGGTTCGCCCGATCGTCGTCTTGCCGGCGCCCATGAAGCCGATGAAGAAAAGATTGCGTGAGCCGAGGTCCTGGTCCAAGTGAGTGCCCCACGGCGTGCCGTATGGTTCTGCGCAACGGTAGCACGTAATACATGCAAGCGGCGCGCCAGGTGGGGCGTTTCAATGGCCCGAGGCCATCTTGCCGGCAGGCCCGGCGTCGTTCGCGGGCAACGCTCGTCCCGAAATCTGCTTGATCACCAGCGCGCCGGCGGCCACGAATGCCGGTACGGCCAGCAGCGTGAAGATCATGTCGAAGCCCAGATGCAGGCGCAGCAACTCCGCGCCGAGCAACGCGCCGGTAATGCCGCCGAACCGGCCAATGCCCAGCATCCATGCCACGCCAGTGGCGCGGCCCTGGGTTGGGTAGAAGCTCGCGGCCAGCGTCGGCATCGACGACTGCGCCCCGTTCATCGCCGTACCCGCCAGAAAGATCAGCAGGCCCAGCACCCACTGCTCGCCGCCCGCCGCGTGGCCGACCGTGTAGATCAGCACGCCGGTCAGTGCGTAGGTGAATGCGATCACCTTGTTGGGGTTGAAGCGGTCCATGAACCAGCCTGCGGCAATCGTGCCAATGCCGCCACCGAGCGGGAACAGCGCAGTCAGCAGTGATGCGCGCTGCAGCGAAAACCCGGCATCCTTCATCAGCGTCGGCATCCAGCTTGTCAGCAGGTAGAAGATCACCAGGCCCATGAAATACGTGACCCACAGCATCGCCGAGCCCACGCGATAGCGCGGGGCCAGTACCGTGCCCACCGGAGAAGTCCTGGCAGGGGCGGCCTCGTTGACCGTAAATGCCCGTACATCGTCAAGGCGATCGCCGGTCACGCGCGCCAGCACGCGGCGGATCTGGTCGGCCGGATACTGGCGTACCACCATGTAGCGGATGGATTCAGGCAGTGCGGCCACCAGCAGCACGGCCAGTGCGAGCGGCACCACGCCACCGAATACCAGTACGCTGTGCCATCCGTAATGCGGAATGATCGCAGCCGCGAAGAAGCCGCCCGCGGCCGAGCCCAGCGGAAAGCCGCAGAACATGGTGTTGACGAGGATCGCGCGGCGGCGCGCCGGCGCGTATTCGGACATCAACGTGACGGCGTTCGGCATGGCCGCGCCGAGCCCGATCCCGGTCAGGAAGCGCAGCACTGTCAGCCACCAGATGGTGGGCGCGAATGCCGTAGCCAGACTGCACGCGCCAAAGAAGAACACTGACAGGACGAGCACCTTCTTGCGCCCAACGCGGTCGGCCATGGGTCCCGCGAAAATCGCGCCGAATGCAAGGCCGAACAGTGCCGCGCTCATCACGGGGCCGAGTGAGGATTTTTCGATGCCCCAGTCCTGCACCAGGGCCGGCGCGAGGTATCCCATGGCTGCGGTGTCAAAGCCATCGATCGCGACGATCATGAAACATAGCGCCAGGATGAGCCACTGATACGCGGAGAAGTGATGGTGGTCGATAAATGACTGCACGTCGAGCGTGCCGGCCGCAGGCCGCGGGTTCTGTGACATCGTTGTCTCCGTTCGGGATCATCAATTGCGTGAAATTGGGCTTCTTAGAGCACTTTTTCATCGCACACGCTTGCACTTTGTTCTAAGGGCGAACGTGAGTTCTCAATAGGAACGGATCATACGCAGCGTTTTTACCGACGCAGAATCGGCGTTAACCCGCAAACCGGCGGCATGCATAGCATGGGGGCGCGGAATTTTCAGGCCTGGCGGGCCGCGATGGTGCGAATGGATTCGGCGAACGCTTCAGCCACCGGCTCCAGCGTGCGGTCGCTTCGGCGCAGCAGCCCGATCGGTTCCTCGGTGCCCTGGGTGTCGAGCGGCAGCAGCACCATCTCGCCCGCGTTCACCGCGCGATGTGTTGCCGACAACGGTGCCGCCCAGACGCTATCGCCGTGCTGGGTCACCAGCCGGCCGAGGTAGGCGTCGGCGGTCTCCAGGCAGCCGTCCGGCAGCGAGAAACCGTGCCGTGCCAGCAGGCTTTCGGTGCTGTGACGCGGAATCGAGCCGATCGCCGGCACCACCATCGGCCACGCCAGCACCTCTTGCATCGTCGGCCGGGCGTTGCCGGCCAGCGGATGGCCAGCGCGTACGGCCAGCACCAGCGGTTCGGCGCCCAGCGATTCGAACCACAGTCCCTCCATGGCCGCGGGATCATCCATGCGGCCGATCACCACGTCGAGCATGTCGGCCTTGAGCAGGTCGATCAGGTTGCGGTTCATGCCGCTTTGCACGGCAAGGCCAACCTCGGGATGACTGGCGCGGAATTGCGTGACGGCCTCGAGCAACAGCGCAGGAACGATGCTCGGCAAGGCGCCGATGCGGATGCGCTCGTGACGCTGGGCATTGGCGCCAACCAGGCTGTCGGCGGCAGCGTCGATGTCTTCAAGGATCTTCAGCGCATGGCGCAGGAAGCGCATGCCGGCTGCGGTCAGGTCGGTGCCGGCGCGTTGCCGCACCAGCAGCCGGGTGCCCACCAGGTCCTCGAGTTCGGTCAGCGTCTTCGATACGGCCGGCTGCGTCAGGCCCAGTTGCTCGCCAGCCCGGCCCAGATGCTGGGTCCGCGCCACGGCGACAAAGCAATGCAGGTGGCGCAGACGGATACGGCTGCGAAACGCGTCCAGCGAGGGCAAGCTTTCCATAACAAAAATTCATCTTGTTTTCGCCAAATCTCAATTTACATGACTTCTGGCGCTGCATACAGTCGATCCCATCGACTCACAACAACGGAGACAGCGCGATGCCCCCAAGCCCGGATCGCCTTGCCCAGTACCGCCGTCCTTACTGGGATACCCAGCCCGAATACCGTTTCGACCCGTATGCCTCGACGCAATTGCGCTCGCCCGCGCAACCGCTGATTGCGTTGCCCCAGACCCTGTCGGAGGTTACTGGCCCGTTGTTCGGCCCCGAATTCGTGCGGGCCGGCGACAATGACCTGACCGTCGGCAATGGTGGCGAGCCAATTGGCGAGCGCATGCTGGTCACCGGTCGCGTGCTTGACGAAAACGGCCGGCCGGTACCGAATGCGCTGATCGAGATCTGGCAGGCCAATGCCGCCGGACGCTACACGCATAAGCGCGACCAGCACGATGCACCGCTCGACCCGCATTTTTCGGGCGAAGGCCGCACGATCACGGACGCCAACGGCAATTACCAGTTCAAGACGATCAAGCCCGGTGCCTACCCATGGCGCAATCACCATAACGCCTGGCGCCCGCAGCACATCCACTTCTCGCTGTTTGGCAATGCCTACGCCACGCGCCTGGTCACGCAGATGTATTTCCCCGGTGACCCGCTGCTGGCCTATGACCCGATCTTCCAGTGCGTGCCCGACGAAAAAGCGCGCAACCGGCTGATTGCCGCGTTCGACTGGGAAACCACCGCACCCGAGTACGCGCTCGGCTACCGTTTCGATATCGTGCTGCGCGGCCGCGATGCCACGCCGATGGAGTAAGGCCATGCTGTACGCCACCGCATCCCAGACCGTAGGTCCGTACCTGCACATTGGCCTCTCCGGCCTCAACTGCGCCGACCTGACCGCCGACGCCCCTGACCTGGCCGGCCAGCGCATCGTGATCGAAGGCCGTGTTGTCGATGGTCGCGGTGAACCCGTGCCTGACGGCATGGTCGAGATCTGGCAAGCCAATCCCGCCGGGCGTTATCGCCATCCGGAAGACACGCGCGAAGAGCCGCTGGTTGCCGGCTTCACCGGTTTCGGTCGCGTGCCGACCGAGGCCGATGGCGGATTCCGCTTTGTCACCGTCAAGCCCGGTGCCGTGCCCGATGGCAATGGCCGGCCGCAGGCTCCCCATATCATGGTGTCGGTCTTCACGCGCGGCCTGGTGAAGCATGTGGCCACGCGCATGTACTTTCCTGACGAGTCGGCCGCGAACGCTGCGGATGCCGTGTTAGCGCTGGTGCCGGCTGAACGCCGCGCCACCCTGATTGCCCAGGCCGACGGATCGCATCGCTATCGCTGGGATATCGTGCTGCAAGGTCCCGGTGAAACGGTGTTCTTCGACATCTGATCCGAACCACTTCTCCCGAGCGCGCCCGAGCGCGGCGCCGGCTGACACCGGCGCCGCGTTTTGCATCACAATTCACGCATTGCCTGCGGTCCGCCCCCTCAAGACCATGCCTACGTTTTCCCGCCTGACCGATCCGATGTTCGGCAGCCCGGCCGTGCTCGAGGTCTTCTCCGATGCCGGTACGGTGCGTCGCATGCTCGATACGGAAGCCGCACTGGCGCTTGCAGAAGCGCAATGCGGCGTGATTCCAGATCGCGCGGCGCAGGTGATTGCCGAAGTCTGCGCGCATACCGAAGTGATCGACTTCGATGCCCTGGCGCAAGCCGCGGTTGCGGCAGGCAACCTTGCGATCCCGTTTGTCAAACAGCTTACTGCCGCAGTGACGCAACGCGATGCGGAAGCGGGGCGCTATGTTCACTGGGGTGCCACCAGCCAGGACATCATTGACACTGCACTGGTGCTGCAACTGGCAGATGCCTTGCGTTCCATTGATGCGGATCTGCTGCGCTTGGGCGATGCATGTGCCGCGTTGGCTGATACGCACCGTGCCACGCCGATGGTGGCTCGCACATGGTTGCAGCATGCGCTGCCTGCCACGTTCGGGCTGAAGGCTGGCGGCTGGCTCGATGCATTGCGCCGCGATCTGGAGCGGCTCGACCGGACACGCGCGCATGCACGCTCGCTACAGTTTGGTGGTGCTGCCGGCACGCTGGCCAGCCTCGGCGACGATGCGCCAGCCGTCGCCGCCCATTTCGCGCAAGCGCTGCAACTCGATCTTCCGGTGCTGCCGTGGCACGCGCATCGCGATCGCATGGTGGAGGTTGCCACCACGCTTGGCATGCTGACTGGAACGCTCGGCAAGATGGCACGCGATATCTCGCTGCTGATGCAGACCGAGGTTGCCGAAGTGGCCGAGCCAGGCGGCCCGGGGCGGGGCGGATCAAGCACGATGCCGCACAAGCGCAATCCGGTGGGTTGTGCCGCAGTGCTGACCGCCGCTGTGCGCGTGCCGCCGCTGGTGGCCACCATGCTGGCGGGCATGACGCAGGAGCATGAGCGGGCGCTGGGCGGCTGGCAGGCCGAATGGGACACGCTACCGCAGATCGTTGCATTGGCCGCCAGTGCGCTGCGGCAGATGGGCGATGTCGTGGCCGGCCTGCAGGTCGATGCCGCGCGCATGCGCGCCAATCTAGATATCACGCACGGCCTGATTCTTGGCGAGGCCGTCATGCTCGAACTGGGCCGGCGCATTGGGCGGTTGCCCGCGCACCATCTGGTCGAGCATGCCTCGCGACGCGCCGTGGCAGAGGGCACCACGCTGCGCGACGCGCTGGCCCGTACCCTGGCGGACGATCCCGCGCACGCGGGTTTGCTTGACGATGCCACGCTCGATCGCCTCAGTGACCCCGCGCGCTACGCGGGGCAATCCACAAATTTTGCCGATGCCGCAGTGAGTGCCTGGCGCGACACGTGCACAAAGCGAAGCAGCAACTGACTGGAGACCACCTTGCCTTACCTCGATCATGCCGGCGCCCGGCTGTTCTACACCGTGGATGGACCGGACACCGCGCCGGTCATCATCTTCTCGAATTCGATGGGCACCGACCACACGATGTGGAAGCCCCAAGCCGACGCGCTGGCCGGCCGCTTTCGCGTGGTGCGTCACGATATGCGCGGCCATGGCCGCTCCACGACAGAGGCGGCGGACACATCGGTCGAGGTACTGGGCCGCGACGTGCTCGCCATCCTCGATGCGTTGCAGGTCACGCAAGCGGCATTCTGCGGATTGTCGATTGGCGGCCTGATTGGCCAATGGCTGGCCGTGAACGCGCCCGAGCGCTTTTCGAAAGTCATCGTCGCCAACACCGCGCCGAAGATTGGCACGGCGGAGTCCTGGACCGCACGCATCGACGGTGTATTGCGCGATGGCATGGCGCCGCTGGTCGAGGCTTCGCTCGGACGCTGGTTTACCGAGGCTTTTCGCAGTACGTCCGACCGTGCGCTCGACGATCTGCGCGCCGTGCTGCAGGGGCTCGATCCACGCGGTTACGCGCTGGGCTGCACGGCGCTGCGCGATGCCGACTTGCGTGACGCCGTAAAGACGATCCGCGTCCCGGTGCTGGTGATAGCTGGCAGCGACGATCCGTCGACAACGGCCGCGGAGGGCAGGGCGCTGGCCGAGGCGATTCCGGATGCGCGCTATGTGGAACTGGGTGCGGCACACCTGTCCAATCGCGAGCAGCCGGGCCGCTTTACGGCGGCACTGCTCGACTTCATCAGCGGCCGGCTGCCCGTGACCGATGACGCGGCGCGCTACGACGCCGGCCTGTCGGTACGCCGCGCCGTGCTGGGCAGCAGCCATGTCGATCGTTCGTTGCAAAAGCTGACGCCGTTGAACGAGGAATTCCAGAATCTGATCACGCGCTACGCTTGGGGTGAAATCTGGACGCGCGAGGGCTTGCCGCGCCATACGCGTAGCCTGCTCACCATCGCGATGATGGTGGCACTGAACCGCGCCGAAGAGCTCAAGCTGCATCTGCGTGCGGCGGCCAACAATGGTGTGACGCGCGACGAGATCAAGGAAGTGCTGCTGCAGACTGCCATCTACTGCGGCGTGCCAGCCGCGAACTCGGCCTTTCATATGGCCGAGGAAATCTTCGCCGAAGTCGACCGCGCGCCGCGCTGAGCGCTCCACTGAGCGCGTCGGTCTTCAGCCTGCCCGGGTGGCAAACGCGGGCAGGCGCGCGCGGCCCGAATCGCGGAACGCCGTGGGCGTCTGGCCAGCCAGCCTGGCAAAGAAGCGCGAAAAATAGCCCGCGTCGGCAAAGCCCAACGTCAGTGCAATCTGCTTGATGTCCAGATCGCTGAACAGCAGGTCGCGCTGGGCTTCCGCCAGCACGCGCGCATGAATCAGCTGTAGTGCGCTGTGTCCTGCCAGTTGCCGGCAAATGCGGTTGAGCTGGGTCGACGTCACGCCAATGGTGTCGGCATAGTGCGTGATGTCCTTCTGTACACGGTAGTCGGTCTCCAGCAGTTGCTGGAACTGCCGGAAATGCCGCGCGGGCCGGCTACTGGCCTGGGCTTTCGCCGGTGCCGATGCCTCGGCGATACGCGCGATTCCCACGAGCACGAGCGTCAGCAACGCCGATAGCGATGCGCCCCGCCACGGCGCGACCGATTCCATCTCATTCCTGAACATCGTCAGCGCACCGGCCAGTGCGTGATGGTGGCCCACGTCATCGTGACGTGGATGCTCGAACAGCGTCAGGGTGCCCGGCACGCCGGCCAGCAGCGTGCGCAGGTAGCTGTCGGTCATGGTGACGATGATGCCGTCCACGTCCGGCGCAAACATGAAGCCATGCACATGATGGGGTGGCACGGTGATCAGTGAACCGCTGGCCAGCCGTTCGCGCCTGCCATCGAGCAAAGCCTCGCCGCTGCCGCCATGGATGTACAGAATTTGAAGGAAGCGCTCGTGCCGGTGTGGCTTGATCTCCCAGTCATAGAGCTGGCTGCGCGATGCAATCGATTCGAAATGCAGCTGCTCCAGCAGTGGTTCCGAGGAATTGACACCATAGAGCGAGTAGGTCGGAACGGTTTTCATGGGGGTGCGCAACGTGAAACCGGCAATGTTCGGATTTTCACGTTCTTGGTTCGATCTGTCCATTCCGGCAGCGCGCACAACGCTCTATCGTTATCCCCAACAACGATATTCGAATCAGGAGACACGCCATGGCCCCCAATGGCTCCCGCATTTCCCATTCCACCCGTGTCGCCATCATCGGCGCAGGTCCGGCAGGCTTGCTGCTCGGGCAACTGCTGACCGTAGCCGGCATCGACAACATCGTGATCGAACAGCGTAGCCCCGAGTATGTGCTGGGCCGCATTCGTGCTGGCATTCTCGAATGCGTGACCGTCGAAGCGTTGAAGCGTGCTGGTGTGGATGCGCGCTTGCGGGAAGAAGGCTTGGTGCACCGCGGCATCGAACTGTCGTTCGGCGGAGTCAGGCACCACGTCGATTTTCATGCGCTGATTGGCCGTGATGTGACGGTGTATGGACAGACCGAAGTCACGCGCGACCTGATGGCGGCGCGCGCGGCTGCCGGAGTGCCGACCGTCTACGAGGCCGAGGGGGTGTCGCTGCATGACTTCGATGGCAAACGTCCGCGCGTGCGCTATCACAAGGATGGTGTCGAGCATGAGGTAGCCTGCGACTTCATTGCAGGATGCGACGGGTTTCATGGTGTCAGCCGTGCCAGCGTGCCGGATACATCGAAGAGGATTTTCGAGCGCGTGTATCCGTTTGGATGGTTGGGCATCCTGTCGGAGACGCCACCGGTATCGGATGAACTGATCTACGCCAGCCATGCACGAGGCTTTGCGCTCTGCAGCATGCGTTCGAAGACGCGTAGCCGCTACTACGTGCAGGTGCCCGCCAGCGAGAATCCCGGGCACTGGTCCGATGAGCGTTTCTGGGACGAACTGCGCAGCCGTCTCGATCCCGCAGCGGCCGAAACGTTGGTCACCGGACCCAGCATCGAGAAGAGCATCGCGCCGCTACGCAGCTTTGTCTGCGAGCCCATGCGCTTTGGCCGGCTGTTCCTGGCCGGCGATGCCGCACATATCGTACCGCCGACCGGCGCCAAGGGCCTGAACCTGGCGGCCAGTGACGTGCTCTACCTTGCCGATGGATTTATCGCGCACTACCAGCACGACGATGAGAGCGAACTGGACCGGTATTCCGAAAAATGCCTGGCCCGGGTGTGGAAGGCCGAGCGGTTTTCATGGTGGATGACGTCGCTGCTGCATCGCTTTCCCGATGCCGACGACTTCGCGCATCGCATCCAGCAGGCCGAGCTCGACTATCTGGTGGGTTCCGAAGCCGCATGCCGCGTGCTGGCAGAGAACTACGTGGGCCTGCCGCGCTAACGCTCATAAACATATTTACAAAATATGGATTGATAATCTGGCATATATTTTACGTCAGGGTGTCCCGGTGATACCGTCTGGCTCCAGCGTTCCGGCACAAGTACTGGGCGCATTGGAGGAGACGAACGATGACATCGGGATCAACTGGACAGCGCCCTGTATGGCTGCTGGCTGCCGCACTTACTGCGGCATTGATGGTGACGGCATGTGGTGGTGGCGATGACGCTGCGGCAACCTCGACCGTGAACAATGGCTCAGGCGCGCAGGATGGCAGCGGAGGCGGTTCGCCATCCGTGCCCGCGCTGAGCGCGCTGGATGCATGTAACGCGTTGAATGGCACGACATTGCCGGCGTCAAGCCTGACGCTGGCATCGGGCGGCGTTACCGTCAATGCTGCAACATTGATTTCCGCCAACGCCGCGGGCAACACGCTCGGCGAGTATTGCCAGGTGCGCGGCGCGATTGCACCCGTCGATGCCTCGTCTTCCAGCATCAACTTTGCGGTGAACCTGCCTACGCAGTGGAACGGGAAGGGTATTCAGTTCGGTGGGGGCGGATTCGATGGCACGTTGATCGACGGAACCGAGACCGTGCGCTTTGCGTTGCCCGATGACCCCGCGCCGCTGGCGCGTGGCTACGCAACCTGGGGCGACGATTCGGGGCATCAGAGTTCCAGCATTACCGATGGCCGCTTTGCCACCAATGACGAGGCGCTGGCAAACTACGGCGGCGATACCCTCAAGAAGACCCACGACGTAGCGTTGGCGTTGATCGTGCAGCGCTACGGCAAGGCGCCGACGCGCGCTTACTTCCTGGGTACGTCGACCGGCGGGCGCGATGCACTGAGTTATATCCAGCGCTGGCCAGCCGATTACGCTGGCGTGATTGCCAACGAGCCCGCACTCAACTACACCGGTACGCGGCTGTCGAATGTTGCGGTTGGCCGGGCGCTGTACCTCAATGGTGGAGCCGGCTGGCTCAATATCAACAAGACGCTGATGGTGCAGAAGGCCGCCATGGATGCGTGCGACACGCTCGATGGCGTGGCCGACAAGGTTGTAAGCAATGTGGAAGGATGCCGCGTCGGGGCCATGCAGGTGCTGGCCAGCCTGCGTTGTGCGGGCGGCACCGACACTGGCGACACCTGCCTGTCCGATGCGCAGATTGCCACGGTCAAGACCATCGAGCAGCCATTGCAGCTAGGGTATCCGCTGGCCAATGGCGTGACAGTGGCCGGTGGCTACAACCTTATGGAAGGCGCGCTGGTGGCCGGGCCATTCACCACGCGCGACCTTGGTACGCGAGCCGTGCCGGGCAATCCGGCGACCACTGCAGATGCCAACATGTACGTGACCGGCGACCAGTGGGTGAAATTCTTCATCACGCGCAATGCCACATTCGATGCGCTGACGTTCGATCCGGCCAATCCGGGCAGCTGGACGTCGCGCGTGCAAGCCGTGTCGGCGTTGACCGACGCGACGAATCCCGACCTGTCTGCGTTCCTGGGCAAGGGCGGTCGCCTGATCATGCTGCATGGGCTGGCCGACGAGGTGATCAGTCCGAACTCGACCATCGCGTGGTACAAGGCCGTGATAGCCCAGGTGGGGCAGGCTGCGGTCGATCAGGGAATTCGTTTCTATACGGTTCCAGGCATGGGGCACGGCACTGGCAGTTTCCTGCCCGCGTGGAATTCGCTGACGGCGCTCGAAAACTGGGTCGAGATGGGCGTGGCCCCGGGCACGCGCTCGGTGATGGATACCAATGCGGGCACCTATGGACGCATGCGCCCGCTGTGCCAGTATCCGTCGTGGCCCAAGTACAAGGGCACGGGCAGCGCCGACGCATCCGTGAACTACACCTGCGAAGGCGCCTCGGGCATCGTGCAGTCCTGCCTGAACATGCCATCGACCGCCACCACGTGGAAGGGCGGCAATACCAATGGCGAAGAACTGTCGGTCCGTATCGACCCCGCTACGCTCAAGTACACCGTGACGATCGACGCCAGTACGCAGCGCGTTGCCAGCACCGTGCTGGCGGGGCAACTGGTGTCGCAGGGTGGCTGCACATATGGCAGCGATGAGAACGGCGCGCAGTTCACGTTGACCGGCGGCGGGGTGCTGGCGGGCGGTGTGAAACCGGTATCGGGTGCAGGCTTCCTGCCTCTGGTGGCGTTCCAGAACGTATCCGCCGACTACAAGGCCGTGGCCGACATCTACAACGTCAACGGTATCCAAACTGCAGTGGCCGACGGCTCGGTCACGGTGCGTACCGGCTCGGCACGCCTGCGTTCGTCCGCGGCCACGTGGCAAACCTGTGCGGCCAGTGCCGGTGGCGGTTTTATCGTCTACGATGCCGCGTGCGCCAACACCACCAAGGGCTATATCGTCTGGAATGCCGCGCGCAATGCGTTCGACTACTTCGTGGGCGGCACCATTGCGGCGGGCGACGGCGTGTTGAGCGGGTCGTTGATCAGCGGCATGGTCAACGGTGCCCCGGTACCGCTGATCCTGACGCGCTCGGCCGCGGCCTATGGCATGAACATCTATGCACAGCAGGCAACGGCAGGCCTGGCTGCCGGCGCGGCCGATGGCGCCTATCGCATCCTGGCTACCGATGGCGCGCAGGTTGGTGCGGATCTGAACGGGACCAGCATCGTCCGCAATGGCGTATCCGGGACGCTGACCTACAACACGCCTGTGCCCGGTGTGATCGGGGCCACCGGCGGGGTGACCGCATCGTACCTGTACAACGGAGGTTTGCTGATCGGCACCACGACGGGCAAGTTCGAGATCGGCCTGTTGAACTGACGCCAGTCGTCAATTTTCCTGGGCCTTCTTCCGATGCCGCGCTGCGATCCTGTGGGTCAACGCGACCAACGCAGCCAGTGCGGCATCGTCTTGCCCCTCGCGGTAGCCGAGGGTCAGCGGCGCGCGCAAGCGATCCGCTTCCGCCATCCTGCAATAGGCCACGCCATGCCGGTTCAGCCCGGCCATCGACGCGGGGACCACGCTGACACCGGCTCCGGCCGCCACGAGATTCAGGTTGGTCAGCATGCGTTCGACTTCCGCGCCGATCTGCGGCGTGAATCCCAATGCTTCGCACTCGCGCAGCAAGTCGCCGTACATGCCCGGCGCGCCAGGGCGCCGCACCAGAATGAACGGGTCCGCGGCCAGTTCCTTCAGCGAAACTGGCACGGCAGCACCCTGGCCGCGCGCGGCGCGCCGCCGCAGCAGCGGATGATCGAGCGGCAGCGCGATCACCATTTCTTCCTCAAGCAAAAGATCGAAGCGCACGCCTTCAGGGTGCTGTACCGGCGCTCGCAATAACGCGGCATTCAACGTGCCATCGACAAGCTGCTCGATAGCCTCGGCGGCATTGCACTCGGTCAGCGACAACGCCACGCGCGGGAACTGCCGGCGGCATGCGCGCAGCACTTCGGGTGTGAGCTTGTGAGCGGCCGCCGAACTGGTAAAGCCAATGGACAGTGATCCTTCGTCGCCACGTGCCATGCGCTGCATGCGCGCGCGCATCTGGTCGATACGCGCAAACAGGTCGACCGCATCGGCATGAAGCGCGGCGCCGGCGGCTGTCAGCGCCACGCCTCTTGGCTGGCGCTCGAACAATGTCACACCGAGTTCGGTCTCCAGCGCCTTGAGTTGCTGGGAAAGCGGCGGTTGCTGAATGCCGAGTTGCGTCGCGGCGCGCGTGACCGACCCCGTGTCCGCCACGGCCAGGAAGTAGCGCAGGTGTCTCAACTCCATCTTGATATATGCCGTATATATGGAATCTTCGTAATCCATATATTTTACGGGCGGCGGATACGGGCTTAGTATTGGCGTTTCGCCCGATACCCGCGGGCGGCCATGATTGATGGCACTTAAAACAGCAAAAGGAGACCCCATGCGCCAGGCCCGTCGAATTCCGCCCCTTGCCCTGCTTGCAGCGAGCGCGGCCATTGCGCTTGCCGGCTGCGCCAGCCGGCCCGGCGAGCCTTCAGCTTCGACTGCCGCAACAAAGTCCCAGTCCGTGCCCCAATGGCAGCGTGTGCATCTAGGTGCCGGTGCCGGTTACGACTTTCCGGTGTATGCCAACCATCGGCTCGACGGCGACCTGAGTCGCATTCGCGAAGTCGTCTTTGTCCAGCATGGCCTGCAACGCAATGGTGACGACTATTACGCGGCCGGCGCCGCGCTGCTGAAAGAGAGCGGCAGGAATGCCGATGAGGTACTGCTGATCGCGCCGAATTTTCCGGGCACGCCTGATGCTGCAAAGCATTTCGACAACCTGCCGGTATGGACCGTACAGGGTTGGATCGGGGGCGAGGATGCGGTGTCGGGTCCCGGCGCCGGCACAAGTTCTCTCCAGGTGCTGGACGATCTGGTTTCGTATGTGACGGACAAGAAGCGCCTGCCGCTGGTCGGCAAGGTGACCGTTGCCGGGCACTCGGGCGGGGCACAGATCGTTCATCGCTATGCGGTGCTCAATAACGTCGACGAGAAGGTGCGGGCGAGCGGTGTCGACCTTCGCTACGTGGTGGCGAACCCTTCGTCGTATCTGTATTTCACGAACGATCGTCCCGTGGCGCCAGACTACAAACGTTTTGCGCCGTACAGCACGACTGTCTGCGCTGATTACGACAAGTACCGCTACGGCATGGGCGATATGGTGGCCTATGCGAAGGGTGCCAACGGCATGACGCTCTACCGGCGCTATATGCAGCGTCAGGTGACCTATCTCGTTGGCAGCGAAGACAACGATCCAAATCATCGCGTGCTGGACAAGGCGTGCGGTGCGGAAGCCGAGGGGCCGACGCGCCTGCAGCGCGCGCGTGGCTACTGGCGCTATGAACGGTACCTGGCCACGCCGGCCCAGGCCAGCGCGCATCGGTCGTTCGAGGTGGTTGGCGTCGGGCACGATCAGGCGCGCATGTTCGGTTCGCAATGCGGTGCGCAGGCCGTGTTCGGCATGGATCCAGGTGCCAACACCAGCGGCGCGGCCTGCCGTCCGCCGCAATTGTAAGGTCGGGCGGAAAGCAGCGATCCGGGTGGGTTTGCCCGGGCGGCGGGCAATGGCGGCCGGTGCTACGATGCCGGCAGCCCATCGCCTCGCCCTCTGCCTTCATGTCAGTTCCAGTTCGTCGGCGCATGACGGCAGCATTGCTGATGCTGCCGCTTGCGCGTCCCACGCTGTCGTTTGCCGCTGCCGAGCCGCTGCATCTGCTGGTAGGGTACGCCGCGGGAGGCGGCGCCGATCACGTGGCGCGGCTGGTTGCCTCCAGCCTGACTGGCGACGGCGAGCCGACCATCGTCGAGAACCGGCCCGGGGCGGCGGGACAGATCGCCATGCACGAGGCCGCACGCGCCAGCGCGGAGCGGCCAACGTTGCTGCTGGGCACGGTCGGGTCAATCAGCATTGGCCCGCTGCTGCCAGGTTCTCCCGAAATGCCCGCCAGTTCGTTGCAGCCATTGGCCATCGTTGCCAGCACGCCGCATGTGCTGCTGGTTGCAGGCGATGGCACACGGATGCACGCCAGCGATGCGCGTGACGCACTATTGCAGCGGCTTGCCCAGGCTCGCCGGCGTCCCGGTGAGATTGCCTATGCATCGCTGGGCATCCATTCGAGCGCGCACCTCGTAGGCGAACTGATGTGCCGCCAGGCCGGCGTCACGATGACGCATATTCCTTATCCAGGCAGTGCACGCGCACTGGTCGACCTGCAGGGCGGGCACGTGATGCTGCTGGTCAGCACCCTGCAGGCAGCGCTGCCATTGATGCGACAAGGCCGGGTACGGGCACTGGCTGTCACGGGCAGGTCCCGCAGCGTGCTGGCACCAACCGTTCCGACGTTTGCGGAAGCCGGCATACAGGGCATGTGGCAGGACGCGTGGTATGGCGTGCTGGCTGCGTCGAGCATGTCTGCATCACGGCAGGGTGCTCTGTCGATGCGGCTGGCAAGACTGCTGCATGATCCGTCGTTGCGACAACGGCTGGCACAGGATGGCGCGGAGCCATTGAGCCTGACCGGGCAAGCCGCCGTGGACTACCTCGATCGCCAGCGCGAGGTGTGGCGGCAGGCGATTGCGTCGGTGGCGGATCGGCTTGCTTGAGGGACTGCTCAGCAGTCGAAGTTCAGAATCAGATTCCTCTCAAAATTGGACACAGATTCGCAACAGGCCGCATGAGCTAAGGGATTCAGGGGAGGGACCTTTGAAGTTCGATGCTGAGCCCTGTCGCTGGCTGGCTGTAGGGCAACCCGACCCGCTTGCCGTGCCCAAAAGCAGTTGCTAGGATTCGCTCATCCCGCCCTTGGCAGTAAGCGTATTCCCCCGTGATTTTGGAAGCGCCAAACCCCTGGGCGTTTCTATTTGGTGCGGGCAGTTGGATCCGGCGAGGATGGTGGACAAAATGCCAACAGGCATACTGGTCGATGGCGCCTACTGAAGTCAGCGGACTTTGATCCCGTGCCAGCCTGAACTCATGAAGAAAAAACAAGACGCCGGAACGTTCTCGCGAACGTTCCGGCGGTGGGTCCCGTTTCTGTGGAGTGCCCTGATATCAA
>VFQP010002624.1_pt1 | contig 19688 bp, 17 predicted proteins | sample 3512351 | NCBI WGS metagenome assembly VFQP01 (sample SAMN10412372, study PRJNA504923) | tailings metagenome | isolation source: Relicate 1 Philex TSF1 revegetated site | place: Philippines: Tuba, Benguet | collected 2017-08-29
GTGTGGCGGGCGTTGCGAATCGTACCCGACATGGTGCCCCTGAAACCCTCATGCAGGGCGAGCTGGACGTTGTGCTACGCGAGGCGCGCGACCTGCCCGTGTGGGGCTTCCTGGGCCAGAGCAACCCGTACGTGCGCCTCACGCTGGGCGAGCAGGCGGTGCAGTCGCGGCGCGACGACGACACCAGCTCGCCCGGCCGCCACCGCCACCCCGTGTGGAACCAGGAGTTCCAGTTCCTCGTCGAGGACCCCATGGCGCAGGTGCGGCGCGCACGCACCTGGACCTGATCTGGCCCTCCCGGGGCTCCCAGGAGGTGGTTTCGCTCCCAGGCGAGGAGGAGTGGATGGACCCTGGGCACGGAAACCCAGCCTGGCCGAGGCGGGTGCTTGGAGCAAGGTGGCAGACAGGTTTGGCTGCTGCGGTGTTTGCTGTTGTGGTGACGTGTGGTGCGCAGGAGCTGGACCTGCAGGTCCGCGACTCGCACCTGACGGGCCGCGTGGAGGTGGGCCGCGCGTCGCTGCCGCTCTCGAGCATCCCGCGCAACGGCGAGCGCGTGTCGCTGTGGGTGCCGCTCACGCCGCCGCCCGCCTACGCCTCGCGCGCCGCCGCCGCCGGGAGCTCCTCGCACGGGGAGGTGCTCGTCGAGATCACCTACAAGGTGACGGTCGTTGCGGGGCCCCCCTCCCTCCTCGCAGCCTGCTCTCGTGCAGGCACTCGCGCATCCGCAAAAGCAAGCGCAAGCTGCGCTGTGCTCCACGCATGTATCTGTTAACTCATTCACACGCCCGCTCCTTTTAATCAATGTGTGTGCAGGCGTTTGACGAGGAGTATGACGAGCAGGACAGCGGCTACCGCGAGGCGCAGGCCTTCCAGCGCGCGCTCCGCGCCTCCATCGCCGCCGGCCCCAACGGCGCCGCGCTGCTGCCCGAGGAGCGCATCACCGACGTGCGCTCGGCCGCCGCCGCCAGCTCGCGCGCCGCCGTGGCCGCCTCGGCCGCCATCAGCGCCATCGCCATGACCAAGGCGGCGGCGGCGCGCGCCGCCACGCGCGCCGCCCGCGCCGCGCAGGCCGCCGCCGACAAGGCCGTCGCCGTCGCCGGGAGCACGCTGCCGCTCGGCAGCGGAGGCGGCAGCCCGGCGCCGCCGGCGCTGCCGGAGACGAGCAGAGCGCATGCCGCCGCCGCGCCGCCGCCGCCGCCGCCAGCTGCGGCGGCGCCGCCGGCGCAGCTGCCCGGCGCGAGGGAGGAGGAGGGCGCCGACGACGAGGACGACGGTCACGCCGGCGGCGGCGGGCCGGCGGCGGCAGCGCCGGCGCCGGAGGAGGCGCCAGCGGTGGTGCTGGCCGGCGCGAACGGCAATGGCAACGGCAACGGGTACCACGCCGCGGCGGCGGTGAACGGCGTGGCGGTGGGCGGCACCCACTGGCAGCACGCGCTGGCGGCGGTGGCGCCCCCGGACGCTGTGTACGACCGCCTGTCGCACCAGTTCCACCGGGACCACCTGGCGGGGTACCCGGTGCGCGGCACCGTCCCGCCGGCGCCGCCGCCCTCGCCCTCCGGAGGTGAGGAGCTTCGCAGGCGGCAACCCTCACCCTGGCGCTGTCCTGTGCCTGCTCGCCCCCATCTTGGAAGGATCCTTGCAGCGTCACAGTCCAGACGGGCGCTTGCGTTGCTTTGGCGTGCTTGCTGTGTAGGCGCGCCGGCGGTGTCTGCGCCAGGCGTGGCGGCGGCGATCGAGGTGGCGGGCGCGGCGGTGGCGGCGGCGGCGGCCGACGGCGCCGCCGGGCTCAGCGACAGCGAGAGCAGCGGCGACTTCATGGCGGCGCCGGCGCCGCCACCGCTCGTCGCCGCCACCGTGGCGGCGCGCTCGCAGCAGCAGGTGCGGGCGGCGGCGGCGGCGGCGGCGGCGGGCGGGCCCGGCCCAGCGCAGCAGCAGACGCGCGTGCTGGCCGCAGCCTCTGGCGAGGTGAGCCTCTATCGCCGTCCCTTCCCCGCTTCTCCATCGTGGGCCACCAAACGGCGAGCCTTAATCGCGCGTCACGTGCTCGCCTGTGTGCGTTGCTGTCGAGAGCGCAGGTCTTCGTGGTCCCGGCACTGCCCGATGGGGCCGACGACACCATCGGCGTGACGGCCACCGCTTACACAACGCTCGCTGCGACGACCGGCGGCGGCGGTGGCGGCGCCACGAGCAGCAGCAGCACCGTCGTGGCGCTGGGCGGCGCTGCGGCGCCGTCACGGGGCGCCGCGGGCGTTTTGGTGCGTTCGGACGAGGCCGAGGTGGCGGCGCTGGCGGCCGAGGTGGGCTTTAGCGAGCAGCAGGTGGGCTGGGGCGCCGGCGACGCGCAGCAGCTGCTGCAGCTGGTGGTGCCCGTCGAGGTGGCGGCGGTGGCGCCCTCGGCGGCGCTGGTGCAGCCGGCGGCCGCCGCGCTGCCCTCCTCGCTGCAGCAGGTGAGCGGCCTGGTGCGGCGGCTCGAGGAGCAGCAGCGGCAGGCGGTGGGTGGCGACACAACGGCGGCGGCGGCCGAGCTGCAAGCAGGGCAGCAGCGGCCGCAGGGCGGCGAGGAGCAGCAGTCTCAGCAGCAGCAGCAGCAGCAGCAGCAGCAGCAGCAACAGAACAAGGACCAACACAAGGACCAGCATTTGCCGCTGCCCTTGGTGCTCAACCGGGTGCACGACCTGGGCCTCGCGCTAGGGTCGGTGTGGCAGCGGGCGCGCGACACACTCGGCGGCCAGCCGCACCCGCAGCCGGGCGCGGAGCCGCCGGCGCCGGACCAGCAGCAGCAGCAGGCGCAGCAGCAGGCCAAGAAGCGCAAGGGCGCGAAGGGGGCGGCAAAGGCGGACGGCGGCGCCGGCGACGCGGACGCCGCCTCCCAGGACGGCTCCTCCTCGTCGCAGTCGTCGAGCAGCGACTCGTGGGTCAGCGCCGTGTTCGCTGCGCTGTCGGTGCTCACCAGCAACACGCCGCCGGCCGCCGCCGCCGCTGACGCCGCCAAGCGCGACGGCGACGACGCCGCAAAGCCGGCGCCCGCCTCCGCCGCCGGAGCCGCCGAGGGCGAGGAGGGCGCTCAGGCGCCGGGCAAGGCCGCCTCCAAGCCGCGCAGCTGGTGGGACTTTTGGAGCCAGAGCAGCGGCCTGGGCAGCCTCGCCAGCATCGACATGCACGAGGAGGACGCGGCGGCGGCGGACCTGGCCAAGGCGGTGGCGGACAAGAAGGCGGCGGCGGCGGCGGCAGAGGCGGCGGCAAAGGGCGGCGACGCGCGGCCCTGGTGGAAGTTCTGGGGCAAGGGCGGCGAGGGCGAGGCGGAGGGCGCGGGCGGGCCGGCCAAGGTGGTGGAGGTGGGCATTGCGGACGGCAAGGACCGGCCGCTCGAGGCCATCATCATCCCGCCCGACCTGCCCCTGGAGGAGATTGCCAAGTGAGCGCTTTTTCTTTTCTTGCGGCCGATGGGTGTGTTGTGGCCGCCTGCGAGGCATTTGGCTGGTGGTGGTGGCAGCCACGGCCTGAACGCCTGTCGGATGCTTTGGAGATGGGAGAGCGGGTGTGTGCACAGCTCGTCTCTTCCTTTGAGTGAGCGGGGTGCGCCTTGTCGGGACTGTGTGTGTGCGCACCTGCAGGGAGGTGGCGCGCCTCAAGGACGAGAGCTGGCGCTCCAAGGGCGAGCGCGTGGAGACGCTGTGGGCGCGCGCCGTCGAGCGCAACGACCGTCCCTGGATCATCCTCTGCGCCGCGCTGCTGGGCGTGGCGTGCGCGCTGCTCGCCACCGTGGCCTGGCGCCTCGACCACGTGAGTGCCCGCGAACCTGTCCCTCACCCCGGTGCTGGTGCAACGCAGCACCACGCTGGACGCTAGCATGATCCTTGGTGGCTCGCTCTCGCCGAAAACTGCCCAGACTCGGTCTGAAGCAGTGCCTGACAAGGCTCGAGTGGCTAAGTTGCGAGTGAGCGTACTGGTTTCGTGCGCTGTTTGCCCGCTCGCAGGTGCCTCCCTCGGCCGCTGACATTGCGATGCCCGTGGCGGTGCTCCACCTGGCGCTGCTGCAAGCGCTGGGCATGGGTGCCGGCGGTCCGCCCGACGTCTGAGCGCGCCCGGCTGCGCGGCGCCCGCCGTGCGCCCGGGTCGTTCGTCGGCCCCGCGAGAAACGCGCTCCTCGTGTGCGCTCGGGCGGCCTTATCGGCAGGGCAGACGGCTCTGCGACCCGCTTGACGTCCGCTGACGCCATCCGTACTGGGCTGACTTGGCAGGCAGGCGCCCTTCCACGGGTGCAGAGCGCCTCTCGCACTGGGCAGCGGCGCGCGCGCACTGTCAACGCGCGCTGTCCTGTTGTACCCCCATACTTCCCTCGGATCGCACCTCACGCAGCTGCTTTTCCCGTGCCAGCGGTGGGCCCACCCTTCCCGCGCCGTGCGTTTGCTGTCCGGAGCTGTTGACGCCAGCGCTCTGCGCGGCCCCGACACAACCACCGACATGCACATCAACGACACGGACGCGGGAACGGAAGCAGCCCTTGACGTCGCGCGGCAGCAGCGTGCGCGAGCGGCGTCCTGACGAGCCTGCGACTCCCAGCGGCGTTTTTGCACCCCGCCGCCGCCTGCGTGCGACAGACGCGTCGCGGCCGGGCACGCGCCCTGTGTTGTGGTGGAGGGGGCGTGCGCGCAGGTGCTGCGCTGACTGACTTTTGGAGGACAGGGACTGACCCAGGTTTGCCGCAGTGCCTGATGAGCCCGTGCCTTGGTTTGCGCGCATGCAGCGCGCTTCCCTCCCCCACGCCCCCCATCCCTCTCCTCGTCATCACCCGATGAGTCAGCAGCCACCCTCGGGCTCTCGACTTGACCCGCAACGGCAGCGGCTTCTGTGTTGGTGTTGTGGGTGCCTTGTTGCGGTTGTTGGCTCGCTGTCCAGAGGCATATGGGTGGGTAGCAGGCTGTTGTTGGGCTTAGGTGCTAGCGTGGTGGGGTTGTCGCCGTCATGTCGCAGCGAGGTGGGCGGTAGTACTACACGGCCATGACGCACACAACACCACCTCCACGCACCAGGCGCCGTCGTGCTTTGCTTGGCCGGTTGGTTGTGGCACTGCGGACCCTCTCCCTGCTTGTCAATTCCCCCTGCGGTGCGGGGTGCGGTGCGCTCTTGCCTTTCAGGTGGCAGCGGCGGTGGCGGTGCGCTGGCAGCGCTCTGCGAAGAACCTGCAGACGAGATTTAGTTTGTGGTTTTTTGTGGAGCGGCAGAGGCGCTGGCACACTGGGACCGCTTGCGTAGAGGGCGGGCTGGTTGGATTTAACGGTTGGAGAGAGGGTGGCGAGCTGGTATTTGCAGTGCGTGAGTGTGGAAGGAGGAGGCTGTAGCTACGCGAGCATGGGAAAGCAGGAGACAGCGGTTTGATGTCGAGAGAAAGGAGTTCAGGCTGCCGCTGGCTTCTTGCCGAACGGGAGGGACTCCCAGGGGATCCCGTCGGGGAAGCCGCCAAACGCAGAGAGCGCGGCGCCCACCAGGAAGGCGGTGGCAAAGCCCTGCAGCATGAGCAGCAGGAAGAAGCCCACGCCCTTGGGCACACGCAGCGCGGCCGCCACCCACGTGATGGCCCGGTCGAAGAGCGGCGCCAGCGCCACCGCCAGGGCGAAGCGGAAGGGGCGCACAAAGTTCTGCGCTTGGCAGTTGGAAGCGAGCGAGCGAGCACCAAGTGAGCGCGCAGTGCATGCCCGCTTGTCTGCTGAGCTGGCGACAAGCACAATCAAGGCCCACCTGGACGGTCCAGAAGCCGGCGTAGACGAGCAGGAAGGGCTGCCATTGCCCGGCCGCCAGCGGGGACTGGCCTGCACGTGGGGCGTGCACGCAGTGTGCGCCAATCCTGCTCTCCATATGGGCACGCGCCAACCTTACGTCGCGCCGCGCACGTTCGCCGCACTGCCCACCCGTGGCCTTGACGAACGAGATCCACGCGATGGTCAGGCACGTGCCGTACGTCGCGTTCCTGCGCGTCAGGGTGCGCGCAGGGTGCAGGGGCAGCGGCAGCGTGAGCGAGAGGTCGTTGCCGACGCTGTGGACCCCCCTGAGGCGCGGGAGTCTGCTCACGAGATGACGCTGTAGGACGCAAAGGCGCCGGCTCCGAGCCCGGCGAGCTTGGCCTTCTCCGCCTTGCTGCCCAAGAAGTACTGCAGGGAGGACCTCAATCAGCAACGCAGAAGGAGGACTGCGATGCACGTGACGTGCGGGATCTGGCAGGCGCACGAGCCGCGCATGCATGCGCGCTGAAGCGCACTGCATCCAGCGCGCATTTGCGGCGGCATACCAAACAGCGCGCTGACCTCCTTGACGCGCTGCCAGAGGCCGGGCTTGCTGGCCTCTTGAGCGGACGCGTCGGCCGCTTGCGCCGCGCCCGCGCTGCCGGCGTTTGAAGGCTCTGAGGGCTGGGACGCTGAGGCTGCGCTGCACGCCGTGCCAGCGCCCTTGTCAACGCCTTCCTCAGGCGTCCAGCGTGTGTGCCGGTGCCGGTGCAAGGTCGCCAGGCGCGGCGCACGCGTGGGGACGCGCACGCCAGCTGCTGGACATCTGACTGCGCTCCGGAGCTGCGTGCGTGCGAGGCTGCCGCTGTGCATTTCTCAGGACTCTCCTCGCTCTCGGTTGCGCTTCGTTTGCACCACATGGCCGGGGTGCCCGCAAGCGTCACGCGGCGGGTTGCTGTTTGAAGAATGGCAGCGACTCCAACGACGGGATGCCCTCTGGGAAACCTCCGAGCACGGAGAGGATGGTCGCCGCAATGGCAAAGTTGGCAAGCGCCTGCAGCAGCAGCAGCACGACTAACCCGCCGCCCTTGGGCATCCGAAGCGCCGCCGCCACCCACGTGATGGCCCGGTCGAACAGCGGCGCCAGCGCCACCGCCAGGGCGAAGCGGAAGGGGCGCACAAAGTTCTGCGTTTGCCGCGGGAGAGCGAGCACCAAGTGAGCGCGCAGGTGCAGGCCCACCTGTCTGCTGAGCTGGCGACAAGCACAATCAAGGCCCACCTGGACCGTCCAGAATCCGGCGTAGACGAGCAGGAAGGGCTGCCATTGCCCTGGTGCCAGCGGGGACTGGCCTGCGTCGCACCGAGCGCAGTTGCGAATTGGACTCACCCGCTGCGGCACCACGGCCAGTGCGCTGCATTCAGCGCCATGTCTCCCGCGTGTAGAGCAAGTCGCACCTGTGGACTTGACGAACGAGAGCCACACGACGATGAAGCACGCGCTGTAGGTCACGTTCCTGCGTATGTGTGTGTGTGCGAATGCATGGCAGAGCACACGGTGCCAATGTCCTTGCCCGCTGCAGACCGCTGATGCTCCTGTGCGTGCTCCAGCTCTGCCGGGGTGTCCCACACACGCCGTGGCGCCATCCTGCTGCGCACTCACGAGATGATCTTGTACGACAAAATGGCGCCCATCCCGAGCCCTGCAAGCTTGTTTTTCTCGTCCTTGGAGCCGACAAAGTACTGCGCATGAGCACGACGCGGCCGTGGGACAGGGAGTGCTTGCCACGAGCAACGACAGCCACCTGGCGACAACAACGGCACGCATCGCGCGACGTCACCTCCCAAGGCATGTGCGCCGCACGCACGATGCAACGCATGCATGCGCGCTGACCTCCTTGACGCGCTGCAAAAGGCCGGGCTTGGCGGCCTCCTGAGCGGACGCCTCAGCCGGCTGCGCCGAACCCGCGCCGCCAGCGTTCGAAGGCTCTGAGGGCTGGGACGCTGAGGCTGCGCTGCACGCCGTGCCACTGTCCTTGCCAGCGCCATCCTCAGGCGCCCAGCGCCTGTGTTGGTGCCGGTGTGGCGTCGCCAGGCACGGCGCGGGCGCAACGCCCGAGGCGACGCACCCGCCACCGGGCCTGCTCACAGATGCGCTCCGCAGCTGCTGAGTGCTCGCGAGGCTGCCGCTTGTGCAGTGCATTCTCAAAGCTTTGGCTCGGCGCCTCCCTTTGCAGACTGACAGTGCACGCTGCGCACGAGCCGCATGCGTCGAGGGCGTCACCACTGAGGCAGGCAATGCAGGCCAAGGAGCCTCACACGCGAGGCGAAAAGAGCGCCAGCTCCTGGAACCGCAGCACCTCGTCGCCCACGCTTGTCCACCCAGCGTGCATCTCGCGCGCAAACAGCTCCAGGCCGTCTGCGCAGCAAGCACCCACGCAGCCAGGCCACTTGCGCCTCTCCTGCGTGGCAATCAGCGCCACCTCATTGCGTCACACTGTGCGCCGCACTGCTGCGCTCACCCATGCCGGCGAGCGCCGGTCCACCCTCCCGCCCAGGCGGAAGCCCCGGGCCCGGCGGCTGCCGCCGAGGCGCCTCGGACGCCGGCGCCAGCGCCCGCAGCAGCGGAGCCAGGTGCGGCTTGCGGCTGTGCTCGGCGGCGGGCACTGATATCAACACCAGGTCCGCGGGTAGGACCAGCGCGCCGCCACCCTCTTCATGCGCGCCCTGGCCGCCCCCCTGCCCCGCCGGCCCCCTCGCCTCCCCGCCGGCGCTGCGCGCGTCGCCGCCGTGACCCTCCGATGCCGCCGCAACCGTCACGTCGGGCGCAGGCGCGGGCGCAGGGCCGTCTCCTGCTGGCGCCGCGCTTCCCGCTCCGCTGCTGCACCCGGCCTCCTCAGGGCCGGGGCCGGCCCTGCCCGCAGGGCCGTCACCCAAGCAGCCCGGCCCTGGCGGCCCAGGCCCTGCAGGCGTTGCTGTTGCGGTCGTGACCCGCGAGTGCGTGGGCGTGGCCACCAGCAGGTGCTCAAACGGGTGCCGGTGCATCGCCTCCAGCGAGGAGGCAGGCTCCGCGCCGCCTGGCTTGAGCTTGAGCCACAGCTGCGGGCGCGTGCATGCCCGGCAGCGTGATCACGTGTGAGACGCTGCCTGGGATGCAGCACACGTCGCACCTGGCGACGGCACCGGGAACAGCGCCAGTGGGCAGCACACACCCAGGTAGCGGCGTGGCGGAGGCCCCAGGCTGGCAGGAGCTCGTCGCACACAAAGCGGTGCAGCTTCTCGCGGTTGGTGAGCCACAGCAGCAGCACCCCAAACTCCTGCGCGGCCCGTCCGCCGCACGCGCGCACTGTGAGTCGAGGACGCACCGCCACGTAGGCCCGCAGCCGCGCCTGCGCTCACTCGTAGGGAGGAGCGCGGCGCCGCCGTGCTGTGGCCTTCAGCAGCGTGCATCAGGGCCTCGCGCACTCACAGGGTCAATCATCTGCTTGATGGGCAGCTTGAGCAGCTCACGGCCCGGCAGGGTGCGGTACCTTCCTTGCGCTCACAGAGAGTGCAGTACAGACGCGATGTGGCCCATCTTTGCTCCTCACGCATCAACTCCATGCATCCACTCCAAAGCGCGCAGGGCGCCTCACCGCTTGCTGCGCCGCACGCTGGCGTTCTCCCAGGGCGGGTCCGCCACGATGAGTCGGAACTTGCGCTGCCCGCCTGCACGCACGGCCCCATCGTCACGGTGCTGTGCCTGGCCAGGACACGCACGCTGCTGCGCCTACGGTGAGGGGCACGGCACACCCTCCACAAGCATGCGTAGGCCAAGGTGCTCACCAAGCGCATGCAGGATGGGCGCCAAGGCTCCCTTGGCGGACAGGTCCGTCATGAGCAGCGAGCTGCGGGGGGGCAGCAGCACCCCGCTGCACTCGTTGGCCAGCGCGTGCGCCTCCCTGCCAGCGTCCACGTTGCTGATGACCGCGCCGAACAGATTGGTGGTGGCGTCGGCGGCGGCGGTGCCGTCGTCGCTGTCGTCGTGGCTGAGGAGGGTGAGCTTGGGCCGCACCGCCGCCCTCACGCCCCACAGCGCGACCCAGTCCGTGGCGGGCAATGTTAGCTCGCCCCCCGCGGCGTCGTGGTGCTGGCCGTTGGAGCCGCCTGCCGCACGACGGTGCTGAGCGCGCTGCTCCAGCGTGGCTGCCCAGTCCCTTGGTGCCGGTGCTGCTTGCTGCTGGCCCTGCTGCCACTGCAGGAAGGTCTGCAGCGCCTGAGAGCACCTACACGGGCACACGCCACACACGCACTGCATGCGCTTGTGAAGCAGAGCTGGGGGGCCAGGGTGGCGTGGTGTGCTCGAAGCAGGCGCGAGCGTGCGCACCGCTGCTGCGCCAGGCGGTTGCGCGCGTTGCCTGGGTGGCGCGCGTCCAGCTCCTCCTGTTGCGCCTGGGGTTTGGCTCTCCGCCGGCGCTTGCGGCTCGAAGCCGCAGCTGCAGGCGTGCTGCCGGCGTGCTGCTGGTGCGTGTCTGCGCTCTGCTCGTCGCCCTCACTCTGAGAGTCTGCTGCCAGTGCCTCAGCCTCGCCTTGAGGTGCTGCTGCGCCATCAGCAGCGCTGACGGTGGTCCAGTTGCCGCGCCACGCGCTGTAGTGCTCGTCGACGGCGGCGGCGTGATCCAGCAGGACCACCACCTGCTGGCCACCTGGCTGATCAGCTGCGGTGCCGCCGGTGACGAACCACATCTTCTGCGCTTCTTCTGGCGCTTCCCTCCCACTTGTGGTTTGCATGCTGTGTCCACCCCCGCGGGGGACTCGCGGGGCCGCGAGCACGACGTAGACACGCAGCGTCGAGTCTGCCGCGCTGACGAGGAAGGAGAGCAGGCGGTCGGCGCGAAGCGCATCGCTGGGCGCCTTTGAACACTTGAAAAATGGGACGCAGAGCAGCAGCGCGCAAAGGCCAGCAGCAGAGCGCCGTGGTGGACCTGACGACACAAACGAAGTGAGCCCACCTGTTGAGCCGCTGGGATCCTGTCAGGCTGTGTGTGCAGGAGCGCCCCACACATTTGCCGCCACGCCCCGGCTGGCCCGTGCGCAGGAGCGAGGAGGACGTGCGCATGGACGTGGACGCGAGGAAGCACCCGGCGGATCAGCTGCAGGCCCTGCAGGAAGAGCAGAACGAAGAGTTCCACTCGCCGGCGCCCACGCACACCAGCACGAGATCAGGCCGCTGCGGCGCCAGCCAGCAGCAGCAACAGCAGCAGGGCGCGGCGCCGCTCCGCAGCACGCCCAAGCCGCACAGCGCCCGCGCGGCAACGCGCCTGCGCCAGCGGGAGGGGCTGTTTGAGGACGACGCACCGGACGTGGCGCAGCAGCCGCTGCCCCAGGGCGGCGCGGCCCATGACGCGGCGACGCTCCTGGGCGCGTTCACGCCTTCCAACGAGCCTTGCGGGCCGGGTGCGGAGGACGACGACGTTTCGGCCGAGCAGGAGGCGTGCAGCGAGCAGCAGCAGCAGGAGGACATGGAGCTGGGCGAGGCCGGGGAGGAGGAGTGGGAGGACGTGGACGACGGCGGGGCAGCGGTGCTGGAGGACGCCGAGGAGGACGCGGCGGCGGAGGAGGAGCCAGCGGCGGCGCGGCAGGAGGAGCCCGAGGACCGACAGCCGGGGCCGCAAGGCGGGGAGGAGGGCGCGGCAGCGGGCCCGCATGAGGAGGGGCCCGACGCAGAGCCCGCGCAAGAGCGGGACGGGGGCGAGGGGCAGGAGGACATGCAGGCTGAGGGGCCTGAGGAGGACCAGCCCATGGCCCTTGCCGACGCTGGCGACCCCCAGCCCCCAGGCGTCCCCCTGCTGGTGCTGCCCGACGCCAGCGCTGGCGCCGCGGCAGAGGAGCAGCGGGGCGGCGCGGCGCAGGCGCCGCCGGTGCCGCCGCCGGCGGGCGACGCGCAGTGGGCCGTGTCGCGCCTGACGCACCGCCTGGCGGCGCGGCGTGGCTCGGCGGCGCTGGGCGTGCCGGTGCGGCCGGCGCTGGCGCGGCTGCAGGAGCAGCTGCAGGCGGCGCTGGAGGGCGTGGTGGTCAACGGGACCAGCGCGTCAGTGCTGGTGCTGGGGGACCCGGGCTCCGGCAAGACCCTGGTGCGTTTTCTGTTTCGTGCTGTCCGCGGGCGGCGATCCTGTGGCTTGTGCGCATCGCGCTGCATGGGGGAGGGAGCATGGGCGGGAACGAGCGCAGATCGAGTAGTGCCACGCTTGGCGCTGCGTGCTCGCAGCTGGTGGAGCGGGCCGTGGCGGTCGTGTGCTCCGTGCACAACGGCGAGGCGTGGGAGACGGCCACGCGGCCCGAGGAGAGGCAGGGCCGGCGCGTGGGCGTGGTGCGGCTGAGTGGGCTGCTGCACATGGAGGAGCGGCCCGCCTTCCAGGAGATGGCCCGGCAGCTGTGCAGGTGGGGCGCGTGGCCACCCACCCTACTGCTTGCGCTGTGCGTAGCATGGCAGCGGCGCCCGGTTCAGCGCCACGTGATGATGCACACCTCCAGGCCAAGGACTGAGTGGCCACGCTGCAGAAGAGCGCTGCCACCGAGGCGGCAGCGATGGCAGCGCAACGTGCCTGAATGCGCAAGCTGCGCCTGTGCGCCATGTTGTGTGCCTGTGCAGCGAGTTTGGGGAGGTGTTCAGCAAGTCGGCGACGTTTGACGAGAACCTGGGCTTCCTGCGCAACATGCTGGCGCGGCTGCAGCACGACGGCAAGGCCGTGGTGTTTGTGCTGGACGGCTTTGAGCGCTTTGCGCGCGCGCGCGGCAAGCAGCAGCTGCTCTACAACCTCTTCGACGTGCTGCAGCACTCGCACGTGCAGGTGCGTGTGCGCTTGGGCAGCGATGCATGAACACGCGATGCTGGGGCCGCGGTGCGGAGCGGGAGCGTTCACGTGTGTGCCCGCGCGCTCGTGGGGTCGCGTGCAGGCGGCCGTGATTGGCGTGACGTGCGCCCAGGACGTGATGGAGTCCATGGAGAAGCGCGTCCGGTCGCGCTTCTCCCACCAGCGCATGATGCTCACGGCGCTCACGCACTTCGAGGTGCGCCGGCGCTCCCGCAACGCCGCCCACACGCACGCCCCTCCTCCAGCCCCCCTGAGCACTGCCACCAGTGTTGCGCAGGTGCCTGCCGTGGGGCGCGGCGTGGCGACGGCGGCAGCGGCGGCGGCCGGGAGAGCCGCGGCGCAGGGCGGCAAGCCGGCGGCGGGCGGGCCCGCCGGCGCCGAGGACCCCGAGCAGGCGCCGCCCGTCACATTCGCTGACACGCCCGCTGGCGTGCTGCGCGACATGCTCGCCCTCCCGGCGCCGGCGCCGGGCCCAGCCAGCGGCGGCAGCGGCAGTGCGGCTCTGCAACAGGCGCAGCCAGCCGCAGAGGGCTGCTCGGCGGCGTTTGTGCGGCGGTTCAACGAGTCGGTGGAGGCGTCGGTCAGGGACGTGGCCGTGCAGGTGAGGCTTTTGCATGTCGCTCCTGCTCTGCCTGGGCCCAGGCGGCGTCGGACGACTCACAGGGACCAAGAGCTCACAGGCAGGAGGCGCCGCGATGCCCTTGTGCCCGTGCGAGCAGGCGGAGCTGCGGAGGCTGTTTGTCATGGGCCTCAAGCCGCGCACGCTGGCCACGGCCGCGCGCGTGGCGCTCGACGCCTGGGAGGAGGCGTGCCTGCAGCAGCAGCAGGCGGGCGCCGGCGCCGGCGAGCTGCCCGCCGTGCCCGTGACGCCGGCGCACCTGCTGGTCGGGCTGCGGCCGCAGCTGCCCGCCTCACAGGTGCGCGCTTGGAGGCCTGGCCAGGTCTGTGCACACGCGCCGAGGGTGGTTGTGGCCGGGTGAGGCTGGGGCGTGCCGTGCACAGTGCTCTGACTGAGCGTGGCGGTGGGTGCGTGCGCTGCAGGCGCCGCGCGTGGCGGACCTGTCGGTGCTGCAGCTGATGCTGGTGGCCGGCATGGTGCGGCTGGAGAAGCACAAGCGCCTGGCCGCCTACAACTTCGAGATGGTGTGGGACGAGTGCTCGGCGTGCCGGCCCAACAGCGAGACGGACGGGCGGGCCATGGTCACGCGGGAGGCGGGCTGGCGCGCCTTTGAGGAGCTGGTGGCGCTCAACGTGGCCTACTGGAGCAGCGCCAACGCCGAGGGGTCGGGCAAGGACATGCGCTACGCCGGCGCCACGCTGGCCGTCAGCGAGGCCGACGTGCGCCGGGGCTTTGAGACGGCGCGTGGCGGGCTGCCCACCTACGTCCAGCGCTTCCTCAACGAGGAGGCGCCGCTCTGAGATGGTGGGGCGGGCATCACGAGCCCCAGAGCAGGGCAGCCAGACGCTGAGGCGCAGGGCAGAAGAGGTGCGGGGAAGACGAGGCGCTGGCGGTAGCGGACACCTTGGCCCAGCCTGGCCTTGCCCCGCGGGTGGCGTGCGCATGGCAGCGAGTGGTGCTGCCCTGCTGCTGCTGCGTGCGCCCTGTTGCTGCTCCTGCTGCTGCAGTCCAACAGCCCTCAAACAGGGCATACCAAAGTTCCACAGCTCCACGATCGGCGGGCAGAGCAGTCGTCCTCCAGCACCCACAGGAGCAGCAGCGTCGCTTCCCGCACCTTTTGCAGTGTTCCCCTCGAGGGCTCCCTCAGCCGCCGCTCTGCCGCGCATCCCGCTTTGTGAAGGATGCAGCTGCGGGGCACGCAGCCCGCTTTGGGCGCTCGCTCGCGGCGCCCTGCAGCATGCGCGCGCATCCCAATGCGCGTGCAGGCCATCGCCAGCGAGCCTCGCGTGACCACCTCGTCCACCAAGCCGTGGGGCCCCACCAGGTGCGCGCAGCAGGGCAGCGATCGCGCGAGCAGCACGGCACCGGGTGGATGAGCAGCGCACGCACCCGTGATTGGGCGGCCTGTGCCGTGGCGAGGCCGTGCGAGCGGTGTCCCGTCTTTTTGGTCGGGCAGCTGCTCGGGGCGCTCGAGCGCGGCCCTGGGAGGCCTGCCTGCCGGCCTGCGGGCAGCTTGGGTCGCAGCGCTTGCGTGCCAGCCGCCTGATCGCACTGCTCGCGCCGCACTGCTCGTGCCGCGTGTTGGTGCGGGGTCCTACCTCCCCACCAACGCGTGCATTCAGCCTGGCAAGGGACGGAGGCATGCGCACACAGCAGCACGCGCACCAGTGCCTGGGACGGCCTGGCGTCCTGGGCGGGGCAGCTGGGCGCTCACACCTGCTCGCACCCGCTCCCGCCCGGCCCCTCCGCGCCCGCAGCTGGCGCCAGTACCCTGCGCTGCAGCAGCCCGAGTACCCTGACGCGCAGGCCGTCCAGCAGACCTTCAAGGAGCTGGCCGAGATGCCGCCGCTCATCTTTGCCGGCGAGTGCCGCACGCTGCAGTCGCGCCTGGCCAAGGCCGCCGTCGGCGAGGTGCGTGCGCCACGGCCCTTCCTGCCCCTCCGGCAGCAACGCAACACATGACAGCTCAGGGCCGCCCGCCACCCTCACTACGTGCGCGGCCCTCTGCAGGCCTTCGTCATCACGGGCGGCGACTGCGCCGAGTCCTTCACCCAGTTCAGCGCCAACCGCATCCGCGACTTTTACCGCGTGCTGCTGCAAATGGCCGTGGTGCTCACGTTCGGCGGCGGCGTGCCCGTGGTCAAGCTGGGCCGCATCGCCGGGCAGTTTGCCAAGCCCCGCACGGCGCCCACCGAGACCATCAACGGCGTCACCCTGCCCGCCTACAGGTACGTGTGCGCCTTGCTCGCTCGCCGGCTGCGCCTCCCCGCCAATGCGCCACACTGCGCCGCTCCCAGCTGGGTGTTTGGCCCAGCTTTGCTACTCGCCTCACGTCCCGCCTGGCCAACCGCTTCCCAACCGCCCGTGCAGGGGCGACATCATCAACGGGCCCGAGTTCACGACCGAGGCGCGCGTGCCCGACCCCAACCGCCTGGTGCGCGCCTACAACCAGTCGGCCGCCACGCTCAACCTGCTGCGCGGCTTCAGCTACGGCGGCTACGGCGGGCTGGCGCGCGTGAGCAAGTGGAACCTGGACTTCATGGCCGCCACGCCCGAGGGTCACGCCTACATGGACCTGGCCAAGCGGGTGGACGAGGCCATCCAGTTCATGATTGCGTGCGGCATGGTGCGCCGCTGCTGGGCGCGAGGGGTGGCGCGCGCGGCGGTGGGACGGCGACAGGGAGGCGCGAGGGGCGCGGCAGGAGAGGGGCAGGGCGGCAGCACGGGCGCCGTCCGTGGTGCAGGGCAGGGTGTTGTGCGCGGACGAGGGGGAAGCAGACAGGAGGCAGGTGTGGCTGAGCGTTGCCGGCTGAGGGCCGCTGCGTGGTGCGCAGGACCCTGCGTCGCCGCTGATGCGCGAGACCGAGTTCTTCACCTCGCACGAGTGCCTGCTGCTCGACTACGAGGAGGCGCTCACGCGCCAGGACTCCACCACGGGGCTCTGGTGCGCGCATTCGAGTGTGTGTCAGGGGTCACCTGGCGGGGTGGGAGCGCCGGCCCTGGTGTGCCAGGGCGGCCACAGCCTGCGAGGCCACACACCACGAGCCACCGGCGCGCACCGCTTGGCCCTCTGGGATGGGCTGCGCCCTCGTCACCTTCCGACCAGGAGGAAGGCCGGCCAGATGTGTGTGCGGTGGCCCTAACCTAGCCCTCACCATGCATGCATGCGCTGCCTCACGCACAGGTACGACTGCTCGGCGCACTTCCTGTGGTGCGGCGAGCGCACGCGCCAGCTCGACCACGCGCACGTCGAGTTCCTGCGCGGCATCCAGAACCCCATCGGCGTCAAGGTGCGCGCGCCCCGCGCAGCCACCCCGCGCAGCCCAGCGCCGCGCCCTCTCCACCGCAGCAGCCCAGCAGCCTTTCCCCCCCCTTGCTGGGCCGCCGGCGCAGGGCCACTTGCGCCCCTCCACCTGCGCGTACACCTGTCGCCGCCTGCGCTTGTCCTGGCGCTGCTCCTGTCGTGTGCCCGGCAGGTGTCTGACAAGATGGACCCCAGGGAGATTGTGTCGCTCATCGCCTCGCTCAACCCCGACAACACGCCCGGCCGCCTCAGCGTCATCGTGCGTCGTCCCCTCTTTCCCGCACGCACGCAGGCTCGCTCGCGTGCCCCAGCAGCGGGAGCAGCAGCGGGGCCCCCCTGTGACCGTGAGGGAGTGAGTCGCGCTGACCAGGTGTGGTGGCGCATGTGATGTGTGTGTGCAGGTGCGCATGGGCGCCAACAAGCTCAGGCAAAAGCTGCCGGCGCTCATCGAGGCCGTGCGCCAGGCGGGGCAGGTGCGCAGCAGAGGAGGAGCGGGGCGCGTTTGGCGGCGCGGGACCGTCGCCATGCGCCCGGCGGCGCAGTCGAAGGGCGGGCGGAAGTGGAGCAGCAAGGCCTGTGTTGGGCAGGCATACGGGCAGCTGACGCCAGGGCCTCGTTCTGCGCGGGCCCTGCCGACGCGCCCCCGCGGCAGCTCCCGTTGTCGCTGGGGCCCGGCCATGAGCCGCGTCCACGCCACTGGGTGCCGTGGCCTGCAGGTGGTGACGTGGGTGTCTGACCCCATGCACGGCAACACCGAGACGGTGCTGGGCTACAAGACGCGCCGCTACGACAACATCCGCGCCGAGATCGAGGCCTTCTTCGACGTGCATGACCAGGTGAGGGGCCTGGGGTCCCTGGCAGCCCAATTCTTTCCTCCTCCTCCTCCTCCTCCTCCTCCATTGGAGGACAGTGTTACCGACGGCACACACCGCTCGACTTGCACGCACCGCCACAGCCAGCGGGCCGGGAGGTGGCGTCGCTCCGCGGGCAGCAGCGTGCTGCGCTGTGCGCTGGGGTGTTTGGCTGAGCTTCTTCGCCAAGCGGCTGTGAGCGGCGCGCGACCGTCGCTTTGTACTCCTGCGTGTGGTGCTCGGCGCGTGCGCAGTTGGGCAGCGTGCCTGGCGGCGTGCACGTGGAGATGACTGGCGACAACGTGACCGAGTGCATCGGCGGCGGCGCCAGCATCAGCGAGGCGGACCTCAACTCGCGCTACCACACGCACTGCGACCCGCGCCTCAACGCCGAGCAGGCGCTCGAGATTGCCTTCTACGTGGCCAACCGCCTGCGCAAGAGTGAGCGAGCCGCGCGCACCGCCTGCCTCGCTCTGCACCCCTCGACCTCACCCAGAAGGACTGGATAGGGCAGGACAGAAGCGGCGACACCTCCGCGTGTCTGCGTGGCGTGTGTTTGCCGCAGGGCGCGTGGCCGTGGAGGCCGCGGCGAGCAAGGCGGCGGCGCCCCGCAACTAGACGGCTTTGCGGCGAGGGGGACAGCGTGGGCGGCGCCGGCGCCAGGAGAGCCAAGCGCAGGACGAGGGGGGGGGTGGCGCACGTGCACGTGAACCTGCGGGCGCATGGCCTGAGCTGGTCCTTTGAACGCGTGTATGCGAGCGCTGCGCAAGCATGGCCGCTGCTGGGCGGCGTCCCCTGTCCATGACCCTGACGAGCTGGGATGTGCATGCGTGTGCCTGACGGCGTGCTGCTGGGGGGGGCTGAGGCGCACTTGGTGGCTTGTTTCGACGGGTGCGGGTCGCGCCGCCTCCTTGTGTCGTGAGGGCGGGCGACTCCCTTGTGTTTGACCGTAGCGTTGGTGGAGGACCCCCGGGGGGGGCAGGTGGGCAGGGTGTGCAGAGACTGTTCGCGTGCTCCCGTGGCGGTGCGCCGGACCTGTGGTGTATGTGGTGGCGTGTGGTGGTGGCGTTCCGTGCTTGCAGTGGTGATCGGCGTGAGCGGCTTTGTGCAGAGCGCGTGTGCCCACGAGCGTGCACTGCAAACGCAGAGCTCTTGCAGAGCTCTTTATTGTTGCACGAGGTGGCAGGAGCAAGTCAGCGCGAGTCAGAGCTTGCTGCGCGGCTGCTGCTGCTGCTGCTGCTGCTTGAGCAGCTCGTCCCTCAGCGTGCGCCGCATGATCTTGTTGGAGGCGTTCCTGGGCAGCGACTGCACCGCCTGCACGCGCTCCACCTTGAACAGCGGGTTGAGCTGCCTGCGGAGCAGCACAGTAGAGCAGGGCAGCTGGGCTGAGGCGCACACCACGACATTGCCCGCATGCATCAAGGAAGGAGGAGGGGAGGGGGCTCTCACTCTCGGATGGCGGCTTGGCAGCTCCTGAGCAGCTCGGCCCCGCTGGGCGCCTGCCCAGCGCGCAGCACCACAAACAGCACCAGCTGCTCCGGGCCGCCACCTACACTCGGCACGCCCACCGCCGCCACCTGTGCGCCACCACGCCATTCCGATAGCGCACGTCTACCGCAGCTGGCCCCATCGCACGCCTGGCAGCAAAAGCGTCACGGCGGCGACGGTGCTCGAACTCTGCAGGCCGCACGCCACGCTGCGACGCATGGGGGGGGGGGATGCGGCGCACCTCGGCGACCGCAGGCACGCGCTCCATGACGGCGCGCTCCAGCTCCACGCTAGCCGTCTTGATGCCGCCCAGGTTCATCGTGTCGTCCACGCGACCTGGCAGCGCCAACCACCAGCGCCAAACCAAGGCTCACACCAACGGCGGGGTGTGCCCTGCAGCGGCGGACAGGCCAGGGAGGCACGGGTGGGCGCGGCGGGGCAGCGCGCGCCTGGTCGCTCACCTAGCGCAGTGAGGTAGCCGCCCGGGAGGCGGCACATCTCGTCGCCGTGGCGCCGCAGCGGCCGCCCGTTGCCCGGCCACGTGGGCATCCCCTCGTAGTACACCTGCCAGGGGGAGGCGCGAGTCCGACCTCGGCACTCGCATGACGCCATCCCTCAATCCCTCCTCCGTGCATGTGCCCGTTCGCGCGGTGCGAGCTCATCCACGTCAGCGCCTGGAAGGACAAAGGCTTGTCAAGGCCTCGCAAACTCGCTGCATCCGGATTTGTGCGCGGTGCGGTCCTCCACCTCATCCTCACTCACCTTGTGGTGGTCCTTGTTGAGCAGGCGCTGCGACCCGCCCAGCGAGGGCGCCACCATGGCCACCTCGCCCGTCAGCGGCGGCGCGCCGGGCAC
>VFQP010002625.1_pt1 | contig 19687 bp, 17 predicted proteins | sample 3512351 | NCBI WGS metagenome assembly VFQP01 (sample SAMN10412372, study PRJNA504923) | tailings metagenome | isolation source: Relicate 1 Philex TSF1 revegetated site | place: Philippines: Tuba, Benguet | collected 2017-08-29
AGAAAGAAAATCATGCTTGCGGGAATGCTCCTGGCAATTGTTTGCTACCGGCCAATCTACCGCATCATGTACGAAAGAACCAACATCGAAAACAAAAAGGAACTGCTTCTTTCCACAAAAACAGATCTTAGCGCCAGCGCTGTTACCGGCGGAACCGATTCTCTTTACGCAACAACCAACACGTATTCCGACGGAACAGTCTGGACGCAAAAGAAGACCGTCCACCTCGACAAAGATCAACAAGTGATTGTCGCAGAGGGAAAACCGCGCATTGACACAAAAGTTTCTGTCAGCATTTCCAATTCGGATAAATGGTTCCTAACCTTCCTGGTCTTTATACAAGTCATTTTCGTCACCATGGTTTACGGCCCGATTGCCGCTTTCCTGGTGGAAATGTTCCCGGTTCAGATTCGCTATACTTCCATGTCGTTGCCGTATCATATCGGAAACGGGATTTTCGGTGGACTTTTACCGGCGATTTCAACCTACCTGGTGACGCAATCAAAAGAAACCGGAAACGCAGAATTCTATCTCGACGGTTTGTGGTACCCGATCATTATTGCCGCTGTCAGCTTTTTGATCGGACTGATTTACGTCAAAGACAAGAAACCTTCACCTGTTACTAACAATTAAAAAACGGAATTATGAATATCATTAAAAGAGTTTTAGGCGTTTTGTGGCTTTTATTAGCAGCGCTTGCAGCATACTTCTGTATTGTACAGTTTGGAATTCCAAAGTTCGCTACAGGAAGCCAGGACGACCTGGTTTTCGGAATCATCATCCTTTTTATCCTCACTCCTCTCATCGTCCTGGGGCTGGCCATCTTCGGCTACTATGCGTTGAAAGGCGAGTATGATGATGAATAGTTTATTTTTTGGGTTCTAGTTCAGTCTGGTTCACTAAGCGAGACATGTAAATTACATGTCTCGTTTTTGTTTTATGCCTGTATCACTTGATTTTATTAAGTTTTCTGAATTTAATCCAAAGATTTTTGGATGTTTCGACTTTTGGCGCATTAGGTTTGGGCTCAAATAGACGATCGAAGAAAATCCTTGTAATGACTGTATTCGCTACTCTTTTTAGGTTCGAATTCGGTTTGCTTTCGAGGCTCAATTTCTCTGTTGGAAATTTTAAACATCCAGCTGTTTTTCAGAATTATTATGTAGTATTGAGAAAATAACGTAACAAAGACTATTCACATGATCCTTGAAATTCAGTAAAAATCTGATTATAATCATTATGGATAGTTCGAGTTGCGCGTTTAATAAGTTGGTCAATCTTCAAAGCATAATGTAATGAACGAATCTGAAAAGTTGGAAAAATTATTGTTAGATTATTTAGAGTACTTTGAGTCAGAAGGTGGTGGAGGTGGTGATTTTAATTTACCCGACTTTGAATTATACGCAATAGACTATTTAGAGTTTGCTGAAAAAAGGCTCAATCATAAAGAAAGGTATAAAGACGATGTAGACGAGTTAATTAATTGTGTTGCTCATCTGAAAAGAGCTGTGGATTGTCAGTTGGACACATTTTTTCATTCGATTGGTCTTTACAATAGTATCCAAAAAAGAAATCTGAAATTTGAAAAAAAACTTGAATTTCTAAAAGGAATTGGAGTATTTAGTTCTCGATCTCTGAATAGATTAAATACATTAAGAAATAAAATGGAGCATCATTATGAAGTTCCAAAAATCAGCGACATAGAATTATATTTTGATTTAGTTTCTGCTTTCATTTCTGTTTTACAGGGACTAATTTTTTCATTGGGGTTTTACAGAGAAGTTATTTTTAAAATTGATATTGATGTTAATAATATTGGACACTTTAAATCTGAATATGATGCGGATAATTTGGAAATCAGAATTACTTGGAAATTAAAAGAAGCCGATCAAAAGAGTCAATTACTAGCCAAGTTTAGTGATTTGGATAATTTCATCTATTTCTTTAAGGTTCATATATTATTGGTTCAACTAGATACATTTGCTACTTGGGAACATGTATATAATAAGATTAAATTAGACAAAAAACATTTAAGCACTTCTAACAACAAATAAGCAACGGTTGTCGAACTGCAAATGATGTTAAATATTATTTCTTCTCCAAAGTATTCGACTTTTGACCTAAATAGGTTTTTCTCGAATTGATTCTTAAACGACCTCCTGTGATTATTATATCCGTTACTCTTTTTTGGTTCGAATCCTGTTGGCCTTCAAACTCTATTTTTTATGGAATTTTTAAACAATCAGGTGTTTTTCAGAATTATTGTGTAGTATTGAAATGACTCAACAAAGGCTATTCACAGAAGTTTCTGAAATTTAGTGTAAAATCCGATTTAATTGGCTGTGGATAGTTGATGTTATTTATATATTGAAATTAGAAATAATAAACTAAAAAATAGCTAATGAATAAAAAAATAAAGCTCGTAATTATATTAAACAAACTAGCAGAACAAAAAGGAGCATCAGAACAACTAACTCAAAGCCGTATTGATTCAATTGCAGATTCTATTCTGAGTGAGAAATTGGTAACACGAGACATTATTATTAATAAAATAATTGGTGGCAACCAAATAATAAAGGAATCCATTGATTTTGGAGATACTGATTTATTATTAGACATGATTGTAGATTTGATTAACAATAAATAAGATTATTTGAGTCACACAACTAAAATATTAGAAGCCAAAACCGAACTTGACGGAGCATTGCTTTCTTTTTATCAAGAATATCCAAATTGTAAAGGCATCAAGAGTAAAATTTCAGAGCAGGTATTAAAGATTTCAAAAAGTCATACTAATGCTATTAATATTGTAAATAAAGCACTCGCGGATACACATCAAGAATCAGATTTCTTCGATAATAAAAATGCTCAACTTGATTATTGTGGAACTATAGAGAATTTTATTAATACATCTCTAAAACTATCACAAACACTATATTCTATTGCAAAGAAAGAAAGTGTATCATATGTCCAACAATCTAAAAACGCATACATTACAATGCAACGTTTTCTGAACACTTTTGCAGATGAAAAAATAAAAAACGATATAAAACAAAAGTTCAGCAACCAAAACATTTCAACTATTGGATTTAATCAAAAATTCACACGAACTATGAAATCAAAATTCATCAAACTCCAATTATGGATTGGAATCCCATTACTTTTACTTTGTGGTGTAGCAATTCTTTTCACGGAATCAATAATTGGAAAACCATTTAATGGAATACAATTAATATTCTTAAAAGGATTTTTTTCACTCACAATTTCAATCGTAGCCTCTTCGTTAATTGAAGGAAGTGCTAGAGTTAATTGGACGATGCAACAGGGACTAGTTATTCGAGCAGCAGGTTGGGTCGCTGTATTCTTACTTTTATATTTTTTAAATCCTGCATCCCCCGGAGAAGTACATTAAATATACTATGCAGATTAGCGCAATAGACATTCTAGATAAAACACCACTCCTGGTGTTGAAATGTAAATAAAACCGAATATTAATCCTCATATAAAGTTTTCGACTTTTGTTGCAATAGGTTCACCAAGCGAGACATGTCATTTACATGTCTCTTTTTTGTTTTATTCCTATATCACTTGATTTTATTGGGCTTTCTGAATGAAACCCAAAGACTTTTTTGGTGTTTCGACTTTTGACTTAATAGGTTGGGTTCAAAATAGATGATTAAACGAAATCCTTGTAATGACTACATCTGCTGCTCTTTTTTGGTTCGAGTCCCTTCAGCTTTCGGGCTTATTTTTCAATACCGAAGATAACAGCTTGAAAGAAATAGTTTCTAAATTTAGAAAATGGAAGAACGTCATATCGAACCACTAAAATTTAATGCAATTATCGAGGAAGTTAATGCTTCTTTTAATTTTATTGTTACTGCATTAAAAATACTAAAAGAACAAAACTCTATAGTCTCAAATAACCATGTACCACTGCAACTTTTCGCATCAGGGTTTGAACGAATTTTAAAAATTTTAATTTTAATTAAGGATAAACATCAAACAGGTAAGTTTCCTGAATTTACAAAAGCGAAGGACAGGTTTAAAGCATATAATGGTGGTCATGGAATAGAAAAAATGCTTGCCGAAATCATTAACTATTCAGATGAAGTTGATTTATTTAAAAAAAATCAAATGTTAGTTGAGGATATTAATTTTCTTAAATCAGATGCTCAATTCAAAAAATTTATTTTGATAATAACAGAGTTTTCTATTCAACAACGTTATTATTACATTGATACTGTTGTTCTAGATCAAGAGAACCCAAATTTCAATCCATTTGAAGAGTTTAAAAGATTGATTTGGCGTTTTGATGAAAGCATTAATATAGAAGAACAAGATTATCAGGAAGAAGAAAGAATTAAACTTCTGAATACAATTAAGTGTATTGAAAAAGGAGTTAGAGCAATATCAAGATTTTTTTCTCATGGATTTGAAGATTTGGGTAGAAGATACTATTATGAATTTTCTAATTTTTTGATTTTGAAGGACGAGAATTTAGGAAAACTAAAGTATTCAGAAAAAAAAACACCAACTGCAGAATCATATGAACCAATCTCAACATTATCTCTTGTTTTTTTGATAATTAGGTTAAATTCCAGATCAAAAAAATTGAAATCTGGATCTTTCGAAAATTGGGCTTTTAAAACAAATAATGTAACTGTTTATTCATATAAAGAAGATTTTTGTTTTGTAGAAATAGAAAAGAAATTATATGCATTAACTGGAAAAACAAGTACTAAGTTTAAAATACCTAACTATTATAAAAGTGAAAGTTTAAAGCCTAGAATGGTTGCTACTTACCTTCTTGATGAAGCGAAAAAGTTGAATGAAAAATAAGTTTCAGACTGAATTAATTAGCTAATAATGCTTATTTCAAAATTTCTCTAAAGCTGTCATTTTAGCAAAAGGAGTGTATGATTAAGTAGAAAACAAAGCCCCATTATGGAGCTTTTTCACTTGTGTTTTGTTTCGAGCTTTGTTGCAATGGGTTTCCCAAACAAAACCTCACTCCTCACCAAAACCAAACCGGGGCGTCCCATATATAATGGATTCGCCCCGGTTCATTCTATTCGATCATTCCTTACAACGCATTCTCCACAATCTCATCGACCACCAACGGATCTAACAGCGTGGAAGTATCGCCTAAATTGGACACATCGCCTTCTGCTATTTTTCGCAGGATCCGGCGCATGATTTTTCCGGAACGCGTTTTCGGCAAACCGGAAACAAACTGAATCTTTTCAGGAACAGCAATTTTCCCGATCTCAGCAACCACCGATTCCACAATTTCTCCTCGTGTGAAATCACGGTTTTCTTCCGAAACTTCGTGTTCGCACACAATGAATGCATAAATCGACTGACCTTTTACCGGGTGCGGATAGCCCACAACTGCCGATTCGATCACCAGCTTATTCGTATTGATTGCATTTTCAATTTCTGCCGTTCCGAAACGGTGTCCGGAAACATTGATCACATCATCAATCCGCCCGATAATGCGGTACATCCCGTTTTCGTCGCGTTTCGCTCCGTCACCGGTGAAATAATAACCGTCGTAATGCGAGAAATAATTGATTCTGCAGCGCTCATGATCGCCATAAGTCGTTCGCAAAATGGACGGCCACGGGAATTTGATGCACAAATATCCTTCTTCGTTTGCTCCTTCGATTTCTTTTCCTTCCTGGTTCAGCAACACCGGCTGAATTCCCGGCAACGGGTATCCGGCAAAGGTTGGTTTCTGAGGTGAAATATTCCCGATTCCGGAAATCATGATTCCACCGGTTTCCGTCTGCCACCAGTTGTCCACCACCGGGCAACGGCCTTTCCCAACATGCAGGTAATACCATTTCCAGGCCTCTTCATTGATCGGTTCGCCCACCGTTCCGATTACTTTCAACGAATCGAGACTATAGGAAAGAACGTGATCTTCTCCGCAAGCCATCAAAGAACGAATGGCTGTGGGAGCCGTTAAAAACTGATTTACTCCGTATTTATCCACCACTTGCCAAAAACGTCCGGCATCCGGATAAGTCGGAATTCCTTCAAACATAACGGTTGTTGCCCCACTCAGCAAAGGTCCGTAAACAATGTATGAATGCCCGGTAATCCAGCCCACATCGGCCGTACACCAAAACACATCGCTTTCTTCATATTGATAGACATTCTGGAAGGAATAAGTGGTATAAACCATGTATCCTCCGCAGGTATGAACAACTCCTTTCGGCTTCCCGGTAGAACCGGATGTATACAAAATGAATAAGGGATCTTCCGAATCCATTGGTTCCGGAGCACATTTTTTTTCTTGTCCGGCAATGGCATCCGCCCACCAGATATCGCGGCCTTCTTCCATGTGAGGCAGCCAGCCCAAACAATCGTAAACAATCACTTTCTCGACGCAGGTTTCGCCTTCCAAAGCTTCATCCACTACCCGTTTCAACGGAATTTGCTTCGACCCACGGTTTAATCCGTCAGCGGTGATCACCAATTTTGCCTGCGCGTCTTCAATCCTGTCAGACAAGGCATTGGCAGAGAAACCGGCAAAAACCACCGAATGAATCGCCCCGATCCGGGCACAAGCCATTACCGCAATGGCCAGCTCAGGAATCATCGGCATGTAAATACACACGCGGTCTCCTTTTTGCACACCTTGTGCTTTCAACGCGTTTGCAAACACACATACATGTTCATACAACTCGCGATAAGTATAGCGCACAAAACGCTGCTTCGGATCATTCGGTTCCCAGATCAATGCCAGTTTATTTCCACGTTTTTCCAAATGGCGATCCAGCATGTTTTCCGTGATATTGAGCTGCGCCCCTTTAAACCACTTCACATCCGGTTCGGTAAAGTTCCACTCCAGCACTTTATCCCATTTTTTCATCCATTGAAATTCATTCGCAATTTCCTCCCAGAACCCTTCCGGATTTGAAACACTCAATGCGTATTTCTCGTGATACTCTTCCAGGGTTTTAATTTGCATGTTATTCATAGTTCCAGTTTTATACAGTTTTTGATTACAGCAATTCCAATATTTCTACCAGTAATTGTTTGGTGCTAAACGGTTTGGTGACGTATTTGTCAGCCCCCATTTTCAAACCTTTCGAAATATCTTCAGGCCGTGATTTTGCAGAAAGAAAGATGATTTTGGTATGTGCGAATTTGGGATCCGATTTGATGGTCTGGCACACATCGTACCCATCGATATCCGGCATCATAATATCCAGGATAATCAAATCCGGTACGTGTTCATTTGCCGCACTCAACGCTTCCGTTCCATTTCGTGCGATCAATGGAACAAACCCTTTCCGCCTCACCAAATAGTCTAACGACAATACGATATTCGGCTCATCGTCTACTATTAAAATCTTCTTTCCTGTCATAATTAATTTCTGTTCTGGGTGAAAGGAATGCTAAATGTGAATACCGATCCTTCCGGATCATTGGTGCTCACACCTATTTTCCCTTCGTGAAGTTGGATAATTTTTTTCGAAATTGCCAATCCCAAACCACTTCCTTTCGGTTTTCGCATGGTTTGATTTTTTGCCTGGAAGAATTTTTCAAAAATAATCTCCCGCAATTCCGGAACAACACCCGGACCGTTATCTGCAATTTTCACTTGCAGCATGGTTCCCTGGCGGCTGATGTCTACCCAGACTTTCCCACTTTCTTTATCGCAATATTTGGCAGCATTTGCCAGTAAATTCAACACAACCTGCGTAATCCGGTCGGAATCTGCCTCCAGCTCCGGTAAGCTCTCTTCGATATCGATACACACATTGATATTCCGCTGCTTGAAGACTCCATCCAGGGACTGCAGGCAATGCTGAATCAACTCCGAAATATCCACTTTATCAATGATCAGCTGATGTTTTCCGGATTCGAAATTCTCCAGGTCCAGAACTTGCGAAATCAATCGCGTCATCCGGTTGGATTCTTTCAGGATGGTTGTCAGAAACTCTTTTTTGATTTCTTCCGGCATGGCATCTTCTTCATCCGACAACAACTCACTCAGGGCCTTGATGGAAGTCAGCGGCGTGCGCATTTCATGTGTGACCGTGTACAGGAATTCGTCCTTGAGCAAATCGTTTTCTTTCATCCGGGCATTGGCCAGTTTCAGTGCTTCGGAAACCCGCTTCAGTTCGTCCGTACGCTGTTGCAATTCCTTATTGACTGCAATGATTTTTTGGGATTCTTCCAGGATATTCACCACATCTTCCATCGAGAGCTTCTCTTCTTTCACAACGGAAGAAATCAGGATTTTAGCTGAAGAAGCACCCACAATCGGACTCAGCATTTTTTCGGAATAACCGATCAGGCGCGAATCCAGCTCATCCTGGCTATCCAGATCGATTCCCTGTTTCTGTGCAAAATGATTCAACTCGGCCGTCACCCTCCGCTCACCCAAAAACCGGGAAAGCAATGATTTGATATCCGGGAAAAAGGCTTTTCCTTTCCAGATAACCCCGGAATCCATTTCCGCAGAATATTTCATGATATCCACATAGATTGCCGCCTGGTTCTGTTCCAAAGCTGTTTGTTTCGTGAGAATCGACCCGACAATATACCCCAGGATATTCACAAACAAACTCCAGAATAAAACAGTCGTAATCAGATCACCTTCCGGGCTGACTGCCTGCTTTGAAACTGCTCCCGCAAACAAATCGTGCAGATTGATATTCAAAATGGTTGGTCCGATCAGGAACACCAACCACACAAAAAAGCCGAGCGAAATCCCGATAATTGCGCCGTATTTATTCCCCAACTTCCAGAAAATTCCACCCAGAACCGCAGGAGCAAATTGTGCCACCGCCACAAAAGAAACCAAACCGATGGAAATCAATGTAAAATCCGCCACCACCAGCTTGTGATACAGGTATGCCAGCAGTAAAACTACAAAAATACTCAGGCGCCGGAAAAATACCGGAATCTTATGATTCCTGTCCCGAAAACGGTTCAGGACAAACCGGTTATTGATAAAACTCGGCATCAGGATGGCATTGGAAACCATTTTACTCAAGGCATGTGTTGCAACAATGATCATCCCGCTGGCAGCGGAGAACCCGCCCAATAAAACCAGCAGCGCCATCCAGCCGTGATTCATCTGAATCGGGATGGAAAGCATGTACATATCCGGGTTCATTTTATTTCCGGCAAACATGTTATTCCCGATAATCGCAATCGGAATCACAAACACATTGATCAGGAGCAGGTAAATCGGGAACATCCAGATCGCGCGCTTCACCTTTTGTTCATTGGCACCGGTAACAACTCCCAATTCAAATTGCCGCGGGAGAAACAAAAAAGCCAGTGCCGACAAGAGAATCATCCCGAACCATTGTCCGTAATCATTATTCGGATTGAGCTTCATTTCTTTCGGATCGAAATCGGCGTATAATTCCGGTTTATCAGCCGCATACAGGACGATGTAAATTCCAAAGAAGAGGAAAACCAATAATTTCACCACCGATTCAATCGCAATTGCCCCGACCAACCCCGTATTCTGTTCCTTTTCCTGGAAACGTTTCGTTGTGAAAATGATGATGAAGTATCCCAATCCCAATGTTACCAGCAAACTCGTATCCACGTAACTCAACCAGTCATTCTGTTCTGTTCCGTTGTGTGTTACAATGGTTTCGATCGCTTTATCGATTCCCGTAATCTGCAAGGCAATGTATGGAATGATTCCAACCATCAGCAGCACTGCTACCAAACGGTTCAGTCCAATGCTTTTATCGTACCTGTTTGCGATAAAATCCGAAAAGGAAGAAATTCCCTGGGCACGGGAAATGCGGATAAACTTCCGGTAAATGATCCACAAAAAAGGCATCAGGATAATCGGCCCAATGTAAATGGTCAGAAATTGAATATTGTAAGCCGAAGCTCCGCCGACACTCCCGAAAAAGGTCCATGCCGTACAATAAACCGCCAGAGAAAGTGCATAAATTGTCGGTGAATTGGCCACTCTTAGTCTCAACCTCGTGGACGCATCAATCCTGTATGCTACAAAAAAGAGCATCGCCAGGTACGCCACTATGACTAAAATAATTAAGCCACTCATTTGTTTTTCATTTTACATGAAAAACAGTTCAAAGGGTTAAAAAGTTCAAAGAGTTTAAACTAACTGCACTATTGAACTTTTACACTTTTGAACCATTTAACCTGTCATTCCTTGTTTCGTTTGGCGATGAGAAAACCGACCATACTGATGCATATCACTACCCCACAGAAATAAATCAGCAGAGCCGGAATTCCCAACCAAACTTGCCCATCCATCAGATTAATAACCGGATAATTAAACAAAACGAAGCCAAGTAACCCAAGCAAAAAGTAACTCGTTTGAATTTTACGTTTATCCATGTTTTTCTTTTAATCTGAAAGATATCAATTTATAAGTAAATCATAAATTGAAGCGTCAGTTCGTTTTTATAATGAATACTTTCTATATCTGTAAAATCAGGTCTTGCCCGATAGTTCAATGTTATTTTTGAATGGTGTCCTGCCATGAACACATTGAAACCGGCATCGATTGTGTTTACAGGAACCAATTTATCCGCTGCATTGCGCAATCCTTCAAACCGGGAATGAGAAAATGCTCCGTACAGCTGAAAACGCGTGATCATATTGAAAGACGGAAGCAAATACCCCACTTGTCCGTAGAAAATCTGTCCCGTTCCGATAGTCGGCACTGCATTTCCTCTCAATACGCCGCCGCCATCTGCCGTATTCAACACCCCGATACTACGCACGTAGTTTTTGCCGAAGTTGTAATTGGAATAACTTCCGTAAAAGGTAATGGCATCTTTCCGGGTACTCAAAGGCATGTCGAGAAACACATCTGCTCCCAGCAACAACTGATCCTGCATGACCGTATCACCTGCTGTTGTCCGGTGCCACATTCCATCTTTCCAATGATCAAAACCAACTCCGATGTTGAAAATCTTCTTCGTACCGACATACGTTCCGACCATGTAAGGAAGCAGGTTGCTTTCTTCGTCCAAAAACTCATAATGAATGTAGCCGGCAGTACTCCATGAACGGTTGTAAGGATTGTAATCCGAAACATCCGTTGCAATGGCCTTTGCTTCATTGGCCTGGAACGGATCATTTGCAGCCAGGCGGTAATCGAGTTTCCCGATTTTCCCTTTCGCAAAGATTCCCAGGTAACGCGCAAACTGATCACTTTTATCAATATTGTACCAATTGAAAATCGGGGCATCCTGCGCCATGAAGTTGAGTGTACTTGCATTTGCCATCCGCGAAACACCATTCCAATAATGCAATCCCGCACCGATATTCAAAAAGCGTTTGAACACCGTATAATCGACATATGCATCGTGCAGGAACATCTGGGGCTTCTTCCCGTTAGCGGATGAAGCTCCGCCACTGAATGTATTCTGGTTATTGATCCCGAAATGCGTCAGGATCAAAAAGCGGTCTCCCAATTGCGAATAGGTTAAAAAACGGGATCTCCGAAGCGAAATATCGTATGATTCGTTGATCGGCTTTCCTGCCAAAGTACTTCCGCTGTTGTTTTGATTGTATTTCAGCCACACCTGGTGCCACGTAATGAAACGGATATACTTCGATCCGTCTTCATTTAATTTAATCTTCAACCCGATATCATAATTGGGATATCCTTGTCCGAAAACAGTGCTCATACAGCATGAGATCGCCCCAAAAAGTAGTAGATGTTTCATTGTTTCTTTGAGTTTTCGTTAATAACCAGGATAGCACAGCTAAGAGACGAAAAAGCTCAGGCATCTCAAAAAAAGACATAGTTAATTGGTCAATATATATTTTCCCTTATTTCAAAAGAAAAAAACTGAATATTTTCCAGGAAAAGGATTTGAACTAATAAGCCAGAAAAATCAAATTCCCTTATTTAAAAGATAAAATAGTGAAATATATCATTTTTGTAAAGCTATATCATTTTAGCAAAATTGAAATATCACAAAAACCAACTCCGACTTCGCTCAGCATGCTTTTGCTTTGAAAGCACGAAGGATTTGGCTTATTGATGCTGCTCAAAAGCAGGCAGCGGCTTTATTTCCTCTGTGGGTTTCGACTCCACTCAGTCCACAGAGGAAATAAAAGAAAAAGCCCCGACATGTATCGTCGGGGCTTTTTCTTATTCGTCAATTTTATATTTCTTAAAGAAGGAATCCCAATCCCAGAGGAAATTGATCATCACCTGGTCCATCCGTTTCAAAAAGAGCGGATTCGGTGATTGCAGACGTCTGAAATATTCATCCTGGAAATCATTCAGGTTATACTTTTGGAAAACAGCTTTTGACATCGCATAAATCATGTTCTTGGAAGGATGATTCACACGCTGCATAAACTTCTGATACTCCCGCACTTTTGCCTCTGCATCTATTGCAGAAACTCCCATCAATGATCCCAACTGCTCAAAAATGATTCGCTCAATCCGGTTTGCCTGAACGGTTTCAAAAGTCGTTTCCAAAGCGGAAATATTGGCTACTACCACGATCATTGTAAACTCACCGTTACGGTCAACTGGAATTGAAGGCGAAGAAACGAAAGCTAAATCTTCATTGATTAGATCCACAACCTCAACGAAGCCATTGTCTACAATCTCGAAGATTCCATTCAGGAAAACATTCGCTAATTGATTATCCGACAATCTCTTTTTTAATAGTGTCCCCAGCATAGGCCTGCATTATTCGTTCTTACAAATTTAGGTGGTGCGCTCTTGTTATTTTTAGGTCATGTTATTTAAATGTTAACTAAGTTATTAACATTCTTAGTTCAACTATTCACATTCTTTCAACGAATTCCCTTTTTGGTTGTACATTTATGAAAAGCGCATTATGAAGATTCTCCGATTGGTTGTCTTTTTACCTCTCCTTTCAACCGTAATAACCTCCTGTTCAACGGAGAATGAAAAGGATGCGCCCGATCAGTTACCCGAAACAATTACACTTACCGGAACTCAATTCCGCGACACGGTTCTGCTCCATTTTGATTTTACTCCAAAAACCATCCGGGCAAAACGCACCGGAAAACTGGAACGACTTATTGAAACTCCGGCTTTTAAAAAGAACGACTTATTGGTGCAGTTTGACGATTACGATTCCTTTGTGGAACTCAGCGGAGAAAAAGAAAGCCTGAAGGAAGAATTACTCGGAACCGTCAATAATTTCCCGAAAGCCCTGGAACCAGTTGAAAAAAAGTGGCGCGATTTTGCCAATAAGCTGCGTCCCGACAAAATGCTTCCTGTCTTCCCGGAAATTCAATACAAAGAAGAAGCAGGAGTTTTGGAAGAAATCAACCTGGTGAGCAAGTATAACTCATTGCTGAAAAAAGAGGTTGAAATCGGGGATTACTTTCAATTGAGTTCTGAAAACGGATTCATCATGGAACGTTTTGCTCAATCGGATGATTACGTGAAGAAAAATCAATCACTGATTTCTTACCACCCGGAAAAGTTAAAAGTGACTGCGAGTGCTGCTTTTCCACTGACAAAAAAAATTCAGAACCAGATTCACACCGATTTTATGGTGCGCATTCCGGTCGATACGCAGCAGGTTGTTAAACGAAATGCACATCAGATTACCTATCTTCTGAAATTGAATCAACCGATCAGCGCGAAAATTTTGCCTCAACACATTATCGTGAACCGTGATCAGTATGTTTTCCGGGTTCCGAAGAATTATGTGGGAAAAGATTCGAAAGCAACAATCACTACTTCAAAAGGAACTGAAAAAAGAAGCACGTACCTTCAAAACGGGGAATATTTGTTGTATCACACCGAAACCTCCCTTCAAATCCACAGACCTTAAGGCTTTTTCTTGATAAAATAATTTTCCTGGTACGGGATCGGATAGCTTTGAATTACGATGGTGTCTCCGCGGTAAAACATCGGTTCGTAATTATTCTTTACCCCGAACAGCACGTGGTTTTCATCATCCAGGAAAGGCATTTTCATTTCGGTAAAAGTCATTTTACGTTCTTTCTTCCCGTTTTTGAAAAAGAGAATCTGGTCTTTCCTGTTAATCGTGACAGAAAATTCATCTTTTCCGTCTTTTGCGTACGAAACTGAACGATCTGCAACCGATTTGTAGAATTTGTAGTCTCCTAATAACTGCGGGTAGACGTTTTCAATCAATCCGTCTCCCTTAAATGCACACAGAAACAAGGCAACGCCAATGAATAAAAAACACTTTTGCTTCATGAAACGAAAATACCCAATTTATTTCATCTTCCATTCCCGCTTGACTGAAGTTCGGGCTTGATTGATTTTATTGTATATTTGATTCAATGAGAAAATCGGGCTACTTCCTACTCAGCTTCCTTTTTACAGCAGTTTGTACCTTGCGTGCGACTGCTCAGGATATCCATTTCTCTCATTTGAATCGACAGCCGATTTATCAGAATCCTGCAAATACCGGTTTGTTCAACGGCGATATTCGCTTAACCGGAAATTACAAAGATCAATGGCGAAGTGTGACGGTTCCGTTTCAGACTTTCGCAGTGGCAGGTGACATGAAATGGAAAGCCAAAGGAATCAATTTCGGAGCACTTCTTTTTCACGACAATGTGGGCGATGGTTTTTATCAAACCCTTGAATTCCTTGGAAGCGTTGCCAAGAACTTAAAACTAACGAGTGATTCTTCGCACACGTTGAGCGTCGGAATCCAGGTCGGATTGAATTACCGCAAGGTCAACATGGACAAGTTCTATTTCGACAGCCAGTTCAACGGAATTATTTTCGATGCCAGTCTTCCGACCAACGAAGCTTACCAAAACGACAGCCGGGCAAATCTTACAAGTGCGGCCGGAATTGTTCACAGCTTCCGTTACGGAAAAGGAAATTCACTCAAAACCGGGATCAGCGGTCACAACCTCAACAGACCCAACCAGGGTTTCTACGGCGTCAAAGTACCGCGCGACATCCGGATCAGTCTTTTCTCCCAACTGGATCACGCGATCAATCGTGAACTGGCAATTATTCCGGGAATCGGCTTCAATCTCCAGGGAAAATACCGCGAGCTGATCATCGGTTCGCAGGTTCGTTATACATTGGTCAACAAATTGGGAACATATCGCGCCGTAGACGGCGGATTGTGGTTTCGTTCCAGGGATGCAGTCGTTGTGCGGCTCGGATTAGCCATGCAGAACTGGTCAGTTGCGGCAAGCTACGACACCAACATTTCCAAGTTGATTCCGGCAAGTTCAGCACGCGGAGGCCTGGAAATTTCCGTTGAATACATCATTACCCGTTTCAAACCCAAAAAAGTCATTCACCGCATATGCCCAGATTATATTTGATCCTTTGTTTCTTCGTTTCTTTCACAGGTTTCGGTCAGAACCTGTTGGGGAAATACCTGGACTTTGCCGACGAACAGTATGCAAAAGGAGATTATATCTATGCACTTCAGTATTACGAAAAAGCCATGAAGCTGGATTCCAACACCGTGAGCATTCTCTGGAAATATGCCGAATCACTCAGAGCATACAAAGATTACCGCAGGGCAAGTTATTACTACAAAAAAGTTTACGAAAAAGAAGAAACGTCCATGTATCCTTCCAGCTTATTGCAGTGGGCGCTCATGGAAAAACAAAACGGGAATTACGACGAAGCCATTGAATTGTTCAAGCGCGCCAAGAAAAAATACTCCAAAGACAAGCGAACTTATAATTACCTGAAGTCCAAACGCGAACTTGAATCCTGTTTGTGGGCACAGGCAGCATTAAAAGACACTGCTAAACTGGAAAAAGTAGAACTTCCGAAAGGGTTGAACACCGTCAATTCGGAATTCGGACATACCATTTCACAAGGTCAATTCGTGTTTTCTTCCATGCGCAGCAAAAAGGAAAATGTGGGCGAAGAAATGCTCGACGACAATTACAAAAACCGGCTTTACTTCACGGCCTGGAAAGACAGTTTGAAAGAAGTCACCCCTGCCCTGCTTGAAGCTTTGAACAGTCCTGAAATCAATACCGGGAACGGCTGTTTTTCGCCGGACGGAAAACGGTTTTACTACAGTCATTGTGGTGGAACGGAAAGCCAGTTTAACTGCCAGATCTGGGTTTCCACCTACCAAAACGGAAAATGGTCGAATCCCAATGCGCTTGGAGAAATTGTCAATGAGCCAAATACCAACAACACGACTCCGGCGATCGCCGTCATCGAAGACGAAGAATGGCTGATCTTTTCTTCCAACCGGGAAGATGGAAAAGGCGGAATGGATTTGTATTACACGATTATCAAAAACAACGGAAACCAGTTTTCGAAAGTCAGACCTTTGAATGCTGCCAATTCGTTGGACAACGATATCAGTCCGTTTTACAATGCTGAAAAGAAGCGGTTGTATTTTTCTTCTTCCTGGCATGATGGTTTCGGTGGCTACGACGTATTTTACTCGGAACTCAAAAACGGGCGGTTCGGAGAACCTCAAAATGCCGGTTTGCCGATCAACAGCCCGGCGAACGATTTGTATTATTTCGAAGACCGCGACAGCATGTACGTTTCCAGTAACCGGTTGGGAGTTCAATATGTCAAAAATCCAACCTGCTGCAGCGATATTTTTGCCTACAAACACCCGCGCATCATTATTCCCGAAACGAAAAAGGAAACACTTGCCGAGTTGAACAAACGATTACCTGTGACCTTGTATTTCCACAATGATGTTCCGGATCCGCGCTCCAAGGAAACAACCACGAAAGTCAATTACATCAACAGCTACACCGATTACATTGCCATGCTTCCGGAATACCGGAAAGAATATTCCAAAGGATTAAGCGGTGAAAAAATCGTTGAAGCCGAAGAAGATATCGAGAGTTTTTTCCTGCAATACGTGGAACAAGGTGTGAAAGACCTGGTTTTGTTCCAAACGCTCCTGCTGGAAGAATTGCAAAAAGGTTTCCAGATCCGCTTGAATGTCCGCGGATTCGCTTCGCCGCTTGCCAAAACGGAATACAACGTTGCATTGACACAGCGAAGAATCATGTCGCTTAGCAACTACCTGCGTGCTTTCGACAACGGAGTTTTTGCACCTTATCTCGACGGAACAGCGAAAAACGGCGGAAAGCTGGAACTGGTCGGAATTCCATACGGAGAATACACCGCCAACCAAATTACCAGCGACAACCCGAACGACGTGAAAAACTCGGTTTTTTCGCGATCTGCTGCCCGCGAGCGTAAGATCGAAATCCAAAGTGTGAGTTACCTGGAAACGGATTCCATTTTCTTCTTTGTCGACTGCGTTCCGAATGTCATTACGCTTGGAAAAATCCAGCAGGGTGAAAATTCCTTCCGGTTTTCAATCTACAACAACCACAACAAATCACTCAAAATCACTTCCATCAAAACGGAAGGAGACCTGGTGAATTTCAGCTTCGGAAATACCGTTCCGGCAAAAGGAAGTGTTTTGGTTCAGTCCAATACCGTGAAGAAACTTCCGGACGGAATTTTTTCCTTCCCGATACTGATTTATTTTGAAGGATATAGCACTCCGATTCGTTTGATGCTGCTGGGAGAAACGCCCAAGTAGAATTTGTTGAATTGAATCCCGGTAGCTATCGGGATAAAATGTATCTTTGCCTGATAAAATCAAACTATGTCAGGAGAAAATGCCGGGGTACATCTCGCTGCCCGCCCCAGGTTGAAGTTTATAGATATGGCGCGTTCTATCGCCATTCTGATGATGCTTGAAGGCCATTTCACCGGTTCTGCACTTGCGGATAAATACCGGGATGACAATAACTGGCTGTTTAGCTTTTGGCACAACCTTCACGGGTTAACTTCTCCTCTATTTTTTGCCGTAACCGGTGTGGTATTTGTTTACCTCCTGAGCCGGTCCACAGAAGAACCTTATTTTCAGAATGAACGCGTAAAAAAAGGTTTTGGGCGCGTAAAAATGCTCTTGTTCTGGGGTTACTTCATCCAATTCGATTTCATTACGTTTTTCAGAGATACCGGGTACGGTTATGAGTATTATACCAAATTGAAAAATGCCAATTTCCTGGATTTGATCGGTTCCTGGTTCCACGACATCCTGGTTCCTTTCATGCCAACATCCGGAGCATACAAAGCATGGATTTTCAATTACCATTTCGGCTGGTTCCAGGCTTTCCACGTATTGCAATCCATCGGTTTCGGGATTTTCTTCCTGCTCATGGTTTTCGGAATTTACAAGATCGTTAAAAAAGGCCCCTTGTACCTGTATTACCTGGTAGCAGCGTTGATTATTTTCGTTATTTACGGCTACCTGAAAGAGCACATCAAGCTTTACGGTGTTTCCGAAGGAATCAAAACAATCAAAGATCCGAATTACTTCATCCCACAGGGAGCTCCGAAATTCATCCAGAACATGATTTACGGTGAATTCTCCGACTTCAGTTTTGTCCGCTATTCCTGTTATGTATTGATGGGAGGAATGATCGGTGCAATTATCCGTCATTACGAAAAAAATGTACGCAAGTGGTGGTTCGGATTAACCTTCATTGCTATCGGTTTGTTCTTCAATATTGCAGGGCAATCTCTTTTCCACGAATTGGATCAGTTTACAAACTGGATCGGTTTGACGGCACACGGCTGCTTTGAAAACAATACAACCGGTTTTGCCCGCATGGGCCAAGTGGCAATGCTCCTTGGAACGCTGATGCTGGTGGATGCAAACTTCAAGATCAATGCGCCGTTGTTCCTGAAAATGGGACAAACAACCTTCCCGGTTTACATTGTACACGTGATTATCCTGTATGGTGGAATTCTTGGCATAGGACTTGATCCGGAATTGTGGTATCATCGCCAGTTTAATCCATGGGTTGCCGTTTCAATTTCTGCATTTTTCATTACCGTGTTTGTGATCATGGTCAAATATATCGAACCGTTAACAGAAATATATTATAAAGTATTTAGCATTTTCTATCCTAAACGAAAAAAACTTCGCAATGAATAAATTAGCCCTGTTTCTTTCCCTGATCACCGGAATTTCATTTGCTCAACAACCGACCAATGTCTTGTTTATCGGTAACAGCTTCACGCATATGAACAACATGCCGAAGATTTTTGAGCATTTGGCAAAATCAAAAGGAAAAAATGTGTTTGCCGATTCGATTGCGGTAAGCGGAAGTACTTTAAAAGCTCACAGCGAGCGTCCGAGTACCTATAAGAAAATGAAATCCCGCAAATGGGATTATGTATTGATCCAGGGATTCTCACGGGAATTTGCCGAAGACAGTTCTGTGATACTGAAAGAATCCATTCCGTATGCAAAAATCCTGATCGACAGCGTGCTGAAAACAAGTCCATGTGCCCAGATTTATTTCTATATGACGTGGGGCTACGAAAAAGGATACCCTGAACAACCGGCAAATGACACGTACCCGAAAATGCAGCAGCGCATCTGGAACGGATACATGTTGATGAGTGATTCCTTGCATTACCCGGTTATTCCTGTTGGAATGGTTTGGAAAAATATCCGCGAAACACATCCGGATATCGACCTTTATTTTACGGATCGTTACCACCCGAATGCATTGGGAAGCTTCACAGCTGCCTGCACGGCCTTCGCTTCGATTTACAAAGAATCTCCGGTGGGCGGAACAGCTCCGAAGCGCGTTGACAGTACTTACTGGAAGGTCATCGAACAGGCTGCTGCAAACATTGTACTTAAGAACCTGAATCAATATAAACTGAATCAAACACGGGTTTTCGACA
>VFQP010002626.1_pt1 | contig 19683 bp, 20 predicted proteins | sample 3512351 | NCBI WGS metagenome assembly VFQP01 (sample SAMN10412372, study PRJNA504923) | tailings metagenome | isolation source: Relicate 1 Philex TSF1 revegetated site | place: Philippines: Tuba, Benguet | collected 2017-08-29
GCGCATGGCGGCGGCCGTGGGCCCCGACGGCTGGCTGCGCCTGCCCCCGCGGCACCAGCGCATGCACCCGGTGGACGTGCTGGTGGACGGCGTGCTCAGCGTGCTGGACGGGCACATCCTGGTGCAGCCGCAAGACAGCCCGGCCCCGGACGAGGCCGTGCGCTTCACGCGCATGCCTCTGGGCGAGCCCTTCAACAAGACGGGCGTGTCCATGGACAGCGTGCGGCGCCACCTCATGCGCGTGGTGGAGGCGCGCATGCGCCAGCGGAGCGCCGTGCTGCTGTGCGAGTTCACGTTGCAGGTGCGAAGGGGGCTTTGTCACCATCGCCGTGGTGCATATGTATATCCTTCGCCTACATATGGCGCTCGGAAGGGCAGCAAGGTCAAGTGTCTGCACACAGGGGGCTTGGTGCGGGGCACGCCAACGGCGCCGCCAGCGTTGCTTTTGTGCCCGGGCGTCGCGCGCGCGCGCGTGCTGAGCGCACGCCGCCGTCCCCTCACCGGCACAGCGGTGGTGGCGGGCAACGTCACCCGTGCGCGTGGTGTGCCTGGCGGGGCCGCAGGTGCTCCGCCACGTGGCCAGCATTCGGCCGACCCTGGACATGTTCACCCAGGAGGTCTCGGAGTTCGTCATCCGCAAGCGAGAGCGCAGCGGCAGCGGCGGCGGCGGCGGCGGCGGCGGCGCATCCAAGCAGCACGAGTGGGAGCTGGTGCAGCTGGCCCCAGAGAGCTGGACCTGCAAGCCTGAGCATCAAGGAGACAGTGACCAGAACGTCAAGGTGCGTGGCAGGGCCCAAAGGCCTTGGTAGCTTCGCACCACGTCCGCCCTCGGCGCACCCGCTCGCTGACGCGCCCGTGTCCTGAGCTGCCCAGGCGCCAGGCCTGGAGCGCCGCAGGGCCACGCAGAGCGTCGGCGACAGCCTGCCACGCACGCGTGCGTCTGCCACTGCTTCACGTGCAGGTGGCGTACCTGGAGCCGGCGCGGTCCGAGATGCCGTGGGCGGCGCGGCAGGCGCTGCGCGACGCGCACGCGCGGCTGGGCGGCGCGGCCTGCGGCGCCAAGCAGGTCGCGTTCCTGTGCTCCGACCACCGGACGGGCGGGCGGCAGATCCTGCACCTGAACCAGGAGGGCCGGCTGCAGGTCCCTGGCCAACCCCTGCCAGTGGCAAGTGCGCCCATGCACGTGGTGGCTTACCACTGCAACAGCATCCTGCACCACGCGCGCGTGGTGGGCAAGCCGACGCACGCGGCGTGCCGTGACGTGGAGGCGGTGCAGCGGGCGGGCCTGGAGGCGGGCAGCCCGGAAAGCATCAGGCTGGAGGTGCGCATCTGGCGACTGGAGGGCCTGGCCTGGCGGCAGCACGGGCAGCAGCGGCGGGAGGAGGGGAGGGGGGGCGGTGGGAGGTGGGAGCGGCGTGGGGGGTGCGGCAGGCGTGGGCGGCGGCGGCGGGAGCCTGGCGTGGTGTTTGAGCTGGGCGCGTGGGGCGAGGAGCGGCGGGCGCTGCTGCATGAGGAGGCGGCGTGGGCGCTGGCGCCGGTGATGGGCGGTGGCCTCGTGTGAAGGGCGGTGGGAGCGGTTGGTGCGTGGCGGGCCTGGTTTGCGCACCAGCGAGGCGCGTTCAAGTGGACCTGCCCTGGCCACCTGCAAGCGGTGACTGCCAAGGTGTCTGTGGTGTTCACACGCGTGCAGCAGCAGCACCAGCGCTCCCATCCATCTCCCATCCATCGAAAGTTGCATCCCGCTGCGCTCCCTGCGCTCCCAGCGCTCCCTGCGCTCCCTGCGGGGGCGCATGGTGGTGGTGGCGGACGAAGGCCACCACCACGCGCGTCCACAATCGCTTGGTCGCCGCGCCACACCCACACACGCACCAACACACGCACACACGCGATGCCGTTCAGCCTGCGGAGCGACGATGAGCTGATCGCGGAGGCCCGGCGCGCGCTGGAGGCGCTGGGCGTCGACGTGGTGCTTGACCGCTCCTCGAGCAGCTTGGACGAGTGCATCGAGAGCAACCAGCTGGCGGGCCCCATCCGCAAGTCGGCCATCCTCACGTCGCGCGCCGCCGTCAACCAGTTCACCTCCAGGGGCTTCGAGGCCTGCGCAGCGCTCCTGGGCGCCTTCCTGCCCCTGCCTGGCGCCGCGTTCAGGGCCACGTTCCAGTACACGACGCTCGGACGGAGCAGGGAGATGGTGGACGTGGCAGCAGCGGCCTCAGCCTGGTGGCGCAAGGTCTGCGCGGACCCGACGTGGCGCCACGGCGACACCTTCATCTGCGGCACCTGCCACGAGCACGTGCCCCTTGCTCAAGAGGTGCCGGCCTGCCCGCAGTGCCACGCCGACATCTGCAAGCCGTGCACGCAGCGGCTGGCCGGCGGGACGCAGGTCCTGAGGTGCCCCGACTGCGACACCTGGTACCTAGAAGAGCTCCCCGCCTGGGGCGTGCCCTGGGACATGCCGCGCCCCGCGCCCACCCGCCGCCCCGCACCCGCACCCTCCTCGGCGCTGCCCCGGCGCATGGCGGCTGCCGTGGGCCCCGACGGCTGGCTGCGGCTGCCCCCGCGGCACCAGCGCATGCACCCGGTGGACGTGCTGGTGGACGGCGTGCTCAGCGTGCTGGACGGGCAGCTCACCATTGAGCCCACCGTGACGGGCAGCCCGCCCAAGCCCGAGGACGTGCCGCTCTTCCTGCGGCTGCCCCTGAGTGACCGCCTGCACTTCCAGAGCAGCGCCCTGGAAGCCGTGCGGCGCCAACTCAGGCAGGTGAGCCTCTGGTGTTCACGCAGCCAGAGGGGGCGTCACAGACGGCCCATGGGCGCGCGAGGGGTTTCGAGCGCATCGCGCTTGCTGCCGGCACTTTCTATCCTTCAGGCCGTGGACAGGCTCATCGAGCAGGAGGTGGCTGACGCCGACCTGTTCAAGGAGGTGTGGGTGCGGGTGCGTGCCGCTGGTCAGGCAGGGCGTGGCTGCGGGTGTGTGGGCGGCCGTGCGGCACCGCCTGCAGGACGCGCGCGCGAGCAACAGCCCGCCACAGCATCTGCTTGCCAGAGATGGCTCCACCAGATGTAAAGCTCAACACACAGGCACTTCGTGTTGGAGGCGGCGGCGGTCAACGACGCCGCAGGTGGAGCGCCGGGTGCCGCGCGTCGCGCCCACCACTGACAAGCCCGTGTCCGAGGTGTCCGTCTTCTGCATCCGGAGGCGCGCGCACGCCACCAAAGCGGCGGGAGGAGCCTGCGCCGCCGCCGGCAGCGGCGACGGCCACGCCGAGGAGCACGAGTGGGAGCTGGCGCAACGCCCGCCGTGGTCGTGGCTGTCGCACGGCACCTGCGAGAGAGAGGACAGGGAGTCGGTGCGGGGGAGAAACTGAGCGCGTCGTCAGCTTTGCAGGAGCAGCGGGAGCGCACCGTCTCGCTGCAGCCGCACCGAGCGTGGACTGCGGCTGCCGCTCCGCGCGTGGGGCTCTTCTGTGCAGGTGGCGTACCTCGAGCCAGCGCGCCTGGAGATGCCTCCCGCGGTGCGGCAGGTGCTGCGCGACGCGCACGCGCGGCTGGGCGGCACGGGGTGCGGCGCCAAGGAGGCCTTGTTCCCGTGCTCTGACGGGAGGGGCGGCGCGCACCTGACCATGAGGCTCAACCAGGAGGGCGTGGTGGGGGAGCCGGGGGAGCCCGGCGTTCCGCTGCGCCGGGCGGCGAGCGCCTTTGACGCCCTGCTCCACCACGCGCGCGCGGCGGGGGCGGTGGTGCACGCGGTGTGCCGGGACGTGGAGGCGGTGGAGCGGGCGGGCCTGCAGGCGGCGAGCCAGGACGGCTTCTTGATCGAGATGTTCGCCTGGTGGCTGGCGGGCCTGGCCTGGCTGCAGGAGCTGTGGCGCGAGGAGGTGGAGGTGGAGGTGGAGGCGCGCGTCGGGGGGTGGGAGCGGCGCGGGCGCTGCGGCAGGCGCGGGCGGCGGCGGCGGGAGCCCGGCGTGGTGTTTGAGCTGGGCCCCTGGGGCGAGGAGTGGCGGGTGCTGTCGCACGAGGAGGCGGGGTGGGTGCTGGTGTACACCGCGGGGCTCTGAGCGCTGTGTGTGGGACGCTGGCGCTTGGTGGGGCGGGGAGGGCAATTTGCCCCTCGCCGCGCAGCATGTGCAAGCGCTGTGCGTCGGTGGCGGTGGCGATGCAGTGGCAGGGCCTCGCTCACAAGCGTTGCGACGGCCATCTCGCGCCACAGCACGCTGCTAGGAGCGCACCGTGCACCAGCGTGCACTGGCAGGCGTTTGCACAGCAAACAAAGGGCCCCGCAACAGCTTCCCGGCCGGTTGCGCCAACTACTGCTTCTGCCGTGCATTGATGTGAAGCTGCGGTTCGCCGCGGTCCGCCGTTCGGGCTCGCGCCGAGAGGGCTGCCAGGGGCCCAGATTCCGCGCGGCGCTGCATTCTCGCCGCTTCCGCAGGGCCGGATTCCGCGTCGAAAAGCCGACGGAAGCGCGCGAGACCCCGGCCCGCCATGTTGACTGAGCGAGGCCGGTACACTTCGCGGCAGCGGTCGAGAAAGGGACCTTTTCCGCGCAGTGACTATGAATAGCGCGCGCACACAAACTCGCACACACGGTACAGGATGGCGATGAGATCGACAATGCTGAGCGGCCGCACCACGGTCGCGCCGGCGGTCCTCCTCCTCGTCCTGACAGCGCTGGCCAGCGGCGCGCTCGCCAGGGGCCCTGGCAGAAACACGGTGAGCAAGGTCCTGGTGTGGAGAAAGCCTGGGCAAAAAGACTTCCACGTGCGTCCCGCTGATCCCGCTTGCGCCCGCTGCACGGAATTCCTGCTGCCGCGCAGACCCAGTCCACGCCCAGGCCGCCGCGCCCTCCCTGCGCACCCTCGAACGGCACCGCGCCCCTGACCAACGGCACCCGCGGGCCCCACCTCCGCGCACTGCTCCAGGTGCGGCGGCGCTTCTGCGGTCGCAACTACAAGGGCTGCCCGCCCAGGCCGCACGCAGCTCACGCGCTTGCTCGGCGTCACCCAATGGCTCCGCAGGGCGGAGGGCCTGGCCGCGGCGGCGTTGACGGCAACACCACCCGCCCGCCCCGCCCCCCCTTTTCCAACACCACCGCCCTGCCCCCGCGGCCTCCCCGCGGCAACGAGACGCGCCCGCCGCGCCCGCCCCGCCGCCTGGCGCAGGACCAGGTATGAGCGGTGCTGCCAGCAGGCGCCTGCTTCTTTGTCCGCGCTCCCCTCTTGCCGTGCCTGCTGACTTATTTCGTCCGGCACTTGCGTGTACGCAGGAGGAGGAGTCCATCGTTGCAGGACCTGACGCCGCCCTGGACCAGGAGGACAGCGCCGAGGCGGAGCGCGGCCTGGACCTTGACCAGCGCGTTTCTGGCGGGTGGGACGGCCCCCGCGACCCGCACCGTGGCACCCCGGGCGTGTACGGCGGCCCTCCCCGTCCGGTGAGGTGGCTTCCGCGGTGGCGAGTCACGCACACCCACGTCTTGTTGTGAGCCCCTGGGACCTCACCGCGCAACGTCCGTCACACCTGCGTTCGCCGCAGCCCGGCTCTCCCCGCCCTCCGCGCCCGCCACGCCACGCCACGCGCCCGCCGCACCCGCCCAAGCCGCCTTCCCGCCCTCCCCATCCTCCTCGCCCACCCCGCCCGCCCACGCCGCCCCCGCGGCCCCCTCGCACCAACCGCGGCCGCGTGTGAGGAAGCCGTCAGGCCAACGCCCTGCGCCAAGGGCCTCTCCTGTCCTGGTCATCGTGTCCGTTGTGAGAGATCCGTCAAGGCGAGACCCGGACGAGCCACTTGGAGCTTGACCGGCAATTCTTAAGCATTGAGTGCAGCTGCTGCGCTTGGGTGTGCGCGCAGCTTCTGCTCCTGTCTTGCGCGTGCGACGATGCGCCTGGCTCCGCCGCCAGCCCGACCACGCGTGTGCAACGACTGCCAGAAAGAGAAGCACGGGCGAGCGGAAGCACGACGACTCGATGCACTGAAAGGCGGAGCTTCTTGCTCGACGACGGTCGTGGCGATGAGCGATGCTCGCTGAGCACTGCGTGCGCTGGTCCAGCGCAGACGTACAGCCGCATCGCTGCGCGGCAGGTGCAGGGATCGGCGCGCACCTTCCCGCGCACTTGCCATTGTCGTTAACGCGGCGCAGGAGTAGGCTACAAATAGCACCGCATTGAACAGCACTCGAGCACTGAGCACCGAAGAAGACAGCCCCGGGCGCCCAACCGCGGCTGCCGCAGCGAACGACCCTGCCACTACTCTTCGCAACGCAGCTCGACCGACACGATGCGCTCGGCGACCCTACTGCTGCTGCTGCTTGCCCTCGTGGCTCTGAGCGGACGGGCCGCGCTGGCTGGAGGCGGTGGCCCTCGCGGAGAGGTGCGCTTCCTTGCTGGGGGCCGGGTCGGTGCAGGTCGTCATCCGGGGTAGATGCGCCAGCAGGACAGAACCTGCACCGAGCCCCCTTTCCACGCCGGCACGTTCCTCGCACCTGCCTGCGCAGGGCCCGGACGACGGCCCCCGAGGTGGCCCTGACGATGGCCCGCGCGGCCACGGCGCCTACGGCGGTCCAGGCTTCAACGGCACCCGCCCTCCCGCGCCCCCCGGCTGGAACGACACTCGCAACGGCACCGACGGCCCTGGCTTCTCCGGCAGGGACGGCCCACGTGGCCATGGCGCCTACGGCGGTCCAGGCTTCAACGGCACCCGACCTCCCGCGCCCCCCGGCTGGAACGGCACGCGCCCCGACTTCAATGGCACCGACGGCCCCGGCAAGCACGGCCCGCGCGGTCACGGTGTCTATGGCGGCCCCGGACACAACGGCACGGTGAGTGGCATGCGATTGGCTTTGTCGGATGAGCGCGCACGTGTGCCAAGCCGGACACGACACACGTGTCCCCACTCGCACTCACTTGCCCCTCTCCGCTCGCCGCTGCCCTCGCAGTGGCCCCCCGCTCCGCCCCGGCCTGCTGGCTGGAACGGCACGTGGCCGCCCGCACCTCCTCGGGGCGACGACGACGGCCCGAGTGGACGCTATCTCCGTGGCGTGAGCCGCCTCGCCCGCCGCCTGCACGGTGGCAACGCGTCGTCGGAGCAGGTGCGGCGCGAGTGCAGCACTTGAGTGGCGCTCCCTGCCGTCGCCTGCACGAGAGAGCTCGTCGCTGGAGCAGGCTGGCAAACCTCGCAACCTGGCCACCTGTGCGCAGGGCGGTGAGTCCCGTGACGGCCCTGATGGGGACCGCCCCCAACGCTTCAACGGCACGCTGCCCCCCGCGCCCCCCGGCTGGAACGGCACGCGCAACGGCACTGGCGGCCCTGGATTCCCCGGCAAGGACGGCCCGCGCGGCCACGGCGCCTACGGAGGCCCCGGTTTCAACGGCACCCGCCCTCCCGCGCCCCCCGGCTGGAACGGCACTCGCCCCGACTTCAACGGCACCGACGGCAAGGATGGCCCGCGCGGTCACGGTGCCTATGGCGGCCCCGGACACAACGGCACGGTGAGCAGCAGGGCGAGCAGGCCTGTCTGCAGAGTGCCATTGGTTTGCAGCGCGTGCCAGCGCAAACAGGTGTCGCATGCGTGCTTGGTGCGACGCAGAGGCCGCCCGCCCCGCCCAAGGCCTGAGGCGCCCTGCGGCCTCCCAGAAGCCGCTGGCCCCCTGGGCTCCTTGGCAAGGAGCGTGTGTTTGTCCAGTTGCATCCCAGCCCTGCCGCCACATTTTGCCGCTGCCTCGCTCGCGTCCCTCGTCCGCTCCGGTCTGGATTGATTGCCCCCAGCGGAATTTCCTGCTTGATGGCTTTTGCGGACCGAGGGACAGCACAGACGAGAGTTGCCGCAGAGAGTTGGTCGTGTTTGCTTGCTGCGCAAAACTCCATTCACGGCGCCCACGCATACACCTGTGGGCGCTGCCATTCTTCTGCCTCCTTCCTCTGCCCAGCTCCTTGTTGTCGTGCCGGCGGCTGCAAGAGTCGCCCCACCCGTGCGCGCGCCTGCCTCATCCCCCCGCCCCCAGACACCTCGCTGATCCTGCATGCGCGCTCACTGATCCTGTTCCCGCCATACACGTGCTGGCCCGCACATCGCCAGGCACACGATCACCTCCTGAGGACGCCCTGGCAGACTTCTCTCCTTCTCCGACTTTGAGAATTCTGCCGTTCAAGTTCTGCTGCCGTTGAAGCGGTTGGGCGAGGCAGCGGGACTCCAGCCTCCAGAGCGACAGCGCCCGCGATCCGACGCTGTTGTAGCCTTACAGGGATCAAGCAGACCACCTGCGGCCGCATTGAGCTGATCTTGGCGCCAATCGAGCCTTCCGGTGCGCTGAGCCGATGTCGATTCCGGGCAGGTGCCGCCTGCGCTGGGCTAGGTGGACTTTCGCTTCACGCTCACGGCGGACCCGGGCAGCTGTTTTCTGCGCTGGGGGCCCGCGAGTTCTTGCGCCTACTCATTCCAGAGATTTGTGGAGTGGCAGGAGCGCTGCTCACGCGCTCCACTGAGTAGTTTGTGTGGCCCGCACGCCGCAGCACACACTCGACTCGGCGCAGCACCACGACGATGCGCGCGTCTCGGATGCGTGCCGGGGCGCTGCTCCTGGTCGCCCTCGTGCTGGCGCTCAGCGGCAGCGCTGCGGCTGGAGGGCGCGGCGGCAAGGTGAGCGACTGGCCCTCGGGCAGTTTGACGGGGGCCACTCAGCACCACCACCCGGCAAAGCCAGCAGGCGCCACCAGGGTGGCCACGAGCCTCCCAGCACAGGCCCTGGTGCTCACCACAGAGCACCAGCGCTGACGTTGTGATTGGAGCCACTCTGACGCCGTCCTCTGAAGCTCGGACGGCGTCCTCTGAAGCTCGGCCGCGACCCTACCGTGCGCGCAGGATGATGACGACGGGCCCGGGCGCAAGGGCTCGGGCAAGGGCGGCTACGGCCGGGGCGGTGATGGAGGCCACCGCGGCGGCGGCGTGTACGGTGGCTCGCCCCGTCCCCCGCGCCCCCCTCACCCGACCGTGTATGGCAGCCGCCCGCCCCGCCCGCCGCGCCCCGCGTTCAACGCCACGCGGGCCCCCAAGCCTCCCGCGCCCCCGGGCTTCAACCGCAGCTCCATCAAGACCGGCCGCAACGGCAGCCGCTTCTTCGGCCTGGACAGATCGCACTACCGCGGCCGCAGCCTGCTCGGCAGTGGCAAGGTGGGTGAAGAGGGTCGTGCATGCCGCCTCTCTCCGGGGTGAGAGCACATCATGATGGCCTCTCCACCTGTGGACGCACACGTGTTTCCACCGCAGGGTGATGACGACCGCGGCTACGGATCTGGCCCGAGCAAGAGCGGCGGCCGCGGCCGCGGCAGTGACGACTACGGCCGCGGCGGCGTCTACGGCGGTGGCCCGCGGCATGGCGGCGGCGTGTATGGCGGCGGCTCACCCCGCCCCCCTCGTCCCCCTTTCCCAAGCACCTACGCCGCTCGCCCCCCGCGCCCACCCCACCCTGGTGTTTATGGCGGCCGGTCCCCGCGCCCGCCGCGCCCGAGTGTCTACGGTGGCCGCCCACCCAAGTCCGCGCGCCCGCCTCGCCCGCCCAAGGCGTCTGGTGGCGGCAAGTCCTACGGCTACAAGGGCCGCCTGTAACCGCCAGGCTGACAGGCTTTGAAGGCCTTCCCTTGTGGCAGTTTGTCGCGACCGCTCTGGGCCCCCTTCCACACCACCCGCCTAGTCTCCCCCGTTGAGCGTGGGAGAGTCCATTCCTGTCCGCGCTCAGCCATCCTATCCCGTGCAGCAAAGATGAAATGCTGCTGCTTGGCAGCCCACCGCTGCTGCTTCCCCTGCGCTGCTTGCCGCCGTCCTGGGCGTGCGTCCACCAACGAACCAAGGCTGCTCGCCCCGCCTCGCTTTCAGCATTGATCGGTTCCTCGCTGCGAGGCGGACACCCCAGCTCCTTTCTGCTGCTGTTGCTACTCCCTTTGCCCACTCCGCTTCGCCGGCGGTTCTGCAATCTCAGCGCCGCACAGGCACCGCAGGCGACGATGTCTCCCACGTTCCAATCAAGGTGTCAGCATGCGGTCCGCACACGGACGTGCATGCGTGCGTCCCGTGTGTGTGTGCATCGTGCATCAACGCCCTGCCCTGGGCCGAACCTGCGCTGCTGCTCCAGCGGCGGCGGCAAACGCTGCCGCGCGCGCTCTGCACCCCTTGCCCCCCCCTCTTGATGGATGCGCGCGCGCACAGCCCCGCCCTGAGCGAGCGGTTAGAGCACTTGATGTCCCCAATGTTCCGGTGGCCGTGCGTGTGCGTGCGAGCGTGCGCGGCGCGTGACGGAGCCCCCCGCCGCCTGCAGCTGCAGTGTTGCAGCTGGTGCGCAGCCGAGAGGCGGCCGTCGCATATGGCAACGCGTGGGGGCCCTCTCTGCCGCTGCAAGTGTGCGTGCCGTGCCCGCCCTCGCCCACCATCAGGAGTTGGTTTGCGCGCCATGTCTTTCTGCCCAGGAGAGAGAGGCCTCTATGGTTGCTTTGAGAGAGCGGACCGCCTCCACACAGCTGCTGCACCCCCACACATGACCCTTGCTGCCAAGAGCCCTCGCCCACACCTCGCTCGCCTTGGCGCAAACTGCTGGTGACCAGTGCGCTCGGCTTCCCCGTCCGCACCAGAAGTGGGATCTGTTGCAAATGGCACCTCCAACCGGGATGAATTTCAAGGCGTGTCGCCACGCACGACCGGCGCACCTACAGCAAACCATACAAAGCCCTGGCTCCGCTACCTCCTACAACTCCTGCCATCTACACACACACCCTGGCCAGAGCGAGCTCACGCCTGCCCCTGCCGGGCTGTGGCCATCCGCCGCTGCTTGGCCTGCTCAATCAGCGCGCCAAAGCCCGCGCCGCCGCCGGCCCCCCTCGCCGCCGTCGCCCCCCCTCCGCCGCCCCGGGGCAGCATCCCGTCCTCATCCAGCAAGTCAACCACCTCTGGGGAGCTCCGGCCGCTGCCCACGCCGCCGGCCCCCGGCGCCCGCGCGCCGCCGCCGCCGCCGCGGCCCCCGGGCATGCCCGCCAGCGCCACCCCGGCCATGGCCTGCGCCGCCATGAGGTTGCTGAGCGCGCCGCCGCCCGCCCTGCGCCGCGCCTGCTGCCGCACGTGCTGCGCCAGGAAGCTGGCGCGGAGCTGGCCCAGGTCCATGCCCGAGCCCTCGTCGAGCTTGGCCTGGAGGTACAGGCGGTACTCGTTGTACCGCTGGCACATGTCCTGCACGCGCACACGCGTGCGAGGGAGGGAGTCAGAAGAGGCGCGGTTGGGGGGCAAACAAAAAGGCAGCGTGGGCGCGAGCGGGCGCGTAGCAGGCAGGGCGTGGGCGACAGCGTGGGTGAGGGGCTCTCAGCTTCGTCTCCCCTCCTTATGCGTCCACCAGCGCGCGCGCGCGCCGCCTGTCGCCGCCACGGGGGCGGGCCATGGCAGCCAGTGCCTCTGCTCCCCAACGGCCAGGCCTCAGCACCACCACCACTCCACCACCAGCACCAGCACCAGCACCAGCACCACCACTCCGCTGCGCCACCCAAGCGGCGCGCGCACCTCGCCTGCTGCTGTCTCACGCGAGGCCCGGCGCGTCTCGCCCGCCGCACCGCAGCAGCACCCGCCCAAGCAACGCACACCTCTCTGTTGCCGTCAGCCGTCAGCCCGTGCCATTGGACCAACGCCCCTCCTGCCCACCCAGGGGCCTCAGCACCTGTGCCAACACATCGCGCACCTCTCTGTTGCCGTCGGCGGGCAGCCCGTGCCTCTCCAGCAGGGACTTGAGGTCCGAGGCCTTGACGATGGAAAAGACCACCTTGGGGGGCACGTCCTGCTCCCTCAGGCCCCGGGCGCCCCCGCCGGCGTGGGCAGCGGCGGCGGGGGGGGGGGCCACGGCGCCCGGGTGCGCGAAGTGGGCAGCGGCGCCGGCGTTGGGGTGGAGCGGCTGCAGCGGCGCCTGTCGCCAGCACGACACGGCACGACACGGCACGGCGCTGCGTGACTGGATGGAGACGAAGCGGCTGCTTGCCTTGCCTCTGCTGGCGCGCGATGGGAAGCCGAGAAGGAAAGAACAAGGCCGTGAGAGGTCGCACCTGGGGAGAGAGGAGGGGCGGGCCGGCCCTGGCGTCGCCGGCGGGGGCGTGCGGCGCGAGGAGGTGGGCGGAGGAGGCGGGCCCCGGCGGCGGCGCCATGGGCACGGGCTGTAGCAGCGCGGTGGCGTCGAGCGCCACTTGCGGGTCGTCTGGTGGGGCTGGGGGGGATGGCGGTGGCTGCTCGGGCTGCGGGGAGGGCGCGGCGGGCGGGGCGGGGCCCGGTTCCTGCTGCTGCTGCAGCGGCTGCGGGTGGTGGGGATGCTGCGGGTGCTGCTGCCACTGGGGCGCGTGGCTGTCGTTGGGGTGACCGGGTGTGGCCGTGGATGAGGGGTTGGGAGGCGGCGAAGGCGCGAGAGGTGTGTGGCGGTGGTGGTGGTGGTGGTGGTGCGTGGCGTCGCCAGGGTCTGCGGCCCCGCCGCCGTCGCCGCCGCTGCCGCGCTTGCTGGGTTGCTGCTGCGCCCCCGCACCCACTCCTCCTCCGCCGCCGCCACCGACGTGGTCGCTGCCCGCCCGCGCGCCGACGGAGCGCATCATGATGCAGTGCTCGACGTGCGAGTGGATGCGGTCGAGCGGCCAGGTGGTGGAGCAGACGGGGCACACGCTCATGCCCGGCGGTGGGTCGGGCAGCGGCACAGGGACCTGCTGCTGCTGCTGCTGCTGCTGCTGCTGTGTCTTGGGCTGTGCTGCTCCTCTGAGGTGCACGGGCGCCGGCGAGGTGCTGCGCGACCTGGGCTGTCGCGCGGCGTCGAGCTCGAGTTCGCATTCGAGCTGCATCACCTCGTGAGGCGTGCCAGGCGCCCGTCGCTGCAGCTGCAGCCGCTGCTGCTGCTCGTCGGCGCGCCTGCGCTTGCCGCCCGCGGGAGGCGCGGCGCCCAGGGGGGGCTGCTCGGAGAGCGTGGCCGAGGCCGAGGCTGCTGCTGTGGCTTCCTGGAGCTGCTGGGCGTGCCGGGCCAGCAGCTGCCGCAGCTGGGGCACCAGCTGGGACCTGAAGGCCTGGGAGACCTCCCGCAGCGCGGGCACGGGAAGGAGCTGGCTCTCGTCCAGCGCCTGGCGGCAGCAGGGGCATTCCTTCTTGGCTGCCTTGCTGTGGCTGTAGGCCAGGAAGCGCCGGATGCAGTTGCTGCAGCTGCGCGGCAGGGCGCGCTCAAGACGTGCACAGCGTGGTGCCGCCGCATTGCGCGCACCGTAGAATCTCAGGACCTCGAGCTGCTGCCACCACTCACAAGGTGTGCTGACACGGCGTGACCACGGGTGAGGCCAGCAGGTCGTGGCACACGCCGCACTGCAGGGCCGCGGAGAGCGTGCGGAGGCCCTCCAGGGACGCCCCCGGCCCGCTCTGCTGCAGCAGGGCCTCCACCTGGTCGTCCACATCCATCTGGTGTGCAGCCCTGCGCACGCAGCCGCGCTCTCCCTCGAGAAGGGCGCATGGCGGAGGCTTGCTCCACACGAGCTGTGCTCTACGCTGCTGCTGTTGCCCCCCCCACACGATGGCGTCCCAGCAGCTCGCGATGCAGCAGAGGCAGCAGGCGAGTTTTGGGGGCCTGATGCGCGCACGGACGGGCAGGTTGCCTGTCCTCACGATCGATGGCTGGCCCTCTGCTGCTGCTGCGCAGGCGTTCAGGTCGGCGCGTGCCAATGCGCCGTGCGGTGAGTGGTTGCGTGCGCGCAGGCTCGCTTCCTGCGTGCTCAATCCTGTGCTGACTGTGTGTGGCCAAAATGCCGCGCCTTGGGCGCAGGCCATCGCGCAAGCGTCCCGCGCTCCAGCACCGCGATCTGCCGAGCGAGCGCGCAGCAGCACGAGCAGCAGGAGTCGCGGCGGGACGTGCTGCTGGGCGGCGCGAGCCTGGCCCTGGCTTCCGTGCTCGCTGCCAGGTGCGCGATCGATCGGCCACAATCAGCGGGACCTCTGCAGAGGGCGAGCATTACAGGGTGACAGCTTCATCCCTCAGCCATGCTCAGCGGGGCAGCCATGGCGCTGAGCGGCACCCTCACCTTCGGTGGCGCCCGCGATCCACGATCTCCACCCCGCCACGTGCAGGCCCGTCAGCGCCGCCGGACAGCCGCCCCAAGACATCAAGGTGCGCCTCCCGCAACCGCCTCGCCGGCACCTCTCCCCTCCAACAGGAGGCCTGCAGCAGGCGCACACAACCCGCGCCTTGCCGGGCGCGGGTGGTCCGTGGGCCACATGGCACAACGCTTTCCTGCCGCCAGCGTTGAGAACCACGTCGCCGTTTCGTGGGCGCCGCCCGCAGGTGCTGTGTGAGGCAGACTGCGTGGCGGACCTCGAGTCCAAGGAGCTGGTCACGCTGCCCTCGGGCCTGCAGTACCGCGACGTGGTGGTGGGCAAGGGGCCCAACCCGCCCGTGGGGTTCCAGGTGCGCCCGCCCTCCACCTCGCTCTGTCGCAGCGGCGCCTGGGGGCAGGCAGGCAGGCGCAGGCACGTCAGGGCGGGGAATGCACGCGCCGCGCGCCCTACGCAGTCAGCAGTAGGCCAGCGCGTGCTGAGAGCAGCGTCAGCAGACCAGTGGCACTCGCACCGCCGGTCGTCGCGATGGCCCGGCGTCACAGATTCAAGTGCCGTGGGCCCTGGGCGTGGGCGCTGCCGCAGGTGGTGGCGCACTACGTGGCCATGACGCCGAACGGGCGCGTGTTTGAGAGCAGCGTTGACAAGGGCAAGCCCTACGACATCCGCGTGGGAGGCGGGCAGGTGCGCGCGCCCTCAATGCACCCCTTCCTCGCTAACCCTAACCCTAACCCTAACCCGTGTTGCCAGATAGCCCACCAGACGACTGCATCGTTGCCTCTTGGCCCCCACCACAGAGCACGCAAGTCGTCACGCTAGAGAGCTCAGTGCTGCTCCTATCATGCCCTATCCCACGCCCAGGTGATCCCGGGGCTGGACGAGGGCCTCAAGACCATGCGCCCAGGAGGCCTGCGCCGGCTCTACATCCCCGGCGACCTCGCCTTCCCCAAGGGGCTCAAAGCGGCGGCCGGCAGGTGACTAGCGCCCCCCTCCCGCCCTCCTAGCGCACGCGAATCCATCCACACGTTGCGCTGAGCGCTCGCCGGCAGCACTGAGCCCACGTGCACATGGTGCAGCGCTTCGCCCCTCCCTGACGTGTGTGCTGCTGCTGCGCACCTGCTCATCCGCAGGCCGAGCGTGCCGCCCTCTTCCCCCGTCATGTTTGACGTCCAGCTCCTCTACATCCCGGGCCTGGAGGACGACGAGTGATCACAAGCAGCGTGACGGGACAGTCTGAGCCAGATTTTGCGGTCGGAGGCACGTATTGGAGGCCCGGCGGGAGGCGCCGCACGCATCGTTCGAACAGTCTCGCTTTTTGTGCTGCGTGGAGACAACACCAGAGTCGTTTTTTGCCGGACCGCCTTCTTCCTGCTGGTTTCCTCGCGGCGCGCACTGCAAAGAGACGTGCTGCGGCGACGGCGGGGCTCAGGCGGGTTGCAGGGCGCGAAGGGCAGCGAGGGCGCGGGCGGCCGCGTCCTGCCAAGCAGGCGTGGGCGGGGTGGACTCGATGGCCGCCCGCAGCTCGTCCGCGGCCCCGGCCAGGCCCTCCTCGCCGGCGCCGTCGTCTGCGCCGCCGGCGAGGAGGAATCCCTGGCACACGGCGACCAGCGAGTGCGCTCCCGCCACGTGCAGCGCCCCCTCTGCGCGCCCGCCATCACCGTCGCCGTCCAACCCCCCCACCACGCGCCGCACGCACGCGAGCACCGCGCCCGCCGCCTCGCCGCGCCGCGCCAGGCGCAGCATGCGGCCGAGCTGCGCCGCCGCCTCGTGCCGCACCGCCCACACGCCGTCGCTGCACAGCGCCTCGGCGCACGGCAGCAAGAGCCGCCTCAACGCGTCGTCGGAGCGCTCCTCACCCAAGCCTCTCCCAGCACCCTCGCCCGCGCTCGCGGCGGCCGTCAGCGCGGCGAGCTGCTGCGCCAGCGCGAGCCGGTCCCTCCACGACCCGCACTCGCACCACGCGCCAGAGCCGCTCCCTCGCCCGCCCCACTGCCCTCCAACTCCGCCGCCCTCGTTGCCCTGGTCCTCCTCCGCTGCATCCCCGCCAAGCACCAACGCCAGCGCCCTGTGCCGCAGCGCCTCGTCGCCGCCCAGCGCCCGCACCAGCGCGGCCGTGCGGGGGCGCAGCGCGCGGCGCACCGCGCCCCGCGCCCCGCTCCCACCCGCCCCTATACGCCCGCCGCCGCCGCCCTCCCCAGGAGCTGAGCAGCGAAGCAGCAGCTCCTCCACTGGCCGCGTCCCCAGGCGCTCCGACAGCTCCGGCAGCTGGTGGCACAGCTCCACCAGCACGTCGCCGCCCTTGATGCCCGCCTCCAAGCTCGCCTCCACCAGCCCGGAAAAGCACTCCAGGAGCGCCTGCCGGGCCGCCTCGCTGTCCGAACGATCGCGTTCAGCGGTGCCCGGGGCGGCGCCGTCGTCTGCAGCGGCCGCAGGGGTGTGTGGTGGGAGACTGGGCGCAGCGGGGTCGGAGGGGGCCAGCAGGGAGGCGGCGAGGGGCGCCAGGCACGAGGCCGCTTGAAGCTGCACGTCAGGGGGCTGCGGCCGGAGGCCCGCCACCGCCTGCCTAAGCAGCGCCAGCAGCTGCGGGCGCAGCCGCGCGTGGCCCCTGCACGCACGCACGCAGCAGCGACAGTGCGGCGCAAACACAGTCGTCGCCGTCGCTGTCACATGGCATGCATGACTTGGTGTCACGGGGCTGCAGCCCGCGAGAAAAGGATTGCCTGGGTCAGGCAAGTGTCTAAACAGGGCTTGCGAATCAAGTGAGATCAGCCGAGTGCTTGTGCGAGGAGCGACGCGGCTCCTAAACTCGGTCGGTGCAGTTTGGCTCAGCCCGCCGGAAGCTCACCCGTTGAGCGAAAGCAGCGTCGGCCCAGCGGCCTTGATGGCCGCGCTGCGTACCCACTGCGACACGTCCGTGGCCAGGGCGCCGCACAGCAGCTCCACCAGCGCCTCCACGCTGGTGTTTTCGCCTGCCCCGCCGCCCTCCCCCTCCTGCTCCGGCGGCTGGAGGGCGGGCTCCGCTGCCGCAGGCGGCGGCGCGTGCACGTGGGGGGCAGCGGAGGAGGAGGAGGAGGAGGAGGAGGAGGCGACGCACAGCGCGACGCAGAGGGGCAGGGCGGTTGCGACAGCCGCGCGCACCGACCACACCTGAGGTGCGCACGCGGGCGCGATGAGCAATAGCATCCCGCGCGTCAGGGGAGAGAAGGCGCACGCGTGAAGGAGCTGCGGCGAGAGCCCTGGCGTGCCGTGGGGCCTCGCGGCGGCCGCGAGAGGCCTCCCTCCTCGCCCTTGCCACCCGCAGCACAAGGGTCGTCTGGATGAGGCCCAGGGGCCGATCGCGTGTCCATGCTCCAAGAGGCAAGGACAGCAACCTGGCGCACCTGGCTCCGCGCCAGCGCCTGGCAGGAGGGCACCAGCAGCCGCGTGCCCCATATGTGAGGGCTCAGCAGCACGGCGATGCGTGGCAGGTGCTGCAGGAACGCCTGCGAGCACGCAGGCGCAGGACACACAGCTCACCGCTCGTGCCCACCAACGGGGCTTGCATCCGTGCAGGGCGAGCGGACGAGCATCCCTTCCCTCCTGCCGAGGTTGGGCAGCGCCAGTCATGGGAACGCTCTGACTGAAGGACAGAGGAAATAGGTTCGACAACAGAAAGGTAGAACAAACAGAAAGGTTCACCTGCTGTAGTGTGTCGCTGGCCTGGTCCGGCTCCTCGGGCCTCGCCACCAGCGCCAGCACGTGCTGCACCAACTCCTCCACCTCCGCCTCCGCCCCGCCCTCGCCGCCCCCGCCGTCCAGCAGGCCTGTCCCCCGCCAGACGCAGCAGCGGCCCCCCAGCCGCAGCGCCGCCGCCACCTCCAGCCGCACCCGCCGCGCCTCCGCCGACGCCGGCGGCCCCTCCGCCTCCAGGCGCGGCCCCCCGCCGTCCCCAACCGCCGCGTCCTCCCCGCCGCCGCCGCCGCCGCTCGGCCCGCGCCGCTCCCGCTGCAGCTGAGCCTCCAGCAGGGCTTGCGCCGCCGCGCCAAGCAGCGACACCGCCTGCGTCGCCCGCGCCTCATCCACCTGCAGCGTCGCCTGATTCCCCGGCGCCGCGGCGGCAGGGGCGCCTGAAGAGGAGGCTGTGGCGGGCCACAGCGCGTGCACCGCCTGCGCCAGCTCGGCGGCGGCGCGGGGCGGCGGGAGCAGCGCCAGCAGCGCGGCGTGCGAGCGCACGCACTGCTCCTGCAGCTCCTCGTCCTGCGTGGCAAGCGGGCGGCGGTTGGCGGTTGGGAATCTGTTGCTGGGCTGGGGGTCGTGGCTGCGTGCGAGTGTTCGGCATGGGTGCCGAAGCGGGGCACGCCTGGCAGGCCCACCTGGCAGCCGTGCAGCAGCAGCGCCGCCATGCATGCCTCGAGCAACGCTGGGATGGCGGGCGCTTCACGCGGCGCCGCCGCCGCCACGTCATCCTCGTCGTCCGCGACACCAGAGGCTGAGGGTTGGGCCAGCGCGCGCCCTGCGGGCCCAAGGCGTGGCAGAGGCGCGCGCCTCTGAGGCCGCTGAGCACGCCTGACAAGTTTGGGGGGCAAGAGGCGTTCAGGACGCGCACGACTCTTCTGCGTGCGACTTCACCAGGCTCAGGCAGCAGCTATCACTCATCGCTCATCGCGCGCCCCTGCCTCCAAGTCCCCAGGTCTGCCTGCTCCCGCCCAGATGGTCCCCACAACGCACCTAGTTCAGGCAGCAGCTCCACCAGCAGAGCCACAGCCTCCAAGTCCTCCTCCTCGTCCCCGTCCTCTGCCTCGCCCTCCTCCACCGCGCCGCCGGCCCCCGGCCACGCGCCGCCCTGCAGCCGCAGCCGTGCCTCGCCCGCCGCGCCGCCGCAGCCGCCAAAGCGCTGCAGCAGCTCCAGCGACAGCGTGGCGAGCAGCCGCACGCCGTCTGTGTTGCCGGACGCCGCCTCCTGCCGGGCCACCGCGGCCATCCCCTGCGCCGCGTGCGTGTGGCGGCAGCCACTCAGGTTCTGCGTAGTGCTAGCAGGACCGACTGCGGCGTGCGTGCCTGCTGTTGGTGGTGCTGCATTCGGGGGAGAGAACGGAAGGACGAAGCGGTGCGCACCCGGATGTATGCGTGGCGCTGCAGCGGCAGCTCGCTGCGTGCGTAGCACAGCACGGCCTCCAGGGCCGTGAGGCTCTCGTCCACCTGCGCGCGCACGCACGTAGGTGGCCGTGCGCTCGGCGGTGCCACCGGAGGTGCACGCAGAGGCGCGGCGTCACGGAACCGCACCTCAAAGAGGCCGCCCTCCACGGCGCCCTCCTGCTCCAGCACCTCCTGCTCCATGGCCGCTGCTTCACTGAGGACTGCAGCAGCTGGTGCGCGCCGGCGGCACGCATGGCGGCGGTTTGCGGTGGCGTCGCGTGCTCCGCAGCAGAGTGGTCTTCAGCGAGTCCAGCTACTGATCTACCAAGGTCCACAGGCGGAGCCTCACAGGCCGTCTGCGCGCCCAGAGCCCACCATGCAGCCTGGCGGTCCTCCGGGAGGCTGGGTGAGCGCGAGCTGGGACCTCGTGCGCGTGCAGGATTGCGGCGATCGGCGCGTGCGCTCGCCATGGCTACACGTGG
>VFQP010002627.1_pt1 | contig 19671 bp, 26 predicted proteins | sample 3512351 | NCBI WGS metagenome assembly VFQP01 (sample SAMN10412372, study PRJNA504923) | tailings metagenome | isolation source: Relicate 1 Philex TSF1 revegetated site | place: Philippines: Tuba, Benguet | collected 2017-08-29
GCTTCGCGGCCCAGAAGGAGCGGCCAGTGAGGGAAAATCTAGGGGGGCTTCGCGTGGGCTGCCCGCTACCCACAGCTGTCCTCGACAGCTGCGCTTCAGGCGAGGGCTCAGCCAGCTGCCAGAAGATCGAAAGAGCTCCGAAAGCAGGAGCGAGGTGTCGGATCACAATCCTGATTGCCAAAACTCCTCGTGGCTCGCCATCTCCATGCCGACGCCAATACACACCAAGCACGCAGCCGGAAATGGGTACCTCTGAACAGGTAGCACCTGGCACCCTACGTCACATCACTTACACATTCGTTAGGCATAGAGCATGGGATGAGGTGGATTGGGAGCGGCGGCAAGGCGTTTACTGAGAGGAAAGCGTTCGTTGAAGGGACTTCAAGTCACACAGTGCTGGCGAAAACCAGAGCTACGGAGGCTCCCTGCCGGGAGCTGGACGCTAGTGAGCTAAGGAGCAGAGGTGGGCAGTGCCGGAGGTCAGAGACAGGGATGTCAAGGGGAGGCGAACAGCGGGTGTGGCGGGTTTGGGGCGTACACACATGGCAAGCATCAAGCAGGGGCAACGCCCGGCTTGCATTGAAGAGGGTTCAGGGTTGGGTCTTCTCGGTGGTGGTGGGAGGGGAAACAGCACAGGTACAGAGGGCTCAGGGGTCGAACATTAGCGAGAGGGAGGACAGGAGGGCAAGGGGTTATGTAGCCGAGTACAGGACAAGTGCCGTGCGCTACAGTACAAAGGCAAGCCGGCCTTGGCTCGGCAGCCTGCAGCTCGGGGGCCAACGACATAAGAGCGGGGCCGTGCGGCTGCCCGCAAAGCGATTCGAAAGGACAGACATTGAGGCGGTCACGCCGCGGAGGAGCAGGGGCGAGGGCAGCGGGAGCAAAGAGCAGGGGTCGGTGTGTTGATGAGGAATTTGGCGAGGGCCGCGCTTCGGGGCTCCTGGGAAAAGGGGAGGATGAGATCTCGCTCTGGGCGAGCTCTTGACAGCATCAAATGCGGCTGTGCGATGGCCAGCGCCGGGCGGCGGCGGTGCACGCGCGTCGGCATGGGTGCCCTCCCGCGCCGGCGCCACCGCCACCGCGAATCGATTGAATGCCGTGAAACGGATGGGCAGGCCGTGCTGGCAGCCCGACAAAAAGGGGAGGAGAGTAGGGGCCCGACGGGCGTAGACAGGCAAGAAGGGGGAATACAGGAGGGGCGGCTGGCGGGCAGTCCCTGAAAGGGTGCCACACAGCCAACGAGCGCTGAGCGCTGCTGGTCACATAAATACCCACTTAGTGCGTGCGCTAGTCTGGCAGGCAGTAAAGCAGGGGAGGGGCCGGGCGGAGGCGGCCAAGGCCTCTTTCCAAAGGCCTGCCTGCCTGCCTGGCGGTCATCGGTGCGCTGGTTGCGGTGCTTCTGCCATGTGGCAGCCTACTCGGATGGGGCGCGCAGCGGGCAGCCCTTCCGCCGCTTGGTAGGGGGCCCGTGGTACTCAGCCCTGCACAGCACGAGCAGGCACATGAGCAGGCAGTCAGCAGGCGAGCTCCAGCGCAGGAAGATGCCGTGTCCATGCTGGGCGCATGCCGTCTGGATCACGCCAAGATCTGAACGCATGCAAGGCAGCCCTAGGAAGCATGCGCCAGGCCCCCGCCCAAAATGCCAGCCTCGCCTCCAGGCCCAACCCACATGCACTCGCTGTCTGACGCGGTTGCAGCCTCCAGGGCCCGCAGCGAGGCGGGGTGCAGCGGCGTGTCGGGGCCGCCGCTGCGCGCGCTGCATGCGCCGCTGCTGTCGGTGCTGAGCGCCTCGGCGGACGTGGCAGCCGCCGTGTCCACGGCCCGCAGCGACACGTGCTTCACGCCCGCCATGCTGTCCAGCTTACACTGCAGCGAGCAGAACTGCGACACGTCCTGCAGGTGCCGGCTGCACACCGAGCAGAGCGAGGCGCCGACGGCGCCCTTGGGGGGCCGCGGCTGCGGGCGGCGGCGTAGGAAGATGACCTTGGAACTGTTGATGGTGTAGCCTGCAGCAGGGCAATAACGGGAGAGCAGGGCAGAAGAGGTGACGCGGCAAACGTGGCCAGGGAGACACGGCAGAGAGGGCGCTGACTCGCGCGCGTGCTGGCTGTGTGGCAGTGAAGGCAGCTTTGTACTATCGCAGAATCTGGGCAGGATAATGCGCGTCCGCCGAGCCAGCCACGGCTTCGACCAGAATGTGAGCCAGAGACCTCTTGCTGGGCAAGTTGGCCAACAGCTGGCGCCATGGGGTGATTGCTGTGCCGAAGCCACTTTGACGCGCAGCTGCGCAAGCACCTCCAGCTGGCTATTTGACGCAGGACAGCATCGAGCGGCGAAGGGCGCGCAGCTCACCCTGGATGCCCGCAATGTCTGCAAAGCGTGAAATGTCAGCCATCTTCACCACATCATGGTAGCTGGAACGGCGAACCTGCAAATGGGTGGGGCGGAGGGAGTGCCGCCGGTTGGCGCGGGCGCCAGGGCGGCGTCGTGGAGCCCCGGGCGCCGGCGCTGGCCTGAGCCCGGGACGCACCCGGCCCATTGCGCGGCCCACCGAGTGCCGACAGAATCACGGACCGCAGAAAGCTGGGGAAGGCCGCGCGGAGACAAGTCCCCAGTGAGGCGGCGCGGCGATCGACCTCCCCGCGCTGCCTTGGGTGCCGTGAAGGCCCCTCCTTGCCTGAATGTACGTCTCCAGCGGGGAGCCTGCCACGCACACGCTGCAAGCCGGCTGGTGGGACGTGAAGCTCCACCAATTCGTTGTGGAGTCGCGAGCGCTGCAGGCGGCCGCGTGCCGGGCGCAGGGCGCAAAGAAGGCGTGATCCACAAAGTCACGCCAGGCGCCCTCAGGCTGGGAGAGCGCCATGGCTGTGGGGCTCGCTGTGGCGGCTGGCAGCTTTGAGTTGGGCTGATCAGAAGGAGCCGGGTGGCTTTCTGCGTGCTCGGTTGCGAGTGCCGATGTTGTAGGGAGGAATGCGCTTGCAGAGAAGGCGCACGGGTGCTACATTCGCATTCCCGCCTCGCGTGCTGCACCCGCAGCAGGAGATTCACAAATCACCAAAAAATCTTGCTTCGACCATGTTCCTAGTATCTGCGCATCTGTGCACTTGCGCTGATCGGGGGCGAGAGAAGGCCCTTCGCCCCGCCAGCCAGCCTGAAGCCCTAGCCCTGCCCCGCGCCGTGGACATTGGCAGCCGGGCGGCCACAGCTGCAGTTTCGGTGACATAGCGGGTGATCGAGAGGCACAGAAGCAACTCAAACCTAAAGAACGGTTGGATTGATGCAGGGTGCCAACTGGAGGTGCCGCCGGCGACCGCCGCTTGTGCTAGGCCTTGCACGAGCAAGGCTGTGTTGGATTCAGCCAAGGCTGTGTTGGATTTGGTCCCTGCAAATCTCAGCAGAGCTCTGTGGTGCGTGTTTTGCTGCTGCAAGATCCAGATGCCAGAAACCAACTTGAAGTAGCATACATCGCGCTTTCACACCGGTGACCCTTACTCCTGGGCCCATGCGAACGGCTCATCCAAACGGAGGCCAGAAGCCTAATGCCAAGGCTAAATGCAAGCTCGGGCAGCAGGGTGTGTGCGCACAGCAGGATCAGCGCGCCAGGCCCCAGCCGCCTGCGCCCTTGAGCTGCGTGCGGGCCAGGCGGGAGTAGAACGTCGCAATGTCTGCGCTCCTCTGCACCGCCCGCCACGTCTCGCCGGCCGCGCCGCGCAGCCAGCCCAGCTCGGAGCAGCGCCGCGCAAGCGGCGGGCAGGGGCGGGCCAGCAGGGCTGCCACGAGCGCGTCTGCCTGGTCGTCCCATGCAGTGCCGCTACCCGATGCTGGGAGCACCCAGTAATTGATGCCGGCCTGCGAGGCGGCGCCGCTTGCGCCGCCCTCCAACATAGCCTGGCCGTCAGCGCCGTCGACGCTGACACTTCCGATGCTGCTGGCATGAAGGCAGTCACGCATGCGTAGCGGGCCTGCAGGGAGGCAGCGCAGAGGAGAGGGAGGGATGGGGAGGAAGGAATGCTGCAGTACATGCCGGCTGATGGCTGGAACAGCTACTCACAGGCGTGGAAGGCAGGCGAAACTCCAGGCTGCGCAGCAGCCTACCCGAGCTTGCTTTTTCCTCTGCATGCTCTGTTCCCTACCCGAGAGCTCCATGGTATATCCTACCGTGCAACTCACATGGCTGGCAGAGACGCGAAGATCCCAGGAAGGCTGCAAGCCGGGCCTCCAACGCCTCGAGCTGAGCAGCCGTGGGCACACCGGTGCCGAGGAGGCCGCCTGGTCGCTGCACATGCACCAAGACCACCTCTGCCAAGTGCTCCACTGCAGCAGCTGCCTGCCGCGGCCTCGCTGCCATGCCTGCTGCCTGCTGCTGCGCCGCAGCCGTCGCCGTCGCCTGCTGCGTACGCGGGTGCTGCCCGCCGCCGCCGCCGCCGCCGCTGCCTGGCGCCGCGCCTGCTTGCGCCGCTGCTGCGCCCTGCGGAGGCGCGCTGGGGTCTGGCACCCCCCTGGCCAGCATCTCTGCCGCCAGCAGCAGCTCCCAGGTGCGCCGATCCTCCTCCCCATCGCACAGCACCAGCAGCCGGTGGCAGGCAGACAGCAGGAAAGCCGCCAGCTGCAGCTCAGCCAGCGCCTGCACGCCCTGAAACGGCACGGCGGGCGCCTTGGCGTCGCCCGCGGCGGCCACCGCGGGCGCAGCCAGCCCCGGCGGCGGCTGCTGCCAGCTCCCGTCGCTCATCTCCTCCAGCACAGAGGCTGAGAAGAGCGGCTGGGTGTCGAGTCCGATCAGGTGCTCACTGCAGGCGCGGAGCTGAATGCCGCGAGTGCAGTGCTGCAAGGCCGGCAGCAGGGCCGTTGCTGGGCTCGCCACTGGAAAGCCAGAGCTCGGCGCTGGCCCTGCCGGCCAGGGATCCTTGTTGCCGCCGACGAGGCCTGCAGTGATGGGCGCCTCGCTTGGGCATGCTGCTCTTCCCCACCCGCAAGGCTGCTGCACAGCTGTCCCGCAGAAATGCATCGACTCGGGCATCGTGTGCGCTTGCAGCCTGGCTGGACGATGGCATGCACGCGCCTCGGGATTGCCTTGTGCAGCATTGCCAGTGTCCGAAGCCACCATGAGAGACAACCACTCAGCAGGGCCCGCCCAGCGCTTCTTACCAAGCAGCCGATTGAGCAGGGCGGATTTGCCCAGGCCCTGCGCTCCCAGCACACCGACGACTGTGAAGTCGGGGTTGGTGGCTGACAGTTGCCATGCCACCGCAGCAGGATTCATGGTCCAGCTGTCTGCATCAAGCAGGCCGTGTGGGTCCACTCCAGGAAGCGGGTTACGCGGCTGCGCCTGCAAGCGCACAGTTGGGCGGCGGCACGGGCGGCAGGCGTCGGAAGGACGGGTGTCTTCCCAGGCTGCGGCAATCTAGCAAACCCATTCCTGTAATCAGTCACACACAGCATACCTGCACGCCGTCCTGCTCGGCCTGCAGCTTTTCCGGAGGTCCTGGAGTGTCGGCAGGTTGCGGAGCCGCCTGCTTCCGCAGAACGGCGCGCAGAGGTGGCTGCGCTGTCTGGGAAGCCATCGCGGTCAACGATGAGAGAAACGCGAACTAAAAATGCAACTAGGGGTGCGCTATTAAGTTGGCTGTCAAGGCGGCAGGGGACATCACTTGCACCCAAGCCTAACATTGATCCTTGCTCGCCCGACCATCCTCCAAAGTGCTTCCCTCGCCGATCGACATTGAAGCCACAGCTCCTCTCAAACCTGCACAGGCGTTTCCTTCGAGGTTGCGAGCCGCTTTTGCACCTCAAGGACTTGACCGAGGAACCGGCCGACGGCTCTAGCAGCAGCCAGTGCGTAGCCTGGTGGCAGCAACGGCGGCAGTGGCGGCGCCAGCGGCGGCGCCATCCCTGGTGAAAATTGCAAGCCTGGCAAGCAAGCTTGTTGCCGAAGGCAGCACAGTATGAAGCAGAAACGGGAGCGCGAGGAACCCTGCGACATATGCGGGCACTACCATGATGTGAGGCGCAGTCGAGGCGCCTTGGATGCCTGCCGCTCGTACTCACAGCACTTGCGAAGTTTCTGAACCCTGCCGCGGCCCTACATTGCATTTCTTCGTCTGCCTGCTGCGTGTTCAGTACCACGGCGGCGAGCCCTGCTCCATATGCGGCCACCGGCTGGAGACTGGCCCTGCTGCATCGGCGGCGGTTGCACCGCCGCCAAAGCCGCCGTCGGCCTTCCCCTCAGACGTCGTCCCTGGCTTCTTGTGAGCCCCTGCCTCCGGATAGGCGCCAACAAGCTTCATGTTTGCTTCTGATTGCGTTCTCCATGAGCAACGTGGGTCAGCCTACCGTGCTGGTGCCCCCAGCCCTTGGCCAGCGCCTGTTGCTGCTGGCGCCCCGCTGCGCAGGTTTTTGGGAAGCTTCGACCACGCCTCGAGGCAGGAGATCCTAAAGACGCTAGGCGTGACTCACATATTGAACGTGGGTATCCCAGGGCCTGTCGCCAGGCAGGCAGGGGTGTTGTTTTCAAGCATCGGTGCCCAATGTGGCGCATTGGCACGGGCCTGGCAGCCTGCTGGGCACAAGCACGGCAGGGCCCAGCCGTGCAGATGTTGAACAGTGCAGGAAGAGCGCAGGCGGACAGCCAGACCAGCACCACTGCGTATACGCGAGCTGGACGCAGCTCGACGCCGGCCATGCCCTGCGCCTCGTCCTGGTATCTGCAGCCAGAGGTGCAAAGGCGCAGGGCCGAAGCCTCCCCGTAGCGCTCGCAGCGAAGATCGTCATAACCATGCAACACCTCCTGCCGCCTCCGCCCGTGCAGACCGTGCCCAGCCAACAGCCGCTGTACAAAAACTCCTTCACCTACCACACCGTGTCTGCCAGCCCGCCGCCCTTTGACGAGTGCTACGCCTTCCTGGGTGCGGCGCTGCGGGGAGAGGGCAGCTGTCAATGGATGCACCGCGTGCTGCACGCCGTCTTGACGCTGGCGGCAGGCTCATAGGATGACTGCATCTGCTGTGTGGTAACCACACTCGGTGCGCAGCGCAGCGCTGCGGCCTGCCAGTCCCGCCGGCCTGCTGTCACGTGGCTGCGGCTGGCGGCCAGGTGCAGCTGCGGCACCGCCCGCGCCCAACCCGGCCCTCCCCGCCCCCCTGCTCCCGCCCGGCTGCAGAGGAGGTGCAGCGCAAGGGCAGCAAGGTGCTGGTGCACTGCATGAGCGGGCTGTCGCGCTCCCCCGCTGTGGTCATCTACTTCCTCATGCGCCGCAACTGCTGGCGGCTCAGGCACGCAGGCGCCCGCCGCTGCACAGGGCCCGTCGCCACGCCGCGTGCCTGCCACCGTCATGTGTGCTCGGCTCTGCTCATGACTCACCGTATGGACCCCGAAGTCGCCTGCTACTGCCTGCGGCAGCCTGCACGTGTTGGTGTCGCCCCCGGCCCGAACCCCTGTGCGGCATTCGCCCACCCTGTCTATTGCCTCACATCCCTGCCCCTGCACCCCTCCCTTCTGTACCGCCTGCAGCGAGGCTTACCGCTGGGTCAAGGACCGGCGGCCGGTGATCGCCATCACACAGGTCAGCGGGTGCCCATGCACGGGGCCCTTCCAGCCCCCAAAGTGGAAATCCCTTGCAAGGTTCCCAAGTCGGGATTCCTTAACAGTGCTGCAGCAGCGCTGAGCTGGGGTACACAGTCGGCCACCACCGCACGCCGTTCCGCCGTGCCTCAGACCCGCCGCCCTATTTTGCAATGGACAGAGCTCTGCTGCAGTGGCGTGCGTGCCTGCCAAGCATGCCCTGCCGTTGGTCCTGCGCCCGTGTGCGCAGGACGATGCGCGGCGGCTGCAGGCAGCAGAGGCGCAGCTCATGGGACCCAACGCCTCGGGCTTCCAGGTGCCCGTGGGGCAGCAGCCGGCTTCCGCCGCTCCAGGCGGCCCAGCAGGTGCCGGGCCCTTTGGCTGGGGTGCTCCCGGGGGCGGCTGGGGGGCCGGCGGGGCGCCCGCTGCACCGCAGGGTGCGGGGCCGCTGCAGGCGCCTGTACTCACCTTTGCCGGGCCGACGTCCAGCAGCGCGTTTGTGTTTGGCGCTGGTCAGGCGCAGCAGGCGCAGCAGGAGCAGCAGGTGGAGATGACAGACTGATTCTCGAATGAACGAGCCCCTGGTGGGCGCTGCACTGCAGGGCAGTTGGCAGCTTCTACACTCTGTCCTCCTGGCCGCCCGTTAGGCCGCCCCACATCCATTTTCTCCCACATCTTCTCTCTTCGATACATCCTCTCTCTTCCCGGCCCATCCCGGCCCCTTGCATGGCAGCGCCTGCCCGATCCTCCCCTGATGAGCAGCCCGACAACCCTTGCCCTCCGAATGCTCGTGCGCCATGTTGTGCGCCTGTGAACTGTGCCTGTCCCCAGGACTGTGCAAGCTTCAAGATGAGGAGCGTCTGTCAGGGCTTTAGGTGTTACTGAAGGGGTTCTGTCAAGATATTAGGTGTTGCCGCGTGGTGTGCTTAGCTGTCAGTGGCCGACAGCACAAGACGGTGCAGGAAGATGCGGCTGCGGGCAGCATCGAGCTCAGGCAGGTGCTGAAAACGCACTTCCTGCATCTCCGCTCCATCCGTGGCAGCAGGCGCAGATGCGCACGGCTGGCAGGCGGGAAGCGCGTTGCCAGCTGGCGTCGGCGCCGCTGCTGTTGCCGGCGTGCTGTCGCCGTGGCTGCTCACCCAGCTGTTGTTACCGCTTGCTGCCGTGTGTTCTGGAACGAGCTGGTGGATGGAGATGTCTGTGTCTGCCTCTGCGGCTGCCAAAAACTGCTGCAGCGTGGCCTCGTTCCTCAGCGTGGTTGCCAGGTAGACTGCTGGTGGGTGCTGCTCCTGGGCCGCCTGCTGCTGCTCCTGGGCGCTGGCGAGCTGCCTGCCTACCGAGTGGGCACCCGCTGCTGGCCCTGCGGCCACTGCGCCAAGCAGCACCTGCTTCAGCAGGCCCAGCAGCACGGGTATGACGGTTGGATCGTAGAGCAGGTCGGCGCCGAGCACCACGGTGGGATGCTGCACCTGCTGTGCCTGCTGCGGGTGCTGCGCTTCGCCGCCGCCTGGCCACCCGTCCTCCCAGCACAGCGTGCGGCACTCCACCCAGCGCTGCCCCCCTGGCTGCTGCTGCTCCTCCTTCCCCGGGGGGCGGTCCTGCCATTGCGGGCGGCTGCAATGGCCGCTGCTGCTGCTGTTGCCCTGCCGTCCAGCACCGCGCGCTGGTTCCAACAGCAGCGGCACGCCGTTGAGGGCGAGGTTGCGCCGGCAGTTGGCTACAGCCTCGGGGTTACCATCTGTGAGGATGACGTGGCGAGCGCCGGCGCGGTGCAGCGCCACGCCCACCATGCCGGCGCCGCACCCGACCTCCAGGCAGCAGCGGCCTGTGCGGCAAGCGGCAAAACGCGCAGGGCAAGGCCGAGTGGAGGATGCCAATTGTTGCAAGGCCAGGTTTTTATTCTTGGCTCCTGTATAGTTGCCATGGTGCAACAGTTGCGCTTGCGTTCCACCTTCGCAAACGCAGTGCGGCGTTCCAGCCCGCATCCATCTGCAGCCCAAGCATCGCCCCTGTATGCCGCCCACGCAAAGCATGCCGCCCCGCTGGCCTCGCCACATGTGCCCCACGCCGTGTACGCAGCACAGCACGGCCCGCCCACCTGCCACCAGCCCTGGGTTGCTCAGCACCCATTCGGCCAGGAAGAAGCCGGCCTCCCACTCGTGGCAGCCGGTGCCGCCCTCCAGCAGGTTGAGGGACACATGCAGCGCCAGCTGGCCGCGCCGCCCGTCACCCTGCGCCGCGGCAGCGTGCGCCGCCAGGTGCGCGCCGCCCCGCTCCTGCTGCTCCTGCTGCTGTCCCTTCTCACAACATGCCTGCTGCTCTGCACGAGCCTCACAACTGGAAAGCATCTGGGCGGCCCGCTGCTCCAGCGCTGTCAGGTGCAGCATCGTGTCGGCAGCCGCCTCGCCAGCTGGCGCATACGCAAACTGCTTGTAGCACCAGCCAGGCCGTGGCGGCGCCGCTGCCGGCCAGCTGCCACGCCCGCTGTCGCCGCCTGTGGGCGCATCCCACCCTGCCGCTGCTGGGCCCACCAGGCAGGAGCTGTACTGATCCATCAGCTCCTCACACACCTCCTGCCCATCCTCCTCGGCAGCCAGGACTGCCGCACGCAGCACACGCCTGCGGAACAGGGGTCCAACGCGGGTGCAGAGCCAGACTCGGCTGGGCAGGGGAAGGACTGGCAGGCAGGCAGGCGGCAAGCTGTCGCCAGCTGCGCCCGCCAGGCTCGCTGCTTCAAAACGCCCTGAGGCCTGAGATCCGCTTCCGGGCCACACAAAGACCTCACCTCTTGTATTCTTCGTCGACTGGAAGCATCGCTGCTGTCGGGCTCAGCAGGCAGGCGCTCAGCAGCGCCTGCTGGGCCTCTCCTCCGAGCAAGCCACTGCTTGTCAAGGCGCGGGCCAGGCCGACCAAAGCAGGCGCGGGGCCCCGCTGCCGAAACGTGCAGATGAGTTGCCAAAGCCGCTCAGCCGGCAAATGGGCCAAAGCATGCGTTCGGCAGCACGATGAACCATTCATGACTGCCTAGCAGTTATTGCACTGTTGCGCAGGCTACGCCGCCACCTGCACTTGCAACTTCAAACAGCTAATTTTGTACTTTTTGCGGCGAACCGCATGTATTTAGAAAGCCTTGAAGGCGTGTTGCAGGGCCCTCAAAGCTTTGCAAGGGCGGAAAAGGGCTAAGGAAGGAAGTGCGGACCGGGCAAACACACCGCTTGTGTGCCAAAGCCTGGCAGTGCGTGAGATGCAAGACGATACACTCGAGACAGTGAATTGGCAAAAAGAGCACTCGTTCGTGGGGCATGCTGCGCGTGCACTCGCGTGCCGCCAAGAGGTTGTGTGACTGTGCCGATGGCCAATCAAACCAGCGAGTAACGCACATTCCATTCCGGCGTTCGTGTTCTGCGATCGCACGGACCAGGGGAGCGGCGGCAGAGGACACAGTAGGACCCCCCTCGCCAGCCAGCCACCCAGCGGGATCCATGGCGGGCCTGCAGGCTAGCACCAGCTCGTTCACGGGCAGCCAGCTGCCCCGATGGGCTCCCTCTCGCCGCGCGCAGGCAGGCGGCCGGCGTCAGCAGCTGCAGGTGTCAGCGCAGAGCAGTGACGAGAAGAAGCTTTTGAAGAAGGGAGGAAGTCTTGATGAGCGCATCGCTAGCGGCGAGTTCACGGACGCGGGCAGCACCAAGGAGCGTCTCACACGCCCGCTCCGCCGCGCGCTTGCCAAGGACCCGGTCGGCCCAGGTGCGCCCCTGGGCCTGGCTGCTCTTTGCATGCTGCTACACCTGCTGAGTGCTGCTGCGCAGTGTCGGCGATACGACCAGGCAGCCGCGTCGCCGTGAAGAGCTGTCCATGCTGGCACCGGCACAGAGAGCGCATGTGCGGCACACCCACCTACAATGCGAGCATCCCCCCTTGCATGCCTGCCGTGCCTGCGACGTGCTTGCGCTCACGCGCCGCCGCGCTGCCCGCTTCCCCCGCCTGTGCCCAGGCCGTGCGCTGGCAATGCAGCTGGCCAAGATAGGCAAGCAGTGGCAGCGCAGCGCCGCGGCCCGCATGCCCACCGCCACCGGCGACATCCGCGAGATTGTGGGGCAGCCCGTGTTTGTCCCGCTCTTCAAGCTGTACCAGATCTACGGCAAGATCTTCAAGCTGTCCTTTGGGCCAAAGCAGTTTGTGATCGTGTCGGACCCGGAGATCGCCAAGCGCGTGAGTAGCTGCCGCTCTGCAGCCGCAGGCCAGCCTGCAGCTGGCTTGCGCTGCCCACCTGACGGTGCTCGCTGCGCAGCACCCACATGGATTTGATTTGTACGGATGCCGATGGGAAGAGCGCCGCTCCTGGGAGACGCATCTTCTGCAGTGCAACGCACTTGCCCCATGCGCCACAGCTTCGGAGTGCAGAGTGCAGCAGCGGAGCGTGTCCCGACCCCCCTTGGCTGCTGCTGTCCATCCCCTCGGCTGCGCAGATCCTGCTGCACAACGCCTCCAACTACTCCAAGGGCATCCTGTCGGAGATCCTGGACTTTGTGATGGGCCAGGGGCTCATCCCCGCAGACGGCGAGGTCTGGAAAGTGCGGCGCCGGTGCGTGCTGGGCTGGGCTTGCCAGGGCTGCTGGCGGGGCGCGCCAGCCACACACCTGCACGTTGCACCTTTCGCGGGCGAGCGATGGCAGGCAGTGCAGGCGGGTGGAGCCGTGTGCGGGCTGGGTGTTGACGCCCAGCATGCGTGGTGACGCTGCCTTTGGCCTTCGCCGCCTGCCCCTTGCCCTGGCAGGGCCATCGTGCCGGCGCTGCACAAGAAGTACCTGGCCGCCATGCTCGACATGTTTGGGGAGTGCGCGGAGCACGGGGCGCGCACGATCGACAAGTCGGCCAAGGTGGGTGCTGGACATCCGCCGCTCTCCCCCTGCAGCCAGGCGGCCCTGTTCACAGTCCTGACTAGGCCACACGGGGGGCAGACGGCCTGGGCCATGCTGAGGCGTGGCTGCCTGTCATGCCCAACTCGAAGCGCCCTCAACCCGGCCCCCGCAGGCCGGCAAGCCGGTTGAGATGGAGAACTTCTTCTCCCGGTTTGGCCTGGACATCATCGGCAAGGCCGTGTTCAACTACGACTTTGACTCGCTCACGCACGACGACCCAGTGATCCAGGTGTGCCCTCGCTGTGAAGATCCTGCCCCCAGCGAATCCAACATCCCCGCGCAAGCATGCACGCCGCCTGTTCTGCGCGCTGGAAGCCATGCGCGCCGCCGGCTGCCGCCCACCTGCGACGCGTCCGCCACGCTGTGCTGCCCTGCAGGCCGTGTACACGACGCTGCGCGAGGCCGAGTACCGCAGCACCTACCCCATTGCCTACTGGAACATTGCGCCGCTCAGGTGGGCGCGGCTGCACCGCCCTGCCCAGCCTGGCAGGCTGGACGAGCCTTCATCCGGGCACTCGCTGCTTCGCTGGCTGCAGCCGTCTCCTTGCTCGAGAGTCGTCCGCTGCTGCGTCCAGCCCAGCCCAGGGTGTGCCAGCCGGCAGAAGGCGGAGCTGAGCCCACGAGTGCTCTGCAAACTGGGTTGCAGCTGCCAGGCGCCTATCGCCGCTGCCTGGCCTCCCCACCCCCTGCAGATGGATTGTGCCGCGGCAGCGGCGAAACATGGAGGCGCTGCAGATCATCCAGAGCACCCTGGACGAGCTGATCGCCAAGTGCAAGCAGCTGGTGAGGGGGCGGGCCGGGCCGCCGGGGCTGCTGCCTGCCTGCCGCTCACGGGCCTGCGCCGCAAGCCCTTTGCAACCACACACACACAAAACACACACGCACTTGCACGCTCCGTCCCTTCCAACACACACACACACACACACACACACACACACACACACGCGCACTCGCACGCTGCGTCCCTTCCAACACACACGCATCGCGCTGCCCCCACCCCGGCTGCCCAGGTGGAGGAGGAGGACGAGGAGTTTGTGGAGGAGTTCCTCTCCAAGGCCGACCCCTCCATCCTGCATTTCCTCATCGCATCGGGTGCGCCGCCCGCCTCCCCCGCACGCGGTGGCAATGACGGGCTTGCCTCCGCCACCAGGGCCCAGCGACCGGCCGGCAGCTGGGCCGCCGCTGGTCGAGGCCTCCCCGCGCATTGCTGCCCCGCCTGCGTTGCCAGTGTCGAGGTGCGCCCCAGCATCACTCGTCGCTTCTGCGCCTGGCCTCACTGTCCCTGACGTTGCGTAATGCAGGCGACGACATCACCTCCAAGCAGCTGCGTGACGACATGATGACGCTGCTCATTGCGGGGCACGAGACCACGGCGGCCGTCCTCACCTGGACCTTCCACTGCATCACAGACCGACCCGACGTGGTGGCGCGCCTGCGGGAGGAGGTGAGCCGGCAGCGGGGCCTGCCGGGCCGCCGTGGCCCGCCCGTTGCAACACGCACTCTGCGCTCGCAGGCCCACATGGCCGATGGCGGCGGGCGCGTGTGGGCCCATGCTGCTGTACCCTAGATCCTTTCCCCCCCCCTTTGCACAGTCCCCGCACCTCAGCGCCTGGGTCTCTGGGCTCGAGCATGCTCGCCCACGCCCGCGCACCCCACCCATCCCACCCCACACCTCGCCCCACACCCCTCCCCCACGATCTGTGCAGGTTGACAGGGTGCTGGGCGACGGCAAGCCCACCTGGGAGCAGGTCCGGGAGCTGCGCTACTGCACACGCGTGATCGCCGAGGCGATGCGGCTCTACCCGCAGCCGCCGGTGCTCATCCGGTGAGTGCCTCAGCAGCTCGAGGCTGCCTGCGGCTGAGAAGAGCCTGGTGGCGTGTCCCAAGCCCCCCGCTTCCCGCCTGCGGGCCTGCCCTCACGCGGTGCCCTGCACTCCCTGGGGGTAGGTTGCCCGCCCGCACGCCCCCGGCTGCCCGCTGAGCAGCGGTGCCTCCCTGCCTTCCCACCGGGTTGCTCGCGACGTAGGCGTGCGCTGGCGGACGACGTGCTGGGCGGCTACAACGTGCCCAAGGGCTCTGACATCTTCATCTCCACCTGGAACCTGCACAGGTGGGCTGGCTGCTTTCGAGGGCGCCTCCCCAGCCGCTGCCCGAGGCCGCGTCGCCGCCTGCTGCGCCGGTCGCGCACTTCAACACTCTGCAGCCCCTGCCTGCTGTCCAGCGGCGCCGAGCAGCAGCACTTCACGCCCCCGCCCCCCAGCTCTACCCAACCCTGAACCCCCACCACCACCACCACCACCCACCCCGCCCACGCACACACACACACGCACCTTTGCCGCAGGTCCCCGGAGCTATGGGACGAGCCCGAGGCGTTCAACCCCGACCGCTTCCCAGTGGACGCCCCCACCCCTAACGAGACAACCCACGATTTCAAGTACCTGCCCTTTGGCGGCGGTCGACGCAAGTGCATCGGTGAGGGCGGTGCCGCCGCTGTCGCCACCTGCCCGTGCGGAGGCGGGACGCCTGGCGTGGGCGCCCTGCCGCCCGGCGCAGCGCTAGAGCAGGCCAGGACGAGCGGTTGGCTGCCCGCATGCTTGCGTGCCTCAAGTTCCCTCCCTCCACCGCCACTGCAGGCGACCAGTTTGCGCTGTTTGAGGCGGTGACTGCCCTGGCCATGCTCATCCGTCGCTTTGACTTTGAGCGCGCCCCCGACGCGCCGCCAGGTGAGCGCCTGGACGAGCCTCAGCCTGCCTGCAGGCTGTGTGGGCGCTCGTGCCATGTCTCTGAGTTGTTTGGGACAAAGTCAGGTCAATGGTGCCATGTTGGATGCGCCCTCGCTCTGCGTAGGGCGCCAGCTTGCAGCATACTGTTCCGCCCTCAGCGCTGCGCCGTTTGCAACAGCGGCGTTTGCAGAGCTCCTGTTGGGCGGCCAGGTTGTAACCAGTCGTGCCACCACCCAAACACAACCACTGCCACCAACCCCACCCGGGCAACCCTGCAGTCGAGATGACCACGGGGGCCACCATCCACACCACCAACGGCCTGTGGCTGCTGCCCAAGCCGCGCGTCATGCCGGAGCACGAGCAGCACAGCGGGGGCAGCATGGACAGCGCAGACAGCGCAGCCGCCGCAGTCGTCATCCCTCTGCCCCGCGTGGAGCAGCGTGAGGTTGTGATGGCCTTCGCCGATGCGCCGGCCCAGCCCGTAGCACCTGCTGCAGCAGCCGTTGTGGCGCAGCAGCAGTCCGCTGGACAGCCATGAGGCACGCAGGCAGGCGGCTGCCCCTAGGGCGGCCAAGGGTGCGCCCTTCCCTGCCCCCGACCGTCCACGCGGCCAGCACGCACGCGCTTTTCTGGCAGGCAAGCCCTGGCCCACCACAGTGCCCGCAGTTGCCGGCGGCGATCGGTGCGGTGGGCGCCACAGACAGCGGCAAGGGCAGCCTGCCCCTAGCCGCTGCCGCAGCCACTTCGCCTGCTTTGTAGCATAGCTCCGTGAGCCCAAGTCCCAAGGAAATACATAGGCAGGTGGCGCCCTCAGGCAGTCGCGCATCACCACTGCTGCACCACCTGCCGCTTCTGCTTCAACCGGGGCTGCTGGTGCCATACCAGCAGCCAGCCTAGACGGCTCCTCCCCACTGGGCCCTCAGAATGCAGCCTCCCGTACCCGACCCGGCCAATTTCATTGCGCCTGCCCCCCACCGTGGCCTTGGCCGTGGCAGTACCGCCCAGCATTTGTTGCGTTCCCCCCTCTCTTCCCCGAGCCCGCCCAAGCCCCGGCTGTGCCGGCGGGCCGCCCCTTCGAGTGCTGCACTCCACCTTGCCCCTTTGAGTCGCACTGCTCTCTCCCCATCTTTTCCTTCGTCCCCCATTCTTTTCATTGCGGCCTGCCACCTGGCCAGCGCCAGCAAATTTTCATTTTATCCATGCATGACCCAAACGCTCGCCCTCTTCCTCCATTCCTAGGTACCCCACTCCCTCCTGCACACCTCCCCTCCCTCCTGCCGTTACAGCTGCCATGCAATGCAACATCAAGGCAATGCGACGCAACAGCTGCCCGTGCGCTGCATTCTGTGCGTAAAAGCCTAGCGCATGGGTCATGCGTGCGTGGGGGGTAGCAGTACTGCTGTGGAGTAGCAGACACACGAAGGAGTACAGCACCTGCCACCTGTGTTTGAGTTTGGCGGTGGACTTTACATGGCCACGCTGCTGGGAACCTTGCGTTTTGGGCCAGCGCCTCAGCCTGCATCGGCTGCAGGCCTGCGGGCAGCCAGCTCCCTCCTTGCCGCCTCCTCTACCAGCAGGCCCACAGCCAGCAGGGCACGGGGGGTGCAGCGCCAGGCGGCCTGCGGGCGGTCCAAGTCTGTCACTGCCGCGGCACAGAAGTCCTGCAAGGGGAGCATGGAAGGGGCCGCGGCCACGCGCTGTCTGTCCCGTTGTTCGCATCCTTTGGTCACACGCCAGCTTCCGCCCCAAGGCTCAGTCTGGGCAAATCTGCACGACCCAGTCTGCGCTACATGCGCAAGTTTTCCGCGCCTCAACCTGCACCCTGCGCGCAGGCTGCGTGTTGCGCCATGGGAAGAACGACATGTTGCCGCAGCCTCCCGCCCCACACCTGTGCCGCAAGCATGAGGTCTCGCGTGGCGGGCGGCAGCCGGTCCAGCCAGGGCGCGCGCCGCTGCCAGGGCTGCACCCGCGCAAGCGAGCGCTGGAAGCGCGCCTGCTGGCCGGGCTCCCCACCCAGGCACTGCCGGCAGCCGGGCTGCTCCTGGTGGGCGCAGCCCGGGCACTCTGCACCAGCAGGGTCAAGGCTTTGGCAGGGTGCGTTGGCACAAATTGCAGGGAACCTGGTCTGCCAGACTGTTGGAAGGGCATGCAGCTGCGCAGGGCACAGAAGCTTACAGGAGGCATGACTGCGGGCCAGCCTCTCCTCCACATAGGCACACCAACCCCCCCACAACCGCCCTGCCGCACCCTCTGGAGGCTTGGGCACCGCCAGGGCCATCTGCAGGACCGGGCAGCTGCCTGGAGAGGCCCTCCCGTGTGCCACGCCTCCGCAGAGCAGGCAGCGCCGTGCCGCGCCGCCGCCGTCTGTGCCGGCACCCGACTGCTCGGCTTCGCTGCCCGTGCCATCCGTCGCCCCCTCCTCCTCAAGGTCATCCCCCCCAGGCTCGCTGGCCAAGCCCGCAGCCGACCCGCTGTCGGCGCTTTTGCGGCGCTGCCGCTGGCGCTGCCGGCGCAGCAGGCGCTGCAGCTGCCTCTGCTGGTGCTCGGCCACCTCAAGGGCCTCGCCAGCTGTGTCGGGCACCAAGGGGACCTCCACGCCGCTGCGCACAAACAGCAGAAGAGAGGGGAAAAGTGGCGTGGGCAATAAAGTTTCGGGCAAACTGTTCAGTAGTGGCGATGGGGTGCGGGCTTGAAGGCGCTTGCAACCTACATCTTACGACAGACCAGCCTCCGCACATTGTATCTGGCCACAGCACGGGCTGTCATGCAGGCTTCACCCTCCCCACGGCCAACCAGATCCGGTCCTGCCAGCCTGGCCATGCATCTGCCGCGCACCTCTTGCGGCACAGCGCCGCCAGCTGCACCAGCTCCGCAAGAGAGGGTTCGTGCTGCGCAAAGGTGTCATGCGGCGGTGCCGCCCGCAGCAGACCGTCCCCCGCTGCCTCGCCGGGTGGGACCAGGGACGGGGCCGGCGCCCCGCCCCGCTGCGCGCCCGCCGCCGCTGCTGCAGGATCGGCCGCTGGATGCTGCTCACGTTCCAGCACCGCCGCAAAAGAAGCTTCCTCCAGCGCAAGCTGCTGCCGCAGCGGCGCAATAGCCGCGCGCTGCAGGGCAGCAAGGGCAGGCCGGGCTGCCTGGTCCCGGCGGGTGGGCTGCTCCAGCCATATCAGATCAGGGCTCGTCGTGGCCTCAATCAGCGCGTTAGGCCCCTCCTGCTGCTGCTGCCTCTGCTGATCCTGTCCCCGCTGGTCCGCCTCCCTCTTCCCCGGCTTCTCCTGCTGCGAGGGCGTGGGTGCCCGCTGCCGCAGCGTGGTGGCAGCATGCGCTGCTGCGCTGCCGCCGCGACTTTGGTCGCCCGCTGGGCGCCGGTGGCCGTACGCTGCGCGGCGATGGGGAGTGCGGCGCGTGGCGCGTTGTGCAAGTGGATCCCCTGCGCCATGGGCAGCAGCCACGCCTTGAATGAACCATGGGGGACGCCTCATGCTTGTGCATGTCAACCCCTTCCCCCAGCCTGCTCCGCCCCTGCCAGGCCGCTCCCGCCCGCACCTGCCCTGAGGACTGCAGGTTCAGAGGCCAGCAGCTCCACCACAGCCTGCTCGCTGTGCTTGGCCGCCTTGGCCGCCGCCAGCCGCAGGCAGCCGCCCAGGTCAGTCCGCCATGGCTGCGGGGGCGGGGGGCACGCGGCGCCGGCAAGGCGTGGGCAGTCCCGCGCCCAGCACCGTGTGCGCAATGCAAGCAGAAACCGCCGAGGAATGTCTGGTGCTAGCCCCCCTGGCTGCCAGGCGCAGCTTGTCCACCGAGGCGGCCACCCTGCACGGCCCGCCGCCTGAGGGCCCCCCAACCTGCCGGCACGCCGGGCAGAGCCCGCAGGGCTCCCGGGGGGGCGCCCAGGCTGGGTCTGCCTGCCGCCGCGCCGCCACCTCCGCCTCCCTGGCCTCTGCCGCCCTGCGCGGCGCCGCCCTGGCCCTCCTCGCCGCCTGCACAAAGGGCGGCCGAGCCGGGCACCAATTTGAGTGCACACGCAGGGGGGCTCGGCGCCAGCCTGGCCACCAGCAGGCGCGGGCTGAGCCGCAAGAGGCAGGGGAGTGGCTTCACGTGAGAATGGACACGGGGGGACCCACGTTTGCGGCTTCCAGAGCATCCAGCGCCCGCTGCAGCCGCTCGCCCTGCAGCTTCTGCCGCCTGCGGGCCGGCGCCGGCGCCGGCTTGCCGGCCTCCCTGCAGCAGCAGCAGCAGCTGTAAGGGATTGAGAAGGAAGCGGACTCCACAGGGCAGCCCAGCCTGGCGAGGCAGCAGATGCATGTGCCACCAGTCAACACCCGCAGGCCACACATGCAGGGATGCGGGCGCGACGAGGAGGCAGCCAGGCGCATCCGAAATGCGTGCTGAGGCAGGCAGACACTGGCGGGCAGGCGGGCCAGGCACGTGCAGCCCACCCCAGCTCCAGCAGGAAGGCGGAGAGGTGCGGGCCA
>VFQP010002628.1_pt1 | contig 19669 bp, 28 predicted proteins | sample 3512351 | NCBI WGS metagenome assembly VFQP01 (sample SAMN10412372, study PRJNA504923) | tailings metagenome | isolation source: Relicate 1 Philex TSF1 revegetated site | place: Philippines: Tuba, Benguet | collected 2017-08-29
GCGAAGCAACACCTTGCGCGCCTTCCGGAAGAGCTGCAGCCGCGAGTTGCAGACGCCCCGGTTGATGTGCAGGGCGCATCGGTGCTGCTGCGGCGACGAAGCGGCCTCCTGGATCGCCGCGTCCAGCAGCTTGATGGCGACCGAGTGGTTCCCGCTGCTCACGGCGCTGATGAAGGACTGCGCGCCATGCTGCTGCTGCACGACCGCAGCCTTGTGTGTGCTGCTGCCGCTGCTGTCCCCCTGGGCCATCCTGCCGTTCTGCCGTCGGGGACGTGCAGCGCGCCTCTGCCGACGGCCATGCGGCGGGCCCGGAACAACCGGTTGCAGCACGCCAGGTGCACACTCATGATGGGAAGCCTCTCTCGGGGAGCCAAAGGAATAGGAGGGGCCAGGGCATCGGTCGCGAGTGATCAACGTCGATCCTCGGGATCAGTTCGCGGCGACGCCCTCGGCGGCCAGGTACTTGCGCATCTTGGCCACCTGCTCCAGCACGCTGCGCTTGCTCACGCCGCCCTCGGTGTCGCGCATCTCTGCGCTGCGGTTGAAGTCCCACACCTGCGCACCGCACGTTGATCGATCGCCACGTGATCGCTGCACCGCGGCGTCGTCCTGGCAGGACTGCCCGCGGAACGCCTGCGCCCACCACCATCCAGGCCGCCGTACCGCAGTCACGTCCTCGCTGAAGAGCGGGTGGATGGTCTTGAGGTCGGCCACCGTCAGGTCGGACAGCGCCACGCCGCGCGTCTCGGCCATCTTGACCGCCGCGCCTGCGCGCCACAAGAAGACACGGCACCGACCTCTACAGCCAGCCAGGCTGCCGCCCGCTCACGCACACAGCCGTCGCCGCTGCACGCTTGCGCGCCGCCTCACACACCCGGCGCGATGGCTCACCCGAGATGTGGTGCGTCTCCCGGAAGGGCACGCCCTTGCGCACCAGGTACTCGGCCAGGTCTGTCGCCAGCATGTCCGCCGACAGCCCTGCGCAACACGAATTCAAAACTCAACCGCCAAGCGTTGGTGACGCAGGCACTGACCGGCAGCGGGGCTGCGCCGCCAAACAGACGGCGACACGCGCTGCGCGCGGGGCAGTGGCGCACCCTTGAGCATGCGCTCGGGGCGGATCTTGATGGTGCTGAGCACGCCCGTGGCGATGCGCACGCAGTCGTACACCGTGTCCACCGTGTCGTACATCATCTCCCAGCACTCCTGCACCGTCGGCATCACCATCGTCACTATTGCCCGCACAGACAGGAGAAGAGGCGTGCTCAGCGCCGCGACCCAAGGCCAGGCACCAGGCGCTGCCCAGCCCAACCCGCTTGCAGTCGTGCGTGCATCAGGGCGCGGTGGTGCACAGCGTGGAAAGGCGCACCTGGAAGTCCTTGTTGTAGGTGGTGGGCGTGCCCTTCATCACGGCCAGCGTGCCCGCCATGCTGCCCTGCACGCGACCCGCCTTGCCCCTGCGGCTCACCCACGGCGAGCGCAGTTTCGTCAGCAGCCAGTGCTGGCCACGGCGCCTCAGTGATCGATGCGAAGCGCCTGCCTCTGCCGGCCACAGCTGGTACCGTGCGCGCCCACCCATCCCATCGGGCTCCCACCCACATCATCGCACCCACCCATCTCATCGGGCGCCCACCCTCACGCCCACACCATCATCGTGCGGCCACCCATGATCGCGCACCCGTCGCGCGCTCACCTGATGAGCTCTAGCGCGTCGGGGTTCTTCTTCTGCGGCATGAGGCTGCTGCCCGTGGCGTAGGCGTCGCTGCACTGCACAAAGCCAAACTGCCCGCTGCTGTAGATGATGAGGTCCTCGGCCCACCTGCGGTGGCGATCACCACAAGCATGCAGCAGCAGCACGCGGCTAGCGCACAGCATTTAGAAACAGTTCCTTCGGCAGTGTGTGGGGGGGGGGCGCTGCTGCCCAGGAGGGGCGGCCACTTGCGGCCTGCGCTGGCTGCTGAGGTGCTCATGCTGCTCGTGCGTCTGACCCGCCAAATGTCGGAAACGCCGGTGACGCGCACCACCACGCGCACCCCCTCAGGTCCCTAGCTTGCCGGCTGAGAGCGCCACTATGAGCACCATGGACGCCCCCCCAAACAGTAGGGCTGCTCACCGGCTGAGGTGCACCATGAGCAGCGAGGAGAAGAAGACCGTCTCGAGGACGTAGTCGCGGTCGCTCACGGCGTCCATCGAGTTGGGGCACACGCCGCCCACCTGCGCCACACGCCACGTGCACCGCACCACCCAAGGCTCTCTGGGTCTCTGGACCTGACGTGACCTGACCAAACAACACCCTGGCACGGCGCGAAAGGCCACGGCCCACAGCTGACCAAAGGTCCCCACCCGCCGCACAGGCTTCCTGGAGCCCAGCCACCACCACACCGGCCATCAGCACCATCCCGCACGCCCCGGCGGCGCGTGGCCGTTCCCCCTCTTCCACGACTGGTGAGCGGCCGCCCCGCACACCCTGGCGCACAGCTGCTCCAGGCCCCTCCCATGGCCCTCGTCTAGGGCTTGGGAGGCGCACCATGCCGAGCTCCTTGGCGATGAACTGCCGGTCGACCAGGAAGGGGTTGCCCGCCAGCGCGCCGCTGCCCAGCGGCAGCGTGGCCACGCGCGGGAGCAGGTCGCGCAGGCGCATGTCGTCGCGCTGCCAGGCCGACGCGTGGCACAGCACCCAGTGGCTCCAGCGCACCGTCATGGCCGGCTGGAGGTGCGTGAAGCCTGCGCCACGTCATCACCACGTGGTGCGTGTGTGTGTGCGTCACGCATCAACCGAGCTGGGATGCCACCTTTCAGCAGGTTCAGCAGCAAGGCTTGAGTTGAATTCGCCGCCAGGTGCCTCGTTCTCTGCCGCACATGCACTCTCCCTGCGTGGCCCTCCCCTCCCACAGCGCGGCGTGCACGGCGCGCGCACCTGGCATGAGCACGTCGGCCTCGGCCTCTGCCCGGTCCGCCGCCACGCGGATGAGCTCCTGCAGCGCCCCCCGGATGGTCAGCAGCTGGTTGTACAGCCACAGCCGCGTGTCCGTCGCCACCTGCACACCGTGTGCGCCGCGCGGCGAGTTGCAGGGCGTAGTGAGGTGTCCCGCAGACCCCCTCTTCAGGGCTGTGGTCCACATCTGCAAGCTCCCTGTTGTCGCTGCTCATCTTCTCCTCGCCGTGCAAGAGAGAGAGGGCACAGGTGTGAGGGAGGACGGCCCCCACGCACACACCTGGTCGTTGCGCGAGCGGCCCGTGTGCAGCTTGCCGCCGACGGCGCCCACCAGCTCCGTCAGGCGGCGCTCGTTGGCCGTGTGGATGTCCTCGTCGCCGGGCTTCACGACGAAGGCGCCCGCCTTCCACTCCTCAGCCACCTGCGGTGCGCACCGCCAAGCAGTGGGCAGGTGCGTGTGCGGCCCCCCGGTTCAGCACTTAAGCACGGCACCGTGCGCACTGCTGAGCGCTTGCCTCACCTTGCTGAGGCCACCCACGATGGTGGTGGCCTCCTCCTGCGTGAGGATGCCCGCCTTTGCCAGCGCCTTGGCGTACGCCTGGCTGCCCTGCGCGGTCGGGAGGAACGAGAACGGAGTGGCAGCGTGACGGAGTGCTGTTGTTGCTGGTGCACCTGCTGCTGCTCTTCTCTGCTGCTGCGCACCCGGATGTCCTCGGCCCACATGCGCCGGTCGAACGGCAGCGACTCGTTGAACTTCTCCATGAGCGGGTCCGTCTTGCCGGTGAACCTGCCGCCCCACAGCTTGCGCTCGCTGGCCGCCGCTGGCGCCTCCTGGGTGGCTGCCTGCACGGCACGAGCGTGCAGAAAGGTGAGCGCGCACGCCGGCGGCCAGGAGAGCAGCAGGAGAGCAGCACGGGCGCGATGGTCGCTGTCGGGACAGCCAGTCCGCGACGCGCAGGCGCGCTGGGCGCAGCTGGCTGCCGCTGCTCGGCGCGCGACCGCTCGGCTCACCCTGGGAAGCGTTGCGGACGGGGCGGCCATGCCGGGGCAGGGAGCGCCCTGCGCGTCAGGGCGGGGTACGAAACAACGCGCATGACCTGCGCGAACCTCGACGTCGCGGCCTGGCGGCCAATGGAGCGCTGTGCGCCGCTGGGGGCCGTGTGCACGGCGATCGCGTGTTTCGCCCCGTGCCGCCCAGCGCACACGAGCGCTGCGCATCGCCACTCCCACGACAGCGCTGAGCCGGAGCTGCGCTGCGCCGCACTGCTCACTTTGCCCGCGGGGAGCAGGAGGACGGGCCGGGCGACGGTGGGGTTTGATGTCGTGCGCGTGACAGAGGAAGAAGAACACTGGCGGCCGCCGCGCGATGGGAGAGTGTGCGCCATGATTGGAGTCGCTGCCGCTGTTGCAGGCGCGCCCGCGTGAAGCACTTCGCCTCGACCCTGGGTCAGGGCGCCCGCAAGCGGCCCGGCGCAGCGCTGCGCACGGCTTGGGCATCACGTTGCAACCAGGCGATGCAAGGCTCCAGTGCTTGAGAGGAAGGCTCTGGGGCTCGGGGGCGCACGCCGCGCGCGGCCGACACGCGTGCACGCCGCTCCCTGCTGCATCGAAAAGCCACCGCCCAGGCCCAGTGCAAGTGCCACAATCACCACGACATATCATCGGCTGCGGGCTGGTCAGGCACGGGTGCTCGCCGCCCGCCGACCCCCCACTACCCTAGCTGCCCCACCTGCTCCGCCGGCCCACGCTCGCCACTCTAGTAGGAGGGCCCCCGCTGCGAGTTGGTGAGCGAGAAGCCCTCCTCGGTGAGGCTGCGGATGAGCGCGTACTCGAGCCCACGCATGGCGCCCGCCTGTTCGCGCGTCAGCGTCACGTAGATGAACTCAGTGTCGGGGCCTGCAGCAGGACACGCGCGGCACAGCCGTCAATGCGAGGGCCCTGCAGCGGTGAGACGCGCCCACCCCGGTATCCGCCCTCACCACGGTGCGGCTCGCTGCCGTTGCGGGACCCGGAAAACGGCTGCCGGCGGTGGTCGACGATGCGGTTCTCGACGGAGGTGGTCTGCCCCACGTAGAAGAGCCCGCTGGACCAGCGCGCGACGTAGAGCGCCGCGCGCTTGGCGTGCAGCGGCGGGGGCACCTGCAAGCGATGGAAAAGGACGCGCGCGCAGCGCCACCTCGCACGTGCGCCACGGCATGCAGCGCCGGGTGCGGGCCCCCGCCCTCTGTAGGCAGCGCACCTCCCGCCGGCGGACCCACACCACCTCGGCCGCCGGGGCCGCGCCGCGCACCACGCGCGCCATCACCTCGGCCGCCTCCTCCAGCGACTTGCCAGGGCGAGGCGACGGCGACGGCGACGGCGAGCGTTCCCTCACTCGGCCCGCGGGCTCTGCGCCCCATGGCATGACACCCGCCGAGGATCAGCGGGCGAGAGGAAGACTCGCCGGGCGCCTGCCAACAGGAACGTCAGGTGCCATGCACACGCACCTGGGCTCGAGGCGTCGGCCGCCGCCGGCTCGGCCTTGTGCTCGGGGCGGCCCACCAGCGCGTGGCGGCCCTGCTGCAGCTCGGCGTACAGCACCTCGGCAGAGGCCAGCAGGCGGTCGGGCAGCCCCTGCAGCAAGCACCGCGGCGGCAACAAGTACACTGCCCTGGGCACGCTGCTTGGGCACGTGCGTGCGCGCTGCGGGAGCAGCGGCGACGGGACCTGAAAGGGTGCGGCGCCCTCACTTGGTCGCGCGCCACGTCGAAGGCAAGGCTCTCAAAGCACACGCCGCCGTGCAGCTGCCACGTGCCCCGCCGGACGCCGCCCGACCCGTCGCCTGCGCGCACGCCGGCGCAGCGCACAAGCCGTCCTCGGCCCGCACAGGTCACGTTCGCGGCGTGTGGTCCTCCTCCGCTAAGTCCCCTCTGTGGGGCGGGGGCCACCGCACACAGCAGGGCCGCACCTGCCGTGAGGCCCATGCACATGAAGGCGAGCCGCCCTCGCTCCTCCAGGCACGACGACCGCGCCATGGACACCTGCGCACGAGAGGAGGTCCGACAAGTCGCCCGAAGCCAGCCCCCGGCGCAGAGGTGCTGCTTGCCGCCGTCTCTGCGGGCCGACGCACAAGCGGGTGCAGGTGGCTGGCGAAGATGCCGGTGAAGCCGCGCTGGCACCAGTCGATGAGCAAGGCGCCGGCCAACGCGCTGCCCTTGCCCACCTGCCAGCGCGCACAGCGCACCAGCGCACGCAGTCTGCCTTGAGGTGGTGAGCGCACAGCGGGCAGGCGGCGCGGAACACTGCAGCCCGGCAGAGCGGCACGACGCGCCGCACACCTCGGTGCCCTTGCACATCTCGTCGAACAGCACCAGCGACCTCGGGGTGCACAGCTCGTCGGCAATCCTGCATCACGGGCACGGCACAGACGTGATGCGAATCGCGCCGCCGCCGACCAGCCGCGCACGACGGCAGCCAGGCGCCCTCCACCGCCCGCAACTCACTTGACCTCCTGCATCTCGAGCGCGAAGCTGCTCATGCCCTCGACGGGCGCGTCGCCGCTGAAGTTGCGCAGCAGGAAGGCGTCGTAGAAGGGCACGCGCGCGCTGCGCGCCGGCACCATGAGCCCGCAGTTGGCCAGCAGCGCCACGGCGCACACGGAGCGCAGCACCGTGCTCTTGCCTGCACCGCACACGCACGCGGGGGTCGGGCACAGCGCCGAGGTGTGCGAGCGCCTCGGGCCCGTGCACGTCGACCGAAGCGGCTCACGCACCGGCCATGTTGGGGCCGGTCAGCAGCACCAGGCGGTCCAGCACCAGGTCGTTGCGCACGGTGGGCGGCGAGCGGGGCATCCAGAAGGGCCAGTAGCCCGCCGCATCGAACACGCGCCGGGCGGGGGCGTCCGGCGCGTCGTCCGTCGCGTCCGCGCTGCGGCTACCCTCATCGCCGCCAGGGAGCGCGAGCTCGGGCAGGGCCCAGCCCTCCTTGCGTCCCATCTGCGTGTTGTCCGGGCGGTCGACGAGGCACGCGAACGCACGGCGGCAGGTTGGTCGCCTGCTTGGTCGCGGGGGCCGGCGGATGCACGTTGCGCGCACAGGCGCCGCACCTCGACGTGGTGGCGGAGCGCGGTGCCGACCACCGAGCACTGGCAGGCCAGCGCAAGGTGCTTGGCCAGTGGCTGCAGCTCCACGCACAGCTCCTCCAGCAGCGCGGCCACCTGCGCGAGCGGCGCCGGACGTGGAGAGCGACTCAGGCCAGTGCCCGGCCCTCATGCCACAGCAAGGTGCTCGCCTCGCCGCGCGCAGAGCAGCCCGGACGCACCCGGAGCTCCGCCGCGAAGCAGGCGTCCACGTACGCAGCGTGCGCCAACGCCGCGGCCCGCGTGATCCACAGCGTGGCCGCGTCCTTGTCCACCCTCCCCAACCCGACCTGCACGGCGTCTGGGCACACTTGCGCCGCCTCCCTGCCACAGGCAAAGGTGCGCGGCACCACCTGCGCGCACAACAGCGCGCCGCACTACCACGCGCGTGGCGCCTGGCTGCCCAGGAGCAGCAGGTCAGCCCCAGCCCAGCGGGTGCAGAGTGCGCCGGCGCGAGAGAGATCCCCGCACCCGCAGGACGATGTGGCACTCGGTGATGTTCGACGATGCGTCACGCCGCAGCGAGGGCTCCGCCACGATGGCCGCAGAGTACACGTTGTCGTGGCGCTTCAGCAGCGCCTGGAACTGCTCCAGCTCGCTCTTGAAGCGCTGCAGCGTGCGTTCCACCTGCGCCGTGGTGGGCAAGTGCACAAAGCACACGCAGCATGGTGGAGCTGCACGAGTCAGTGCCCGGGGCAAGGCGCGGGCGCGGCGGCAAGGGCGTCGCACCTGCTGCAGCTCGGGCTGGAGCTTGGCCGCCGCGACCTTGTGGTAGAACGTCTCGTGTGCCGCCCGCAGCCTGCGCCGCACGCCGTGGGCAAGAGCACTCGACGCAGCCAAGCGGACCAAAGCAGGGGCTGATCCGCCGTGCGGGGCAGCAGCTAGGGAGCAGGCAGGCCACGCACTCGGCGAAGACGTTGGGCTCGTCGGCCGACTTGCTCCGCCTGCGTCCAGAGCACCACCGCAGGGGTGGTGAGGTGGGCACGCAGCGGTGGGCCCCTCCAGCCCGCCCGACAGCCGGGCCTGGCCAGGGGTGGCCCCCCACTGCCCAGCGTTGCCCAACGCAGCACCGCCCGGACCCGCCGGCAACGCGACGAGGTGCGCCGGCGTGGCATCGGGCACCCCGCGCCAAGCCGTCACGCGCTTGCCTGGTGGGCGACGCGCTGCCCTTGTCCGAGGGCGGCGGCCCCTCCAGGTCCACAAACGCCTCGACGGCGGCCTGCGCCTGCGCCAGGTGCGCCGCAAACGCCGGCGCGTCCAGCTGCTCTCCAGACCTGCGGCAGGCACGCGCAACAGCGCAAGAAGAGCGAGAGCAGACGCGGTGTGGCGTCGTTGAACGGCAAAGTGGGTGACGGCGGTGTCCACTGGGTGCGGGAGGCGGGCCACGCGTTGCGCCGCACCTCAGCTGCGTCCACATGGCGTAGGGCAGCAGGTTCGCCCACATGGCGGCGTGCTGTGGGGCCGTCACCGCTGCCAGCATGCGGGACAGCATGCCTGCGCACGATGCAGCACGAGGTGGGGTGACGCTTGCGCCTCAGGCCAGCGGTTCGCAGGCACACTGTGGGGTGGACGGTGGGCGAGCTGGCTCACCGTGCAGCTCCCTGAAGAAGGCCGGGGTGCCCTTGCGCGTGGACAGCACCTCGGTCACCTTGCCGGCGGGCATGGAGGAGACGAGCGCCACGATGGCCTGCGGCGCGCTCGCGACCGGCAGCCACGCCTACACGCGATCAGCGGCACGGGGGCGGTCGCGGCGAATCGGATGGAGTGCAGGCGCACCTGGTCGAAGGTGGCGAGGTGCCGGACGACGGCGTGGATGTGGAGGGCCATCGCGGGCGGCGGCGGCATAAGCAGGAGCGAGCGCATCCACTGCTGGCAGAGCGCACTGCCGGCCGGGAGCACCACCGCCTGCGCGACGCGACGCGGACACGCCATGAAACAGCTGGCGCGCACCGAGTGGCACGAAGCGTCGCCCAAGACCACTCACCTGGAGGCTGCGCACGGTGCCGTTGCCCTCCAGGCCCAGCTGCATGACGGTCGAGCGCGGCAGCGGCTGCGGCCGGGCGTCTCCCTCCTGGGCGCCGCACACCTGCGACGCACGCACGCGCACGTTCACGTGGCGCGCCGCCGTCGCAAGCGGCGACCACATCGGCTTGGGGCCTTCGCCGCCCAGCAAAGGCAGCTCGCTCTCGGAGCGCCACGTACCACCTCGACGGTGAACCTGCCCTCGCCACGGTCCGCCGTCTTGATGCCAGTGGCGAGGCCCGTCGTCCACACCTGCGCAGGGTGCGTGCGGCCCACGCACGCAGGCCCCTCAGCAGCCCAGCGCCGCGCGCGAGGGCGCCAGCCTGCTTCTCCTGGAAGTGCGCGCACCTGGTCGAGGAACGTGTCCACAAGGGCCTCCAGCGCGCCGTTCCACCGCGAGATGACGCCGGCGCGCTGCCGGCCGAGGCCCGCCAAGGCCTGGCGCAGCGCCTGCACGCGCACCACGCAGCCGCCGGCGCGCGAACTTCGTGTGTCAGGAGCAGCCCCAATCCTTGCGACAGCGACGCATGCAAGTAGCCCGGACCTGCTGGGCGTCGAGCGAGCGGTGGAGCAGCACCGCGGCGGCGCCGGTGTAGGCGACGGTCGAGAGCACCGCGTCGCGCGTGAGGGCGCGGCGGACGAGGACCTTGTTGAGGCCCAGGTCCAGCGTCAGCGTGATGAAGCCGGTGCCCACCGACCACGCCACGCCTGCGCAACATTCGATCACGCCCGCACGCTGTGCGTGACGCGGACGGGACAGCGCCTGAGGACCCACAATCCAGCAGTCGCACAAGCGCTAGCCGCGCACCGATGATGGGCTTCTGCGCCACGAACGCGGCGTTGACCTCGTCGGCGCTGCCCTTGGCCTCGAGGGCCGAAAAGTACGCCGGCCGCGCCTGCGCAGTCGGCGCGCGTGGCGCGGGCGCACGCGGCGGCGTCGTGCAGTGCGGCTGGCACGCGGCCCACGGCCACGCCGCCACAGCTGGAGCGGGAGGGCGCACCGGGGTGCTGATCGTGAGCAGGCTCTCGAGGTCGTCGTTGCCCGACAGCGGAGTGCTCGCCGGCGGGGCCACCACCTGCTCGGCCACGCGCGAACGCCGCAGGTGCAGCAGGCGGCCTCGTCACGGCCAAGGAGTTCAACGGCCGGGGGGCAGCCGCCGCCAAAAAAAGCCGCTCAACACGGACCACAAAGTAGTTGAGCTGGTTGAGCTTCTGGACCGCCCCAGCGACCTCGCCCTGCTGCACGGTGCACTTGACCACGCCCTTGCTTGGGACGGTGAGCCGGTAGCCGAGCTCGTACGCCAGCACCTGCCAGCACAACAGGCGTAACAGGCAAGGATCTTTTGCAGGCGTGCGCACGGCGGGCGTCGTTGCATCGTGTGCCACGCCGCAGTGCCCGCACCACGGCATCGATGCCAAGGGCGTCGTACGAACCAGCAGACCCCGTCTGCGAGGAGGCAGGGCAGCGCAGCAGCACGCTCAGCGCGCAGTCGGCTCTCTCTGCAGCGGCGGGGCGTGCAGGCGTGGCGGATGGAGAGTGTCGCAACTGAATTCACCTGCACCACGATCAGGGAGGTGGGGAAGTGGCTCTTGAGCACGGTGCACATGGACGTGACCTGGTTGCGGCTGCGTCTGCACCCACGCATTAATGCAGATGCGCCGGCTTGGGCAGCGCTTCATCATCACGCAACGGACCGGACCAACCGAGCGCTGCCCTGCGGCGTCACGGCGGTGGCCTCACATGGTGAAGCCCAGCGGCTTGCCCGGGTCGATCCGGGCCCGCGCGGACGCGGCCTCGTCTCCGCCCATGCCCCTGCGTGGCGCCAGGGGCCACGCCAGGGGGCACGCCGTGAACTCACGCCTCAGTGCGAGGCTTGGGCGATGCGCGTGGCATTGCATCACGCACGACGGGAGGTTGGCGACGACGTTCTGCCAGTACCGCTCGGCGTCAGCGGGCACCACTCGGCGGTACGCCGTCAGCGAGCCGTCCTCGTCGCTGGACGAAGCTGAGCATGGCGGAAGCACTGGCCGCGAATGTGGCCTGGGGCGGGCCTGCGGCACGTGGCTGCTGAGGCGTGGCGCAGGCATGACGGGCGTGCGGCGCCCGCTGCGAGATGCTGGCCAGGCTGAGCTGAGGCATGCGGCGGTGCCACGGCGCAGCTGCATTCTGCACCAGAGTCTCGCTGGCTCCTGCTGGATCTTGCTGCACGCGGTGAGCGCGCCTGAGCGTGGCGTGGTGGCACCTGCGTGGCGCACGCACAGGCCCAGGCCCACGGAGCAGGGAAGGTCTGTGCCTCGTGCGTCTCCTGCGGTGCCTGGCTCGCCCCAGCCAGGCCTGGAAGTGCTGCGGAGCGGCTCTGCTCCTCCGCCACTCCGCCAAGACTCACCGGAAGCGGCCCCAGACTTGCCTCGGCACGCTGGCGAGCGTAATGAACGCGTGGCGCTGCGCACCAAATCGCCACTGGCGCCGGTCGCGCGGGGCCCCGATGGACGCGCGGCGAACTCTGCGGCACGCCAAGTGTGCTGCGCTCTCCTGCGGCAGTGCGCCCTGCTGCACCGGTGCGCCCTCCTGGAGGCCAAGGGGGCAAGCTTACGGTTGTAGAGAATGTGCAAAAGCCTGATGTGGCGTGCACGCGCGTGCCGTGTGTGCGCCCTGTTCCCCATGCCAGGCGCCCCACGCCCCGCACCAAGCACGCAGCAGCGTCAAGAGCAGCGCACAGCATCACTGAATCACTGACGCAATTCTCCACGCACGCTTGCCCGCTCCTCCTCTTCACTCTCCATCGACTTCATCCTGATGGTGAGGCGCGTTTGGCAGTTGCGCACGCGAGCGTGGGCGGGGCGAGAGACGAAGGCAAACTGAGGGTGCTGGCCCTGCGCGCTGCACGCAGGCCGACGACGCTGCCTCCATCGCGCTGATTGGGGTGAGCAAGCGTTTGTTGCGCAACGGCCGAGAACGCACCGGTGGGAGAGCGTCCGCGTTCCTGTGCGCCTGCCGCTGCGCCCGCATCAATGCACGCAGGACATGCTGGCCCAGGCGGCCAAGACCAAGGGTGTGTTCTGGGGGGGCGGGCGGGCGCGGCGACGGCGTGCCGTCGACATCCCGTCCGCGTTTGTGGCAGAAAGAGAAGGCTGAGCGCTCTCACGAAGCGGTGCCCTCATCCCCTGCCTCTGCTGCAGCGCTCTACGTGGTGGCGCGCCTGGGGCTGGTGGACAAGCTGCAGCCGGTGGGCGAGGTCGTCAAGACGACGGAGCAGCTCGAGGAGGAGCTCGAGGTGCGCTGCATTGGCACCCGGGGATGGCATTGCATCCACCAATTTGCTGTGGCGGGACGCTGCGGGCGTGCGTCCGGCGTGCTGTGGTAGGGCTGGCGCCCCGGGGGGAGTTGTGGCGGAAACGTCCCCCCACACACTCGCACCGGCGTGTGGTTTGCCGCAGGTGGTGCCGGGCAACCTGGAGCGCATCCTGCGCCTGGCCGGTCAGATTGGCCTGCTCAAGGAGGACGAAGGCGGCCGCTGGTCCGCCACGCAGCTCAGCCGCGTTCTGGCGGTGCGTGCGCAACCACTGCATCAGCCAGGAAGCAGAGGCTCACCCGCTGAGCTGACCCTCCTGCCACTGTGTCTTGTGCGCGCCTCGTCCGTGCTGTTGTGCTCAGGAGGACCACCCCTCGCAGTTCAAGTACATGGCCATCACGTGGTGAGTGACCAGCGGCAGCGTGTGTCCATCGATGATGTGCGCGCCCCGTGCAACAGCTGACGTGCGCGCCCTCCGCGGTCGTGCTGACGCGCGGCAGGAACCTGCCGCTGCACCGCGACTCCATGGGCTGGGTGTACGAGACGGTCAAGGGGGGCAAGCCCGGCTTCCAGCACGCGTGCGGCGACCAGCACAAGGTGCGGGCGTGGCCGCTCACGGGGGGGGGCCTGGCGCAGCGTGTCCTGCTGGTTGAGCGGAGTTCGCGCTTCCTTTGTGAAGATGCGCCGCACGTGGGCACGTGCGCGTGCACGCAGGACGTCTGGGGCCTCATGTTCGGCGACGCGGTGAGTCCGGTTGGATTCCACGTGAGGCCACGTCGACCTCTCAGGTGGCTCCCGAAAGAGGCGTGCCGGGTGACCGCAGCGCGTGAGGCTGTCGGACCGGCGCGCGCAGGGGGAGTCTCAGGCGTTTGAAAAGGCGCTGACGGGCATCACCAAGCTGGGCGAGGCGGTTGTGCTCTCCCTCGACTGGGCCAAGTGAGCGGCGCACGTCGTCGCGGGGGAGGGCGGCGGCGCGGAGCGGTTGGATCAGGAGGGACGTCAAGAGCCCATGCGGCGCTCGCCGTTTGCGACCTACCTATCTGGCTGGCGCCTGACGCCGCTTGTGAGTGACGTCACGGCTGCGCAGGTACAAGGTGGCGGCGGACGTGGGCGGCAACGCGGGCCAGCTGCTCACCACAGTGCTCAAGCACCACCCGCACGTCAAGGGCATCAACTTTGACATGCCGCAGGTGAGCCCCGCCGTCCTCCTCCTCCGGCGCTCTCCTGCGCGCTAATGTTCCCCAGCGCCCGCAAGCACGCTGGCCCCGCCCGCGCTCGAGCACGGCGCGCAACCGACGGGAGCATCCAGTCGGCTTGCCCGAGGCGGCCGCATGGGACGCGCATGTGGCGCGTGGTGTTGTCCATCCATCCAGCTGATCAACGGGCTGCCCCCCGTGCCGCCGGAGCTCGAGGGGCGGCTGGTGCACGTGGCGGGCAGCTTCTTCGACGCGCCGGTGAGCACGTTCTCGCCCGAGCTCAAGGACGTGGACGTGGTCATCCTCAAGCACGTGCTGCACGACTGGAACGACGCCGACAACACCACCATCCTCGGCAACGTGGCCACAGCGCTGGCGCACGACGGCGACATCATCGTCATCGACCACGTGAGCGCGCGCTGCCTGGCTGAGCGGGAGGGATCAGCAGCGATGAGGCGGGGTAGGCGCCATCCCAGGCCAGAGCAAGCGTCGCCCTGCCGCACAGCTGGGGCGCAGCCTGGGCAGGAGCAGCGTGAGCGGGCCGCTGGGCTGTGGGTCCTGTGCGCCCCGCTGACGGTGCTCGTGCTGCGCGTGCTGTGCGTGCTGCGTGCTACGCAGCTGGTGCCGGAGACAGCGGGCAAGGAGCCGGGCACCCTGCCCCTGCTTCCGTTCTGGATCGACCTCGTGATGCTGGTGAGCAGAGCACACCCTGGAACCTTTCGCGGGCTGAGCGACAGCCTGTGTGCTCACTTTGCTCCTTGCCAAACCACGACGGCACGCTTCGATGCTCATCCGTGCAGGGCATGACGCCCGGTGGGCGCGAGCGCACGCTGGCCCAGTGGGGCAAGCTGTTTGCCCAGGCGGGCCTGGCGCCGCCCGAGGTGCTGACGGTGGTGGGCGGCCTGGCCGCCATCCGCACCCGCCGCGCCGCCTGAACATCACTCGGCTTAGCGCCGCCTGAACACTGCTGCTGCTGCTGCTGCTGCTGCTGCTGCTGCTGCTGCTGCTGCTGGGCACTGCCCGAAACTGGCGCCCCTATCCGTACTTCCTCCTTAATCCTATTGTTGCAGCGTTGCCGATTCGCCTGTAAGCCAGGGTTGCGCGCCCTGCGCGTGCGCACCGAAGACTTCAGACCACCACGCTGAAGCCGCTGCACCCAGCACCATCGTGCCAGGCGTGCGCAGCGGCCCGTGGGGCTCTTCTGGCGCGACAGCAGTCCGTGGGTGGAGGCCGCCCGCTACAATGCTCGGAGCAGGCAGGCAGGGGCAAGAAAGAAAGACAGAGGACGCGTGGTTGTGGAAGACTAGGGCATCCCTCTGGTACCTCTGTGTGATGCCCTAGTCACCTGCGAGCCTGCGCAAGAGAACCGCGGCGTCCCCACTGCGCTGTTTGCGCGTCGGGGCCACCCAGGGCCTCTCGCTTTGGGCAGTTCACACGATAACCTGTGCACTACAGCCGCTGCTGCGTCTCGCCGTGCCTCTGCCTCGCCGGCGCCATCCCTGGCACGCTCCCCCGTCCGCTCGCCGCGCGTCAAGCTCTTCTCGCCCGCCTACGCTTGGGCGCTCCCGCCGCGCTGCGTTGACGCCTGGGTGGGGCAGGCCCCGACGGGCGACGGCTGAGGCGGTCTACCTGGAGCGAGCTGGCACGCAGGTCTACGTCGTCCGCGGCGGCTCTCATGTCTTGATGCCGACTCTGCGTGCCCCGCCTGACTTGCCACCGGAGGCGTGCTTTGCGTATCCGCGTGTGAGGCCCCACAACCTTGGCGGTGAGGCCCGGTCGCTGCATCCTAGCCTGCGCCTTTGCCCTCGTCTTTAGCTGGACGTTCGGCCGCTCGTCCCCTTCCGGCGTGGCCTCCCTCCTCTCGCTTTGGCTCCTTTTCTCTGTCCCCTTTGTTCTGCGCCTGGCAGCCGGGAGCCGCATGCCTGGGCTGGTGCCTAATCTTCCTCGCTGCTGCTCCTTGCTGCCTTGCCACGGCGGTGATCCGCCCCCAGGCCATCATGCAAGTACCACACACACAGCCGGGACTCCTTGGCAACACGACAGGACACCACAGACAAGCAAAGGTCTCAGGAGAGCCGCCTCTCATCGCTGACGCGCTTGCGCCAGTGATTCTGCAGCGCCTTTTTGCTGCTCAGCAGCTGGTGCCACTGTGCATGGTCAACGAGGCCATCATCGTCACGGTCCAGGCCGCCGTTGGATGCGCCCGCCTCCAGGGCAAGGTGAACGAAGGTGCGCTGGAGCCCTGTGAGCTGCTCAGGCGCGGACCGGCCCATGAGCGTCGGAGGGCCGAACCACAGGCGCCTGCGCAGCAGCACCATGACCGTTGACATTGCCAGCCTGCTTGCGGGGATCCAGGCTCTCCCGCGCCAGCACGGCCTGGCGCGCCTGCAGCACAGACCGTTGCTTCTCACCACGGAATGCGGATACTCCTCTTGGACGCCCGTGCTCTTGGCCAGCTGCCGGCGCTCTTGCCTGACCAGTGCGAACACCTCCTCCAGAAACTCGAGGCTGGTAATGGTGTGGCCCAGCTTCTTGGTAAGAGCGCGTGCTGCGCGGTCATGCGCACACAGGTGCAGGGCAGAAGGGGTACGAGTGGCAATGACTATGCACGTGAGCGTGCGCCTGCTAATGTCCTGGTCTGCACGGCGGCAACGTGAGCGCGTGAGCGTGATGCGCGAGTGAGTGCCGCTGTCCGCCCCTCGTTGTCCGCCACGCACTCGAATTCGCACACCCCGACTCAACACACAGGCGTGGGCCCCCGCCCGCCGCATGGACGTGTTGCGGGAGGGCGCCCACCGCCTCACCCCGTCCGCTCCCGCCCCACGCCGTGCCCCCGGGCCGCTGGTGCAGGCGCTCACCTCGGACCTGACCGTGCGTCAGGTGTGTGACGGACTTGATGGCGCGGCCGGGGAACTTGAGGGCCGCCCACTTGCGCACGGCGTCCTCCTCCTTCTCCCCGTCCACCTCCTTCATCTGCTCGCGCGTCGGCTGCGCCTCCTCGCCCTCCAGCTCCAGCTGCCACTCGATCTGGTTAGCTGCAGCGCGGCACGAGACAGTGTCGCGCCGAGTGCAACAAGTGCGCTCCGAGTCGGGCGACGCACCGCACGGCGGCAACGTGAGCGCGTGAGCGTGATGCGCGAGTGAGTGCCGCTGTCCGCCCCTCGTTGTCCGCCACGCACTCGAATTCGCACACCCCGACTCAACACACAGGCGTGGGCCCCCGCCCGCCGCATTGACGTGTTGCGGGAGGGCGCCCACCGCCTCACCCCGTCCACTCACGCGGTGCTAACCAATCCATCAGTCACCAATGCATGCCATCCTAAGGCCTTCATATGCCACACCTGCTGAGGATGCGCCCAAGCTGCTGAGAAGCAGCAGCACACGAGCGCTGATGCGCGTCATGACGGCATCCTTGGACAGGCGGTCCCGCCAGGCGGGCAGCAGCACCTCCTCCGCCAGAGCCAGCAGGTCAGCAGGGACCAGGCGGTGCCGCTCCAGGTAGCTGCTGAGATGCTCCAGGTCGACTGCCACTGCATAACCACCTGACGCAAACCCACGGTACCCTGCAGTTGTTGTTTGCAGCAACAGCAGCAGCAGCTGAATCAGTCGTGTGTCAGGTGGGGGCTGCACACCCTTAACATAAGCTGCGGCGGCTCGCCCTGCACCCACCTGAGGCCACGTGTCCCAGCTCGACCAAGGCGGCCATCCATGGCGGCGGCAGGCTCCCGCCCTCCCGTGGCATGTTGCTGCGCAGGTGCTGCGCCAGCCGCTCCGTGACGAGCAAGGCCGCACCAAGAGGGTCCCCACCAGCCTGCACCGACTGCTGCAGCTCTTTCTGGGCCGCCCTGAACTCACTGAGCCGCCGCAGCTGCAGCAGCAGGCCTGCCGCAGCACGCCCGTGGTGCGGGGCCACATCGCCACCCGCCGCACCGCTGCTGGTGGCCAGCTGCTCCAGGATCTCCTCGTCTGCTGCGTCCAGCACCCACGCGCCCTCCTGCCCACCCTCCTCCGCCTCCTCCTCTGACGTGCCGCCGCCACCGGCGCTGCCGCCGGCCCCACCTTCGCCCAAAAGGGCATCGAGCTCGGCCTCGACAGCCGCGTCGAGCTGCCGGAACCGCACGTAGTGCGCACGGCGGGGCGCCTGGTGGCGCGGGCCACACAGAGCGCGCAGCCAGCGCAGGAGCAGCGCGTCGTCCGCCAGCAGCAGCCCCTCGAGGCCGTACGCGCCGACCGACCTCTGGCCGCCAATGGTGGTGGAGCGCAGGGGATCGCCCTGCCGCGTGTCGGCCTTGGAAACAGCGGCGGTGTAGGCCTCGACCAGCGCCTGCTGCGCGCCAGCCCCCGACAAGAGGCCTGCCTCCGCGGCCTGGCGCGCGGCCAGCACACGCGCGTCGTTGACGAGCGGCATGCGAAGCTTGAGGCCTTGCGCCTCGACCGCCTTGCGCAGCAGCGCCAGTCGGTCCACCTGGCTGGTGCGGGGGTTGACCGCCGCCTTGTAGGACATCGTGGCGGGCAGGAGCGGAGAGGCGGCCAGCACCTCTGGCGTCAGCAGCGGCGGCAGCGGCGCCTCCGATGCGGCGAGGTGCTGCAGCTCCAGCTCCAGGGCTGCTGCTGCCTGCGCCGTGGTCAGGATGCCATTGAGGTTGGCCTGCAGCAGCGCGTCACCCGCCGCCTGAAAGGCTGCAGCGGCTGCGTCATGCTGTGCCAGCAGCATGCCCACTGACGAGGTGCTGGGGCTGGATGGAGGGGCCAGCACGGGCAGCTGCGTGCTGCTGCTGGGGAGGTGGCCGTGCTGCATGGCGAAGGCCGCCACCTCCTGGGCTGCCGCACCCAGCACCAGCCCCAGCAGGCGCTCCAGGTGTACCTGGGCCTCGCGCCCCTCCATGGCCGCAGCGACAGCTTGTGCCCAGTTGGCACCAATGTCGTTGCGCGCCAGCAGCCCCACAAAGGACAGCTGCAGGTTGACCGCGGGAGTGGTACCGTGGAGCACGCGCCGCTCCGCGCGGAGCAGGCCGTCACCAGGCAGCGCCGCCTGGCCCAGGCCCACCTCGTCCGACAGGGCGAGGGACAGGCCAGGAAGCAGGAACGTGTCCTGTGGCTGCTGGCCCACCCCCAGGGTGTAGCCGCCCCTGGGGGCGGTGTTAAGACGCAGCACCACGCCCAGGTGGTGGGGGCGCTGGCCTGGAGGCGGGGTGGCTGCAAGGTGCTGGCCGTGCCCGTGGGGAGGCTGGAAGCTGCCAGGCGTGTGCACGCACACGTGCTGCACGTCCAGCGATGCTGGCGCATTGGCGGTGGTGGTGGCTGCGGACAGGATGGCGTTCTGCAGCGCGTTGAGCTCGGCCACCGCCTGGTCGGCCAGAGAGGCGCCGGGAGCGCGCCCCCGGGCTACCGCGTCAGCCACAGCAAAGGACTCACAGACGAGCGTGTGCTCGCTGCCGTCCGCCGCGCCTGCCTTGGGGCGCAGGCAGGCGGGGTGGGGGGGTAGGGGGGACGCGTTGGTGGCGGTGATGGAGCGCAGCACCATCTGCGCCAGCATGCCGGCGAGCATGGGACGCCTCAGCAAAGCGGCGTGGGGGCCGCCGAAGGAAGCGAAGGCGGCGTGGGCTGGCGCGGTGGGGGCAGGGACATCATTGCCGCGCGCCGACACGACGCCAGGGCCGTGCCAGGTGAGCACGGCACCAGGTTGCACCTCGTGCTGCTGCTGCTGCTGCTGCTGCTGCTGCTGCTGCTGCTGCTGCTGGGGCTTGGCGTTGCGCTCCCACAGCTCGCGCACAAACGCCTGCTGGCCAGCAGCGGTGTCGTCGTCGTCGTCGTTGCATGGCGTTCGCTGCAGTCTCACTTCAAAGTTAATCATGAAGCAGACCTCACGCAGCGGTGCTGCAGAACAGTAGGGGGCCAATGTCGGTGTTTAGACTTGTCCATCGGCAGGCATGGCGTGCAGCGATCAGGCATTCCTGGGGTGGGGAACGTCGCTGTTCGCGCGTCACCTCTGTCTGATTCTCGGCCATAAAGCACACGGACACTGCTGGCCAGGCAATGTCATGCCAAAGGCATCCACCCCTGCCTGGTCGAGAGGGGGGGGTGGGGTGGGGTGGGGCTCCCCGAG
>VFQP010002630.1_pt1 | contig 19662 bp, 28 predicted proteins | sample 3512351 | NCBI WGS metagenome assembly VFQP01 (sample SAMN10412372, study PRJNA504923) | tailings metagenome | isolation source: Relicate 1 Philex TSF1 revegetated site | place: Philippines: Tuba, Benguet | collected 2017-08-29
GTGTGTGTGTGTGTGTGTGTGTGTGTGTGTGTGTGTGTGTGTGTGTGTGTGTGTGGCAGAGAGACAGAGGAAGAGAGACCATATGATAAACACATGTACACCATGAGTACATGTAAAAACAACAATACACACCCAACCCTCCACCCAAACCCCCTCAAACACACCCATGACCACCCACCATGTGCAGTCAATTGCCCCATAATGGTGCCCGCAGCTGCTTCCGTAGCTTCCCTCACTGCCTTACTTGAGTCACCAAATGCCACGAGCAGCATTGGGATGAGATCAACCACCCATGGTTCAAACAAACGACCAAGACGCTCAGAGAGGGCCTTTTTTTGTGTGTGTGGTTGTGTGTGTGTGGTTGTATATGCGGGAGAGGGTGGTAATTGCAGTAGGAAGATTGTAGTTGAGTGGGATCAAGAGATGATTGATATGCACATCGGTGCAATCCACACCCCAACACACCTCAAACGCAAATAGCGCCCCCTCTCGTGCATTCGCATCACTCTTGCTCTCCACACCCTCTCGCAGCGCCGCCATCACCCCAAAATCATTCAACGCCCGAATGCTCAACCCCTGTACTGCCCCGGCCAGCCCAAACGCAGCCCCCCTCCGATCCCCATAGGTCTTTCCTTTCAGTGTGCGATCCAATAACACATCCACCACATGTTGTTTCACCCATGCCCGTTGACCGGCCCCACTGCCGGCCATGCGCTTGGTCAACGGTGGCAAACACCCCGAAACCACCCGTTGGACGGGTTCACTGGGTGTGGTCAACACGTCGAGGAGTGTGGCTATGATTGATTTGACTTTGGGGTCGGTGGGATCAAGGTGGCTTGCGAGGGTGCCTAGGAAGACAACGGAACCTTCTCGAATGAGGTCTTGCAGTGCTTCATTGTCTGTATGTTGGTGGGGGTGTGGATGTGGGGTGGGTGTAAAGTCGCAGGTGGATATTTATGGAGGGGTTTGCTTGGTCAAAGCAAGGTCAAAGTAGTACGATGCACGATACTATGATATCACTCACCATATCACAGTGTACTACAGCACACCACATCGTTAACACCACACTCTTTCCCCTCTCACATACCTGCATGACCCCCACCCCCACCACTACTCTCAGGCACAGCAGCGCTGCCATCCAAGTATGATTCAAATAGAGGTAGCATGGTGACTGACATGGAAGCGCCATGCACATCCACAAGACGACGTCCTGACTCTACAAAGAGGGCACGCACACTGTCATCATACTCGGCAAGTGCACTGTGCATGGCGAGTGTTTGGGGTGTGTTTGGGGTGTGCATGGGGTGTGTATGTGTAGAGAGGGGTACACCAACACATCATTACCCACCTACACCAACACATCATCACACATCCACACCAGCAACCACAACCACACAAGCAACCACAAACAAACCAAAACATATATACCGTGTGAGCAAAAAGTTGAGTGCCTTGACAACATGCATGGTGGGTAGAAATGGGTTGATCTCACCCAACATACGAGCTGCACCAGCTCTTGTTGCTGCATCACCGGTTGTGTACAGGTCTATGAGATCAGTCAACAGGTCAATTGCCATACTGGGAAACTCCTGTGTGTGTTGTGGGTGGATGTTGTGGGAACAGTGTGGGTGGCGGACATGGGTGTGTGTTTATCAGAGTTGTGGTGGTTTGCGCAAGACACATCCTCCATTATATATACTCATGCAACAATGCAAACACCCACCCACACATCACCATAGCTCCCCACAATCTCATTCGCAAACACAATTGATCCACATACATACCAGAAGCCCCCCCGCAATGGCTCTTGATGCAGACTCACTCACTTGCTCATGCACACTACATGCATGTCGTTGCAAGAGTGCCATACAGGATTCACGCAGTTCACACTGGGCCATCAACCACAAGCCGTTGCCTTGGTCTGCATGTGGGTGGGGTCGGATCAACCGATGGGGAATGTATAGAATAGGTCGGATCGACGGATTGTGCGATGTATGCAGTACATACCACCCATACAAACAGGAAGACAAAAGGAAGACAAAACCATCCCATCAACACGCACCTGCAATCTCCCCTTCCACATCATGCTTGGCAACCCACAGTGCACTCACCACCGCATCATCTTCTGGGCACAGTCCCTCTGCCAACACCGGCACGTTTGACAATGCAGTCAGTGCAGCAGATCGCACATGCCCTTGTGGTGCCAGCACCCCCACCACCGCACCGGAGAGCTGCTCTGCAGCACACCCACGACATAGAGCCTCCATGATGGGGAGGACACGGTCCTGGTAACTTGGTAACACACCTAGGATGTGGTAGAGGGCTTGCAATGCCTCAGGACGGGGGAGGTCGGGTTGGTCGGTGGCCACATGCAGGGCGGCCACTGCCAGGGTGTCGTCGAGGTAAGGGGTGTGTTTGTCAGCGGCCAAAAGGGTTGCAAGGATGGGAAAACACATGCGATAGGTTGGGGTGGGCAAGGGGGCTGGGATGGGTGCCTGGATGGTGGTGGGTGTTGTTGCCATGAGGGACACACATGGCATATTCCAACCACCTCAACCCGCACCTCAATGTGGCTTGCATCCGCCAATACGTGCATGCCCTCCACCAGGATGGGCTCCTCTGTCAACCCACCCACGTGCACACCACTGCCTGGTGTGATGGACATGATCGCCAGTCGCAATCCCGCCGCGATGCAGGGGGCCCTGCGCGACACCTCTGGTGGGAGGGTGGTCGCCAGTGCTTGCATAGCGTTGAGTGCAGCATTGTCTCCAACCAGGGGGGACGACAGGAGCGGGGAGACAAGGGGAGCCAGATCAGAGAGATGCTGTGTCGATGGGAAAAAAGAGGGGGTTGGATCAACAGTAAAACAAGGTGAGATCAACGGGGTTTTGGGGCATAAACGTGATGCTCCACGCACTATGTCGTACCGAGTGCACAAAGGTGGGGTTTCCTCGAGCAAGTGCCCCAATCAGGCTCAATCCATCAGCCAATCGTTCCCGGATTCCAACCACCTCTGCTCGGATTTCTGCCTCACGTGCCAGCTGCTCCTGGCGCATAGCCTCTTGTTGGTTGCCTCCCTTGCCTGATGCACCACCGGGGGCGGGTTTGTGGGTGGTACTGGATGGGGCTGATTTGGCAACCTTGGTGGGGGCTTTGGCAGTGGGTTTTGCACGTGATGCAGGCTTTGTGGACGCACCATTGATAGCCTGTGATTGTGTGATCAGGTGTCTGATGTGGTCAATGGAGTTGTTTGTGTGGTCAAAGATGATGGGTGTGGTGTGTGATCACAGATGATGTGTGGTGTGTGTGGTCAAAGACTGTGGTCAAAGCAATCATGTGTGGTCAAAGCAACTGTGTGTGGTCAAAGCAGTCACGTGTGGTCCAAGGAGCACACGGTCATGTGGCCAACGATGCTCAAAGATGATGCGAAAGCCTGATCAACAACGTACGGGGTGCCACACCAAACACACAACCTACAAATCCAAAAACGCACCTGTCCATCCTTGGCACCCTTGCCCACTGCTTGAAACACAGCACCATCCAGCATGTCTGGCAGCAATGATTTTGCCCCTTGTGTTTCCCAACTGAGTTGACCTGGGATGGGATGACGGGTGTGCAAGTGTACATACAAGTGCGTGTTTGTAGTGTGAGCAAGCGATGCACATGTATGTGATCACCCCAACCAACAAAGGAATGCACATACCTGGCGGTGTCTTGTAGATGGCAATCTGTTCAGCGGTCAGAGCATCATGCGCACCACAATCAACGAGTGCCTGCAGCCTTGGCAGCACACATCTATACACTGCATCTGCAAGTCCTGGGGCTGGTTCTTGCATCAACTGTTGTACTGCACCTACCACAGACTTCCATGCACCAGGAGGGGGTACTTGGGGAGAGGTGGGATCAACCACCTCTGAGGTGGCGGGGGTCGGATCAACAGCGAATAACTGTCGAATTATTCCTTCTGTGTGTGCTGTTGGGGGTCGGAATACGGATGAACGCACTCATGGTACGTTTGCAAAGCAATTCCAAAAATGGATCGATCAACATCCCATCATGTACCTCTCAAGACAGCTGTGACCACATCCTGTCCCAACGCCCTCCTGACAACTCTCCATGCATAGCCACACCCTCCCTCCCCTGCCTGAACACTTGGGTGGTGTGCCAGCAGCAAGAGTGTACACAGCAGGGATGGCGACAGGGCCCCCTTGTCGGACCCAGGGGGTGCCACCGTTGGCAACGCGGCAATCAGACGGGATGCCATGATACCTCTGCACCATGATGCTGTTGGGTCCCCATCATGAGGTGTCGAGGTGGTGGAGGATGGTGGTGGGGTGCCGGCACCCCCCTCTTGTGGGGTTGCCCCCCCGATGAGCATGGCAGCATCTAGGACGTGGTCTGCCCAGAATATCAATGCCTCGACAAGTAGTGGTACATGCTGATCCCCATTGGTATGGTGTTGGATGTATCGCACTGCACGCGCGGCATGATGCCGCACCACATACTCGTGGTGCAACAGCAACAACACAAGGGCACGTGCCATGCGCTGCTCTTGTGCACCAGTCAAAGCGCATGGTGGGTTGGTCAGCACGTGTGCGAGCAAATGGGTGAGGGCGATGGCATCGTCAGTTGGGAGCTTGGCAATGGTGGCATCCTTGAGGTAGATGCTGTCAGGTGCAGTTGCTTGCGCCCATACCTGGTAGGTATGATGTCATTCCAATGGTGCATATACAGAGATGTGAGCAGGACACACAACATATGAGTGTGACCCACCGCCATGAGGAGGACACATTCCCACACATCACACACACCTGGTCTTTCTCCAACACAGCAGCAACAGGCGCATGCACTGCCGCCAGTGTCAAGGTCATCAGTGCAGTCAACCCATCAGAGCGCCCAGTCGCCTTGGTCAACCCATCCGAGACCACTTTGACCAACACCGGGGTCAATGGTGGGCCCAGAAACGCTGCCACTGGTGCATGAGGCGTGGGTATGCTTGTGTGTTGTACGCCATCATCACGACCATCATGGTGTGTCGCTACAGAGAGCGCATGCAACAGGGCACGCAGGTGTGCTCGTTTGACCACCTCTTTTTCCTTGGTCAAACCATTGATGTACCGGTCAACCGCTGTTTGGGATGGGGATGTGGTGCAGTGATGTGTCCATGCACCCAACACACGTGCAAGACTTGATTTGCCTTCTTCAGTGCGCTCCTCCTGTGTGTGGGCGTTGGGTCAGTGGGTTCCCTGCCTGATACACATTGGATCAACCACTTTTGAGGGTCAACCATTTTACATTAACCATCAGGTGTATGTACAACAGCCTCCCGTTCAACCTCCCATTCAACATACCTCATACAGCACGTTGACACACTCTATTACACGACTGGCAGTGTCAGAGACATAAGCATCACCCCAATGCCCTTCTGCTATCAACACCAGACATTGTGCTACACCACATCGTTCTGATACAGCCTTGAGCTTGCCTGTGTGTTGATGTGTGATGTGTGGTCAAAATAAATTCGGTCAAACACACAGGGTCAAACAAGACCAGTCAAATACAGTGGGTCAACACATCCGGTCAAACAAAGCCGGTCAAACACACTGGGTCACAAAAAAGACCGGTCAACCACATTCACTCAAACACTCAAAACCTACCATCCGTGGTCCCATTCAACAGGTTGACTGTGGTATCTGTTGCCTGGTGCAAGCATGCTGATGATGACACACCATCAACAAGTGCTTTCACTGCAGATGCTGCTGCCACCCTGTGTGTTGATATTTGCTTGTGTATGCATGTATTGTGCTGCACCAATATATATTTTGTGTCCGTATACGTGCACAAACACCATGTGTGACTGATTTTCACAACGACACATGGCATCCCGTGTACCCATCAGAGACATCCCTTCATGTCACCCACCCAACCCATTGATCCGACCCAACCAAAGCCTGCGCACACGTACTGGACGGCTTCTCGTGTATGGCGTGCTTGCTGCAGCAAGACAGGGAGCAAGACCTGCACGTGATCATCCAACTGATGCTGATGATGCCCATGATGCCCATGGCTCAGCGTGCGCAGCATGGCAGTGGTCCCTTGCAATCCCTGTTCAGGACGTTGCTTGATGCTGCGGGTGGCCGTTGGAATGAGAATGTCGCTGATGTCTGCTGGTGTTGCTGTGTGTGTTGATGTGGATGTGGATGTGTGAACATTTGTGAGGGTGTGTGAGGTATGTGGATGTGGACGTGTGAACATTTGTGAGGGTGTGTGAGGTATGTACAAGTATGTGAAGACCACCTGATCCACAACAATACACACCCAACAACCCACCACCAAGCAAACATACCAAGCAAGAGCAATGCACCATAGCGCTGATATGTACGCACAGGCAACACCTCCTTGCTGCTCAACACCCTGGTGCAGTACAGCTGTACAAGTGCAGTGCGAGCCGCATCCTCTACCACCACACCCCCACGCAGTGCATGTGCTACAGCATATGCCAACCCCGCCCCCGCATGTGCCGCAGCAACTGCCACATACCCCCCCAGCAGGTGGGGTGACGATCGAAGCACGCTGCGCACGCTGTGTGTGGCGGAGACCCACGCGCTGTTGGGTGCGTCGGGCGTGTCGAGGATGGACAGCCATGTTGCTTGACATTCGATCAGTTTCGGTGCTGCCTAGAGAGTTGTGTGTGAGAAGTGGGTGGGTGGGTGTAATGTGTGTGTTGTGCATGACCCCACACACACGCTTTCCCTGTGTGTCCATTTCGTTTTTATGCAATGCATCCTTCACAACCCACCTCCACAACCCATACCTTGTCAGCCATCGCCTTATCCAGCACCTGCAACACCTGGGAGGTCCAGCGCAGGTATACAAGTGCTTGCCCAGGGAGGGTGTGTTTGGATGCCGCTGCGGTTTTGACCAATGCCGCAGACAGTGCACGCAGCAGTGCAGGACTGCGTGTGTGCAGGGCAACAGTGACAGTTTCTGCTACTGCACGGGTGGCTGTACGGTTGTGTTGCGCACGGATGGCGGCGAATGCAAGTTGCACCAGCTGGGTGGCGTGCTCTTCGACCCATGCTGTGTATTGATGGATGATAGGTTGGGTGTGTTGACCAGCTGGATGGATAGACCCCATGCACATCAGTAGTATCTACCTTTGTCTGATGCTTGATTCAGGATCTCCTGTTTCCACAAGAGTGTACGCTGCTTGCCATCTACATGCTGCTGTTCCAGCTGCTCTGCAGCGTCCAATGTTTCTTGACCCATATGGTTTGTAGTGCTCCTAATACCCTAGTATAATCATTGCGGATTATACACGTTATAGAAACGGTGCATGCCAGTCGATACTGCGTCAATAAACATTGGTGGGCGGTGCAAGTTTATTAGAACCCAACATCACAAATATATCATCCACAACACAGAATTATTGAGATCGTCCTATATACTCGCACCAGGAATTGTCACATGCAGCAGATCTAATACACCCTGGCATCAACCCTTGATCATCAGAATCATCCGTTGTCGATCAACTGTTGACCATGCCAGACGCTGCAGCAGCTCCAGCCAATGGCGGAGCACAAGGTCAACAGCGTGGTGGCAACTTTATCAGCGGTCTCATTAGAATGGCTGTCACATGGTACATCATGAAGCAATTCATGGGTGGTGGCCAACGAGCACCTCTTTCAAGCAACAGAGAGGATCAAGTGTGGCCTGCATTCAACAAGAGCGATGCGTTTGACGTGTATGTTTATTTCTCGGAGTATCCAGCACTGGCACCAAGCACCTATGAAGAGGAATCCCCAGTGTGGACAGTTCGTGATGTGCCCTTTGCAGGACCGGGTGTGGATCTCAGCGCCCACATCGTATACAAGCCATCAGATGCAGTACAGCACAATGGTAGCTTGTTTGCGCATGCAATCTTTGTCCTGCATGGGGGTGAGATCAACCCCGCTAATTCTGGGTATGACGCGTCCAAGATTCTACATCGGGTATGTATTATGTATGGTGTATGGTGGGTGTGCGTGGGTGTGTCTGGTGGTGCAGATATTGTTGTGTTTCATTTGATTGAGTGACTAGTGATGTAGTGTGTTTTATACGTGTTTTCTTTATTGTACGTTGTGCATACATGTGTATTGTACATGGTGCACAAACCACCAGTACACGCACACCCTCACCTACTCCTCCATCCCCCATCCACACCCATCCACATACACCCTCACCTCCACCTCCATCCCCCCACACCCAGGTGCACCCCCTCATAACCTTCCTCCCAGCACCCCGCAACACCACTGGTGTCAACCTACTCGCAACAGTCACTGATAAGGAACGTGCTGCTCGAGAAGCTGCTGAGTCAGCAGCTGCACAGGAGGAGGAGAAGCTTCCGAGGAAGATTGTTTCGTTTTTGAAACCCAATGTTACTATTGCCATGGTGTGTACCGGGGGGGGGGGTAGTTGTGAGTGGGGTGTGGGTGTGAGTGGGAGGTGATGTTGCTGCATCGTATGTACAACATGCATTGTATGTACAACAACATGCACAAACATTCTATACACCACCCATCATATACACTCCACCGCCCCTCTTTCAAACCCCTTCCTCCTCCCTCCACCCCGCCCCAAACACACACCAACACACAGGTGGATCATTTCACCAGGTATGGTGTCAAGTCAATCCCCCAACCCATTGCCCCCCACCTCCTCATCAACCATGTGCAACACACTTACGACCCCATTGTGTTCTTCAATGACTTTTGGACCCTGAGGGAGCGTATGATCTCCATGAACACAAGTGTGACAGAGGTGCCAATGGCGTTGTTTCTGCACACTATGTCACAGTGGAAGTGGCAGCTGTACAACCAGGTGTGGTGGTGGTGTGAGTTGAGTTGTGGTGGTGGTGTGTGTTGCTGTGGTTTTGCATGTGTGTGTTGCATGTGTATGTTGCATAAGCATGGGGTTGTCTTGTTCATGTGTGTGCGTTCTACAGTCGATAATCATACGCATCCACTCCCAACCCCATCACCCTCCTCCTCCTCCTCCTCCCACCCCGTCGTACCCCCACTCTATCATTCCCCACACCATTTCTTCCCCCACACAGTTTCAGCATTCGCTTGAGATGCAGGTCACTATGGGCATGAGCAAAGATGCTGAGACTGATGAAATAAAAAAAGTGTTTTTGGAAGGCAACCCCGTGTTTTTGGTAGGTGTCCTGGGAACAAGTGGGATTGGGGAATTGTGGGGATTGTGGGGATTGTGGGGATTGTGGTCAACGGTCAATGCACCAGGGAACACTAACATTATTGCTGTGCATGTGTATGGGAATGCTGTGTTGTGGGGAGCAGTACCTCTCTGGTGCTGGGTGTACCACCATCCCCACACTGTCACGTTTGCGACACCCTCCCTCCCTCACACCCTCCCTCACCCCCTCACCATCCTCTCACCATCCTCTCTCTCCCACACACATGAACAGGGTTTGACCATGATAGTCAGCCTCCTCCACAGCATCTTTGACATGTTTGCATTTAAAAACGACATTGGCTTTTGGAAAAACAAGGAAAACCTCACAGGCCTGTCTGTGAGAACCATTCTCATCAACTGCTTCTGTCAGCTGATAATATTCCTCTACCTGTTGGATAGTGAGACGTCGTTTGTGGTGCTGGCGAGCTCGTTTGTGGGGACACTTATTGAGTTTTGGAAGGTATTTGTGTATGTGTTTTTTTGTGTGTATGTTTCGTATGATATGTTTTGTGTGTATGTTTCGTATGATATGTTTTGTGTGTAGTGAGTGCATCATATTTGTACGTATTACTTGTGCACTACCCATCAATATACACCACTCTCATACACCACACCACTCTCATACACCACTCTCTCACACTATACTCCACGCTTCTCCCCTCATTTTTCACACACACACACACACACACACCTCACACAGGTCACCAAGGCCATGGACGTCTCTGTGGAATGGCGAGGGGGCCTCCCCATCCCTGTCTTCAAGGACAAGGCCACCTATGTGGATAGTGAAACCAAGGAGCATGATCGTGTGGCCATGAAATACTTGAGCTATGCGCTGTACCCCCTGGTGGCTGCGTATGGTGTATATACGCTGGTGTATGAACGGCACAAGAGCTGGTGCGTGCGGGATGGTGGTTGGGGGATTGTATGTATTGTGAGCAGTGGGTGGGTGTGTCATGAACTATGTGTGTCATGAGCAATGTGTGTATGATACAATGTGTGTATGTGCACCACATATGGATGCACCAACCAAGATTTGTGTATGTAGTGTGAAACCATCCAGCCACCATAGTTTTACATGCATGTACCCCAACCCCTCACTTCCCCAGGTATTCATGGGTACTCTCAACCCTTGTTGGTGCCGTCTACACCTTTGGCTTCATTCTCATGTGCCCCCAACTCTACCTCAACTACAAGCTCAAGAGTGTCGCGCACCTACCATGGCGACAGATGACCTACAAGTTTCTCAACACCATCATCGACGACTTGTTTGCGTTTGTGATCAAGATGCCCACCCTGCATCGCATCGCATGCTTCCGTGATGATGTCATTTTCATGATCTTTTTGTATCAGCGGTGGATCTACCCAGTGGACAAGACACGTGCCAATGAGTTTGGGTACTCTGAGGTGCCCACAGAGGGTGCTGTGGGGGATGCTACAGGCGGTGCTGCAGGGGGTGCTGCTGCAGGGGGTGCTGCTGGCAGTGCAGGTATGTGTGTGCTCGTGTGGGAAAAGGGTTGGTGTGGCGTGTATTGTATACATTCCTGTGGACACACAGGTGATGTTTCGGGGGCAGAGCCAACGCCTGAGCCCAAAAAAGATCGATGAGCAGCTGTGCGTAAAGACATTCAATTTGTTTGATTTGTTTCATAACACTTTGATTGCGAGGTAAACATAAAACACGTTGACTAGCATTGCTTTTGATCACAAACCATAATGCCAAGCTTGGACAACCCCGTTCGACATTTGTCTTGGCCTACTGCAGAAGAGGTATATCGGACGTTACTATGGATCACAATGTACGTTTTCTAGCGATACAACCACCACATTGCAACCAATCATCCAGATCAATAGCATCAAGACAAGAGTTGCAGCTGATGCCGGTGCAAATGTTGCAGATGTACGCATTGTCTACTCTCCATATCGCGTGTGTCCACTAGGGGCCCATGTCGACCACCAGGTGCGAGGTGGATTGGTATTAGCTCTGTGCTTGCCTGCAGAGAGTGCAGCGCCCCTACTCCCTCAATACAGGGTGGCCTCGTTTCTGCCTCTGCCGTCAACTTTGGTGTGGTCCTGGCATTCATACCAACACACAATGGCATAATGCACCTCACCAGCAGCACGTTTGGGTCTACAGTGCGCTTTTCTGTGGATGCCATCCCCCCCGCATTGCAAAAAGAAACCCCCAACGAGCCCTGCTGTTGGGGCAACTACCCCCGCGGTGCTGCATTTGCACTGCACACCAAGGTACCAAGGAATATGTATACTGGTGGGTGGGTGGGTGGGGAGGGTAGTGCGTGGGGGGTGTTTGTTCGTGTCTCATTGTTGTGCATGGAGAGTGTACACACACAGGGTTATCAACTCATTCGTATACACACACACACGCAGGGGTATCACCTCACCAAGGGCATTACTGGTCACATAGTGTCCCCTGAGGGCTTGGATAGCAGTGGCATCAGCAGCAGTGCAGCTGTGGGGGTGGCATATTTACTCGCACTGCAAGCTGCAAATGACCTGCATGACATCACACCTGCAGATACTATTGAACTTGATCGGTGTGTATGTGTGTTGGGGAAATGGAGTAATGTACAATGACCATGTACAATGACAGGTGTACAATGCATGGTGTATTAACAAGTCCACATCCCTGCCACACATATTCATGGTCAACACCACATTGTGTACGGTCAACACCAATAATGCACGGTCAACACCACATCATCTTTTTCACATCATCAACCCCTATTACACACAGTATAATAGAAAACAAGTACCTAGGCCTCAAGAATGGCATCCTTGACCAGTCAGCTATTCTCCTATCCCAACCCGGATTTACGTTGACCGTCATTGATTGCAAGACATGCACGTGGCGTCATGTACAGCCACCCTGGCATCATGGTACATGCATAGGTGGTGATGATGTACATCAGTATTGATGATGAAGTACATCAGTTGAATGATATGCACACCATATGCATGAAATGTACACCCCATATGCATGATATGTACACCATGCTGTCCCCCATCTGTGTACCACACATCCACACACACATCCACACACGCATCCCCCCCCCTTGTTCCCCCCTTTTCTCCCATACACACACCCATACACACACCCATACACACACCCTACACACACAGAAATCTCCCCAGTCAAGGTGTTGCTGGTGTTTTCAGGTATCCGGGAGGCCCTTGCTTCTGGTGCATCCTTCAACACACGCGTCACAGAGTGTCATCATGCAGCAAAACAGCTTGCACATGCAGTTGGTGCACATGGGGGAAATGCATGTGGGGGACATGCATGCGAGCATACACAAGGGCATGGTGTGGATGATGATGTACATGGTGTACAGGGGACAGACTTGTGGAGGTTGGGTGATTTTGAGCGAGATGTATACGAACAGCATCGCGACACGCTCGGTATGTGTTGCTCCACATATTGTTGGGTTACACATGTGTGTGTGCATTTGATACTGCATGATTCACAAAGGCAGCATTGTGCCAGCGCTGTACACAAGACCACGACACATTCACAGCATATACACAGCATTTCCACTACACAACACCATCCACACAGATCCAGTCAGCCAGCGCCGTGCAGCACACTTTTTCACAGAGACACAGCGTGTCGCGCAAGGTGCCACGCTCTGGCAGGCGGGGGATTTGCATGGATTTGGAGCGCTCATGAAGCAATCAGGGTGCTCGTCAATCGACAATTACCAGGTGGGCACACACCAGCTCATCACCCTCCAGCAGGCATTACATAAATGTCCCGGGGTGTATGGGGCGCGCTTCAGTGGGGCGGGCACGCGTGGGGCGTGCGTGGCACTTGTGGACGCTGCACAGGCGGATCAGATTGCGCACGAGGTGCTGCATGAATATCTGGATGTGTTTGCGAGCATGCGTGGTGCTGCGTGTGCGGTGGTGTGCGACCTTGGCCCTGCTGCTCGCGTGGAGTGATATCAGTGTGTGTTTTACATATGTTTTTGCTTGCCAATTTTTCAGCAATAATACCTATGTACGCTATGTCCATAGTTGTAACACTATGTATACAACGTCCATTTACTTGCAGGACCTTGTCCAATGGAATGCATCCATCACAATGCATTCCGCCCAGCTGTTAGTATAAGTGGCTGTATAATGGTACAGCACGAAGAGGCAATATGAAGCAGGGCAAGAAAAAGGCTGCTGCCTCGGAACGCAGTGCAACAACACGCATTGATCTTATTACACAGCAAATTTCGACGCAAGGACACAAGGATGTGGCACAAATTTGCTTGTGGATCAAGGAGCTGTATGAGCTTGACAGCACAGAGTTGAGGTGTGCGGTTTGGGGTAGAATGATGGACAGAGGGCGTTGTTGTTGGTCATCACAGCATCGTGTGTTGGTCACACACAGCACGTGCTTGGAGCTCCTGGACAAGCTTGTGCTCAAGTCACCCAACAATCACTTGCCCTACCGACTCAAGGTTTTTGGGGTTTTGATGGACAAGCAATATACGTAGTCACCACCCATCACACGCACAATCATCATCAACATACACAGGCACGGCTCTTGCAGCACCAGGTGTTGCTCAACCAGCCCTCCTCCCCAGCAGCTATCACGCTTGACCTATGCACTACACGGAACGCACTGTTGCAGGACGCATACACAGCAGCTGCTCAAGCTGTGCGCCTCAACAGCATTTCACAGCTTAGTCATGGGTTGTTGTTCACAGTGGTGTTGCAGATGCTGGTGGAGGTGCTTGTGGTATGATGATGATGGGTGTGACAACGTGATGTGACAATGATGACAGTGGTTTGTTGGTGTATTCTGGGGTGTATTTCCTTTGCTTTATCATGTGTCAAAATCAATAGCATACTCTTTTGTATCAGTAGCATACTCTCTCATATAAACAGCATACTCTCCCCTATCATGTACACACAACCCACATACACCTCACCCACATACACTTCACACATATACACCTCACACACACCTCACCCCCCCCCCCTTGCCTACCCAGGAGCACCACCTGAAGAGTCCAGGTGATTGGGATGTACCAGTGGGCACATATGGTGTTTGTGTTGCCCAGTCAATAGAGCTGTTTGCCGCTGCTGCACAAAACATCATCAAGCAGGCATTTGAAGGGACCACACACAACAACCCACTGGATGCCCCGTATATAATTGCAAGGGGGAAGAAAGTGACAGTCGATCCTGGGTGGCAGGTGTGTTGTGTGTTGTGGTGTGGTATGTGGTGTGTGTTGCGTTTTGGTGTGTGTGTTGTGGTGTGTGTTGTGTGTGTTTGATGGGGTGCAGGTGGGTTGTTTCCAAGTGTGTATGGCACACAACAACCATACGCAACAACAACAACAACAACCACACACCACCACCACAACAAATACACACCACAACAACCACACACCACCACCACCACCACAACAACAACCACAACAACAAGCACACAACAACATAACCACACACCACCACCACCACCACAACAACAACAACAACATCCACTACGCTGAACAACTAGACTGCCCTCCAAAAAGAAAAACCACTACATCACAACAGGGCCTGTGGATGAGGCACAAGGGGGACCCCATTGCCTTTGCTCGGGTGCAGCAACATGAGCTCATGTGTGCATTAGCTGATGAGAATAGAGACCTGCAAAAGTTGGTGCTGCACCTGCATGAAATATGCAAACCCACCATGTCTGACTATAGGAGCAAGCTTTTGGATAGTTTGATGTACGGAATGGGTGTTAAGTGTGGGTGTTGTGTGTGGGTGTTGAGAGAGGGTGTGGTTGTAACAGAGTGGGTGTTGAGAGCGAGTGTGGGTGTAAGTGTGTGAGCACATCATCATGTGGTGTACACTACCTTGCAATACACATGCAATCCCATACAACGTCCTCCCCCTTGATTATACACATGTCCTCACATGATCTCCCCCTTTATTATTACACTCAGGGATCCAGCATGCCCCAAGTGGATGTTGCCCTGTATTGCTGGTGCATACACACCCTTGCTGCAACACCTGCATGAAGATGTAGTGCAGGTATGCTGTTTGTATTTGTATTTGTTGTTTGTATTTGTTGTTTGTATTTCTTGTTTGTATTTTGCTGGCTGTGTTTGTGTTTGTATGCATGCGCTTGTGTCGTTATGTAGTGTGTCATGTCCTGTGCCTGCCACCCCCCCTAGGACTGCATAGCAGTCGAAACCACATGACCACACACCGCACCACCCACTGCACCACCCACATCACCTCCACACGCACCTCACCTCCCCACCCACCGCACACTCAGGATCTCTGGAATGCCCGGGGTGTGAGTTACTCAATTCCCCAATACAGTCTCTTGTACAGCGAGGAGCAGGCCATTGCCATGATGCTGCAAACCTGCACAAATCCCTGGGCGGTGACGTCTACTGCTGATGTGCATGGATTGTACTGCAGGCAACTGGGCCAGGTATGTGTCTGTGGGGGGGTGCATGATGGTGCATGATGGGGGGTTTGCATGTTGGTCCATATGTGTGTGGTGTTTATGTATTGATCTTTAATATATTGATCTTTAATATATTTCTTTGCTTGTGTTATTGGATGACCTTGTATTTCACACCACACCACACCACCACACCACCACCACTATAACCACCCCCACCCCCTCCACAGTTGGGTGCTCGGTACAGCATCATGCCAGAGGACACCCCCCTCGATGACCCCCATGCCCTTGACCACCTTGTATACGACCCCTTTTCCTACAACCCCATCACCTGTCAGTCATTGGGTAGCTGTGGACACTACCAACCTGGTCTTGGTACTCATGGAACACCACCACAACACCACCATGGTGCACACAACAACTATGGTAACACTGCTATGGGTGGCAATGCTAACAGTAGTATGGTGGGGCCTGCAGTGGGGCGTCATTTCAAGTGTGTGCAGCAGTTTTGGAAGGGGCGTGGGGGCGTGGGGGGTGGGGGTGGGGGGCGTGGGGGGGACCATTCATGGGGGCATGTGGTGGGTTATTGGTGTAAGTTGGCACACAGTGTGCAGCGGGAGTTGCTGGCAGTACCTCTCACTGACCTGCTCACACGTATGGTGTTGTTGTTGTTGTTGATTGTGGTGGTTGTGATGGTTGTGTGTATGGAGCGTTTTCCTGTTGTTGTTTCACATTCATGCTTCATGGTTCATGCTGTTGTTCATATACACACCCATTGTATACATACCAATTGTACACACCCCCATTGTATACCCACACAACCGCCACACCCTCCCTCAACACCCTCCCTCAACAACCACACAGGATTGCCAATCATGCGTCGGGAAAACTGCAACTGCAACGACCGACAAACATGTCTTCAATGTGAGAGCCTTCATGCCGCCCTCGCTGCCGTTGTACAACACCTGGCCACACCCACACCACCTGCACCCACCATTGCCATCATCCCCACATCCTCCACACTCCCCACCACTCTCCCCACCACACTCCCCACCCACTCCCCTCTGCATTTGCTGTCATGCCCAACCTGCCCCGGACCCGCTATGCTGGCCCCTGCATTCCTACATCATTTGAAAATTGTACACCTGTCCCCTGTACCTGACACCACATGCAGCCAGTGTGCCGCCAAGGTGTTTGGGGTTCACTACACAGATGCCAAGGGCTTGATGTATTGCCTGGGGTGTGCGTTTTGTGTGTTGAATGGACACATGGTGGACTTGCCGGAGGGGTGGCGGCGGATAGAGGGCCCCCCTTGGCAGGGGCCCTGTTTGGACAAGGGGGAAGGTGGTGGGGAGGAGGGGGAGGATGCGGGGGAGGATACACACCAACAGGTGTTGATGATGATGCATGTGCTTGTCGTAGTAGAGAGTGCTGCTGAGAATTCGTGTGGGCAATGTATTATTTGCATACAATTGCTCTGTGTTTGTTTTTCTCCTATACACTCGTTCTCTCTTCTTACCCTCATGCTCTCCTTCTCTTATACTCTCTCTCTCGCTCGTACGCACCCAATACACCACACCCAATATACACACCCACCTCAACACAGATGTGTCTCCCTCTCCACTGCACTCCTATTGAACTCCTACACAAGCCAGGCATGCAGGAGGTACTGCAGCAGGCATGCAGTATGGATGGTAGGGTTGACATGAAGCAGCTCAGCGTGCTCAGCGTGCGACCGTGTAACTGGTGGCTTGATTTATTGGACAAGGTGTGTGTTGGGGTGGTGGTATGTAGGGGTGGTATGTAGGGGTGGTGTGCACGGGTGGTGTGTACGGGTGGTGTGTATGGATGGTGTGCATGGGTGGTGTGTACGGGTGGTGTGTATGGGTCGTGTGTACATGCATTCCAACACACATCAACAAACCACTTTTCGGTATATGGGCAGTATTGAACCTCTTGTTCTCTCCCTCAACAAACCCTCCATCCCCCCTCGCCCCCCCCCCCCCACAGACCACAGCCACACACACCCCAGCGCACCACCACAAGCGCCTCGACGGCGGCCGGGGTGCCAACAAAATGGAGGGGCCCCTCCCGGGCCCCCTTCAATGGATCATCGGCGCAGTGGAGCCCTTTGAGGAATCGTGTTTGAATTTATTTCGAGACAGGCTCATGGTGGATTTAGAGGCACGAAGACAAGGGGACGATGCACTGAGAGAAACACCTAGAAGTTTCCCCACCCCACAAACCTGCCCAGTGTTGCGGCACCTGAGTCCTGCCCGCAACATGGCGTTTGCGGGTATAGAGCGAATTTCAATACTGGCGCGACACCTGCAGCAACGGCAAGAGGCAAAGCGTGTTACGGATGCATTGCGCAGTGCCATGTATGTTTTCTTGGGGGTGGAGAGGGGGGTTGTGGGTGATGTGTGAAGGGGGGGGTTGTTGAGTGCATGCTGGGTGTGTTTTGTGTGGTGATGCACAGTGTGTAAAGTGTGTATGTATGCATGTATAGTATGTACAGTGTGTATGTACAGCGTGTATAGTATGTGTAATGCACAACAGGGTTCACCTAGCACAACTGTGGCTATCCCTCTCTCTACATCAACAGGTCGGCAACAGAAGCAGCAGCCCAAGCACTAGACACCGCCATCCTCCACCACCTACAACCTCCCCCTTCCCAACCCACCCACCCCGCACCCACTCCCCCAAACACCACCCCAATCACTAGCAACACCCAAGTCACAGATCACCTTCAGCAGCTCCTCACAGCATGTACCACCACCACCAACCCCACTGTGTTGACCATTGACCACGCACAGCATGTGGTCACCCTTGTACATCAGTATACGATGACAAAAATTAACCTTAGAGAGGCGATTGTGCATTTTGAGGCGTATTTAACAACAGCGTTGCATGAGGTCATGTCGAATATACTACGTACTGAGGAGTGGCAGACAAATGTGACGTTTGCATTGATGAAACGGGCGAAAAATACGGTGTGTTGTGTGGGTGGGGTGTGTTGTGTGGGTGTGGGGATGATGAGGGGGTGGATGCTTTGTGTTTGCTGTGTATGGTTGGGTGCAGTGGTTTTGTGCATGTGCATTATCGTATCATAATTTGTATAGACATTCTTCAATAAGCACGGTTGTACTGTCATCATTATCATACACACTCAACACACACACTTCCCATATACACTTCCCATACACCCACCTCGCATACACACCTCGCATACACCCACCTCGCATACACACCACACACACACACTTAGGGTGAGGAGGGTACATACAAGGAGACATATCAAGTCAAGTTGGAAGACCTCACCACTGCTCGTGAGGTACAAACATGATGTGCTGTGATGCTGTGCTGTGCTTTATTGTGTGCTATACTATGTAGTGCATGATGTGCTGTGATTCTGTGGTTGTGTGCATGATATGTATGCAACTCATAAAACACGATCCCTCTCCACCCCAACACACAGCAATTGGCAGCAGTGGATGCACGACGGTCAAAGTCAGAAGAAAAGTCAAACGAGGTCAAACGTGTAGCCGCCACCTTTCGGGCCATTGTTGCTGGGTATGAGGGTACCCTGGAGCAACAGCGGGGTACCCAGGAGCAGCAGGGGGGTACCCAGGAGCAACAATGGAATGAGGAGGAGGGGGGGGGCGCTCTTGAAGAGGGCCCCCCCGAGGGGCCCCCTGCATTGGCGTATCACATGCAGCACCTGCAGTTGCTGTTGAATGCGAATGTACAAGAAATGCTGCTGCATAGTGTGTTGATGGAAGATTGCAAGCTTGGTGTGTGCTGTGTTGTGTGTACTGGTTGTTACGGGTTAGGTTGTGATGGCAAGGAGGTGCTCAAGCGAAATGATGTGGTTGCTTGTGTTATGGATATTGTACGTCTTTACACACCCTCATTACACACCTCTTCACACACTTTCTCGCACACCCTCTCGCACACCCCCCCCCCCCCCCCCCCCCCCCCCCCCCCCCCCCCCCCCCCCCCCCCCC
>VFQP010002631.1_pt1 | contig 19650 bp, 18 predicted proteins | sample 3512351 | NCBI WGS metagenome assembly VFQP01 (sample SAMN10412372, study PRJNA504923) | tailings metagenome | isolation source: Relicate 1 Philex TSF1 revegetated site | place: Philippines: Tuba, Benguet | collected 2017-08-29
GCGAGGATCGTAGTGCCGCATCTGATGCTGGAAGTAACTCGCCTGCCCCACGGGCCCGGAGATGTAATCCAGATACGCGGGCAGCGCGCCCTCGGCAAAGCGCACCGGGTGTGCAGACGCAGTCCTGAGCCACGTCTCGAAGTGGGCCCGGTGCTCGGCTTCAGGCACGCGCGCAAGCGCATCGAGCCCCTCCGACATCTGTTCCCGCGTTCGCCTGGACGGATAACTGTCGAAACTCACGCTGTCGATCAGTGTGAGCGTCCGCAGGCGCGGCAAATGAAACACTCCAAAGCGCTGTGCAATGCCGCCACCGATGTCGTGGGCCACCAGATGCGTGGTCTCCAGCCCCCAGTTATCCATCAGGGCTTCGAGAACGCGGACCTGGCCCGAGATCGAGGTGTCCACCTCCCTGCGCCAAGGCCGCTCGGATTCCCCGTAGCCGAGCAGATCGAACACGTGCACCTTGAAGCCGACTGCCGTGAGACGGGGCACAACAGCCCGCCAGATCAGCGACGACGACGGCGTGCCGTGCACCAGAACCACCGGCTCGCCCTCGCCGAATACGGCGTACGCGATGCGATAGCCATCGACGATCGTGTGCCTGTCCGCAATCGGTTGCACAGCAGCTCCTGTATACGTCACGCCTCACTCCTCCGTTCGACAGCGTTCGCGACAACGTAGGCGCCCGTGCGGATTCGCGCTGTGAACCAGCGGCGTCGGCCGGGCCAGGTGTACGCCCCGGAAGCGCCGATCAGTCGCGGCGCCCCACCGGCTGCGGACTTTCCGATGCGTGCGTCATGCCAGAGGCGGCACGCTAACCGGATGGTCCGCCTGCCCTGCTTCCTCAACGATGGCGACCGCCCGCGATATCCGCAGGCGCTCCGGGAGGCGCTGATGGCGGCCGGTATGCAGTTGCATACCTAGGTGCTCATGGACAAGCACGTGCAACTGCTGGCGACGCCGGCTGCAGCTGGCGATATCGGGCGACTCGTGCAGCGGCTCGGAGCCAGTACGTGGTGTGTTCAATGCCGCGACGGTCGTACCGGCACGCTCCCGGAGGATCCAATCGTGCCTGGTCGATTAAAGACCATCACATGTTGACGTGACAGCGCCCCAGCGAACTGAATTCGGTGCGCGCCCGCATCACCGACGATGCGGCTGCGTGGCGCTGGTCCGGCTGCGCCGCGCACTTGGGCCAGCGCAACGGATCAATGCTGACGCCGCAGGCGGCTCGGCTGGCGCTCGATCCCGAGCGGCATTACGCGCACGCCGCTTGCGGCATTTGCTCGACGAACGTGTGACCGAAGAAGACCTCATATCGATCCGCGAGCAACCTCAGCAGCAACGCGAAGGGGGGCGCGACGATGTCCGCGCCATGGTCGAAGCCAAGACTCGAAGCTTCGCTGGCGTCCGCCCTGCGCGTCGACCAGGCAGCACGGATGCATAAAATCTTCCCGTTTATCTCCATGTTCATTTCACAAAAAGAGAATATTCGCCACGGGGCTCGGCGCCCCGTGGCGTAACGACATCAAGCCGGCCTGCAGTAAACCGGTATATTGGTGTTGCATTCACCCGTATCGACGGGCGCCGTCGAAGCCGGAGCAAAAAAAGGGCTGCCGGCCAAAATAAATGCGAGGAAACTAGCAAACATTAGAATCTCCTTTTCCAAATGAAGATATTGGGCAACGCCCGGTTCGATAGGAACACGATCCAAGGGAATCGTCAACAGAACGCCCCGCACGGTAGATGCTGATAAATTCATTCAATATGACTAGGCCTTGTAATGAAAACCGCGAACATCGTGCTCCACGGCCACTCATCCCCGACCCGAAGATGGCACCTCTGGGTACTTTTCTGACAATTGTCCGCGGGTTTTTCTGAAACGACGCAGGCGAAGGAATCGCAACGAATCCAGATTCAGCAAGAAAGGGAAACCTGCAACCTTCAGCTCACCCCGTTCGCACATGACCGACCACGCCGCAGTCCGACGTCGAGGCGACGTTCGCATAGAAAAACCAGGGCCGTAACAGCCAAGCGATGCGCGAGTAAACCCAAACTCAAGCTGCAAGGTGCTAAATACGTTCGAACGGGGTCAGGTTCACTTCCCCGAGACGTCGATGGTTCAACCGGCGAGCCTGCTGCGGATTCCCCCAATGCGCGAGCCGGGTCAGAAGTAGCACGCTGACCACATGGCTTGCCTGGCCCGCCTATATATGGCCGGCATTCCGCATTACATCATGGAGCGCGGCAACGATGGGCCGCTTTTGCTTCCTCGACGATGGCGGCCGCATGGCGTCGGCCCAGTTGTGTCGCCCAGCTGCCACGCTACGGATCTAAGCTGACGCCCCACGCGGCATGCCTGCTACTCGATACCGATCCGGCCATGCGCGCACGCGGCTGGCGGGACATACTCATCGAAGACTTAAACCGAAGAAGACCTCGCCTCAAATCCGCGAGTTCCTGCAACAGCAGTGCGCCTGAGGGCGCGACGATTTCCGCCCCTCGGTCGTTGTCAAGATCACACGCTTCGCTGGCGTCCACCTTGCTCCTCGACCGAGCAAAAAGGAGGAGCGATCCTGACCCCAATATCAACCGGATCCGTCATCGACCAAGATCGATCGCACGTCGCACAGTTAGCTTTCGCTAGGATCGCGACCACGTCCCCGATGGCCCCAGCCAAGGCCCATCGCTTCGCGGCGACCGCACCGCGTATCACCGATCAGACCGGGGCCAGTGAGCTCAGCGCGCTTCTAGCGCTCTCATTCTGCGTTGCTCGCTCAGTCTCTCTCAAATCCACTTTGCTCGGACGCTTGAGGTTGGAGAGTCTGTCCTTCCGCCTGCCGGTTTGCCGCAAGCTCCGCGCCGCGCTGCGCGAACGCCATACCCTCGTCTGAGCGTGCGAATGCGTCCATCGCCCGACGGGTGCCTGCTCTGTCTCCCGCAATCGCGGCAGCCAGCATGTCGTTGAGAAACGGGCTTTCGAAGGCGGCAGCTTTTGCGACTACCTGACGTTCTTCCGTGAATATTGCCTCTCGAGTTCCGGTTTGAGTCGACACATCTGCGCGCAGCGAGGGCATTCGCGGGTCCACGCGAAGCAGCGTCGATCGCTGTCCATTCTCAATAATGGACAGCTCGGTCGTGCCGTCTGTATTGCGCACGCGAGCGAGGTCTTGTGCGTGGAGGCTGCGCCATTGCCCACCGATGAAGGCTTGACCCTCACCGCTGCGGTTCCAGTGCACGAAATCGTTACCAGACACATAGAAGCCCGGCTGGCGACTACCGCCAGCTTGCCGCTCTGGATTGCCCTCCGCTAAAGAACCGCCTCGGTCGAGCGCGGTGATGAAGCGAAGAGACTGCTCGGGTGTAAGGAACAGCGAGCGCACAGTGTCGTACTCAAAGCCCAGATTCGAGTTCGCCGCATTCAACCTACGCGCGGCGACCGGCCCTACCAAGGGATTCTCCAACACATTGGTCCATGCCGTCGCCAGCGGATTGTCAGGACCGGCGCCGCGCAGCGCGTTGAGCACGCTGATACCACGAAGGGTATTGTCCGCACCGCTCTCCAAGTAGTCCGGATTGCCGTTGCGCTGATTGGGCAGCAAGCCGTCGATCGCGGTTTTGACCTCGGCAGCTGACGTCAGCGTGCCCGTCTCTATACGATCGAGCAGCCCAGGCCATCGCCCCTGCCCGGCTTGGTTCTGCAGCTTCATGAACATGCCAGCGAGTTTGGCTTGGTCATGACCTGTGGCTTCCCGGTACAGATCCGTGCGCTGAAGCCGTTCCAATGCGGAGTCACGGTTGCCAACGACCGCGTCAGTTGCGGTCACCCGGTTGACGTGCTCGGTGTCCAGCGCCTGCACGAACGCGCGGCCGTCATCAGAGGCCAGGAAGCGGTTGATCGGCGCTCGGTCAATGTCAATCGCGTTCGTCGCGCGCATTTCCCGTCCGGTGCGCTGCAGGGATACAAGCGTCGCGTCGTATTGATGCGGGGCAAGCTCAGGTGCGGTCCGATCGGGCTGCGTTGCTGCCCACCGCTGATACCCATTCAACAAGGCGCGCGCGACATCTGGGTGCTGTCCGAGATCGATCTGTAACGTGCCGAATGAATAGCCGCTATTCGCAACCGGCTCCATGCGCCCGCCGGCCCCGACGTTGCCGGCGAAGCTAAGACGATAGGCAACGTCGCGCCCCCCGATGCTGCCCTCCGATGTAACACCCACCGCAAAATAGGCAGCCGCTCGCAGTTCGTTGTCGGTAAGCGGGTTGGGATTTTTCACGACCACCTCCCTGTGAATGTCACGGGTCCGTCGCAAGGCACGTCTGCAACCACGGCTGGGCTTTCAACTTCGCAATATCTGCTCCCGCCGCAGTTGAAGCGACATAGTCGGCGAAACAGCTTCCGTTTGCGCTCGCGATGTCGCTGAGCCTGCCATTGCAGAGTTGCAGCGGCCGATCAATCGTCTGCCAGCCCGCATCGCATTCGGTGTCGGTCTCCGAGCCCGGTCGACCGCAAACGCGAGTGCGCCGTGCCCGAGTTGCCGAGATTACGCGTGCGGCCAACCTGCCCTCGTATGCTTGGCCGGACGCCAAATACGACCATGTGCCGCAGATACGTTCGCCGCGCTGCACCAGCACATAGCGGCTGCATTCGTCGGGCGTCGCCGCGCCCTCACAGGATGCCCAGGCGCCCCCGAACGATCCGTCGTCCGACAAAGGCGAAGTGCCCGGCACAGACGACAGCCCTGCGTGCGCGCTGTCAACACCGGCGCGTGCCACGTTGTCGCTCTGTCCGGCGCCTGGGCCAGCACACGCTGCGAGGCCAAAGAAGGCCGCTAACAAATACGCGCGCATTTTCCATGCTCCATCCGGTGAAACGCAGACACTACGCCAGGGTCTCTGCGGCGACAACCGGAGAAACGAGAGGAGACAGGTCAGAATTAATCCCCTCGACCGGGTCGTCCCACCGCCCCCTCGACGCAGCGACATAGGGTCAGGCCGCCTTCGCTTTCCGCAGCATCTACGAGCCTTGGGGCGGGATGCCTGTCGCGCGACCGTCGAAGCCGAAACGCTGTGCGCCGCGGAAACCCACCCGAGACATTGCCAGAATCAGAAAGTGGACCTGACGCCTTAACCGTCACGACACTACGAACGCCGTTTACTCGGAGACGGAAGACGGGTTAAGCGGCGCCCGGAGCGGCGTCGGGTTCGTATCTGCAAGCAAATTACGTGCGGCCGCGACGAATTCCATATGAGGTTCGAAGCCAGAACGCTAGGCTTCACAGGCCCGGGTCCCGCGCACCCTCCATTAAACGGGATAAGTGAGCTTGGCACCGTTGCTTCGCGGCTCCAAACGAGTGGCGAGGCAACTAGAACGTACCCTAGATGCTGAGACGATCAGCGTGTGCTGTGCCTATCTTCAGGGACGGCAACCACGTGCCTTCTGCTCGCTGCTAGCGGCCCGTGACCTCGATGGCGAGGCGCTCCGTCAAGATGCAGTCTGGGCGTCCGCACGCTCAACGCCTCAGGCCGATTCCGTGCCGCGCTATGGAGCGGACGGCCCCGCCGTCGACGCGATATGCATTCCCGCGCGGGAGCCGGATGAGGTCGCGCGCAATCTCCACAGGTTTCGGCCCGCTTTAGGGGCGGCAATCCCCATACAGCGCGATGCGAGGGGTGACTACGTTGCGTCTGCGGCAACGACGCCGCGTCTGCATGAGGACACCCATGGCCACCTTGCGCCACAGCCCGAGCCAATACCAACTGTCGGAGCACGACGTCGACCTGCAGGACACGCCGCCTTGCACCGAAGCGGAGTGCCTCCGAAAAGGGAAGCAAGCCACAGCCAAGCAAATGGCCTTGGACAAGCTCAAGCGCGCGGCAGGCATCGACAGTCTGTCGCTCGATCAATTCGAAGTCACCCAGACTGGGATCAGTGCCACCGGCCCCCACACGCCTGTGGAGTGGCGATACGAGACGACGCTCGGCAACGGCGACCGCGCGAGACACTGGACCTTGGTCGTCGATCTGGACAGCGTGCCCCCCGGCCAAACGGGAAACGGGCCGGATCGATCGCACGTCGGCTACTCGTATTGGAGCACCGGGTACGATCCCGTCGCGCGCGTCAACGGGCACATCTTCATCGAGTATGTGACGGCGTCACGCAGCTGATTCGCTGCGAGGGCTGAAGACACTGTCCCGAACGGGGTGCGCTTATCCGCACCCCCGTTTTTCTGCCTGCTCGCCGGCGTTGCCGTCACAGAAGGTCCGATCACCCAGGGCCATGACGCCGTGATGACGCAGCGCGTTGAACGCGGCCCGAGCGTGCCGCGGAACCCGCGATCCCATCACAGAATTCCGCAGAAGCCGAAAATTTCTGCCACTAGGGAAGACCGATCCCCTACACCCGCGTTGGACGCCTCCATAGCGTGAGGCACCACCAACTGCCATGGATGCACAGGGGGTTTCATGGACCACACAGGGACGTCGCAGTGGCGCGTTTCCGGCATGCAGCCGGGCGAGTGCTTCATCAGCCTGATCGGCGGCGCGTCGATTTTCCAGGGCGAATCGCGGCACATGTGCGTGAGCTTCTGCGAGCAGAACAAGGCGTTCGTGGTCGAGGCGTTGCCGGCGTCGCTGGCCGAAATCGGTGCGATCGGCGGCTTCGAGTTGATCATCGACCTGGTCAACAGCTACGGCGGCAAGCGCCTCTATCTTCCGACGCGCGCCGCGCGGTTTTTCGACATGACCGGCTTGGACGTGCCGTCGGTTGTCTACCAGCACTGGCGCGACATCGCCGACGTGAACGGCCAGTTGGACATTCCCAGCTCCTGGGGCCTGTTCCTGTCGCTGCGCCGGGCGGCCATCCGTGTCGCCGTCGCCAGAAAGTGGCCCCCCGAAATGCTCCACGCCACCTTCGGCGTGTCCAGGCGTCAGCTGAAGGCCTACCGCAACTAGACGCCAACGCACATCGAAGCGACGGCATGTCGCTCGCTCCCCACCCATTCGACACTTCATCCGGAGACCCACCATGCCATCCACCATCCCGTACGACCCCGCCCTTGCCCTCGGCAATGTGGTCAGCAGAGAGCGACTCGAAGTGCTCGAGCAGATCGCCGCGGCGCAGGCGCCCGCCGACGCCGCCGAAGACTCGCTCAACTCCCTGCTCGCGACCAAGCGCTCACTGGACATGACGTCCCAGGAGCTCGCCGGCATGGGCATCGACACGAAGGAACTGGACGCCGAACGCGCCGAGTTCGGCCAGTCGGTGTCCACGGCCGCCGAGGCCTACGCCAAGGCGAAGATCCAGGCCATCCGGGCCACACAACCGCTGCGCGCGAAGCTTCCGGGTATCAGCGAATCCATCGAATCCCCCATCGACTACAACCGCAGCCAAATCAAGCAGATGCCGCTGTCGGCGGACGGCCTGCGGATGAACATCCAGTATTTCAGCCGGGACGAGAACACCCAGGACTCGGGCAGTCACGCCTCCGATGTCGCCCAGTTCATAAGCGGCCAGGTCGGGTATCTGGGCAGTTCGTTCGCGTCCCAGGCCTCGCGCTCGTCGGCCAGCCAGGTGCACAGCCAGACCCAGAACCACAGCATCAGCGGCACGCTGGTGATCGCCATCACCTGCACCCACAAGGACGCCGTACTGCTCGCGCCGCTGATTCTCGATGTCGACAAGGGCGTCCGGGCGTTCAACGCCTTTTTTCCGGACGACATGATCAAGACCGATTCGCCGGCCAGCATCCAGGACATCGCCGCACGCTCCGACACCAAGGACGAAAAGGCACTCACGATCCTCTCCGGCGCCACCATGGGCTCCTGCTTCATCGGCATGGTGCACATCCTCAACACCACCGATACACGGAGCAGCGAGGCGATGGCGAGCATCGCCTCCTCGCTGCAGACACAGATGAAGGTCGGCAGCTGGTTCCAGAGCGCGTCCGGCGGCTTCGGCATCAGCCGGACCTTCAGTGACGATGCCAAATCCTTGCTGTCCTCGCAGAACATCACCTCCCACTGCACCCTGACCACCATCGGCTCCATCCCGTCCATCAAGTCCAACCAGGTGAAGATGGGCGTGCGCGAATTCGCCGACAACGACGGATCGGCGTCGATGACCGCCCTGCTCAAGCTGCAAGGGGTGACCCAGACCGAGCGGGATTCCGTCGCATCGTCCGCCACTGCCGCGCGCACAGGGCAAGGCCTGGTGGCCATGAAGTCAGGACAGATGGAAAGCGCGCTCTCCGCGCTGAAGGACATCGACGACGGCGCCAACAAGATCATCGACATCAATTCCATGATGGATGCGCTGGACGATTACGTGCAGAAGTGCCTGGACGGCAAGATCGGCGCGCCGATCACCTACTACCTCAAGCGGATCACCGCCTCGCAGCTGGCGCAGGGCTGGATGGCCAAGTACTACCCCGGCAAATACCTGGCGGTTTCGATCGACGACTCCAGCCCGGCAACACCCGGCACAGGAGGCAAGGACGCCGATCCGCCGCCTGCTGACGCCGGCGGTGGCGGCTGACGCCGACATCGACCGCAAGGAGCCGCGCCCTCATGCATTCCGCCATCCGATTCGTGCGGGCGCTGGCCAGCCTGCCGGAGACTGATCGCGCCTGGCTGCGCGCCGTGCTGGCCGCCTGCGCGGACGGCCCCATCGCGCTCAGTGAAGCATGGCAACGGGCGTGGTTCTCGCCGCGCCCCGGTACCGGACTGATCCTTCAGCCGGACGCCGGGGCCGCCTACCTCTACGTCGCGGTCGCGCAGGCGGGCACACGCGACAGACTGGGGGCGGAGACCCTGTCCGCCGCCGTGCTGCTCGCCGACATGGCGCGCTGTGGCATCGCCACCGCGCACCCTGTCGCGCACGCCACGCCCGGCGCCTTCCGCTGCATCGGCGACATCTTCGATACGCCGCGCGTCGCCGTGGAGCACGGCACGCCGCGCATCGTGCTCAATGCGGCGGGCGACTACACCGAGGATCCCACCGAGATCCGCTGCGCCGGCGGCGACGTGCGGTATGTCGGGCATCCCTTCGGCCCCGAGGCCTCCGCACTGCTGCTGCAGTTCACCAGCGGCGTAATGGCAATCCGGGCCGACGCGCGGGCCACCGCACTTCGCGATTCGCTCGCGTCCGAGCGCACCCGCCCCACGCGCGTCGAGGCAGAGGGGGCACCGGAGCCCACGGACGCGGATGCGGCATCGCCAGACCTGGTGGACGAGGCCCTGCCCCACACGACGTGGGATGCGGCGGCATGGCCGGGCAGTGCGTCTTCAGCATCGGCATCGCGCCCGACGCGTCGGCGCCGCGCGCATCGCTGCCCCAGGTGGGTGGCCGCCCTCGTCGCCTGCAAGCTCTGCGTGGCGTTCGGCGTGGGCATCGGCGTGTATGTGGACGATGTCGCCGAGTTCCTGGCGGTGTCGCAGGACATCAGCGCCGATGCGCATCCCGGCCCCCTCCCGCCCTCCCAAAGCCCCACTGCATCGGCGCAACCGCCGGCCATGCCGGAGACCTGGCCCACGCCCCTGCGCGAGGACCATGACCTGGACCCGCATGATGCGACCGTAGACATACCGCAGCCCGCGCCATCCGCCCTGCTCGGCACCGACATCTCCCAGTGGTCCGGCCACGGCGCGCGGGGCGCCAGCGCGGTGTTCGACGCCGTGCCGGATCTGCATTTCGCCTTCGTCCGGGTGGCCTATGGGCGGCGCCTGGACCACGAGTTCCACAGCAACTGGCAGTTGATGGCCGAACGCGGCATCTATCGGGGCGCCTACGTGTTTCTCAGGCTCGACGAGGACCCCATCGCCCAGGTCGACAACGCCGTCGACGCCCTGGGGCCGGCCACGTCCCGGGATCTCTGCCTGGCCATCGACTTCGAGGAACTCAGTTTCACTCCGCGCGGCCCGCCCCACGACAAACAAGACGTTGCGCCTATCGTGCTGGCCGCGCTCGAGCGCGCACGGCACCGCCTGGGTTGCATGCCGCTGCTCTACACCAACTGGAGCATGGGCAGCACCTACCTGCACGATCCGCAGTTCGCGCAGTACCCGCTCTGGATTGCCGACTGGACCGACGCCCCCGCCCCGCGCCTGCCGCCGGCATGGACCACCTTCGCGTTCTGGCAGCGCTCCGATCGCCTGCCCGCGAGCCCCAGCCCGGCGGATCTGGATCTCTTTTCGGGCACGCGCGCGGATCTGGCGCGACTGATCAGGCACTGACCCGGCGCCGAATCAGGGACCGCGGCACCTCGGACCTCGCGCAGCCGGACATCGCCACGAGTCCTCGCGTCACACGCGTCGTCTCCGCGTGCAAACGCGGACGCTAAGCGACCGGTGAGCGCCCGACGCCGATCTCTACGCACCGTCGGCGATTCGAGATGCTCGTCCGAATACTTCGATGCACCAACAGAAAAAAATGCCCTCTCGCTGAGGAGAGGGCATTCGTACCGCACCGGCAATCCGCTTTTAGCTGATGACGGAACTCACCTGAATGGTGTCGTGCGGGTCACCGGCGACGTTGGCCGAATACGTGATATCGACGCTCTTGGCGCCCTGGATCGCGGCCAGCGCGTTGGTGCACTGGAACTGCGCCGGGCCACCAGTGAGCCCCGTCAGCAGCACGTTCACTGGCCTCGCCGTCATCGCGACGATATCCGCGGCCTTGCCGCGTGCATTCTGAATCAGCGTAATCGTTGTCATTGGACACTCCTTTGCGAATGGATCATTGAGCACGCCCCCAGTCACGAAATTCGCGAGCCTCGGCCGTGGCAGCCGATCAGCTGCACCACCAACGTAGAAGTGAGGTGCGCGCGTCGATAGTGGACGGACTGTCCCTAACGAGCGGCCTAAGCTTGATGTGCCAGCGGCGAATGCAACCCCAACCCTTTTGGTTGCCATTCGCGGCCTTTCCCCGCCCCTTGACGGCCGGGCTATGCTCCGCACATCCGCGCCCTTCCGCACGTCTCGCATGATTCGGATCCTCTACGCACTTGCGCTGGTTCTCGCTGTGATGGCGTGCCGTCCCGGCCCGCCTGAGGCCGAGATCGCCAGCCCGATTCGCGACCAGAAACGGTGCACGCTGCAAGGCAATCGTGCGTCAGCCATCTACTGTGCAACCACGTACACCCAACTCCTGGCCGACCCCGACGACTACGCGGGCCGCCGAGTAAGGATTGTCGGATGGGGCGTGACGGACGGCGATACCACGCTGCTGTTTCCGAGCGAGGATTCCTTGCTCAGCGCCGAGACCCACGCCTCGCTACTGATCAAAGACTCGGAGGGTGCACGCAAGCTGGTGAGTTACCTCGAGCGGCACGAGTACGCGTCTGCCCGGGTGGCGGTGGGTGGCGTACTGCGCTTCGACAACGAGCAGAGCGGGACTCCTTCGAGATTCGGCGTGCTCGAGGAGGTCGAGTTTTTTCATTGAGGCACGAGGCGACGGAGCGCGTGTGGCGTGGCGGACCCCGGTGCGTCGACGCGTCGTCCGCAGTGGCACCGGAACGCCGCCGCAGAACGGACGCAAGGCTCTGTTCAGATGAACCGCGTCGCTGGCGCTCGACCCTGGCATTGTCACGTTCTCCGGTTCCAGCAGCGTGGGCGTGCCGGTACCGCGCGCTTGCCCCCCTTGCAGTGCCGACGACGTCCGCCAACGATGTCGATCCACGCCTCGCCTGTTCGTCGTTCAGAGGCGATGGCCGCTGCCGCAGACACGTGCAGTGCCCTCGCGACCCTCATCACCCCGGAGAACGGCCATGATCCCCAAGAACACCATCTGCCTGTGGTTCGACAACGACGCGCTCGATGCTGCCGCGTTCTATGCCCGGACCTTTCCCGACAGCGCCGTGGGCCGCGTGACCCGCGCGCCCGGCGATTTCCCGTCTGGCAAGGAAGGCGACGTGCTGACGGTCGAGTTCACCGTCATGGGCATTCCCTGCATCGGCCTCAACGGCGGCCCGCAGTTCAGACAGAGCGAGGCGTTCTCGTTCCAGGTGGCAACCGATGACCAGGCGGAGACCGACCGGTACTGGAACGCCATCGTCGGGAATGGCGGGCAGGAAAGTGCCTGCGGCTGGTGCAAGGACAAGTGGGGGCTGTCGTGGCAGATCACGCCCCGCGTGCTGACCGAGGCCTACAGCGGCCCTGACCGGGCCGCTGCGAAGCGCGTGTTCGACGCCATGATGACGATGCGCAAGATCGACATCGCCACCATCGAAGCCGCGCGGCGTGGCTGAGCCGCACGGCGCTGCGCGAGCAAAGGCACGCCCTGCACCCAGAAGGACCGCCGCAGATCCGCACCGGCAAACGCCAACGGACCGGCCATCGCAGCCCACAGCAGCGCCATACCGCGCTGCTGCAGGCTGCGAACCAGGTCAGTGACACAAATCCGCTACGTGCCGGGAACGGGCATCACCCGCCTTCGCTCCGTACGCCGGCGGCATCTCACGCACACGTCGGGGCTTGGCGCGCGGGTCGTCGTCGTCGAGGATCTGCGCTTCCACCTGGTCGATGATGGCGTCCACGGCCTCGGCGCCATCGAAGATCGCCGAGCCCGTGACGATGATGGTCTCCTTGGCGACATTGCCTTCGCCGGTGGCCATCATCAGATCGCCCTGGGCGCGCAGCAGATCGAGCAGGCGGTGCAGCTCGTCCAGCTGGTCCAAGGTCATGCCGAAGGCGTAGTCGTCATCTGCGGATGCGGCCACGGGCGCCGCGTCGTCATCGGCCTCATCCGCGTCCTCGGCGTCGTCATCGTCGGCCTGCGGCCCCACCTTCAGCGGCTTGCCCTTGGGCTGCAGGCGCGCCGGCCAGGACACCGCATCGAGCACCAACTGCACCTGCTCGGCCAGCAGGTCCAGGCAGCCGGTCAGTGCGGGGTGGTCGATTTCAGGCCCGTCCTCTTCCTCGTCCACACGTGGCTCTGTCAGGCGTGACAGGAACACAATGTGCTGGTGCAGATTGCGCAGCCGGGACTGGCCGTCCTCGGTCAGGAAATAGCCCAGCGTGCCGCGATCTTCCGTCTCGAACTTCGACATCGTCGTCTCCTCATTCCATGAAGTGCCCGTCCGCCAGACGGAGGACGGGAAGTCGGGAGGTTCGAAACCGCTAGTAGCCGGCGGGCGTATTTCCCCGAAGGGTGTTGTATTAGCCGCCCTCCCGACGCAGGCATCGCGTCGGTCCATGCCCGCGAACAAGCGCACGGGCACAAAAAACCCACCAGATTGACGGAGGTGGGGACCGCTACTAGAGGAGTTTCGACGCTCCTTGGGATTGAGTCTGCTACTCGAACACTTCGAGGTCAAGCCAGCTCCGATAGACAAAGTCACCCCAACGAAGAACCGCGGCTTTGACGTTGGCCGATCTGCGGCGCCTGCCGCGTTTGTCGCTCTGACGCATCACCAGTCTGGGAATGCGCAGTCAACCAAGGAGCGGACATGCCGAACTACTGCGTCAACAAGAATGAGCAAGATAACGGTGACCACGAAGTCCACGACCTGACGCCAGGTGCGTGCAATCGCCTGCCGGATCACCAGAATCGCCTCGACTTGGGACACCACTCGAACTGCCGTTCCGCTGTCCTGCAGGCTCAGCACACCTATCGTCAATCAAACGGCTGCTTCTGGTGCACTCCGACTTGCCACACGAGCTGAGGCTTGCACCAACTGGCGCCCGCTGGAAAGCGGGCGCTCTTTCCTCGGTACGCCAGCTTTATTCCGCTGTCGTGCCTGATCGACTCGCTGCGTGGGAATAGCTGGAAGGCAGCAATTGAAAAAGCAGGTCGGATAGCTCGATATCCAATGGAAGTGGCTTGAGACCCAGGCTGCGCCTCATCTCATCGCAGAGCTGACGAAACGCAATTATTCCGGACTCGACCTCCAATGTTCCACCATTGCGCCAGAACCTGGCCAGAGCATCTGCCACCTTCGTGTCTGCGGAGAGCAGCACACGAGCCTTTGCGTCGTTGAGCTGCATCAGCTCATCGAGATCGTCCACTGAACGGCCGATTCGACGTGCGCACGAGACTCTGGCGCTACCCCGCATGAAGTCCGCGTATGCCGCCAACTTCATAGTCGACAGATCAGCATCGCGTGCGCGCTGCTTGCCGATCAGAAAGCCAACAGCCAGCGTCAACAACGTTGTCAGAAGCGCGACAACAGAAGAAATCACCACAGGCAGCACAGCTTCCATTCGAATCTTTGCCTCATATTTCCGGTGTGGAATTCCTCAGCTGACCGCATTCTTGCCCAGCAGACGCTCTCAGGCAGCGACCACGTTCATGCCATCGTAGTCGGCGATCTCGAACTGCTCGGCGATCGCATAAAGCGCTTCCACCCTCGCCTGCAGCGATTCAGGGGTGTGCTGCTCCAGCTTGTCCACCTGCAGGTAGAAGAACGGATCCTCGTCGTCATCCGGCTCGGTGACGCCGACCACCGTATAGCCCAGCGACTCCATGTGCCGCGCCACCGGAAGCAGCGCACTGCCATCCTCGTCGACGAAGAAGAACGACCAGCGACAGACCGCGTCGATGCTCCAGTCCTTGCCCGCCTCGATGTTCTTCTGCCGCGTCTCGGAGAAGAACGTCTGCATCATTTCCACTGTGATCATGAAGCCGGGCACGCCGTGTTGGCGCCTGGATCTGGCGCAGGGCGAGTATCAGGCATCGGCTGATGCCTGCCTACCGAGGGCGTACCAGGTGACATTGTCGTAACCGGCTGGGGCCCACCGTCCCTCAAGCTGGGGAGGCAGGGCTGACTCACGACCGACCGGGTAAGTGAACACTGAACATGACTCCGTTAGCCTCGCCTGCGTCCCCGCTCGCACGGCGTCATCTTGGATAAGTAAACCTGCGCCCGTTACTTAATTCACGTGTGGCAATTCCGAGAGATGAAGTGTAGCCTGACCCTGCCGAACAGGTGGCTACAGTACTTGTTCGGAAGCGGTAGTACGCCCCAAGAGGGGTAGACACGGACGCCCATCGCGCTTCGTGTGATGCACCATTAGGAGTTAAAGCCGACTCCTGATCGAATGTGGCGACTTACTTTTACGTGGTTGCGTCCGTGGGAGCCCGGTGCGAAAGCACCGGGTTTTTTAATATCGAGGTCGACATGGATTTGCAAGAATCGATCGAGCGAGAAATCACCGAGGAAGCGGACAAGCTTGCTCTTCGTTACCACGCTTATCACAACGCGCTTCACGCGGAACACGTTCGACAGGAGAAAAGGTTGGCGACGCCGCCACCCAAAGTTATCAAACAGCCTGCGTACTGGGCGGTAGACAGAAAATTCAATCCTTTTTACGTAAAGAAGCACAAATCTGCAATTGCTCACTCAATCGCCAAGAAGATTATCGAAAAGTCATACATCCCGAACCCGCCGCACGAGAAAGAGATTGCGAAAAGCGGCGGCGGCTCGAGAAGTATTAGTGTTTTCCAGATTCCAGACGCGGCAGTTTCTCGACTAATATACAAACAGCTCTTGAGAAAGAACCGACACCGCTTTAGCGGCTATTCTTACGCCTATAGAGATGATCGAAATGCTCATTTCGCAATTCAAGATATCGCAATCGATCTCTCTCAGCATTCTCGGATGTTCGTGGCGGAGTTTGACTTCTCAAAATTCTTTGATTCAGTTGACCATAGCTATTTGTTCTCGCAATTCAATCATAATGGATTCTCGGTAAGTCCACGAGAGCGCGAGATAATCCAAGGCTTTTTAAGCCATAGGTCGGCAGGAATTCCTCAGGGCACATCAATCTCACTCTTCTTGGCCAACTTGGTATGTTGGAGATTAGATAAAGATTTAGAGACCTCCGGGTTACGATTTGCGAGGTACGCGGACGACACGTTAATCTGGTCTCCAGAGTACGACCGCGTATCAAGAGCAGTACGAATTATTGGTGATTTTTCAAAAAGTACCGGCATTCAAATTAATCAGAAAAAATCGAAAGGCGTCCGCATACTTTGCCCGCCTCAGATGCCGGCTGAATTTGCGCAACGCACCGCCTCGGTGGATTTTCTTGGATACTCAATATCCGTAGATGGCGTCTCTATTAAAGACTCCTCGGTCAACAAGATCAAGAAACAAATAAACTATATTCTGTATAAGCACATGATTCAACCACTCAAGGGCGCGAAGCTTCGAGGCCTTGTAATCCCGTCATCCAAGGGCGACCCGGCCCTCCTGAGTGCGCTGATGGAGATTCGAAGATACTTGTACGGAAATTTGAGCGATGACTTCTTGAGAAGGTACCTTGCAGGTAGCAGCGGGCGAATATTTTATAAGGGAGTTATGAGCTTTTACCCCTTGATTTCCGATAAAGATCAAATGCGCGAACTAGATGGCTGGCTCGTAAGCCAGGTCCAAAAATCGGTAAACTTGCGTAAGAAATTACTGATGACCTGGAAATATAACCGAAGCCACCTGTTCCCATTCAACGTCGCGCGATTGGAAATTCCTAAGGTATTTAGAGATAAAAAAATTGACGGCCGCAGCCTCTTGGCAATTCCAAGCTTTGTCGTTGTGTATCTTGCACTTAGAAAAAGCATATCTGAGAATGGATTTCTTGAACTGCTCGCCAAGAAGTACAAAGAAGATTGACGCCCAAGTCGCCACCCGCTTACCCGACAAGCGGACAAATGAACCGAGTGCGTGTCGTTTTGTCGCCTCTCTCGCAATCACATACTTGAACCGCACCCCATTCGGTCCCGCCGAATGCTCTGACGTGAACCTGCCCTACCGCTAACGTCCGACGCCGGCTCCATATGCTGCGGCATAGCTATCTAGCTCCTTCCGAAAGCAGCCTCAAGGCAGCATCAGAATATTCCGAAGAAAACTCAGCCGGCAAACGGGCGGCACGTTGCAGGTACTCGGACGCAAGAAGAACATACTTAGGACTGAAGCGGGCCGCTCGTGCGATAGAAACCTGGAAATCATCAGACGACCGCTCAATCTGCAAGCTTGAAAAGGCGATCTCACGCGCGAGCATCGCCGCCGGCAAACCATCCAGCGGTGCTTGCATAAGCTCTCGAACCAACTGTTCGAACCTCATAAGCTCAGGGAATATACTGATCTCTTCGCCTTCTGGTGCGGCGCTGGCAATGCGACGCAACTTATGAGCAGCATCAACATTGTCTTGACCACCGTAAAGAATGGCAAGCACGGTCAGTGAAAATTCTTCTTTTGAGACTGGGTTCGGCAACACGAGAAGAACTTTCGCGGAAAGCTCAGCCACTGCAACCAAGAAAAGACAGACCGCGTCGCCGAACAAGGCTAAATGCTCGGCCTTATGAGGATCCAACTCAGCCCTGATAGCGCGCAACCGAGAAACCATCCTTCGACACCTTTCCCCGGCATCTTTTAGCATCCAGAATCCTGACCTCGCAAACGTCGCGTACTCCGCGACCGAAGGATATTTCTTCGGAATTGCTAAGTAGGCTTCCCAAGCATCAACGCTCCCACACAAAGAGTCATTCTCATTGACGTCCCCTCCAATACTTGCCCCAAATGACGCAAGCTCAGAGTCATGAAGAAGCGAAACGGACATATCCGCCGCGCTAATTCGATGATCGTGAATAACTCTTGCCTTTTCCGGCAGCACAACGAAACCGTGTTTCCCCCCCACCCTTGCCATAACGCCGCGCAACCAGAACGCCCTTCCAATCCCCGATTCCTTAACGCTACTTTTGCAGTCAAAAAGAAATCTTTCATGCTGGGCAAGCGCAGAGGCTGAAACTGCCAGCACATCAATGTCCGTGAGCAAGTTCCTCGACCGGTCAAGTTTAGTTGTCGGCTCCACCTCAACTTCAAGCTGAGGCAGCCAACCTTTTGAAACACAAAGGCGCAAAGCGTGCGCCTTCTGGGCTCGATCTTTAATCATCTAAAACCCCAGAATAAGCTGTTCAATCTCAAATGCGTCATCCTCAGAGAGTTTGACATTCTCCTTATCCCTCAGAAGCTTTGAGCTCAGCAGCGAATCTACATAATCGCGAGAGCCTGACATAGCACTTACAGCCTCATTGTCTACACCTAGATCGGGCGTAGAGCCTCCAGAAACTAGGTTATAAGCGATAGCAAGCGCCTCCCGATTTTCTGGCGTATCAATGATCTTCAGCTGAAAGTATCCGTTGTTAAGCTTTTCGAGCTTTGCAACCCTGTAATGCACCAAGCCTTGATATTGCTCGCCGTAGTCAGATGTTGGGCTCAACTGCATATCTCTAATCAGCGTATAGAGCACTGCACCTGGACTACGAATACGGAACCTGTTCGGCAGCAACTGACCCTGCCTCACCGCAGAAACAATTGCTAACGCCCGCTCGTAAATTTCTCTCTTGAGCGGACTTAGATTACCCATACCTGGTGTAGGTGTGAACAGGAAAACGGCAGTTCCAGCGTGAGAAGTGGTGATGCTCGGCGGTTTAACAGCTCCATCTTGCGCAAGCCTTTGAAGCAACCTTAATCCATCTTGATCGACCATCGAGCCCGCTATCTCGCCGGTCTTTTCAATTAACTGGACAGGCCACCCTTGCGCCCCCCGTAGCTGCTGAAGCGTTCTGTCGACACTCTTCGCGCCAACACTTGCTACATGATCCGCGAACAATTCCGCGTTCTCCGAGAAATACGAAGGATTAAGAAGAACATCCTTCCCGCGCGCGCGCCTCGAAACAAGAAAGCCACCCTTCGTTCCGATCTCGACACTATCATTGAAAGCCTTTCGATCAGCTCCAATTTTTCCTGCAAGCGAGTCCGTGCTGTGCGGAGCCGCGGCTAAGCGATCTGCCACTTCTAGGGTGAGGGCTTCAAACTCATCAAGACCACTTTGCGACAAGTAGGAGCCCAGACCACCATACAGCTCATCGAAGTACGGAATCGTCGGCAGTATTGTTCGAGGAGCTGAGCCACCTCCTCCAATACGAACAAATTCAACCTCGGCGAGGATCTTTACAATCCTATCGAACGCAAGCCGCGGAACTCCCAACAGTGCTGCCGAGACGAACTTCGCTTGGTCATAGTCGACGAGCGGAAGTCCGCGTATATGCAGCGCAAGCTGCACGGCCATCCCGATCTCAGGAATTGCCTCGAATCGTGAAATCTCCTTGTCACGAGTCGCCAATTGAATTTCATGGCAACGCGCTACCGCGATCTTGCTATCCATGCTTCCCCCTGAGTTACTACCTACATATTTCGTCGGTATTCCCCACCCACGTCATACAACGCATGGCTGATCTGCCCCAGGCTATGCGTCTTGACCGCTTCCATCAGCGCCGCGAACACGTTCTTGCGCTCGCGGGCGGTGCGCTGAAGATACGACAGGCCGTGGCCGTCGTGAACGAAAGCTTCGTCTGATTCTTCGCTGCCGGCGGTGTGGCCGAGTTCGGTCTCGCCTTCGGGCGCGAGGCGGTTGCGGCTGGTCTGCCAGGCCTGGACGTTGGCGATCTGCTGCCCCTTCTCTTCCTCGGTGCTGCGGATCAGTTCGATCTCGGTGGCGATCTCACCGGCGTGCTCCTTGGGCAGGAACATGTTCACGCCCACCAGGGGCAACGAGCCGTCGTGCTTCTTGTGCTCGTAGTACATGGACTCTTCCTGGATTTTGCCGCGCTGGTACATGGTGTCCATGGCGCCCAGCACGCCGCCGCGCTCGCTG
>VFQP010002633.1_pt1 | contig 19635 bp, 14 predicted proteins | sample 3512351 | NCBI WGS metagenome assembly VFQP01 (sample SAMN10412372, study PRJNA504923) | tailings metagenome | isolation source: Relicate 1 Philex TSF1 revegetated site | place: Philippines: Tuba, Benguet | collected 2017-08-29
GTAAAAAGTAAAAAGTAAAAAGTAAAAAGTAAAAAGTAAAAAGTAAAAAGTAAAATTTTTATAAACAAGAGATAGTATCGAAGTAGGAGGATTTTTTAATTTTGACTTTTTAATTTTGAATTTAACACATGCAGGTTTACTCTTTTTGTCCACGCTGGGGCCAGGCACATACTCCCTGGGATGAATTTGCCGCTATGGTAAAACAAAGCGGTTATGATGGAGTGGAAACCGATATTCCCGCGAATGAGAAAGAGAGAGAGACGGTGTTGAATGCTATTTCAAAAAATGGCTTGCAACTGATCGCCCAGCATTGGGAAACAGTAGAACCTGATTTCGATCAACATTTCGCGGCATATGAACAAAGGCTGGAGAATATGGCACTGGCAAAGCCCGTCCTGATCAACTCACAAACCGGTAAAGATTATTACTCCTTTGAGCAGAACGCGAGGTTGATCAGTGCGGCTACGGCATTGTCTGCTGCTACAGGAATTCCCGTATATCACGAAACTCACCGGGGTAAATTCAGTTTTGCTGCTCATATCACAAAGGACTATCTTCAGCGTATTCCGGAGCTTACGCTTACGCTGGATATCTCTCATTGGGTAGCTGTTGCGGAAACCTTACTGGATGATCAGCAGGAAGCTGTTGAACTTGCAATAAACAGAACCAGACATTTTCATGCACGTGTAGGACATACACAGGGTGCACAGGTAAGTGACCCACGCGCTCCCGAATGGAAAGAAGCACTCGACATGCATCTGCATTGCTGGGATAAAATATACACGGCAAATAAGGAAGCCGGGAAGCCTTTTCTGACTTTCACCGCAGAGTTTGGTCCAGCGCCTTATATGCCTTTGCTGCCGTTCACACGTCAGCCCGTCGCAAACCAATGGGAGATCAATGAGCATATCAGCGGAATGTTGAAAAGCAGATACAACGGGTAAATGTTCAAATGTTTAACAGTTTTTATGTTTAACCAGTCAGCTATTTCAGACATTTTACGGTAACTGTTTTCATTGTTCTTCCTATACTTATCCAAAGGGTTGCCAGCTTTTTTGTGGTCTAACTATTAAACCTTAAAACATTTAAACTTTTAAACATCTTCCTCCACGCATGTCTGAAATAAGAATAACAGAATCTCCTTCCATCTACCGTCACATCGAAAAGATGAGCACGGCCGAGATTATTCAGCATATTAATGAGGAAGATCAGAAAGTTGCCATAGCAGTGCAGGCTGTGTTGCCCGCTGTGGAGGCATTGGTGGATGCTGCCTGGCCAAAGCTGGCTGCGGGCGGTCGTCTGTTTTATATGGGAGCCGGTACAAGCGGAAGACTCGGAGTGCTGGATGCGAGCGAATGCCCACCCACATACGGTGTAGAAGCTGATGTGGTGAATGGATTGATGGCTGGTGGTGATGCTGCTCTTCGTTTTGGTATCGAAGACGCCGAGGATAGTTTTGAAACAGGTTGGAAGGATCTGCAGAACTATGCTGTTTCTGATAAAGATTTCGTGATCGGTATTGCTGCAAGTGGAACCACTCCTTATGTGGTTGGTGCATTGCGCGAATGCGGAAAAAATAATATAGCCACCGGATGCATTGTTTGTAATCCGGGTTCTCCCGTTGCAAGCTATGCTGATTTCCCTGTGGAAGTTGTAGTCGGTCCGGAATTCATTACCGGTAGTACACGGATGAAAAGTGGCACTGCTCAGAAAATGCTGCTGAACATGATCTCTACAACGATCATGATCCGCCTGGGCCGTGTACAGGATAATCGTATGGTCCATATGCAGATCAGCAATGATAAATTAGTAGATCGCGGAACAAAGATGCTTATGGAGAAAACAGGGATGACTGATTACGAAGAAGCAAAGGAATTGCTGCTGAAATATGGAAGTGTTCATGCCGCTATCGAAAAAAAATAAAACAAACTATGTCTGTGACCGGTAATATGGAATTGCCTTCAACGAAACAGTATACAAAATATATACTGATCATAGGCGCATTCTTTTTCATCTTTGGATTTGTCAGCTGGATCAATGCCACGCTGATCCCTTATCTGAAGATCGCGTGTGAACTGGAAGACTGGCAGGCTTATCTGGTTCCGTCCGCATTTTACATCGCATATACTGTGATGGCCTTTCCTACGGGTTGGGTATTGCAGAAAACCGGTATGGTAAAGGGAATCAGCTTTGGTCTTTATGTAATGGCATTTGGCTGTTTGTTATTTGTTCCTGCAGCCATGACAAGATCTTATCTGTTGTTCCTTGTCGGGTTATTTATAACCGGAACAGGTCTGACCGTACTGCAGAGTGCGGTTAATCCCTATATCACCTTACTTGGTCCGCGTGAATCTGCTGCGAGACGTATCAGTCTCATGGGGATCTGTAACAAGACAGCCGGAATCATCGCTCCACTGATCATGGGAAGTATCATTCTCAAAAACTCTGATGCACTGATTGCCGACCTGGCTTCAATGGGTGTGAATGAACGAGCGCTGAGGTTAAACCAGTTGGCGCACGATGTGATCGTACCATACTGTATCCTTGCTTCTATATGGATCGTCGTAGCAATACTCATCCGGTTCGCACATTTGCCGGAGATCAAACCTGAACCTTTTGCGGAAGTTGCAGGCCTGGACATTTCTTCGAAAAGAAATAAGCAGTTCTTGTTGGGCTTTACAGCGATATTCTTTGCAGTGGGGGTGGAAGTACTCGCCGGTGATACGATCTCAAACTATGGTCAGTATCATGGTCTGGGACTTGACTTCGCAAAAAACCTTTCGTCCTATACACTTGGCTGTATGATGTTGGGTTATGTATTGGGCGTTGCGTTGATCCCCCGGTTCATATCCCAGCAAAAAGCATTTTATTTTTCGTCATTACTGGGATTGACGATCAGTTTGCTGATCATCTTCATCCCAGGGAAAATATCCATCGCTTTTGTAGCGGCCCTTGGTTTTGCCAATGCGATGCTATGGGCCGCTATCTGGCCACAGGCATTAAAAGGTCTTTCGGGTAAACAATTATCAACCGGTGCTGCTGTACTGATCATGGGGATCGCCGGTGGTGCATTGCTGCCTCCCGTATTCGGATGGATGGCAAAAGAGATAGGTCATCAGCAGGCCTATTGGATCCTTGTACCTTGTTATATATTCCTGATCTATTACAGTATTCTCGGAAAAAAAGATAAATAGCCGTCATGTCAACTACCAGTCAGAAAGCAGTTAGTCAGCAAAAAATCGGTAACTACCGTTGGGTTGTGTGTAGCCTTTTGTTCTTCGCTACAACGATCAACTATCTTGACCGGCAGGTAATGGGCTACCTGAAGCCCACACTTGAATTGGAGTTTGGATGGACGGAGAGAGATTATAGTTATATCGTAATGGCATTCACTGCGGCGTATGCATTCGGATTGCTGGTTTTTGGTCGTATCATTGACAAGATAGGAAGCAAGCTTGGTTATACCGTATCGATCACTATATGGAGTATCGCTGCAATGCTCCATGGTCTGGTTAAATCGACACTTGGTTTTGGTATTGTGCGTACTTTATTAGGATTGGGCGAATCCGGAAATTTTCCGTCTGCGGTGAAAACAGTTGTATCATGGTTTCCGAAAAAAGAGCGGGCGCTTGCGACCGGTTTCTTTGACTCGGGTTCAAATATCGGAGCCGTACTCGCTCCGGTGCTCATTCCATGGATCCTTGGGTTTTATGGATGGCAGGCAGCATTTTTGCTCACTGGTGCAGTCGGTTTTCTCTGGCTGATCGCATGGAGGATTTTTTATGAAGTGCCGGAAAAACAAAGGAGACTACAACAACCCGAGCTGGAATATATCCGTAGCGATGATAAAGACCAGGAAGAAAATGCTGAACCTGTTAAATGGGTAAAGCTGTTTGGTATGAAGCAAACATGGGCATTTATCGTTGGTAAATTTTTTACCGACCCGATCTGGTATTTCTTTATGTACTGGCTGCCTTCCTACTTTGCCAGTTCATTTCAGCTGGATCTTAAAAAGCCTTCGCCTCCGCTCATCATTATTTATACTGCAGCAACCGTAGGTGCGATCGGCGGCGGATATCTTTCCTCGAAGCTCATCAAAAAAGGCTGGCTTGTATATAAAGCAAGAAAGTTTGCCTTACTGATGTCTGCGCTGGCAGTTGTGCCGATCGTTGCCACAAGATATACCGACAATATATGGATCGTTGTTGGATTACTCTGTTTAGCAATCGCTGGTAATGCAGCGTGGAGTGCCAACATCTTTACCATCGTATCCGATATGATGCCGTCCAAAGCAGTAAGCTCTGTGATCGGTATTGGTGGTATGGCCGGTGCAGTTGGAGGTGTTTTATTCGAGTGGGGGGTAGGAGCGGTGCTGGATGTTTATAAAAGTAACAATAATCTTTCTGCCGGCTATAACGTATTATTCATATTCTGCGGCCTTTCATTCCTGTTAGCCTGGTTGATCATTCACTGGCTAACCCCCAAAATGGAACGGGCCAAAATATAAACAGGATCTGTTTTTATCATTTATCAGGTTTATCATTGGGTCTTAGACCTGATGAACTGTTATTCCATTGCCCAATAAAATACCTCACTCATGAAACGATTTCTTACAACGGTTGCCTGCTGCGCTTCGTTGAGTTTATTTGCACAAACATCATCCATCTATAAAAAAGGATGGATCGACTTTAACAAGAACGGACGTAAAGATGTTTTTGAAGATCCCACGCAGCCGGTAGACAAACGGGTGGACGATCTGCTTGCGCAAATGACGCTTGAAGAAAAAACCTGTCAGCTTGCAACTTTGTATGGCTACGGACGTGTGTTAAAAGATGAACTGCCGACTCCCGGCTGGAAAGACAGTATCTGGAAAGACGGTATTGCCAATATCGATGAACATCTGAACAGTCTTCCATTCAAACCTGAAGCTCAATCACAGTATTCATTCCCTTTCAGCAAACATGCTGATGCAATCAATACAGTGCAGAAATGGTTCATCGAACAAACACGTCTTGGTATTCCTGTCGATTTTACCAATGAAGGCATTCATGGTCTAACGCATGACAGGGCTACTTCGCTCCCGGCGCCTATCTCAATTGGCGCTACCTGGAACAAGCAATTGGTAAGACAGGCCGGAGAGATCGTTGGCCGCGAAGGAAAAGCCCTGGGATACACCAATATTTATGCACCGATCCTTGATCCTGCACGTGACCAACGTTGGGGAAGAACGGTAGAATGTTATGGAGAAGATCCTTTCCTGATCGCAGAACTGGGAAAGCAAATGACACTGGGTATCCAAAGCCAGGGCGTTGCTGCAACGATCAAACACTTTGCTGTATATAGCGTACCAAAAGGTGGTCGTGATGGTGAGGCTAGAACAGATCCGCATGTTGCTCCCCGCGAAATGCATCAGCTTTATCTCTACCCATTCAAACGTGTGATCAAAGAAGCAAAGCCGCTTGGCGTAATGAGCAGTTATAATGACTGGGATGGCGTTCCAGTGACAGGCAGCCATTATTTTCTTACTCAATTATTGCGCGAACAATACGGGTTCAATGGTTATGTAACCTCTGATAGCCGTGCGGTGGAATATATTTGGGAGAAACATCATGTTGCGGAAGATTTTAAAGAAGCAACAAGACAGGCTGTTGAAGCAGGTTTGAATGTTTGGACGAATTTCGATCCGCCAAACGCCTATATCAACAACGTACGAGAATTAGTGAAAGAAGGAAAGATGTCCATCAATGTAGTGAATGAAAGAGTGAAAGATGTACTTCGCGTGAAATTCATGGTTGGATTGTTTGACCAGCCTTATGTTGACGTGAAGCAGGCAGATAAACTTGTTCATACACCGGCTGACGAAGCTTTTTCAAAAGAGATCAATCGCCAGTCGATGGTATTGCTGAAGAATGCAAACAATCTTCTTCCTCTTAGCAAAACCGGTTATAAGAATATTCTCGTTGCGGGACCGATGGCAGATGCAACAAAATATGCGATCAGCAGATATGGCCCTTCCAATAATCCTGTAACATCCGTGTTCCAGGGGATTAAAAACCTGTTGGGAGCTGGTGTAAATGTTAGGTATGAAGAAGGATGCCACATAACAGGCGAAAACTGGCCCGAGTCAGAGATCATCTACACTCCATTGACAAAGGATGAGCAAGCCGGGATAGATAAAGCTGTTGCGGCAGCGCGTCAATCAGACATCATTATCGCTGTATTAGGTGAGGATGAGAAGACGGTGGGAGAGGGCTTATCCCGTACATCACTTGATCTTCCCGGAAGGCAGCAACAGCTGCTCGAAGCTCTATATGCAACCGGCAAACCGGTTGTGCTGGTAATGACCACCGGTCAGCCGCTAACCATTAACTGGGCAAATAAGTTTGTGCCGGCAATCCTGAACGCAGGTTTCCCGGGGCCATCTGCAGGGGAGGCGGTTGCGGAAACATTGTTCGGCGATTACAACCCTGGTGGTAAACTGACCATGACCTATCCGAAGTCAACTGGTCAGATCGAATTCAATTTTCCATTCAAGCCGGGCTCTCATGCCGATCAGCCGCCAAGAGGCAGAAACGGTGCAGGATTTACCAGTGCAAACGGCTCCTTATTTCCGTTTGGATTTGGGTTGAGTTACACCAGCTTTACCTACAGCAATCTCGTAGTAACCCCGTCAAAACTTAAATCGCAGGCAAATGTAGAGGTCAGTGTGGATATCACTAACAGTGGCAGCCGTAAAGGCGATGAAGTGGTTCAGCTTTATATAAAAGATGTACAGGGCAGTGTGATCCCATATGAAATGCAGCTTCGCGGTTTTGAGCGGATCACTTTACAGGCTGGTGAGAAAAAAACGGTTAAATTCCTGATACAGCCGGAAGACCTTGAACTGCTTGATAAGAACATGAACTGGACTGTAGAGCCGGGCGTTTTCGAAGCGTGGGTAGGAAGTTCTTCGGAAGATATCAGGGTCAGGAAGTCGTTTATTGTGGAATAATTCAAAAGTCAAAATTCAAAAGTAAAAATTAAAAACTTACATCCGGGAAGCGATTTCCTGATTGAGGATATCATTTTTTAATTTTTACTTTTGAATTTTGACTTCTTTACGAATACGTTTTCGTAACCTCTCCTTCCCATTGCCCGTTTAGTTTTTATTTTTGTACCGAACGAATTAAGTAAATCGACATAAACCAAGATAAGATGTATAAAATGACGCAAACCATGCGTTGGTTTGGCCCAAATGATCCGGTGAGTCTTTCTGATATACGCCAGGCCGGATGTTCCGGTGTTGTGACGGCGCTTCATCATATTCCGAACGGAAAAATTTGGGAAATTGATGAGATCAAAAAACGCGTAGAGGAAGTGAATGCCGCAGGTCTGGATTGGAAAGTGATCGAAAGCATTCCGGTACATGAAAACATCAAAACGCAATCGGGCGATTTTCAGCAATACATCGAGAATTACAAGCAAAGCATCCGTAATGTGGCTGCCTGCGGTATTGAGGTGATCACGTACAACTTCATGCCCGTGCTTGATTGGACGCGTACTGATCTGGCTTATACTGTTGAAGACGGCAGTAAAGCACTTCGTTTTGAAAAAGCAGCATTCGTTGCCTTTGATGCCTATCTGTTAAAACGAAAAGCCGCGCTCACCGAATATACCGCTGAGCAACTGGCTACAGCCATGCAGCGACTCGAAGCCATGAGTGATGATGAAAAGAACACGCTTGTTCGCAATATCATCGCTGGCCTGCCCGGAAGCGAAGAAAGTTTTACTATCGAACAATTCGCTGGTGTGCTGGATACATACAAAGGAATAGATGCAGACAGACTCCGTGCAAATCTGATCCACTTTCTGCAGCAGATCGTACCGGTAGCTGAAGAATGTGGTGTTGTGCTGGCCATCCATCCCGATGATCCTCCTTACCCGATCCTCGGTCTGCCTCGTGTAGTGAGCACTGCCGACGATATCGTTGCATTGACAAATGCGGTTCCTTCAACTGCAAACGGTTTGTGTTTTTGCACAGGAAGTTTTGGGGTTCGTGCAGACAATAAACTTCCAGCAATGGTAAGACAGTTTGCGGAACGTATCCACTTCGTCCACCTGCGCAGCACACGCCGCAATGAAGCCGGTGATTTTTATGAAGACAATCACCTTGAAGGCGACGCCGGCATGTATGATGTGGTAAAGGCTTTGCTCGAAGTAATGCAGCAGCGTAAATCATCACTGCCGATGCGTCCCGATCACGGTCATCAGATGCTCGATGATCTGAAGAAAAAGACAAACCCTGGTTACTCTGCGATTGGTCGTCTTCGTGGTCTTGCAGAACTGCGTGGTTTGGAGATGGGAATTGCACACACTATATACACTAATTAAAAAACCAATGGGTGTCTGATGTTTGTTAGGTTTTAAAAATACGATCATCGCTTTATAGAACCGCCGGTATACCGGCGGTTTTTTCATTTATCAAAATTAGCTCAGCTGCAATATTGCATCATTTCAACTCCTAAAAAACTCAATTCATATACTTTGCTGAAAATCATCGCCCGGAACGGTTTACTATTGCGTTATGAAATAATTAAGCAGGACCTCCTGATCGTCTTCACGATGTAAAGGAAGCAACTCTCTTAAGCGTTTAGTTTTGGTGAAAGGAGGAAGTTTCCACTTCCTCCACTTATGTAGAAATAGTTTTAATCAACATAAAGAGTCTCATACAGTGTGTGTGGTAATACTGTATATCGGGGGGAATTTCTATTCTCCCCTTCCTTTTTATAGAATGTGCACGAATGAACGCGAATAGACACGAATGCATTCTAAATTTGTAACCTTTTTCCGGAGTTGTAAAAACAATAAGTTTTTTCTAATTATAAACCAGCTTCGTAGTAAGAAGGACCTCTTCGCGAACATTTGCGTTAATCCGGGCTGATACTAATACATCATTTTCTTGATATTCTCCACATACCCCTTACTCACCTTCAGCGTCATATCATTTTTTAACACCAAATAGGTATCGTTGTTTTGTTTATACACTTCTTTGATGTAGTGGATGTTGACGATAAATGAGCGATGGATACGCGTGAAGACTGCGGGATTGAGGCGTTGCTCGAGTGTGCTGATGCCAAAATTGCTGAGGTAGTTTTTATTGGTGGTATGAACGCGTGTGTAGTCTTTTTCGGCTTCGAGGTAGATGATATCGTGGATGCTGAGGCTGATCATTTTGCTGCCGCTTTCGAGAAGGATGCGTTCGTAGTAGTTGCTGGCGGAGGAGGATGGCGGGAAAATGCTTTCTGTGAGTGATGCAGCCTGCAGGGCGAGTGTGCCGTTACGCATAAGTACTTTCGCAAGAGCCTGATCAAAACGTTCTTTTGTGTAAGGTTTAAGAAGATAGTCGACAGCATTCGAATCAAAAGCTTTCAAGGCATACTGATCAAATGCTGTGGTAAAAACAACCTGTGGTATATGTACCACCTGCCGGATGACCTGGAAGCCACTGAGGCCGGGCATCTGAACATCAAGAAATATCAGATCGGGTTCGAGCCGGTCGATGGAATTGACGGCTACCAATCCGTCGCTGCACTCGCCAACAATTTCCAATTGGTCATAATCTTCGAGATACTGACGGATAAGTATGCGGGCGGCTTCCTCATCATCTATTATTAGCACTTTTTTTACCGGCATAAACAGGATTCGGTTATGGAATAAAAATACCCGCTAAACCGTATTTTTCACAAATACGATGGATGAATGGTCATATCAATGTCCTAAAATGACGAAAATCCGGGTGAGTTGCCTCAAACCCGGATTGAAATGCTTTAAAAAGCGACATTACTGTTTCAGGATACGTTGGGTTGTTACGCCCGTGTCTTCATATAGTTTGAGGATGTAAACACCTTTCTGGATAGTGGAAATGTCGAGACTGTAAACCTGTTGCCCCGGATTCAGCTGTTTGACAAAAACCTGTTTTCCGCTCAGATCATACAACTCAGCTTTGCTTATATTTCGTCCGGTTGATGAAATAACATACACCTGATCGGTTGCCGGATTCGGCGCTACAAGCAGCTCTTTTTTGTCAGGATGATAAAGCAGGTGCAATGCTTTTGAATAAGTAAAATCTCCATTTTTATCAACCTGTCTGATACGATAGTAATTCATTCCTTTTGCAGGTGATGTATGGATGAATTGGTATTGCTTCGTAGTGCTGCTGTTCCCTGTTGCTTTTACTTCTCCGGCAGTGTTGAATTGTCTTCCATCAGTGCTATGTTCAATAAAGAATTTTTCTGCGTCCTGTTCGTTGGCAGTAGCCCAGTCGATATATGATTTGTCACTCTTTAATTCGCCCCTTACATATAGCCATGTTACAGGTAGTGGGCTACTGTAGAGAAAAGGAACAAATGCAGAGAAGCTCCATGGGTTTTGACGACTTCTGATATAGAAGGTGTGGGGGCCTTGCGAGATGCTGCCAAGTGGAATGTTTACGGAGAAATTGTTGATATCTGTTCCTGGTGTGAACGTGATCTTGCTACCGTTACCAAAACCTGGATCTGTATCTATATAATACTCCATTTCACTAATCGGTGGGGGCTGGGTGGGCGCAGATGGGTACGGCACGGCAGCAGTGTTATCAAACTGACCGAAGTTTACAAGACTCCATTTGCCGTTTTCATCTTTCGAACGTATGAAGATCTTATGAACGCCGGGGGAGAGTCCCGAGACATTCACCGCCAAAGGCTTTGCAACCTGATCGCTGATAGGCTGAAGTGGCAAAGGCGTTGCATTGCCAAATCCTGGATCATAGTCAAAATAGTATTCCACCGCGGTGATACTGGAAGTGGGTGAAGCGGTGGGATAAGATGGCAACACGTAGTTGTCAAAAAATATCCAGTTATCCAGAGACCATTTATTATCCGTATCCAGTATTCTTATGTATAACCGGTGAAAACCTGTTGCTACGCCACTGAGATCTGCCGAGAATTGCCAGGACGATATATCGGTTGATGCGGGAAGCATAATTGTTTGCCCATTTCCAACTCCCGGATCTTTATCTACAAAGTACTCAAGCGATTTCAGGTTGGGCACCGGTTGCTGGTTTGGATATGCCGGCTGAGCTGCAGAACGAAGTGATAGCAGCACGGCCAGAATAAATAATGTTTTTTTCATGAAGGGCGATTAATTGTTTGATCTCGTGCTGATAGTTACGGTCATGCTCGTCGCTGAAGATGGTACAGAGGCGGGCACTGTCAATTTATAGATAGAGGGAATGGCTGGAATACCGCTGAGCCTGTAAGGATCTGCGGTGCCGTATGCGCCGGCATCTGGCGTCACTCCGTTGATAGGCTCTCCAGCAGCTAATGCGACTGAGGTTGCATTTAATTGGTAAGCACCATCTGCGCTTCCGCCAGATACGAAAATATTTGCAAGGGTTATATTGTTACGGTTATTATTCCCCGCCGGTAATTGATTACCCGTACTGATGTTATATTTTACAGTGCAGTTATTGAATGTTAAATTCCAGGCAGAAAAAATATTATTGCTTACATAAGCACCGCTAACGGAGGCATTTGTATTTAAGATGACATTATTGCGAAACAATCCGTTTGTATTTTCTGTCGAACTGAGATCGCAGTATTGAGAGAGAATATTATTTGTGCATTCGAGATTTTCCAATACTACATTGGTAAACGTTACACCTCCATAATTACGGGTGATCTTAATATTGGAAGCTTTTGATCCCGCACGTGAACTGTATCCGCTGATTGTTGCGTTATTCCGGGTAAGCGTAACATCGTCAGTATGATAATATATATACAAATTTCCACTTACACCCATGATAGTGCTCCCCGACGCAGTGGAATCAATATATACAGTTACTGTGGCAGGATAGCCGTTATATTGCAAACCCGGGTTGCTGTTAGTTCCTGATAAGAAATAACCAGGTCCGATAATTACCAGTTTTTTTTTCAGATCTGTGCCGCTATACGTAGTCGAGGATCCTTCGATATACAAAGTATCTCCAGGCTGTACGGCGGCACTTGTACCTGCTGCCTGAATTTGCGTGAAGTCTGCATTTGCTCCAGTGACGTTGCTCACTCTCCAGATTTTTGCTTCCGCTCTGCTTAAAGCCATAATAGCAGTTATCGTTAATAATAACCTGTGTAAATTCTTTTTCATAATTACGTTTGATTGTTAATGGAATCCCGTTTAGTTAACGAAAGTATGCAGGAGGATTTCCATGAATTATCATCATCCGATCAAGAGGTAATAGATGAGATGAATCACACAATTTTATTTCGTCGGATAATAGATCACTTCGTCGTATTCAGCATACTTTATTAAGTTGAAAACACTTGATACAATTCATACAAAAAAAATGGCTGTTCAGTTACCTGAAACAGCCATTTGCAACAAAGAAAGACAACCGTTTATTTCCATCCACCACCTAAAGCGCGATAGAGCTCTACCATTGCGTTCAGACGGCTTCGTTGTATCATCGCAAGATTTAATTCTGCCTGTAATGCATTTCCCTGCGCTGTGATCACTTCCAGATAGCTTGCCATATCACTTTTGAAAAGCCATTGCGCATTTACTACTGCTTTTTTTAATGTATCAGTTTGTGATGCAGCGATAGTCTGTTGTTGTTTCAGCTTATCAGTTTGAACCAATGCATTCGACACTTCGGTACTTGCCTGCAATACTGATTGTCTGAATCTGATCACCGCCTGCTCGCGCTCCAGCTTTGATACTTCAAACTGTGTTTTCAAAGCTCCTTTGCGGAATACAGGCTGAAGTATAGAACCAGCTGCCAGTCCAAACAATGAACCCGGTATATTGAACCAGTTGCTTGATCTGAAAGATTCCAGACCACCACCGGCCGTCAGCGTTAATGCAGGGTACATATCCGCCTGTGCAACACCTACACGCGCATTCGCAATCACCAGAGCCAATTCATCTGCACGAACATCCGGGCGACGGCTTACCATACTAACTGGTAAACCTGTTGACAGTTTATCCTGAACTGTCAGATCTCCGAGAGAAGTTTGTCTTGCCAATTTGCCCGGCAACTGACCGGTCAGCAATTGAAGCATGTTTTCCTGCAAAGCAATTTCCTGTTCCAGTTGAGGGATCAGCAAGGCCGTTGCCTGCTTTTGCGATTCCGCCTGCTGTACTGCCAGCACCGTAATGTTTCCTGCATCTTTTAACAGCTTGGTTGCAATCAGGAAGCTGTCATTCAATGCAAGATTTCTTTTGGCGATCTGCATTTGCTTATCCAACATCAGCAGATTATAAAAGCCCTGTGCGATCTGCGATACCAATTGCGTTTGCACGGCTTTCAATGCTTCACCTGTTTGCAGATATTGTGTCAATGCAATCTCCTTTCTTCCTTTGATCTTTCCCCAGATATCAGCTTCCCATGAAAGTGTGGCAGCTGCACTGTAGCTTTCGATATGGCTTTTACCCAGAAATCCCTGGGCACTCAATCCATTCAAACTGTTGTCAGATGGACGGTTGTACTGACCAGTTACACCGAGATTCACATCCGGCAGATAGAGCAATTTTGCCTGTTTCGCCTGAAGTTGTGCTGCTTCAAGCCTTTTAACAGCGATCAGCAGATCGTGATTATATTGAATGCCTTTGCTGATCAGTGATTTCAAAGTTGTATCAGTAAAGAAATCAGTCCACGGAATATCAGCAATGCTGCTGGTGTCTGCAAAACTTGTTGTTGTATCAAATTGAGTTGGCAGCACCAGTTCCGGTTGCTGATAACTCTTTCCCACGCGGCAGCTTACAAGCAGCACAGCTAAAGCTGTTGTGGCGTAGAAATATTTTATGAAGTTGTTCATTCTTTGTAGGTTTTGTTTCGATGAGAAAAACCAGCCGTGTGAGCATTCCGCTGATCAATCACGCAATCACACGGCTGCGGTTCTTCCTTGTTTTTGTTTTTCTTAATCCGCGAAGGCAATTCCCTTCAGCGTATTTTCTGTTCCGCGTCTTTTCCAGATTTTTCTGAAGAAAGAGAGAACATAATTTTTGATCGTTGTCATAGCGTGCATCACGGTTTCTTTTGTTAATTAAATCCTGTCTTATGTTAATGCCGGGCTTGTTTCTGTTTCTGTTGCAGGGTTTTTCTTGTTCACTCGTTCATGTAAACCCTGGAAAATGATAAAGAGAACAGGGATTACAAAGAGACCAAAAACAACACCTGTCAACATACCGCCTAACGCACCTGTGCCAATAGAACGGTTACCAAGGGCGGAACCCCCGCTTGCCCAGGTTAGTGGCAACAGACCTACGATAAAGGCGAATGATGTCATAAGGATCGGACGCAGACGAAGTTTTGCTGCTTCTATCGCAGAGTCTCTCAGTGACATACCGGCCCTTCTTCTTTGTACAGCATATTCGATGATCAGGATCGCGTTCTTCGCTAAAAGACCTACAAGCATGATCAATCCAACCTGCACATATATATTATTGTCGATTCCTGTTAAATTGATAAAGGCGAACACTCCGAATATACCTGTTGGTACAGACAGTATCACCGCAAGCGGCAGGATATAACTTTCGTATTGGGCTGCCAGCAGGAAGTAAACAAATACGAGGCTTAGCAGGAAGATCAAACTTGTTTCTGTACTTGACCCTGTTTCCTCACGCGTCATACCTGTCCACTCATAGGAATAACCACGGGGCAGATAGTTTGCCGCCACTTCCTGTATCGCTTTGATCGCATCGCCGGAGCTGTAGCCCGGTTTCGGCATGCCGTTGATCGTTACAGCATTGAAAAGGTTGTTACGGTTTACGACCTCTGGCCCGTATACACGTTTCAACGTCACCATTTCATTAACCGGAACCATTTCGCCTTTACCGTTTTTTACAAATACCCTGTCCATAGAGGATTCTTCTGCGCGATCTGGAATGTCTGCCTGAACAATAACCCGGTAGAATTTACCAAACCTGTTAAAGTCTGAAGCGAAACTGCTACCATAATACACCTGCAATGTTTGCAGCAACTCACTAACGGACACACCAAGCTGTTTTGCTTTTTCTTCATTGATGTCCAGCATGTATTGAGGGTTACCGGTATTGAAGGTCGTGAACGCATACGCGATCTCAGGGCGTTTCATCAGCTCACCTATAAAGCCATACGAAACATTAGCCATCTTGTCCAGTGGTCCGCCTGTTCTATCCTGCACGATAAATTCAAACCCACTGGTGTTACCAAAACCCTGCACCGTAGGGAAGATGAACAGAAAAGCTGTTCCTTCTGATATTGCTGCAAACTTTTGATTGATCTCAGCCATCACTCCGTCGATCGTATTATTGGCGCCACGGTTCTCTTTTTGTTTCATGCGGATAAACCCGACACCAAAAGCAGAACTGTTCGCGTTCGCCACAATATTCAATCCGGCCACAGCACCACGTCTTTCAACGGCTTCAACAGTTTTCAGAATGCTATCCAGCTTGTCCATCACTTTATTTGTTCTGTCAAGTGAAGAGCCCGGAGGAAGATTCAGTGAATAAATGATAAAACCCTGGTCTTCCGTTGGAATAAACCCTGTGGGTGTTTTGCGCACCATGAACACGGTGGCGAGCGTTACAAGTGCAAGACCACTTAATGCTACCCATTTCTTACGGAACAGGAATTGAAGGCTCTTTGTATATTTATTTGTAGTCGCGTTAAAACCTGCGTTGAACGCACGGAAGAATCGTTTGCCAAATCCTTCTTTCTTTGCTTCTTTACCGTCATGATGTTCGTCTGCATGAATATTGCGAAGGAACAATGCGGAAAGGGCAGGGCTCAAGGTTAACGCATTCAATGCAGAGATCAGGATCGCTACACCGAGGGTAAACGCGAATTGTTTATAGAACACACCTGCCGGTCCTTGCATGAATCCAACGGGTACGAACACCGCGGTCATCACTAATGTGATCGAAATGATCGCTCCGGAGATCTCATTCATCGATTCAATCGTGGCCTGCCGGGCTTTCAGTTTTGTTCTTTCCATCTTCGAGTGCACCGCTTCCACCACCACAATCGCGTCATCCACCACGATCCCGATTGCAAGCACAAGAGCGAAGAGTGTAAGCAGGTTGATCGTAAAACCAAACACCTGCATGAAGAAGAATGTACCGAGGATCGCAACCGGAACGGCAATCGCAGGAATAAGCGTTGATCTGAAATCCTGCAGGAAGATGAATACCACGATAAATACCAGTATGAATGCTTCAATCAGCGTATGTAGTACCTGGCTGATAGATGCATCCAGGAATTCTTTCGCATTGTACATGTTAAAGTATTCCACGCCGGTGGGGAAAGACAATGCTGATTTCTTTAACACGGCATCTACTTCGGTAAGAATGTCGTTCGCGTTTGAACCAGCAGTCTGGAAGATCGCTATACCAATACCCGGATGACCGGCAATTTTTGTATTGGCGCTGTAAGAGAAAGAACCAAATTCAACGCGGGCAACATCTTTCAGCCGAACTACGCCGCCATCGGGAGAAGTTTGCAGAATGATGTTTTCATACTCTTCATTTTTTGACAGCTTCCCTTTATACTTCAGTACATATTCAAAAGAAGAGGTACTGCTTTGACCAAAACGACCCGGAGCAGCTTCAATATTTTGTTCCTGTATAGATTTCAATACATCCTGAACAGATAAGTTATAAGCAGTAAGACGGTCAGGTTTTAACCATACACGCATTGAATAATCCTTCGCACCAAATACCTGTGCCTGACCAACACCGTTTACACGCTGGATCTCTGGAATGATATTGATCTTTGCATAGTTCTGCAGAAATGTTTCATCATAAGCCGTGTCTACGCTATAGATCAGCGGCACCATGATCATACTGTTCTGTTGTTTTTGCGTTGAGATACCAGCCTGCACCACTTCCTGCGGAACCTGGCTGGTTGCTTTCGAAACCCTGTTCTGTACGTTCACCGCCGCGAGGTCAGGGTTTGTTCCCAATTTAAAATATACGTTGATCGCGAGTGTTCCATCATTACTGGAAGTAGAAGTCATGTAGGTCATGTCTTCCACACCGTTGATCGCTTCCTCGATCGGTGTTGCTACAGCTCTTGCTACTACTTCCGCATTTGCACCTGGATAGGTTGCTGTAACCTGAACGGTCGGCGGAGCGATATCCGGGAACAAGGTTACCGGAAGCGTGAACAATGATAGAATACCTAACAGCGCTAGCAGTATCGACACAACGGTCGATAGAACGGGCCGTTCTATAAATTTTTTAAACATCAGTAGGAGTTAACGAATGAAAAATGAAATGAGAAAGAAAGTAAAAAGTAAAAATTCAAAATTAAAAAGTTGAGTTCCTGTCTTGGCGTGCGTGTCCTATCCGTTGGTATTTAATTTTGAATTTTTACTTTTTAGTTTTGACTTATAAAGGTCTTGATTTGATGATGCTGTCTAATGAAATGAGTTGTGGCTGTATGAATGCTCCGTCTCTTAATCTGTCAAATCCTGAGAAGACGATCTGTTGATTTGGTTTGAGACCGTTTTCAACAAGATAGTAGTTACCCGATTTACCAGAGATCTGAAGAGGAACGCTTACCACTTTATTGCTATCGCCCACAGCGAATACGAATACTTTATCCTGCAATTCAAATGTGCTTTCCTGTGGGACTGCAAGTGCTGCGTTCATTGCATGTGGTACACGGATGCGGCCAGTGTTACCAGAACGGAGCAGACCATCTTTGTTATCGAATGTTGCACGGAAACTGATCGTACCGCTGTTGTTATTGAATTGACCTGTTACTGTTTCAACCTTTCCTTTTAATGGATAAATTGTTTCATCAGCCATTATGAGTTCAACCGCAGGAAACTGTTTGATCTTCTCTTCCACTGTTCTGCCAGCGAATTCTTTTGTGAAAGCAAGGAAATCTTTTTCGGTAAAAGAGAAGTAAGCATAGACATCACGAACAGATGATACCACAGTCAATGCATTGGGAGTACTGATGCCCACAAGGCTTCCGGTACGGAAAGGAATTCTTCCAACATAACCTTCAACCGGTGCGTATATGGTTGTGTAACCGAGATTGATATTAGCGCTTTGAACCACAGCTTCTGCCTGAGCTACCTGTGCTGCTGCTGCATCATATACAGCTTTTGCTGTTTTCAATTGTACATCTGATACGATATTGTTTTGTACCAGCGGTGTAAGTTTGGACACGTTGATCTCAGCGTTGAGGAGGTTTGCTTTTGCGCTTGCAAGGCTTGCACGTGCTGTATTCAATTGCTCCTGGTAGGGACGTGCATTGATCTGAAAGAGAGGTTGACCTTTTCTTACATAAGCACCCTCATCAACGAGGATCCTGTCGAGATATCCATCAACCTGTGGGCGAATTTCGATATCCTGACTTCCTTCTAAAGAAGCATTGAATTCCTGGTAAGTTGTAGCGGGCGCTTCAAGAAGCGATACTACTGGTAATGCAGGAGCTGCTTGTTGTTGCCCTGCTGGTGCGCCGGCAGATGAGTTGCAGGCGTATAAAGCAGTTGCGACGATAAGGCCCCAAATGAAAATGATCAGATTCCGCGTCACGAGTGGCGCAGGTTTGCGGGTTTGGTTGTTGACTGTTTGTTGCATAACACTGTTATTAAGGAAAGCGGGGTCACCTTCCAGTTACTGAATAATTGACTAAAAAAAGTTTGGATCTGCACCCGAGGGTGGGCGGTTGCAGCTTGGCTGGCAATCAGTTATAACGTCACTATCTTTCCTAACATCGTTAACCTTTTGGGTAAAAAAAAGGGACTATCCCTTCAGGTTTTTGATAAATCCGTCAATGGCGTCATCGAGTACCATTTTGTTCAATTCATCTGCTACTTCGGCGGTATTCGCGGTCATTTTTATTGATATTAATCCATGCATTACAGACCAGAAGGTGTGGTATTTCAAACAGCCATTGATCTGTTTATTGTTATTTTCTGCGAGAAGCCTGGAAATGGGTTCCATGATCAGGTCGCGGAAGGTGATTGCATCGGGCAAACACTTGTCGGTTTCACAACAAGCGATACCGAGACCAAACATCAACTGATAGTACTCTTTATTTTTGAAAGCGAAGTTCCAGTAAGCATCGGCCATTGCTTTCAATTGTTCTCCGGGTTCATCCGTTGTTTTCTTTGCTTCTTCCATTTTACTGGCGAGGAGATTGAATCCCTGCTTACCAAATTCCAGCAGAATGGCTTCTTTATTGGCGAAGTGGTCATAGATAACAGGCACGCTGTATTCAATTGCGTCGGCAATCTTACGGATAGAAAGAGATTGCCATCCTTCCTCACGGACGATGTTCCAGGCAGTTTCCAGTATACTGGATCTTACCTCATCTTTTTGTCTTAAACGTCTTTCTGCGATTCCCATATCTCTTGTGTTTTACCTAACACCGTTAGCAAAGTTAATGTTGTTTTGAAGTGCGAAACAAATTTTTTTGAAAAAATGGAGTGTTAAAAGTTTGTTTATGCCCTTAAAAGATTGATAGCTAATATAATACCATTTTTAGAAATTTGGAAAAAGTGGGATGGGGTCTCAGAATCGCCGGAAGCCCGGCGGGGTTTTCTTTCTTTCACTGAAGCAGTTTTTCGAGGTGAGAACCTCGGAGTCTCCTTTTTACTTTTTTTGCCTTGATGCAAAAAA
>VFQP010002634.1_pt1 | contig 19634 bp, 15 predicted proteins | sample 3512351 | NCBI WGS metagenome assembly VFQP01 (sample SAMN10412372, study PRJNA504923) | tailings metagenome | isolation source: Relicate 1 Philex TSF1 revegetated site | place: Philippines: Tuba, Benguet | collected 2017-08-29
ACGCGTCGGCCACGCCGCGATCTATTTCGGCATCACGTTCCAGGACTGGGATCCGGCCGCGCGTCGCCCGCCGTCGATCAACCCGCGCATCCTCAACAACCTCGTGATCAAGAGCGGCGGCCGTTGCATCGACGTGCGCTACTCGACCGAGCTCGGCGGCCTGTCCGGCCTGCAGGGATCGCCCGGCACGAACTTCAACGGTTTCCAGGACGCCGGTTGCCGCTTCTACGACCTGCGTCCGGGCAGTGGCATCTCGTCGGGTGGCACGCTGGCCCAGTGGCGTGCGCAGAACGGCGTCGACGCGAACAGCATCGTCGGCACGTTCAGCGTGGACGCGACCGGTCACCTGCCCGCGGGCAGCGCCGCGATCAACGCCGGCACGACGGTCCCCGAAGTCACCGACGACATCGATCGCCAGGGCCGCGCGGCGCCATACGACATCGGCGCCGACGAGGTCCAGTCGAACGCGATCTACCGCAACGGTTTCGACTGATCCGCGCTCATGCGCCATCGCGGTGGCGCACCCGGGCGTGGAACTCGAGCAGCTGCAGGATGTTGTTGCGCCACTGGCGGTGCTCGGTCACGTAGGCACGCGCCGCGGCGCCCACGCGTGCCAGCGACGCCGCGTCGCGGCTGCGTTCGAGCACCTGCTGCACCGCCTCGTCGAGGTCGTCCGCCTTGAACATCCAGCCGGTGCGGTCCTCGACGAGGACCTCCTTGATCGGCTCGAAATCCGGCGCGACCGGCGGCACGCCGCAGGCCATGAATTCGAACAGCTTCACCGGCGAGGTGTAGTCGCCCGCGCTGGGCAGGATCGCCATGTCCATCGCGGCGAGGAGGCCCGGCACGGCATCGTGGCCGACGCGCCCTGTCAGGATCACCTGCTCCGAAAGACCGCGAGAGGCGACGAACTCCTTGAGCGCCGGAAAGGTCGCGCCGTCGCCGACGAGCAGCAGCTTGAGATGGGGGTTCGCGGCGAGCCGGTCGGCGATGCGGTGCACGAAACGGTCGATCGCATGCCACGGCACGAACGCGCCGAGATAACCGCAGACGACCGAACCTTCGAGGCCGTAACGCACGCGTGCTTCGTCGCGCTGGGCCTGGGTGAAGGTGAACTTGTCGATGTTGGCCGCGTTCGGCGTGATGATGGCCTCGGCCATGTCGGGATGCGCGGCGCGCGCGCGATCGCGGAACACGCCCGACACGAACACGAGACCGGAGGCCTTGCGGAACACGCTGCGTTCGATCGCCATCGCGATGCGGCGGAAGAACAGCGGACGCACGCGGTACACGGTCGCCGAATCGTTGACCTCGAGGATGATCGGGATGCCACGCTTGCGTGCGGCGCGGATGCCCGCCCACATGAAGAGCGAGTAGCGCTCGTAGATGAAGTCGACATCGGGGTTGTCGCGCAGGTACGTGCGCAGGCGCGATCCGGCGACGATGTTGTAGGCGATCTCGACCAGCTCGAACAACGGCTCGGGAAGCTTCGTGACGAAGCTCATCCACGGCTTGGCCTGCTTCGTCGGCGACATGGCCTTCGGTGACGAGTAGGGATCCGCACCGGGCAGCGAGATGATGTCGACGTGCACGCCTTCGGCGCGCAGAGCATCGGTGATGCCGCGGATGTGCACGCCCTCCACGGCCTTGCCCTGGGTCCGGTGGTGGTAGAGCACCTTGCGCACGCCCGGAGTGTGGTGATCGGCTGGCATCGGAAGAGGATCCTGTCGGAAGGTCGGTGTGCCCGCGCTCAGCGGACGGAATGCGAAAGGGTGGACGCGCAGGGAATCATTCGTCCTCGTCCGCCGAGGTCAGATGCAGCGACGCCGGCAACGGCGTCGCGCCGAACGCGTGGCCGAACACGGGGCGTCGCCCGCGCTCGCTGAAGCCTGCGGCCCTCCATGCGGCGAGTCCGGCATCGGTTCCTGCGACCTCCACGGAGACCGCGGCGTGACCGCCCTCGCGTGCCGCGCGCAACAGCGCGTCGACGTAGGCGCGGCCGAGTCCCGTGGCGGCGTCGTCGGACCAGAAGTCGCTCACCAGCAGCACCTTGGCGCTGTCGCGGCAGGCGAACCAGGCGCGCAGCGTGTCGTTCGAAGGATCGGTCAGCAGCAGGTAGCGCGTCTGCGTGAGCGGCGACGCATCGAAGCGCCAGCGCGCGAACGCGGCATCGCGCACGGTCGCGAGGCCATGCGTCGCCGGCGCCGAGGTCCACAACGTGTCGAAACGCGGGTCGACTTCGTTCGACCACGTCGCGTGCAGCGGTGCGTTGCCGAGGCTGCGCCACGCATCGCCGAGGCGGCGCGCCACGTCGACGAGCGCGCCGGCGATCGTGGCGAGACCACGCGGCAGCTTGCGTGCGATGTAGCCTGCGTGGCGCAGCACGCGCGCGTAGCGCACGATGTCGCCGAGCTTGGCGTAGCCCGAGCGCTTGAAGACCGGAGCGGCGCGCGGATTCGGAAAGCCGTAGAGCAGGTCGAAGCGCGCGGCACCGGCGGCGAGGAAGCTCGCCTGCAGCATCAGCGCCGGGCCGAGCGCACGATGTTCCGGGACCACGGCGAGGTCGACGAGGACGCCTGCGCGCACTTCGCGCCCGTCCACGAGCATCCGCCGCGGACCTGCCGTGGCGATGCCGACGGCGGCAGCACCGGACGCATGGCGGAGCAGCTTCATCGCGGGTACGCCGAACGGGCATGCCGTGTAGAACCAGTCGAACTTGAGCGGCATGCGCGCGTCTTCGCCGAGATTGCCGCGCCAGATCGCGAGCGCGGCCTCGCGATCGCGCACGGGCTCGCCGTCGTCGACGCGGTAGGCCTGCTCGCTCACGCGCCGCGCTCGCGCTCGGGCGTCGAGTCGACCAGCACCGCCGAGCGGTGCAGGTAGGCGGTGGTGCGGCGCTTGTTGCGGATGTCCTCGTAGACCGCCTCGGCGCGCGCGACGTCGATGTCGAGTGCCGAGGCCAGTTCGGAGGCGGGACGCCCGTGGTTGAGCGCCCACAACGCGAGGTCCATCGCGCGGTACGGCAGCGCGAAGTAGAACTCGTCCTGGCCTTGCGAGAGGCTGTAGGTGTCGGTGGTCGGGATCGCCGCGCAGACGCGCTCGGGCAGGCCGAGGAAGCGCGCCATGCCGTACACCTGCGACTTGTACAGATGCGCGATCGGCTTGACGTCGGCGGCACCGTCGCCGTTCTTGACGAAGAAGCCCTGGTCGTACTCGAGCCGGTTCGGCGTGCCGACGACGCCGTAGTTGAGGCGGTCGGCGTGGTAGTACTCGAGCGTCTTGCGGATGCGCTGCTTGAAGTTCGTCGCGGCGACGATCTGCAGGTACTCCGACAGGCCGAGCGCGACGTCGTGTGTGGCGCCTGCGGGGTCCTCGGCGACGAGGCGGAATTGGTTGATGCGGCCTTCGATGCCGCCGTCGATGACGATCTTGAAGCGCCAGCCTTCGCCGTAGGCCGGCAAGGCGCGGCGCACCGCGTCGTCGCGCGCGGTGTAGCAGCCGATCGCCGCGAGTGCGGGGGCGATGTCGACGGTCTCGGTGCGCACGCCGAGGTGTTCGGCGAGGATGCCGGCGCGCACCGCGCTGTCGTCGGAGGAGTCGCGTTCGGGCAGGATCAGTGCGTGCACGCGCTGCGGCCCGAGTGCGCGCACCGCGAGCGCGAGGCTGCACGAGGAATCGATGCCGCCCGAGATCGCGACGACGAGGCCGCGACGGTGCAGCGTGCGCGCGGTGATCTCGCGCAGGCGCTCGGCGATGCGATCCGCCTCGCCGGCGTAGTCGATGTCCAGCACGTCGTACGTCAATGCACTCACGGGGCCTCCTGCAGCGATGGTGGGTTGACGAGGTGCGCGCGGCGCACCTTGCCCGATGCGGTCTTCGGCAGCGCCTCGACGAAGTCGACCTGACGCGGCACCTTGTACGTGGCCAGGCGCGCACGGCAGTGCGCGCGGATGCGGTCGGCGTCGAGTTCGGCACCTTGTGCGCGCACGACGAAGGCCTTGATGGCCTGGCCGAGCGTGGCGTCGTCGATGCCGGCGACCGCGACCTCGGCGACGCCGTCGACTTCGGCGATGGCTTCCTCGACGTCGAGCGGATGCACGCGGTGTGCGCCGGTCTTGATGATGTCGCTGCGGCGTCCGGCGAGGAACAGGAAGCCGTCGGCGTCGAGACGGCCCTCGTCGCCGGTGCGCAGCCAGCCGTCGCGCAGCACGCGCGCGCTGGCCTCGGTATCGTTCCAGTAGCCGGTCATGACGCCCGGGCCGCGTGCCCAGACTTCGCCTTCGGCACCGATGGCGACGACCTCGCCGTGTTCGTCGCGGACCTGCAGCTCGACGCCGTCGACCGCACGGCCGACCGAGCCGGCTTTCGCTTCGAATTGCGCAGGCGGCAGCCAGGTCAGGCGCGCGGTCGCCTCGGTCTGCCCGTACATGACGAACACGCTCGCCTGCGGCAGCGCCGCGCGCAGGCGTGCGCCGAGCGCGACCGGCATCGCGCCGCCGGCCTGGGTGAGGTAACGCAGCGCGGAGAGATCGTGGCCTTCGAACGCGGCGCGGTCGAGCAGCAGCGCGAACGTCGAGGGCACGCCCGAGAATCCGGTCGCGCGTTCGCGCGCGAGCGTGCCGACCACGAGATGCGGGAACACGAGGTTCGATTCGATGACGAGGCGCGCACCCGCGGCGAGGTGCGTGTGCAGCACCGAGGCGCCGTAGGCGTAATAGAACGGCAGCACCGACACCGTGCTGTCTTCGGCGCCGAGTTCGAGGTAGGCGAGGATCGCGTCGACGTTGCTGGCGAGGTTGGCGTGGCTCAGTGCGACGCCCTTCGGTGCACCGGTGGTGCCCGAGGTGTACAGGATCGCGGCGAGTGACGCAGGCCCGATCTCGGGTGATCCGGAGAGCGGATCCGTCGCGAGCATCGCGCGCCAGTCGGCCGACGGTTCGGCGTCGGTCGCGTCGAGCGCGAGGCGCCCGACACCGTCGGCGAGTCCGGCCGCGGCGAGCATGCCGTCGGGATGCGTCGACTCGACGACGACGAAACGTGCGCCGGCGTGGCGCAGCCATGGCGTGAAATCCCGCTCGCGTGCCTGCGCGTTGAGCGGCACGACCGCGGCACCGGCCAGCCATGTGCCATAGGTCGCGATGACCGCCTCGATCCGGTTCGGCAGCACGAGCGCGACACGGTCGCCGACGACTACGCCGCGCGCACGCAGCATCGCGGCGAAGCGCAGCGACGCGTCGGCGAGCGCACCGTAGTCGAGCGCGGCCTGCGCGTGTGCGAGCGCGACGCGACGCGGCGTCTCGCGTGCGTGGTCGAGCAGGCGGGTGGCGAGCAACCGCATGGCGGAGGCGTCAGGCCTGGCGCTTGCGCGCCACGAACGCGTCGATCGCGTCGATCGAATCGAAATGGGCCGGGATCATCTCCTCGGGCGCGACGCGGATCGCGTAGCGCTCCTCGAGGAACTCGATGAGCTCGAGCACGCCGGTCGAATCGACGATGCCGCCGCGGATCAGGGCGGCATCGTCGGCGAGCGCGGAAGCGTCGTCCGTGAACAGGAAGTTCTTGAGGATGAACGAGCGGATCGTCTGCTTGGAATCCATCGTCACAGCGCTTGTTCCATGTGGGAGGACGGGCGCCGGCGTGCGGTACGGCGTGTCGCCGCCGCATCGCGTGCATGGCCCGGAAAACGCGCATAACCCCTGCGCGCGATTGTGCCTGAACAGGCCCGTTGCCGGGCAGGGCGCAGGCGGGGGAACGGGAAGGACGCAACGCTCATGCGGCCGCCCGGCGCGTGTCGCGCAGGCCGGCCTCGAGCAGCATCGTCGACAGGATGCCGACGAAGGCCTGGTTGTCGGCGAAGCCGGTCGCGCGGCCGGCCCGGCACTTGTCGAACAGGCGGCCTGCGGCCGCCGGATCGAAGCAGCCGGCTTCGCGCAGGCGCTCCGGCGAGAACTGCTCGGCGACGTAGTCCAGCGGCGCGCCGTCGACGAAGAAGCTCGCGCTGTCCGGCGCACGGTACGGCTGCTTCGTGCGCGTGGCGATCTCGGTCGGCAGCAGGTCGGCCAGCGCCTTGCGCAGCAGGTACTTCTCGGTGAGCCCGTGGATCTTCCACTGCGGCGGCAGCCGGCTCGCGAACTCGACGAGGCGGTGGTCGAGGTAGGGCACACGACCCTCGATCGACGCGGCCATCGCGACGCGGTCGCCCTGCGCGGCCAGCAGATAGCCGGCCAGCAGCGTCTTGGCCTCGACGTACTGGTCGCGCGCGATCGGCGACCAGCCTGCGATCGCGTCGGGCAGCGTGGCCTCGTAGTGGGCGACGGGATCGAAGCCGTTCACCGCGTCGCGCCAGTCGGCCGACAGGAACTGCAGGGCGCGCTGCGAGGTGGTCCAGCGCGGCACGTGTGCGAACACCGGGCTCGCCGCGTGCTGCATGCCCTGGCCGAAGAACGACTGCGCGAACGCCGCGTGCTGCACGGGCGAGCGCGCGAGATAGCCGTAGAGCCTGCCGAGCAGCAGCGGGCGGAAACGCGACTCGGGCTGGCGCGCCCAGAAGCGCCGCACCTTGGCTTCCTTGAAGAGGTCGTAGCCGCCGAACACCTCGTCGGCACCTTCGCCGGTGAGCACGACCTTGTAGCCCTGCTCGCGCACCATGCCGGCGAGCAACATGAGGGGTGCACCGGCCGTGCGCAGCACCGGCGAACCGGCGTGGCGCACGAAGGTCGGGAACGCCGTGCCGATGTCGCGCGAGCTCACGCGCAGCGTGCTGTGGTCGGTGCCGAGGTGGCGCACCATCGCCTGCTGCTGCGCGCTCTCGTCGAACTCGGCGTCTTCGAACGCGACCGAGAACGTGCGCACCGGTGCATCGGTGAAGCGGCGGATGATCGCGACCAGGCCCGAGGAATCGAGGCCGCCGCTGAGGTAGGCGCCCACCGGGACGTCGGCACGCAGCTGCAGGCGCACCGCGTCGACGAGCAGCTCGCGCAACGCGCCGGCGGCCTGTTCGGCCGAGGCGTACGGCGTCGGACTGCCGTGGGCCGGGAAGGTCCAGTCCCAGTAGCGCCGCAGCGTCTCGCGGCCGTCGTGCTCGATCGCGAGCACGTGACCCGGCGGCAGGCTGCGCACGCCACGGTAGACTGTGTCCGGATCGACGCAGGCCCAGTAGCTCAGCGCCTGGGCGACGCCGCGCGGATCGAGTTCGGCACATTCGGGCAGCACGGCGTGCAGCGCACGCGGCTCCGACGCGAACCAGGCGCGGCCGCGTGCGCGGGCGTGGAACAGCGGGCGGATGCCGGTACGGTCGCGCGCGAGCACGAGGCGCCGTCGGCGTGCATCCCACAGCGCGATCGCGAACTGGCCGTTGAGGTGGTCGACGAACGCGTCGCCGTAGCGGTCGTACAGGTGCACGATCACTTCGGTGTCGGACTGCGTGTAGAACACGTGGCCTTGTGTGACGAGCGTCTCGCGCAGCTCGACGTAGTTGAAGATCTCGCCGTTGAACACGGTCCAGACCGAGCGGTCCGGGTTGTGGATCGGCTGGTCGCCGGTGGCGAGGTCGATGATCGACAGGCGCGCGTGGGCGAGGCCGATGCCGTCGCCTTCGTGGTAGCCGAAGCCGTCGGGGCCACGATGGCGCAGCGTGCCGATCATGCGCTCGAGCAGCATGCGCGGCGGCATCGTGCCGTCGCCGTGTCCGAGGAAGCCCGCGATGCCGCACATGGGTCCGTCCTCCTCAGCCGCGCAGTGCGACGATGGCGGGACCGGCCGGCGCGAGCGCCGGCGGTGGCGACTTGTTGCGCAGCAGGGAGACGATGCCGCGCTCGAGCGCGAGCCGCCACGTCGCCGGGCTGATGCGGATCCAGTGCATCGGGCGGCGGTGCGTGCTCATCATGCGCTTGTACTCGCTGGCGCCGGCCATGAAGTCGTAGGCCTGCAGGCCGGCCGCCTCGTAGTGGCGTATCGCGAGCATCTGGGCGAGGTAGCCGGGACGGTCCTCGCGCTTGAGCAGGCCGTACTGCAGGCCGCTCGAGTAGAAGTGCGCCCAGCCGTCCCAGACGAGATGGTAGAGGTAGCCGACGAGCTGCTCGCCGGCGGTCACGCGCATGATCTGGGTGAGTCCCTCGGCGTGGCCGTGCACGACGAGGTCTTCGTGGAAGCGGCGGAACGGCGCGCTCGCGAACGAACCCGGGCGGCCCTTGGTGCGCCAGTAGCGCGTATGCAGCTCGTCGAGCTCGCCGAACCACGCGAGTGCGGTCTGCGGATCGGGCGCGAGCTCGAGGCGCGGTTCGCCGAGCGCCGTGTAGGCGCGTTCGGTGCGGCGCAGGCCGGCGCGCGTGCTCTTGCTGAGGCGATGCAGGTAGTCGGTCCCGGCCGCGCGTGTCGCGGCGAGATCCACGAACCACGAGGCATCCTCGTGCTCGGTGAAGGCGCGCAGGCCAGCCGGCATCGCGCGCGCGATCCAGTGGCCGTGGGTCGAGCCGCTCAGGCGCAGGGCCCGCCACGAGCGGTCGCTCGCGCCGAGCATGCCGAGCAGGGCGGCGTAGGCGGCCTCGGCGTGCGATTCGCGCACGAGCAGGCCGGTGTATTCGACGGTGATCTCGTCCAGCGTCGCGTCGCCGGTCTCCTGCCAGTACAGCATGCGGCTGCCGAAGATGCGCCGGGTACCGGCTTCCTCGACCTCGACGAGCAGGCCGAGCGCGACCACGTCGTCGCCGTCGGCGGCACGGAACACGAGCGCACGCGCGCTCGGCGGCAGCATCGCGAGCCAGGTCGAGACCCAGCGCCACGAGGTGAACGGCGAGCCGGTGGCGCCGGCCTGCAGGCGGCGCCATTCATCGTGCAGGTCGGGACAGTCCGCGACGTCGAGCAGCTCGGCACGCGTGATGCGCGCGCCGGTCATCCGGCGGCGCCCGTGCCGGGCCCGTGCGGGGCGAGGGGGTGGCGATGCTCGGGGCACGCGCCGTGTGCTGCCTGGTCCTTGGTCGGCATGGGGTCGTGCTGCGCGGAGCGGAACCCGAACCATAAAGCGACCTCAATGTGTGATGCAAGTCTCAGAAACGATCCGATCGTTTCCAGCGACGATCAACCCGTTGCGCGTGCCTCCAGGACGCGCTCGCAGGCCGCGAGCGTGTCGGCGGCGACGTCGTCCCAGCCGCGTCCCATCGCCTTCGCCATCGCGGCGTGGTCCCAATCGCGCGCGAGCGCCTCGCCGAGCGCACGCTCGAGCGCATCGGTGTCGCGCGGCGGGATCAGGATGCCGTTGCCGGCATCGACGATCTCGCGCGTGCCGCCGACGTCGGTGGCGACGACCGGACATCCGCAGGCGATGCCTTCCACGACGACGTTCGGATAACCCTCCGACCAGCTCGGCAAGGTCAGCACGTCCGAGGCGCCGATCCATTCGGCGACGCCCGCGGGCCCCATCGCGCCGGGCAGGTGCGTGCGTGCGCCGAGGCCGCTCGCCTGCACGAGTCCTTCGAGTTCGGCACGCATGACGCCGTCGCCGACCAGCGCGAGCTGCAGGCGCGGATCACGCGAGCCGAGCCTGCGGAAGGCCTCGACGAGCTCGCGCATGCCCTTGGCCTCGACGAAGCGGCCGACGTAGACGACGAGCTTCGCATCGGCGTCGATGCCGAGCTTCGCGCGCATCGCGGCGCGGTCGCGCGGATGGAACACGCCGGTGTCGATGCCGTTGACGATCGTCGTGACCTTGGCCGCAGGCACGTCGAAATCCCGCGTCGCGGCCGCGCGCATCGCGTGGCTCACGGTCAGCACGGCATCGGCGCGGGCGAGCGTGCGCCGCGTGAGCAGCACGTTGACGCCCGAGCGCACGTGGATGTCCGAGCCGCGCGCGCCGACGATGCACGGCACGCCGAGCCGGCGCGCCGCGTGGACGGCGGCGGCGCCATCGGGATAGATCCAGTAGGCGAGCACGATCTCGGGCGCGAACGCGCGTACGCGCGGCGTCAGCGCGAGGCCACCGACGAGGCCGTTGGTCGCGCGCGACAGGCCCGGCAGGCCCGGGTAGGTGAAGGCTTCGACGTCGATGCCGTCGAGCCGGAAATCCGGCCCGACGATGCCTTGCAGGAAGCTGCGCGGTGCGAGTCCCGGGATGCGCGGGTAGCGCAGCTGCGGCAGGAACACGCGCACGTCGGCGAGCTTCGACAGCGCGCGCGCGGTCTCGTGGATGTAGCGGCCGCGCGTCGCGTCGTGCGGCACGGGCAGGATCGGCGTCACGAGCGCGATGCGGCGGCGCCGCGGCGTGGGGGCGTGGTCGAGGGTCATCCGAGGGCGAGGAGCACTTTGAGGATCGCGTAGAAGCCGATCGTGGCGATCGCGGCGAGCGCCGGCCAGCGCAGCAGGTCGTTGCGCAGCAGCATCGGCGCGATGTGCGGGAAGCGGTCGCGCACGCCGCTGAAGTGCGCGACGACGATCGCGACGAGCAGGTAGAGCAGGATCACGTAGCTGCGGCTCAGGAAGAACGCCGCGGCGAAGAAGCCGGCCAGCGACACCAGCAGGGTCAGCGCGATCGCGCGATCGGTGCGCCACGTGCGCTGCACCAGCGCGTCGCCCTCCGGCGCGGGCTGGCGCAGGATGCGCATCATCATCCAGAACGCATAGCCGACGAACGCGAACCAGATCGTGAAGCCGATGAAGCCGTTCTCGGCGAGCACGAGGATGATCGAGTTGTGCGCGGTGAGCGGGTGGTGCTCGGTGAAGCGTCCGGTGCCGACGCCGAAGAACGGGTTCGAGATCAGCATCTGCATGCCTTCGTACCAGGCGTCGACGCGTCCCGCGGCCGAGCGCTCCTGCACGTCGAGCTCGCTCAGGCGCGACGGCATGAGCTTGAGCGCCGCCAGCGCCACGGCGCCGAGGATGCCGGCCGTGAACAGGCCGCGCCGCTGCCAGACGTAGACGCCGGTCATCGCGACCACGGCGAGCAGCGCGCCGCGCGAGTTGGTCAGGTAGACGCCGTACAGCAGCAGCACGCAGGCCGCGTACCAGAACAGGCGGCGCAGGCCGAGCAGGCCGCCGCGGCTGCCGAGGAACAAGGCCATCGGCATGCACATGACGAACAGCATGCCGAGGTCGTTGGGGTCGCTGAAGATGCCGATGTACTGGATGCGGCCGTCGTCGACGAGCGGCATGCCGGTCCAGCCTTCGCCGAGCGCGGACTGCTCGGCGCCGTGCACGGCCATGAGCGCCGCGCTGGCCACGAACACGGTCATGACGAAGGCGATGCGCTTCTGCGGCGTCGCCGCGTTCGCGAGCAGGAAGAACGCGATCACGGTCGGTGCGAAGTTGGCGAGCTGGTCGACGGCGCCACCGACCCATCCGCTCAGCGCGAGCGACACCATCGTCGCGGCGAGGAACGCCACGATGAGCACGTAGTTCGGCGCGTCGAAGCGCTTCTGGCGCGAGAACAGCCAGGTCAGTGCCGCCATGCCGAGCACGGCCGGCAGGATCGGGATGCCGGAGCCTGCCAGCGCCGGATACTCCTGCGGACGCACGAGCACCAGCAGCAGGTAGAGGACGATGAAGAAGTACGGGGCCATCGTCAGGCTCGTGTCCGTGTCGTCGGCGTGCGGGGTGTCGTCGGCATGCGCGGGCTCACCACAGGTGCAGCGTACGGTTGCGCGCGAACGCGAACAGCGCCTGCGCAGCGGCGAGGTTCATGTGCAGGAACGCGGTCAGCAGCCGCACGGGCAACAGGCGGCCGATGCGCGGCACCGCATGGCCGAGCGCCACTGCCAGGAGTGCCGCGACTGCCGCGACCAGGCAGGCGAGGTAGAACGGATGGCGTGGCGCGAGCACGACGGTGGCGACGCCGAGCACGACGAGCAGCCACGGTGCGAGCAGGCGCAGCAGTTTGTGGCTCGTGAAGCGCCACCACGCGGGGTTCGCGAACGGGTTGGCGAGCCACGGCGCGATCGCGAGCAGCTGGTAGTTGCCGGCGAGCGTACGGATCTTGCGGCGACGCTCGGAGGTCGCGTCGCGCGAGGCGACGTCCCAGGCGACCGCGCCGGGTTCGAACACGACGCGATGGCCGTCGCGCACGAGGCGCATCGGCGTCAGCACGTCGTCGAGCACCGTGCCGGGCGGCAACGGCGCGTACAGCGAGCGGCGCATCGCGTAGAACGCGCCGCTGACGCCGATCACCGAGCCGCTGCGGCTCTCGGCGTGGCGGATCGCCTTCTCGTAGCGCCAGTACGCGTCGACACTCGCGGCGAAGCCGGTGTCGGGATCCTCGAACCGCAGTTCGCCACCGACGGCACCGACGGCGGGGTCGGCGAACGGCGCGACCAGCGCGCGCAAGGCATCCGGCTCGATGCGCTGGCGCACGTCGATCAGCAGCAGGATGTCGCCGCGTGCGGCGGCGACTGCGTCGTCGAGGCACAGGCTCTTGCCGCGGCGCTGCTCGAACTCGAGCACGCGGATGCGTGCGGGATCCACGCTGCGGGCCGACTCCGCCGAGCCGTCGCGGCAGCCGTCGCAGGCGACGACGATGTCGAACCGGTCGGCGGGATAGTCGAGCGCGAGCAGGTTGTCGAGCTTGCGGCGCAGCATCGGCCCCGGATCGAGCACGCTCATCACTGCGGTGACGGTCGGCGTGGCGTCGCCGCGCGCGATCGGACGTGGCGCGAGACGGGCGAGCAGCGCCACGCACAGCGGATAGCCGGCGTAGGTGTAGGCGACCAGCGCGGCGCAGATCCAGAAGACGGCGCTCACCGCACCGTTCCCGTCGCCGGCCCGTGCATCATCCCTGCATCGTCGACATGACGTCGCACGCGTCGTTCCCCCGGACGTATCCCGTCCAGCATGCCCGCGGCATCGAGGTGCTGTCCACCGCGGGCGCTCACGGCGCCTCGCGTCGCTCCAGCCGCCCGGCCCAGCGTTCGAGGAGCGGCGCCACGCGGTCGCCGACACGCGGGTAGCGTCGCGCGAACGCGGCGATGTTGACGATGTCGTTCGCGCGCCAGGCCGACAGCGCGACCGTCGCACCGACGAACACGAGCGCGTAGATCACGGCGGCGAGCGCCTCGATCCATACGCCCTTCACGGCCAGCAGCGGCAGCGCCGCCGCGGCTGCGGCGATCGCCGCCGAGGCGAACAGGCGTACGAGCGCACCCCAGGGCATCTGCACGCGCATGCGCCACAGGATGCCCGCGCCGATGCCCGTGAACACGATGAGGCGCGAGCAGGCATGTGCGACCACCGCGCCCATGAGGCCGTAGGTCGGGATCAGCGCGATCGCGAACAGCGCCGTCACGCCGATCGAGACCACCGCGAAGGTCGCGCGCAGGCGCTGGTTGTCGGTGGTGGCGAGCAGTGCGGTGAACGCACCTTCCGCGAGGGTGAGGCCGCCGACGACGATCATGATGCGCAGCAGGCCGACCACCGGCGCGTACTTCTCGCCGTACATGATCGCCACGGCGAGGTCGGCGACGAGGGCGCCCGAGCCCGCCAGCAGCAGGCCGATGAACATGAAGTAGCGCACCGCGCCGGCCATGATCGCGTTCGAGCGTGCGATGCCACCCTCGCCGAACGCGTGCGCCATCATCGGCATGAGCACGGTTGTCAGTCCGGAGGACAGCAGGTCGATGCCGCCGCGCGTGAGCGCACCGGCGATCGCGAAGTAGCCGACCTCGGCGGGACCGACCAGCGCGTTGAGCAGGTAGGTCTCGATCGACTTGTTGCTGAAAGCCAGCGCGACGGTCAGCACCACGGTCCAGAACAGGTGCCGCCTGAGTCGCACGAGCAGGTCGTCGGCGGGTGCTTCGCGTGCCGCGGAGATGCGTGCCGTGCGCAGCATCATCGCCGACGCGATCGCGTAGCCGATGCCGATGCACGCGAACAGCGCCATGTACGCCATCAGCGGGGCATCGATCCACAGCAGCGCGAGCACGGCGACGATGTTGAACAGGCTCAGCACGACGGTCGACTTCGCTTCGACGCCGAACAGGCCATGGCCCTTGGCCACCGAGACGTCGAACAGGAACATCGCCTTGGCGATGCCGGCGGCGAGCACGACGATCAGGAACGCGCCGCGATGGCCTTCCCAGCCGGCCGGTTCGATGAAGGGCGTCAGCGCGACGACCGCGACCCCGACTGCGGCGAGGCAGGCGAGCTGGCGCCGCCGCAGCCATCCGTGCACGCGGCGCGCGTCCTCTTCGGCGCGTCGCCCGAGGCTCTCGGAGACGAAGCGGATCGCGGTCGTCGTGAGTCCGTTGTTGCCGAACGCGATGAGCATGCCGGCCAGCCAGACGACGTACGAATAGCGACCGAAATCGTCGGGACCGAGGCTGCGTGCGACGAGCACGCTGGTCAGCAGGCCGATGGCGTAGGTGACGTAGGTCGAGCCCATCACCATCATCGCCGCGCGGATCGCGGCCACGCCGCTGAAGGGCTGATTCATGCTCGGACCGGCTGGGTGTCGGGCACCCCGTGCGTGGGGCGTCGTCGAGGCGTGCCGTGTGGCACGACGCCGGCGCATCATACGGGCAGGCGACGTGCCGCGGTATCGGCGCCGTGGTCGCGGTGGCCGCCTTCGTGACCATCTGACACACTCGTCCGACTGTCCGCTCCTTCAGGCCTGCATGTCCACATCCGCCGTGCCCGCCATCGTCCATGTCGTGGACACGCTCGAGACGGGCGGCCTCGAGCGCGTGGTCACCGACCTCGCCCTCGAACAGCACGCGCACGGCCATCGCGTGACGGTCTTCAGCCTCAATGCCACCGAGGGCTTCCGCGCCGTGCTCGAAGCCGGCGGCGTGCCCGTGCTGATCGGCGACAAGCGCGGCACGTTCGACCGGCGCCTGCTGCGCGCCCTGCGCGCCGCGTGTGCGCAGGCCGACATCGTGCACACGCACAATTTCGTGCCGAACTACTACGCGGCGCTCGCGATGCTCGGCCTCGGCCGCCGGCCGCGTCTGGTCAACACCTGCCACAACATGGGCACGCGGCTTGCGAACCGCCGCCTGCGCTGGCTGTACCGCGCGTCGCTCGCGCGCACGGCGCGGGTCGCGCTGGTCGGCCGCCAGGTGCACGAGCATCTCGTCGGTCGCGGCATCGTTGCGGCGTCGAAGGCGGTGACCGTGCACAACGGCATTCCGGTCGAGCGCTTCGCCGACGACGGATCGCGGCGTGCGGCTGCGCGTGCGGCGCTCGGTCTCACCGAGGACGCCCGCGTGGTCGGTTGCGTGGGCCGGCTGGTCGGCCTCAAGAACCATCGCCTGCTGCTGTCGCGCCTGCCGTCGCTGCTGCAGCGCCATCCGTCGTTGACGGCGGTGCTGATCGGCGACGGTCCACTGCGGGGCGAGTTGCAGGCCTTCGCGCAGGAGCTCGGCATAGCCGATCGCGTGCGGTTCGCCGGTGCGCGCCCCGACGTCGCCGACCTGCTGCCGGCCTTCGACGTGTTCGCGCTGCCGTCGCTCACGGAAGGCTTGTCGATCGCCCTGCTGGAAGCCTGTGCGACCGGGCTCGCGATCGTCGCGTCCGACGTCGGCGGCAATCCCGAGATCGTCGCCGATGGCCGCACCGGACTGCTGTTCGATCCCGCCGACGGCGCACGCCTCGAAGCCCATCTCGATGCGCTGCTCGGCGACGCGGGACTGCGCGAGCGGCTCGGCCGGGCGGCGCGCGAGGCGGTCGTGCGCGACGCGTCGATCCAGGCCATGCGCGAACGCTACGCCCGCGTGTACGCGCAGGCGCTGGGCGTGCCCGCGCAGGCGTGAAGCGTCGAGGCACGCGACGGCCATGGCTCAGGCCGGGTTGTCGCGCCAGTAGCGGAACGATCGCTCGAGGCCTTCCGCCGTACCCACCTTCGGCGTCCAGCCGAGCGATTTGAGCGCCGCGTTGGAGTACTGCAGCGGCCGGTACATCGAGCGCACGATGTACGGCGTGAACACCGCGGGCAGCTGGCCTTTCGAGGCCTTGTGGTAGCGCAGCAGCATCGACGACCCGAACACGAACGCCCAGTACGGCACCGGCAGCACGCGCAGCTTCTCGACCTCGCGCCGGTAGCCGCGCAGGTAGGCGCGGCAGGTCGGCAGGTCGTCGTCGACGACGTTGAAGCGCGCGCCGTCGGCGGCTTTCAGGGCGGCCAGCGCCACCGCGTCGGCGCAGTTGTCGGCATAGGTCAGCGGCAGCTCGGCGGCGCCGCCGAGCGAGAAGAACACGCCCATCGCACGCAGGCCGACGCGATTGGACAGGCGGCCGCCGCCGGGGCCGTAGATCACGCCGGGACGCAGGACGACGGCCTCGAAGCCGAAGCGCTGGCGATACTCCTCGAACAGGTGTTCCTGACGTGTCTTGGCGTAGGCGTAGGCACCCTTCTCGATGCCGGTCGCCTCGATCGGCACCTGCTCGTCGTGGCGCGCGCCGCGCTCGAGCTGTTCGGTGCGATACACCGCGAACGAGCTGACCAGCACGATGCGACGCACGCCGGCCGCGCCTGCCGCATCGAGCAGGTTGCGCGTGCCGACGACCGTGTTGGCGAACATGTCTGCGGCCGATCCGCGCATGCCGGCCGCCGCGTGCACGATGCAGTCGACGCCTTCGACGAGGGCCGGCAGGTGCGTGCGCGACAGCAGGTTGGCCGCACGCACCTCGATGCGCGCCTGCGGATGACGGCGGCGCCACTCGTCGAGCAGCGCATCGGAGGCGCGATCGCGCACGTGCACGCAGAGGTCGTCCGCGCCCGCGGCGAGCAGGCTCGCGACGATGCGCCGGCCGAGGAAGCCGTTGGCTCCGGTCACGAGGATCTTCATGCCGGGCTCCTCGTCTGCTCGACGATCGCATCGATCATGCGGCACACGCGCAGGATCTGCGCGGGCGCGACGGGATCCTCGTCGCGGCCGTCGATCGCGCCGTAGAAGCGCGCGAGCAGCACGCGCATGCACTGGAAGTAGTGCGATTTCGATCGGCCGAAGTCGGCGACGTTGCGCCAGGCGTTGCGACGGAACTGGCGTGCCTGCACGAACGGCGGGAACAGTCGTCCGATCGCGCTCGGCTGGCTCTGCCGGGCGCTGCGCACGAGCGTGCGCGCGGCGTAGTCGAGCTCGACCGTGTCGGTCGTGCCGGCCACGCGCAAGGTGTGCGCGGCCGGCCTGGCATGCGCGCTGACCGTGCCCGATGCGGTGACGCCGTTGCCGCCCTTGATCGTGAAGCGCAGTTCGTCGGCCATCGCGTCGAGCACGGGGTTGCCGCTGTCGGCGCGCAGGCGGAACGCGGTCGCCTGCAGCGTGAAGTCGTCGTCGACGAACGGCGCGATCTTCGCGAGCACGTGGTCGAGCACGTTGTGGAACAGCTTGCCGGGCAGGCGATGCACCCAGTGCTCGGGATCGCCGAGCACGGCCACACCGTAGTCGCCGGCGAGGTTGTAGCCGTAGTGGCTCTCGAGGTGCACGACGCGCCCGAGCCTGCCTTCCGCGAGCAGGCGCTGCAGCTCGAGCGCGGGACGTTCGAAGTTGTAGAGATAGTTGACGCTGACGCGACGACCCGCGCGAGCGGCCGCATCGAGGATCGTCGCGGCGTCGGCCGCGGTCAGCGCGAACGGCTTCTCGACGAACACGTGGCAGCCGTGTTCGAGCGCCATCGTCGCGAGCGCGACGTGCGAGTCGGGCGGCGTGGCGATGTGCACGACGTCGGGACGCGTGGTGCGCAGCATCTCGAGCGCGTCGGTGAACTGGCCCGGGATGTCCCAGCGTTGGGCGAGCTGCTCGGCCATGAGCGGTTCGCGGTCGCAGGCGGCGACGATCTCCGCGGCACCGATCGCGCGCACCTGTTCGACGTGACTGTCGGCGATCTTGCCGCAGCCGATCACGGCGGTCTTCAGCACGCGCATGCTCCCGCGGTGCGGGGCGATGCCGGGCATGGCGTGCGCGTGCAGGCGCGCACACACGGTGCAGGGAAGGCGAAAGTCATCGGGGTGTCCGTGGTCTTTGCGGTCAGGCGGTCGGCGGCTGGTACAGCGGCTTCGGAATCAGGAAATCGCGATGCCTGCCGGGATCGCCGGCCATGCCGGCTTCGGCGGCCCTGGCGATGTTGTAGGCCTCGCGCGCGCTGACGTAGTGCAGCTTCCAGTCGCGGCCGTCGTTGTAGCGCGTCTCGAGGTAGGTGAAGGCGTCGTCCATCGCCTTGCCGAGCAGCGTGTCCATGTCGCAGTCCTCGGCGCCGTGCGTGTGGATCTTCACGAAGATCCACTCGGGTCGGCCTTCGACGTGGATGCCGGTGTCCACCCACGCATCGATGCGGTCGCGCGACGGCGGCGACACGGCGCGGATGTCGGCGTTCTCGATGCGCGGGAAGATGCCGAACTTGCGGCTGTTCCAGCGCAGGCCGAGCGGGCCCTGCAGGATCATGAGGTCGCCCTCGGTGCCGCCACCCGCGCGCACGTTGGGCCCCTTGTCGTGCGACTTCGGGCGCTGCGGATCGTCCTTGGCCCAGTAGATGCGGTTGATCGTGCTGGTCTGGCACGGATCGGGCGCGGCCGGCAGCGTGAAGTCGGCGTAGCAGCCTTCCTCGCGCAGCACGATGAGTTCGTTGTTCACGCCGCAGTGGCGCCCGGTCGGATGGCTGTTGTCGAGGGCCCAGTTGCCGTGGATGAACGCCCAGCGCGGCTGGCCCGACAGCGGATCGCGCGGCAGCGCACCGTGGCGGTGCGCGAGCAGCTCGGTGAAGCGCGAGAGCTTCTCGCGCAGCTGCGCCTCGGTGTCGCCGTCGTGGTGCAGGTGGATCTCGATCTCGCCGAGGCCGAGGCGGCACAGCTCGACGAGGGAATCGAGGTGCTCCTCGCGGTACTCCTCTTCCGGATAGAAGAACGAGTGCACGGGCGGACGGCCGTCGGCATCGCGATGGCCTTCGCACAGCTTCGGCAGGTCGGCACGCCAGCGCGCGACGCGCGCGCGTTCGAGCGCGAGGTCGGGCTTGCCCCATGCGGGCTCGTAGTGGTCGACGAAACAGAACAGCAGATGGCGCGTGGTGCCGGCCGGCACCGGCGTGCGCCAGTCCTGACGCAGGTAGGCCATGAGCCACGCCGTGATGTTGCGTCGTCTCGCGAGCTGCAGGGCGGCGACGGCGAGGGCGACCAGGCCGAGGAGGACGATCGCGGCGAACCAGAGCATCGGGGTCATCGGGAACCGTGGGCAGGAGGATCGGATCGGGACGGCGCGGTCGCCGCGGAGGAGGTGAACGCGCCGAGGTCGTACGGTGCGCGACGCGGCTGGCGCTCGAGGTCGTCGGTCACCTCGGGCAGCGTGATGCCGGCGCCGATCGAAGCGTCGCCGGGCAGCGGTCGTCCGCGCGCGTCGAGTGCGAAGCGTGCCGACACGTCGCCCGCGCCGGTGCCCGCGCGCGCCGTCCATGCCTCGAAGCCGCCGCGCATCGTGCTGCCGCGCCGCTGATCGACGAAACGGCAGCCGGCGCCTTGCGTATCGTAGCCGTTGGCGCGCATGCCGGTCGCGCCGTCGAGGCCCGAGAGACCGCCGAGCTCGTGCGACCAGCGGATCTCGACGCAGCTGCCGGCCGGTCGCACGATCAGGTTGTTGACGATGCGCGGGTTGACCGTCGCAGGCCGTTTCGCGGCCTTGTCCCAGTCCTGGAACGTGATGCCGAAATAGATCGCGGCGTGACCGACGCGC
>VFQP010002635.1_pt1 | contig 19634 bp, 30 predicted proteins | sample 3512351 | NCBI WGS metagenome assembly VFQP01 (sample SAMN10412372, study PRJNA504923) | tailings metagenome | isolation source: Relicate 1 Philex TSF1 revegetated site | place: Philippines: Tuba, Benguet | collected 2017-08-29
GCTCCGTCAACCGCCCCGCCCTCCCCCCCGTGCCCGTCGCCACCCCACCCCCCGCAACCCACCCTGCACGCACAGCCTCCGGCAGCCTGGCCCCTGTTGCAATGAACGGGGAGCCTGTACCATACGACGCATACCGCAAGGCAGTGCTCGAGCGTCAAAAAAGCGGCGGGGCTGCTCCAGGGTATGGTGGGTCCCGCAACAGCACCTCCCCAAACCCTGTCAATGCAGCCAACAGTGCCATGTCTCGTGTGTTTGGCATGGGGGGCAACACTCGTGGGGCCACTGCCAGCCCCCCCGGAGCCGGCACCACCACGAGCCCTCGCACAGGGGAGATGCCTGAGATTCGCATGACGGCCGATAGCACACAGGGTGGTGTGAATGCGTCACGCAGCCGCCGTCGCTCAGAGGAGGCGTCATTGGAGGACCGTGATGAGTATTATCGTGCAGTGCTGCGATCAATTTCTGGTGTTGGCAAATAGGGAAGGAGGGTTTGTTGCTTTCTTGTGTTGGCAAGGAGGGGAGGAAAGGAGGGCGTGTTGTTTTATGGAAGTGGATCTGACAGGGCGATGCAGACACTGAAGATATTTGACAGTTTTTTTTATATTGTGCAACATGGGTGATTGTGCAATGCAGTGGTGATGGATGGGTTGCGCATGGCACACTATTGGTGTGTGCTTGCATGTGTGGTTGTGTGTGTATCTTGCATCATATCATCATCATTGTTCATATCAAATATGTCTTGTTGTATGGATGGGTGGGTGGGTGGGTAGGAACACAACCACACCACCAACCACAAACACCACACCACCATAACAGCAACACTGAAACCACCATAAACGTGTGTAAAAGGATGACGAACCAAGAGTTATGAAAAAAACATCGCAGCAGCAGCAGGTTGTCAACATAACAGCAACAACACATGCAAGAAAAGCACGACATCCGTCAAACAACAACAGGGTAGTTGTAAAGGTCAGAGGAACAACCAATACCATACATGTGCAGTGCAAGTCCATGTGCAAAGAATCAACAACATCATCATCCACTTTTATTATATCGTCAATTATATCGTCCATGAGCATATACTCTTCTTCTTGTGACAACCATATCATTCCGGGATGGCTGCCTTCCCACCAACGTTGCTTTGACCAACATTGGTTTGACCACGATGACCATCCCCATGACAACCCCCCTATCAGCCCCCCTACATTACCACCCCTCCTATCACCCCCCCTCCCTCCTATCATCAGCACCCCTGATCCACCTGCACGGTCACCTCACTCTCAACCCCCAACCCCTTGGTCTTCAACAACGTCGACAGCACATCCAACGCCCCCTCCAATTCCTCCTCATCCTCTGGCATGAGCTCTTTTGTTTGTGCTATATGCGCCAACACCCCAGGTGCGGTTTGCTTCAGTGTAGTAAGCAGCTTATCCAGGGCCCCTCGTACTTGATGGGGCTCCACCTGCTCCACAAACCCCCTCTGCAGGGCATACAGCATGACCACTTGCTCCTCGTAGGGGGTTGCTTCGCGGGGGACGTACTGCAACGCAGCAGCGGTGCGGGCAGCACGGGTGAGCGTCCGCCGCATGACCTCGGTGGCTGCGTTGCCCCCAAATCGTTGTGCATCTGTGGCTTGTGCTAGTTCCAGTCGGACGGCGGGTGCTAGGTGGGCAGTGGCGGGGTGGTGGGCACGCGCACCCACACGACTGATGGAAAGCTGTGGGTCGATGTACACCACTGGTGGTTGTGTGGAGGACGATGAGGAGGATGGCTGTTGCCCATTGTCGGTATCCCCGTGACTGTCAGTAGTAGTAGTATTGCTACTGTTGTTGTGTGGTGTTGGTACACGTCGTTGCACCACCTGTCCATCTGTGATCGACATCCACTCCTCCACCACCTCTGTCCTTACTGCATTGCCCACCATCACCCCCTCTCCCTCTTCCTGCCCACGCACCCCCTTTTCCTGCTGTTTCTGTTCCAACGCCTTGAGGAGCTTTTGCTTTTGTGCCTCTGACAAGTGTTTATATTGAGCCACAGTGGCGGCAGGGGTTACTGCAGCCCCCTTGGTGGCAGCAGCTGCTGCTGTTGCTGCAGGGGATGGTTTTTGCCCCGTGGCGGGGGTACCCAGGAGCACCATGACGAGGGTGAGGGATCCCCCACCCAGGCGTCGATCTACTTTTGCTGCACGTTGAATGAGGCTGCTGAAGAAACGTCTGCGTTGTGCTGCTGCAGCGGATACGAGCATGCCTTCGTATTCAACCAGTGCTTCCTCTCCACCCTGTGGTTGGTGAAAGGGTGGTGGACAAGTGTGGTGGACAAGGGTGGTGGACAAGGGTGGTGGACAAGGGTGGTGGACAAGGGTGGGTGCACATGTGGGTGCACGTGGTGGGTGTACATGAAAAAAAACACAAGTCCCATCACATAATCCCACATCCTCCCACACCTCAAAACACACACACACACCTGTTCAACTTGTGCACTATCACCCTCTTGCAGCTCCATAGCCTTGAGCCCCAGATCAGCCAATGCCACGGTAATACCCTCCCACACACGCGTCTTTGCGCTGACATCATCCAACACCACCAGGCAATGACCCCCAGCATCCCGGACTTGTTCACCCAGGCTGCAGGCTGCTGCAAGGGCTGCGTATTGTTCACCAAGGGGTGTGTTGTCTGGGGCAACCACCACCTGGGGGAAAGGGAGAGGGGTTTTTTAGGTGTTTACAATATTTGTATGTTGATGCATGTTGATATTCATATGTTGATGTATTTTCAGCCCCCTGAACACAGCCCATACACCCCCCCCACCACCACACACACATACACATAACCATACACACACAAACATCCATACTCCCCCCACCCTTCCCCCCACACACTCCACCTACCGTGGTATATTCCAATGCACCATGCTGACTCAGCAACTCCACTGCCCTCCTCGTCTCCTCAGCTGTCTTCCCCACTGCTGCATATACACACTGTACATCACTGCCTGCCTGGCCCAGTATGATGTCTAGTGCAGTGTCATGCTGTAAGCACCCAGGGGGGCCGGTCAACAATTGTGCCTGACCACGACCCAGGGGGGTCAACGTGTCAACGCCCTGGAGAGAGTAGGGGAGGTTGTGTGTATGTGAATGTGTGTAGGTGTGTGTGTGTGAGGGAGTGAGTTGACTGGAAGTATTGTGGTATATGATGTGCATCGAGCATGCTTGTGTCTTTTATCACATGTGTACACGAACACATACACATACACATGCATACACACAGAGAAAGCAATTGCATCCATTTCTTGTGTGTTTCTGTGTATACACATCCACCATCACACCCACTCACACCATCACACACACATAAAACACCCACACCATGAGTGTAATCAATCGCCACTCACATCAACACACACCCACAAAAGGACCTACAAAAACACACCCACACCATGATTTGTGTAACCAATGGCTCAGTTATTTGTTGCCTGCTCTTCATATCCAGCTGTGTGTTGAACAAGGGCACCTCCCACAGCTGATCCTCCTCCCCATCCACACCTGATACCATAGCAGCAATGGCAGCATGACTTGTACTTCGGGGCGGGGGTGGGGGTGTGGTGGTGGTGGCTGCACGCCCATTGCTGAGTATACGACTTGCTTCTGTGTGTTTGTTTGTTTGTGTGTGTGATGTGTAGAGATGGTGGTGGTGTGCGGAATCGTGTGTGTGTACCCACACCAGGCAGCACACACACACACATATACACACCCATACACACACACACAACTACTGCCATCCACAACACATGCATTCCCTCTCTCCCCTTTTCTGTCTCTCCCTCTCACTGTCTCTCATGTCTCTCCCCCTTTCTTTCTTCACTCACCTGCTGTGAACAAGGTTGATGGTCTGCATACATAATCAAGCACCTTGCCCACCAAGTGGGGGCCTGTTGGCACTGTGAATGTTGTAAACTCACGCTGGGTTTGAGGACCCTCATTTTCATCCACCACCTGTGCATTCGAGTGTGAGTATGCGAGTATGTGTGTACATGCATGTGTCTGCAAGATATATATCAAGTGTAGGCTACCGTACAGTGGTGACCGCCAACCACAACAGCACACAAGTCATTCCCCACCCAGCAACCCCTAAAAACAACATGCCTGTAAGATGCCCTTGACAACACATTCCACAGCGTCTCCCACACTTACGGGTGTTGTCTGTGCATCAAGCACTAATACAAAGCATATGTTGTCACTGCGACGCCACAACAACACCCTGTCAAGTTCAGAGGGAATGGACAGCATGACACAGAATGTCAATATGCAACACGCAGCAAACACAGCATGTGTAAACACCATGATACACCCCAGGTATCTAGGTCCCACCCCATACACACATACCCCTTGGCACCATTGGCAAACACAAGCTCTGTGCCAACAGGGGCATCGTTCACCAGGCCCTCGACAATTGCCAAGGAATCTGCACAGTACAAGACCTTGCCGGTGTCTGCCTGTGCAAGCATCCGCCGTAGTGTGGAGAGCTGATTGGGTTTGGTGATGCGCTTTTTAAACAGCGTCATCTCTGCGTCCCAGTCTGGCACACTGTCGTCGTCCACTGAGCTGGCGACGGCAAGGGAGCGCTCCTGCCGGCCTGGTCGACCCATCCCACGCCGTGTAGATAGGCCTGGCAAGGTCGGTTGTCGATCTGCATTGCCACCAAGGTAGTGTGGCCGGTGCAAGGTGGTGTGGGCTGAGAGGAGCATGGGATTTTGGATGTTTGTTGGTTGAGAGGTTGTTGTTGTGGTGTGCCACGTGGCTGGTTTGTGATTGATGTTATCGCGATTGCTGTGCTGGTGTCTGTTGGCGGGTGCTGCAACGAGCTTTTATAAAACCCGGGTGTTGGATCGTTTGTGTTGCTGTATGTGCTGGCTTGTTTACTTTGCACAAGCCACGTTTGTGTGTGTGTGTTGTGACGAGAAAGATTGTGTGTTTTGTGAAACAGCAAAGTTGGTGTACAAAAGGTACACCTGGTACAAAAACAAAAACAACGCGGATCCCCACACAAGGCAACCTCATGTAGTGCCACTCCTTGCGGAGGTACCCCTGGTGGATCATACAGTGCTTTTTTGACACTTTCGTCACCTGTGTTGCACTATGGGTGGGGTGGCATGGGTGCTGTGGCACCCCTGTCCCCTCACAGCGTGTGGAAAAGGACATTGACAACCAGACTGTTACTCACATAATCGTCAACATAAAAACGAAATCATGATTCAAACAAAATGCAACCTGCAACCCATGTGTCCCCATCATCATCACGTCCACTGCAGCACCATGATCACCACCGTGATGTTGTCCATCGTCCCCCGCTCCAGTGCCGCCTGCACAAGCCCATCGGCAGCTGCGGTGGCAGCTTCCTGCACCTCCTTGTCACCCTGGGCCTTGAGCACTGCACCCACCAAATCCACAGCCTCTTGGTCGCTGCACACATCCCACAGACCATCACTGGCCAACAGCACAAACGTGTCAGATGGCTGCAGTCGCACACGGTGGACATCTGGTTCACTAGACACATACCTGTGGTGTTGTGGACATGTTGTGGACATATGCATATGTTGTGGAGATAGGCATGCTGATTACTCGAGATGTATGTGCCCTCCTGTACACACCCTCACACCCCCACATATACCTCCCCCCACACACATTCACATATACCCCCCTTTAACAACACGTACTCTTTAGGTTCTTTGAAATCCAGGTCCCCAAATGATCGACTGACAGCCAATCCACTCAGGGGCCGGTCCCTCCTGGGCTCACTGATGATACGCCAACACCTCTGAAACTCCACTCGCCCACCTGCGTGTGGGGGGGTGGTATTGGGTGTGAGGTTGGGTATGACAATGTATGCTAATGGCAGGTTGTTGGAGTGCGTGGTTGATTGGTGAAATAATGCGCGCATACTGTGTACGTCATGTATATTATATATATTGTGCAGGCAAAAACAACCTGTGCATATGAAAAACACAAGCAACAAGAAAACAAACAAAAACACAGACCTTCTACCCCACACACCCCATACACACACCCCATACACACACCCCATACACACACCCCATACCGAGTTGTTCCACACGTGTACGTTCCCTGGGTAGGTCTGGTTTGTGATCTTCAGTGAGCCTATACGCTTCCCCATTACGACACATGACTGCCCTGCTGTCCCCTGCATGTGCTGCATACAACACACTCCCTATACGGAGGACGACCAGGGCTGTGGCACCATCCCTTGATTCTATGTGTGGGGGGAGGGAGCGGAGGTATGTGGTGGGGTGTCGGGGGTGGTGCGCATAAGGGGTGTAGATATGCAGAGGATGCAACCAATGACGAGGAGGGGGAGGACAATAATGATGCTAGCATGAGCACATATGATGCAACCAATGATGACCATGATGATGACAAGCACATGGCACATGCACGTCACACAATTCACCCATGCATCACCTACCCTCTTCCTTGGCCAGTTGCAGTATCTCCGCATCCACAGTAGAAAACGCTCGTTGAAATGCAGTCGTCACGTGTTCTTCCTCCATTGCATCATTCACTGATGCACCCTGCCCAGTGCATGTAAGCACTGCTGGTTCATGCGCGAGGAGTGTTTGGAGGCGTGTGGTTGCATGATCTGCTGCACGAACACCATTGTGGCCATCAAAGACTGCTGCAAAGCTCCTGGGGGGGAGGTGTTTTGGGGCGGGGGTGTACATGGATAGCGTGAGGTTGGGTAGATCAAGAGCGTGTGGTTGGGTAGATCAAGAGCGTGTGTACATGTATAGAGCGTGTGTGGTGAAGAGCATGTTGACGTGAAGTAAAGTGTGTATGTAATATAGTGTGTACGTATGTATTGCAGTGCATACGTATGTGCTTCACATAGCCCACTTCATACCGTTTCACCCCATCATCAAGAGTTTCCCCACTGCTGCTCAACGGCATGAATGATGGCTCACAACAATGCCGGTCCTCCATGTATGGTCGAGCACCACGTGCTGCTGCGACACCAAACGTCACATGACCCAATGTGCTGCTGCTTGATGTGGTGCCGCTTGTGGTGGGGGGGTCCATCTGTGCACAGAGAGAAAAAGAGAGTGAGAGAGTGAGAGAGAGTGTGTGTAGATAAAACAAAAATGTTTGCGTTGATCTATGTTGTACATGTACATTTATCTATGTTGGTTTGCTGACTAGGGTGTTTTTTTGAGTGTGCTATGCATACCAAGAGTATCACTATATGGTGATATATATACTACACACACGAACAATTGGTGCAGTTTGGTGAACAATGCCAACAAGTAGTACACCACAAGTACACACACTGCAAGAGCATACCCCATTATTCATGTTTACCTTGTCTACAACAGCTGTGCGCTCCAATGCAAACCGATGTGAGACTGATGCACCCACTGAAAATGTGCTCATGCCATCCATCCCATCCACTGTTGTTTCCGCTGCTTCCAGTGTCAATTCGTCCTCAAAACTCAATCGGCACATTGATGTATGTTTTGATGCTGGTGGTACTGCATTTGCTGGGGGTGCTTGTGCAAAAATGTGCTGCAGTGCGTCGCCTCGATTGATCACCACCGAGTCCCTGATGACGTGCAACAACCATAAGCAACGGCATATCTATTTACACAAAACTGATGAACCCCCCGTACCCTGCGTGATCAGTGTCCACAAGCTGGCGTCGCTTGGAGGTGGGTGCGTCAAGGCTGGTGGTTCGTTTTCGTGTCTCACAGCTTGCCTCTTCATCAGTTGCAGCAACCATATGCTGGTCGTCCACATTCACGGCGAGTGGGTCTGGTGCAACTATATGAAGCTCTGTGGAGAGATTGTTGTACGTATTTATCCGTTGGGGTTGTGGGCATCTGCTCTGATAATCCTGAGGCTCACCTGCTGCAGTTGACATGCTGCGTCAATATTGAGTGCCCGAACTTTTCAATTCTCAATGCATGGACGATGTAGTAAACGAAAAATGACACGCTGACAGCAACACACGTAAATCGGGATGTACTGCAACCCCACAAACTATCTGCAATGAAATGATGGATGACGGGATGCCGCTGCAATCAATGATTTGTGAGGCAAGGGAAATGGTGGTTTGAACTGAGCAAAAATAATACAAATTTGTGGCAGGGACAGCTGTGATCCGCATGCGCCTGTGCATGGTCTTGCCTTGGGTACCACATGGTGTGTTGATATCTGCATTGCTGTGGTCCTACCAGCACGCAGAGGAGTTGATGTGCTGAGAGGAGCATCATAATATGGGGAGCGCGACCACTATTGCACAGTTGCCACAAGTCACCGGCAACCACACTGTTTTTGTGTGTGTGTTGTCCCCATGTCACCTAAACATTCCCAGCATAATCAATATGCATCGTGCATTGCGTGCAACCACCGTGTCGCCCACCTGTCATACAAGATTGCTGCATGCAACAAAGTTGCACCATCAGCCTCGCATACACTCCCTCACACGCCTGCATTTAAACCACATATCATCCATAACAATGTCTACGCAACAACCAGTGTCAACAATCAGTTGTCATGCAACAGCAAAATCAGTCAATGGCAACGGTGATGATGATCCACTCATCATGTACATTGTACTTCGTAGAGACTTGTGGCAGGAACAGCAGTGGCCACTGGGATCATTGGTATCACAAGGGTGTCATGCAGCCACTGCTGTACTGTGGGACACACGGGAGAGTGCACACACACAAGCATACTGCGCACCAAGCACCATCGACCACATGCGCAAGGTGTGTGAGATGTATTTTGATGATGATGATGATGATGCTCTTAAAGTTTGATTACAGCAGCATCTCCATCATGTTCCAGTGTCTGTGAGCTTGTCACACACTATACACCCCCCCCACACCTTACATACCCCATACACACATCACACACCCCATACACACATCACACACCCCACACCCACATCACACACCCCAAACACACATGACACACCCAACACACACAACCCCCCCCACACACACACCACACACAGGTAACCCTGGAGGTCAAGGGTGAAGCACAGCTGCACACCCTCTCCTCAAAGCTCACAGAGGCAGGTATAGCACACAAATTGTGGACCGAGCAGCCCGAAGACTACGCCACATGCATAGCAACAGCGCCTGCACCTAAAAGCGTGTTGCAGCCGTATATGAAAAAACTACAGCTGTGCAAGGGGTGGCCGTATCCAGTTGCTGCGTGATTGGACGTGTGAGAGTGGTGTTTGTTGTGTGTTTGTTGTGTTGTGCTGACAGGTGACGCAGTGAGTATTGATTTCATTCTTGCATATGGATATTGGTACATTGGTAACTGATGCATTGTTACAGAATACCCAGAATATGCACATGAACGGTCAGCAATCACAACAAGAGCACAGAACTCGTCTCAAAATCATCTCAAAACGCAAATCATTCCTTGTTCTTTTTCTTCTTCTTCTTTTTCTTTTCCTCCTTGTTTTCGTGGACACCACCGTCATTATCACCGTCCACTTCTGCAGCACGTTTTTTGCCCTTTTTCTTCTTCTTTTTGGCAACATGCTCCTCCTCACCATGCCCTGCATCATCATGGACGTCAGCAGGTGGTGTGGGTGGTGCAACAACTGCGGCATCTGCAAACGTACACACCCGAGCTACTGGTACAGCACACGGGTTGCTTAAATCATCGTCGCCCTCGTCATGCGCCACGCGTGGCAGGACATACAATGAGGGAGCGGCTTGGGTATCTACAGTGGCCAATACTGTGCCTGTGGTTGGTGATGGTGATGACGAATGATCACCACAACATCATCAAGGATAGTCAGGTACGCGGTCATACCATTTGGCATTGTGAGGCGCATGCCATCATGCTGTACATGTATCTCTTGTCCATCTTGCAAGGGACACTGTGTGGATGGGGTGTTGCCAAGTGGTGTGCGTGCTGGACCATCGGATGTCGGGTCACCACAACATACATCATAGGGGAGTTGCAACATCCACACTTCTGTGGCTCTCCCGCCCCCCATATGTATCCTTGGGGTAGGATGGATTTGCTGCAGGTCCTCGTCGCTAAACCTGTGTGCCGGTCAATGTTGATGATGCATGTTGTTATTGGCGGCGCTGACAGTGCATACACACGTACCGTGCATTCATAACCGTGTTGGCAGCGTGTTTTTTTGTGCTCTCCATTGGTACAGGAAAACAGAACGCAACAAAAGATTTTGCTCTTAACGGATGATGTTGTTTACAAACGTCTTGGTGGACCTCAATCGTACACCCTAGCACTCACAATAAAGAATTACAATGCAGTAACACACCACAAAATAATAATGTCAATTGGGTTTGGGCTTTTTAGAAGAGTTCCAAAACGTTTCCAGCGTGCGTACCCGCATACCCCCCCCACCCCCTCTCTTGAGCACCACCGATCCCCCCCTGTTACCTCGCTCCAGCTCCTCCTGCTGCATACGCATTGCCAGTGCCAGGTCATCATCATCTGTCACCTGCTGCTGAAGTTGGGGGAGCATCTTCCTCAACAATGCCGCCTCTGTGGCTTCGGCAAAACCACTGGGGGGCTGTGTTGTTGTGGGGGGCTGTGTTGTTGTGGGGGGCTGTGTTGTTGTGGGGGGCTGTGTATGTGCTGTACTGTCAAACATTGTATTATTACAGACCACATTGCTCCTGCTGTGATTCGTTGTGTTTATACGGCTGTTATTTGTCGTGTTCATATGGCTGTTATTGCCACCCCCATCACCACCTGCTGCATGTTGCTGCTGCTGTTGTAACACACTAGGCTGTTGCTGTTGCTGTAACACACTATCTTGCTGTTGCTGTTGCTGCTGCCGCTGCTGCTGTTCCTGTAAAGCAATATGGTGTTGTTGCAACACGCTATGCAATGTTGTTTGTTGGTCTGTCCTATACCCAGCCGTGATTGATAGGCGGGTCACAGTGGCCCCTGATGCTAGGTGGGTCCTGAGAATGTGTGCGATGTCAGCACGTACCAGCTTCTCTACCTGTGTGTGATGTGGATGGGGTGTGTGATGTGCATGGGGGTGTGTGATGTGCATGGGGGGGGGGGGGAATGTGCATGGGGTGTGTGATATGAATGGGGTGTGTGATGTGCGTAGGGTGTGTGATGTGCATGGGGTGTGCACAACATACAACACACATACTTGTTCACCATACACACATGCACACACCATACGCAAACACACACACTATACACACACATACATCTTGTATATCACCCAGGGTGCCCCCTCACACACACACGCATACACACATCACACATCACACACACTCTCACACCAAATACACACATCATACATCCTGCACATCTCCCTGGGTGGCCCCATCACACGTAGCTGCAGTCCACTTTCGCAACAGTTCTCCAGACACCTCCACAGACCTTGACTTCATGTTGCCATACCCCACACGCCAACTGAGGGTGAGACGATGAGGGAGGCGATCATGCAGTGCAGCATCCTGAATGTGTAGTGGTGTGTATAGTCGTGTGTATAGTGGTGTGTGTAGTGGTGTGTGTAGTGGTGTGCGTACGTGCATGCGCAGTATAGAATGTGTACAGTGGAGAGTGTCGCATGTTATCACACATACATAATGCGACATGCACACCATCACAAAGCCCCACCCATCACAAACAGCCACACACAACCCCCCATCACAGACATACATACCTCCAGTACACGGGCACACAGCGACACACACAGTGGATCGAGCTCAGCACGTATACCAGCCAATGTACACACACCCGGAAAGCTCCGCTCACTCGTCAACGTTGCTTGGGGGCCCCTTGCCTGCACGGGCCCCTCATCGCGCCCAGCACAGAGGGCGGCGAGGAGGGCCCCTGCAGTGGGGTTGGTGGCGCGCACTATGTCAGACATCGGGAGGTGCTGTATGTCTGACAATCGCAGGGTTGGGGGGGTGGGTGGGCGTGCAAGAATGGTGTTGAATGTTGCAACTGCTTGCTTACCCAGCTTACCACTGTGTGGGGGTAGTGTTGTGTGTGTTGTGTGTGTATTGGGAATGTAGGTGAGTGTGATGCATGTCCATCCATATATATACATACACACACAGAAAAATACACACACACATATATATACACTCACACATACACCAGACCAACAAAACACTCACCCCCCCCCCAAACACACACACACCGTAAAGACGGAATATCCCCCACAGGCCTACTCAACAAAAACCCACGTTGATGCACATCAGGAAGCACCACAATACAATTGGGCTTGTGTAACGGCCCCACCAAACGAGCACTCACACGTCCCCGAGCAACACCGATGCTCACAGTGAAGCCCAGGGCAGTGTGGAGGGCATCACGTAGGTCAAGTGCCACCTGTGGGTGTGTATGGGTGTGTATGGGTGTGGGTGGGTGTGTACGGGTGTGTACGGGTGTGTACGGGTGTGGGTGGGATAGGTGAGATGTCTGTACACAGTGTAGAAGGTTCTGGTGGGTGCATTGTAATTTGTGGTGGGTGCTTTGTGTTGGTTATTTAGAGCTGGATACCTTGTAATGGTTGCTTTTCTGCATAGTGTGAGTGAAGTGTACCTGTCACTCCCCACACCACCACCACTCCCCACAACAACGCGAGCACGCTCCACACTCCCCATGCATACACTCAAAAACACACCTGCACACCAGCCAACAGCCACACATCCAGTGCCCTCCATGCGTCTTCTTTGTGCTTTGTTCTATATGTTGTATCACATGCTTGTCCATCAATTTGCTGTTGTAATGGTTGTTGTACATGCACTTGCTGTTCTTGTAGATGTACTTGTTGTTGTTGTACACGGCTTTCTTGTTGTTGTTGTTGTATACAGCCCTCTTCTCCACCATACGCATGTACATTCCTCGCACACATAACACGTTCCAACCAACCATCTCGTTGCCCATCATGTTGCCCATCATGTTGCCCACTATGTTGACCGTCATGTTGACCAACGTAGGAAGCACATGCGGGTGTTGCGTCTATATAATAATCATCGTAACTCGCCTTTTCCACCACACACCCAGGCACAGTGGTTTGTATGGTGGCATGCACCTGTGCAGCAATCTGTGCTGGTGTTGTGTGTGGTGGTGGTGGTGTGATGGTGGTGTGGTGGTGTGATGTGGTGAAATGCAGTGGAAATGCAGTGGAAATGCAGTGGAAAAAGGCATGAATACGTGCGTCTGTTTCCCTGACAACTGCCAATCACCCACCCCCTCCTCCACCCACCTCACGCACCCCACCCACCTCACGATATCGACTCGTGCGCATGGGCAACACCACCAGCCCAGGACACTGCTGCTGTGCCTGATGTATACTCTTTGCCTGCATAGCAATCAAGTGTGGTATTGCAGCACGTCCCCCTGCACCCACACCATCACCACATCGTATGCCATGTGCACGTGCCTGTGTGAGTTTTACAAGGAAAGGGAGTGATAGTGATGCTGTGTTTTTGAAAAGGGGAGGGAGTGATAGTGATGGTGTGCAGACAAGAGGGTGTGTGTACAAGAGAGGGTGTGCAGACAAGAAGGTGTGTGCATGCAAGAGGGCACACCCACAAGTACAAATATACACACCTCATACAACAACAATATAAATACAAAAATCACTCGCACACACATATGCACACACACAGAGACACACACACACACACACACACACCTCATATGACACTGACACAAAGCCCCCCTTGTTGAATTGCTCCACTGCCACTGGCGTACCCACCAACCCTGCATTATCCATCCTCTCACATGCAACATAAAAGCAATCACAATCCACATGCAGTATGATCCTCGGTGATGGGATGGGTGTGGTGTTGGGTGTAGTGGTGGTGATGGTAGGAGGGGGGGCAGTACATGCGACAGGCCCATGCGTGGTATGAGCACCAGCAGCAGCAGCAGCACCACTACTACTAGCAGCAGCAGCAGTAACAGCAACCATGCTCCCTCCACGTAATGGTTTTGTTGGTAGGGTCAATGGTGTTGGTAGGTCATGCAGTGTCCGTTGATGTGTGGATGCATGTCGAGTGCCCCCTCTTGGGGGTGCCACCCATGTTTGGAGTGCTTGTAAATCCTCCCACAACACATGATCATCATCATGGTGTTCATCCTCATCTTCAGGATATGCAGTGTGATGCAATTGAGGACATGCAGTATGGTGTATTGCATGACTGTCCAATGCTGCTCCTATTGCTGCTCTTGTGGCTGCTGCTGTTGCTGCTCCTCCTCCTCCTGCAGCACCAAACACCCCATCACGCTGTGCATGCTGTGTGCTCCCCACTGCATGTGGGAGTGTTGTCTGCAGGTGTGCATCACCCAAGCGACCTTCCCTCATGGCACGCTCTTGTCGCTTGCTTATACACAGCGGTGGTGGTTGTGGTGGTCGACCAACAGCAGCAGCAGGAGGAGCAGTGTTACTACCACTGACAGCACTACCAATGGGTACAGGACTACAGGACATAACAGCACCAGCAGCAGCATGACCACCACCATGCATATCCACGACACCAGCAGCACCACCACCCTTCATGGGCATGACAGCAGCGGCAGCAGCGGCACTCACAGCACCACTGTAATCTCTGCGCATAAGCTGCAACACATCTGCCATACCTGCCTGCTGTACATGTACACCATCACCATCACCAACCGTACTGGTCCTGGTCAACAATGTTTGACCATCTGTTTGACCACCTACAGTTGAACGGGGGGGTGCTGCGACATGTGCAGGTGTGACTGCAACAGAGGGCCCCTGTGTCCCAACAGGGGGCCCCTGCGGGGGCCCCGCGTGTTGCCACAGCGTACGGGGGCCCGGCATGCCAGGAGGGCCCCCCCTTGCAGGCAGTGGTGTGAAATTACAGGCCCCTACATTGATGAGGGTGAGGTCAAAGGGTTGAGGACAGTGTTCCACAATGAGTTGACTGCATTGCTTGAATAATGCTGCTACGCCCGCATCTGTGTTTGAGGGCGGGCGGGTGGTGGGGGGGGGGGTCATGCAGGTTTTATTTTCCGTGTTGAGGGTGGAAGAGAATAATAGGAGGTGGCCATAGACACCACACCATAACTGCCACACCCCTCACACGCACAACCCCTCACCTCCCTCCCCCACCACTTCCCTCCCCTCTCTTTTCATACCAGCCATCACCACAGGCCCCGCAGCAGGTGGCCATGCCACAGACGCACTCGTACGTTGAAACCCAGCCCCCTTGTGTCGCCACTTGACTGCAAGCGTCCCCGGCCACCGCATATGTTCCTCAGCATCTTCCACCAGCCGGGACCACAGATCCGGGAGCAGCACATGCAGGACCCGGGTGACTGCTTGCGGTGAGTCACAGCTTTTGAAGGAGTCTTCCACAGTGATGGATTTGGGGGGCCCCCGGGGGACCACGGGGGAGGCGTCCTGGGTGTGGTGGGAAGGGGGGGTGGGTGGGAAGAGAGGGGGGATGCAAGGAGTGTTGTGATGGATTTTTGTGGAGGAAAGACTATGTGTGAGTGGGTGGGTGGGTGGGTGCACAAGTAGAGTTATCATACAAAGTATGCATATAACGCCGATCATCCCACACACACAACACACACACAACACCCTGCACCACATACAACACCACACCTTGCCCCATGCTGCCAAGTACAACATCACACCCACACGCTCCCCAAACCGCTGCACCAGCTGAGGGCGTGACCATGCTTGCAAGTCACTTACAGTGTGTAATCCTAGTTGCTGTAGCTGTGTGTTGAGCTTATACCCGACACCTGACACTGCCCTGTGTGTGCATGTTGAGGTGTGTGTGGGGGGTGTTGTGTGTCTGGGTGATGTTGGGTGTATATGTTTCTTTGGGGGGGTGGGGATGTAATATTGTGTGTATTTGTATACACAAGGAACCCACCAACATCAATGGCAGGGGTCCAATAAACCCACATGTACTAGTACAACACACACACACACACACAACACATACACACACAACACAACACCACAACCTCAAAGGCAAGGGTCCAATGAACCCACATGATTCAGGTGGGGGCATGATTGTCTGGTCATCAGGCTTGTGTAAGCCACTTGACAACTTGGCCAACAGCTTGTTACATGCAATACCAGCAGAAGTACGAAACCCTGTCTGCTCCTGTGTGTGTGTGTGTGTGTGTGTGTGTGTGTGTGTGTGTGTGTGTGTGTCATAACATGCATCCTGTATCACCATCATCAACATCATATGCGTCCATGGTCAACATCATATACACTCACAGTCAACATCATATACATCCATGGTCAACATACTTTGACTGCCTGTCGTGCCTGTGCAGCAATGACACTCCCCATCATGAGTGCACCTACCCACGCAGGTGCGTTTGTATCATACACATACACATCATTGCTTGTGGATACATGATTGTTGGGGGGCGCATCAGAGGGCATGGTGGGGGGCACATGATTGTTGGGGGGCACATGATTGTTGGGGGGCACTGTGTCTGTTGTGCTTGGTTGAGTATTGTGGTTGTTGTTGTCGTTGTTGTTGTTGTTGTTGTGTTGAGCATGTTGTTCTCTTGCATGAATGTGTGTATGCATGCTCATGCACGTTGTATTGTGCTCGGTATCTATTTCTCGTTCAGCCATGTTGGTCAACGTATGGTCAACACTCTGTGGATCCACTCGGAGGTCCATCGGTCGGTGTTTGTTATCCTGTCTGAGCTTGACCTGAGGGAAAGAACAAAGGGGTTACATGTAATAAAACAAAGGGGTAACATGTGTATCTCATACACATCTCACACGAGCCATACACACACCTAACTCATACAAATTCATCCCCCCACACACATACACACACACACACCACACACCTGACTGGCACAATACACATGCCCATGCCATTTGTATACAGTCTTGTCATTCACCGATGTGTTTTTCATACATGTTTTCACACTACTTGTAGCATCAATGAAAAATTCATCCATCCCCAGTCGCTCCACAGGGCCAAACCTGAGGGAGGGGGGTTGATGTTTACAGTAAGGGGGGGGGACGCAGAGGGAAGGGGAATTTGATGTGGGAACAGTACAAGGAACTGCACTGTATGTGTGTGTGTGCGCAAGAGAAAGAGGGACAGAGGGACATCACACCAAAACACCACACCAAAACATCCACACATCCACACGTACTGTTGCAACACAGCCTCAATCCTCTTGGATGCCCTCCTATATGGTGTCAGGTCCTCACCAGACCTCAACACCAGCCCTGGGCATTTCTTACGTGCCTCTTGAATAGACATGAGTTTTGTCACACCATGACGACGTGCCTCGTAATTGCACGTGACTATGAGGTACTTTTGGGTAACACCTGTGGGGTCGTGGGTGTGTTATGGGTGTGTTGTGGGTGTGTTGTGGGTGTGGTGTGGGCGAGGGTGTGTGGGTGTCCATGGATGGTCCCTCCACACACATACACACGCACCGAGGGGTTTTGTCTTGAGTGTGGGGTCGCGTGCCTCCTCACACTGTGCGTAGAATGCATCTGCATCGATGTGAATGATGATCCTTGACTCAGTGTCTGGGGTAAGTTGGGTAGTTGCCCCCCCCCCACCCAGCAGGGTGGTCAAGAGGGGCTGGGTGCATGGTGGTTGGATGGCACGGTCGGATGCTTGTTGTGGTTCTTGTGGTGCCTCAGAAGGATGTGGATTGGAAAAGCAGGCGACTCTGTGTGCTTCATATGCGCGTTTTTCTCGTTGAGCTGCATCAGAGCGACCTTCATCGGCCATTGTGATACACTAGGTCATTGTGCTACACTATTTCACACCATGCGTAGCATCAAACAGCGTACAAACATCCTGCAGTATGTTTTATGCACGATCATGCTACGATGTGGGCGTGTTTTGATGTGAAAGTAATGTGAAAACAAGTCAGATTTTTTCTACCAATATACACAAAACACAGCCTCAATATTGCATGCAACAACAGCAGCAGCACCATGGGATTTAGTGGTACAGTCAAGCTTGCAGATTTGAACGATTTCATCGCACCATCCCAAGCATGTGTGCTCAATCTTGATGGCAGCCAGTCCAAACAAGCCCCAGCTGAAGAGGTACGTGCGTGAAAATAGACATCATTTAATACACCCACACATCCATCCACAAAAAACTCCCGCCAGGTGGGCATGGTGCAGCTGCAGCCGAGAGCCCCTGCATCATTTCGCCAAACACAACCCACAGATGCACCAGACAAGCCAGTCAAGGTCACCCTACACGATTGCCTTGCATGCAGTGGGTGTGTGACCTCAGCAGAAACAGTGTTGCTCGAGCAGCAATCCACAGAAGAGCTGCTTGCGCGATTGCATCCCATCAGCGATGGGATGATGCCATTGGATGCACCAAGGCAAGTGGTGGTGGTGTCCATCTCACCTCAGAGTCGTGCATCGCTTGCTACGTTGTACAACTTGACACCAGTACAAACATTCCGGTATGTGGTTGTGGTGGTGGTGTTTTAATGGTGGTGGTTGCTGGGGGCCAACACTCTGCTGTTGAGGTCAACATCGTACCCCACACTGCATGTACACAACATCATACCACACACACTCATCACTGCATGTATACAACATCATACCACACCCACACCCACACCTACACCCACACCCACACATACTCCCACACCCCTCCACTCCCACACACATACTCACAGTAAGTTGTGTACATTTTTCCACAACCTCGGTGTTGCTGCTGTGTTTGACATCACCACAGCACGTGATATTGCTCTTCATCAAACTGCCCTCGACTTTGTAGCACGCTGCCAACAACAACAGCAGCAGCAGCAGCAACAACAACAACAAAACCAACAGCAGCCCCTTCCCCTCCCCATGTTGGCTAGTGCATGCCCGGGGTGGGTGTGTTATGCTGAGAAAACACATGGGGAGTACATTCTTCCACACATATCACGTGCTCGCAGCCCACAGGTGTGTGTCTAGACGTACGTGTGTGTATGATGTGCATGTATAAAGTACACGTTACACACACTTATGTATGTACACACACATGTACATACACACACACACACACACACACACACACACAAACACAAACACACACACACACACATACACACACATGTACATACACTCACACTACCAGGCAGTGCAGGGCATCCTGGTGAAAACACTCTTACCCCAGCGTCTCAACATACCCCCCTCGCAAATATATCATGTCACCATCATGCCATGTTACGATAAAAAACTAGAAGCATCCAGAGAGGACTTTGCTATTGCTGGTATGTGAGATGTTTTTTTTGTGTGTGTTTGTGTGTGTGGTGGTGGTGGTGTGTATGTGTGTATATTCTCCCCCTGGTCATCTTGCGCTGTACCACACCCTTTGCACCATACCACACAACACAACACAACACAGGTACCCCCCCCACGCCTGAGGTTGACTGTGTGTTGACCAGCATTGAGGTTGCACAACTGCTTGACTCACAACATGTTGATTTGTGTTCTCTTGAGGAACGACCAATAGATGTGCTGCTTGAGGGGGAGGACAATGAGGGTGGGATGTGGGGGTTTGCAGGGGGTGCGGGGGGGTTCCTTGAGTACTGCCTGAGGTGTGTGTGTGTGTGTGTGTGTGTGTGTGTGTGTGTGTGTGTGTGTGTGTGTGTG
>VFQP010002636.1_pt1 | contig 19633 bp, 23 predicted proteins | sample 3512351 | NCBI WGS metagenome assembly VFQP01 (sample SAMN10412372, study PRJNA504923) | tailings metagenome | isolation source: Relicate 1 Philex TSF1 revegetated site | place: Philippines: Tuba, Benguet | collected 2017-08-29
CTGGATTGCGCAGTTGGTGCGAGCGCCCACAGCGTGGGCAGCGCACGGCGGTGGACGCGCGTTGGCGGCGACACGTGCGGCGGCTCTCATCCCCGTGCCGGACTGCCCACATCGTCATGCTTTCTGACGGATGCATGCGTGGCTGTCGTGGCTTGCGGAGAGCCGGGCACATGCTCGTTGCTCTGATCGCACGCGTGGACGGCGCCGCAGGGCTAGGGGCCAGTCGCTGTAAGCACGCCTCCGCGGTGTTGTGGAATCTGCCAGGGCGACGTCGGGACACGCGCATGCTCTCGCTCTCTTGCAAGTCCAGGCAGGAGTGGTTCAGGTTCGGCAAGGGCCAGTCAGTTCATGGAGAGTTCGCAGTGCGGCCGGCGCGCGTCGCAGCGCGCCGCAGGGATCTTCACGGCCGCTGCTATGACGCGGCATGTACGAGGATATGGACAGGAGGAGAGTCACGCGCAAGCGCTCAGCAGTGGACGACGGGCTGGGCGGCCGAGAAGGAGCCAGAGAAGGAGGCGGGCTTGCCCAGGGGGTACGTGCTGCCTCCGCCGATGGCAAAGGTGTAGGCCGTCTGCCAGGCAAAGGGCGCCAGGAGCTGGTACAGCTGCACGAAGCCGGCCCCGTAGGTGGCGCCGGTGGCCGGGAAGGTGGGCACCAGCATGGAGTCGTTGGCGCCGACCTGCAGCTGGGTGGGGTCCCACTGCAGCGTGACGGCGTCAGTGGTGTTGCCAAACCACTGGGCGTAGTACTCGCACGTGGGGCTCTTCTTGGCCGAGTCGGCGCACAGCGCCGGGCGGCACACGCCCTGGTGGTCCTTGACCGCCTTGAACAGGTTGTCAAAGGCGCCATGCAGGCGCACGCCGCCGTACGGGTTGGTGGGGTCGGTGACGGTCACGTCGCTGCCAAACGTCCAGCGGATGTAGGCAGACGGGGGCACGCCGCTGGGCAGGGGCTGGCCGGGGAGGGGCAGGTTGGTCACCACGCCCTCAAACTGCTTGTTGGCCAGGGACGCCAGGATGGTCCTGCGGGCGTGGAGGAGGGGAGCACGGCGCACGAGGAGAGGGTGAGCGACGCGATCCGGGGAGCCAGCATGCTTGCCTGCTGCCAATGGCGCCCTGATGATGAGCGCTGCAGGCAGAGTGCGGCTCACGTGTAGGGGACGTAGAGCCACGGCTGGAAGCGCGTCACGTTGCGCGACTTGGGGTCGATGTCCGCCTGGACGATGATGAGCGGGTAGATGGTGAGCAGCTCGGTCGTGTTGGTGGGCGGGTGGGCGCTGGCGCTGAGGGGGGACGTGACGCCGAGGCGGTCGATGAACACGGCGGTGCCGCCCTCGTTGTTGGGCGCGTAGAGGAGCTGGCCGTACTTGACGGTGTCGCTGTCCGGTGGCGTCGCAATGAGCGGGTTCCCGGCCGTGGCGTCGTAGAGCTTGGCGCACGTCATGGGCGCGTTCAACCACGTCGGGCCGGCGGCGGGGCCCAGGACGGCGCAGGGGAGGCAGAGCCCCGCCTGCTGCGCGAGGTGCCGCCCGCCGCGCAGCAGGGCGCGGCTGGCGAGCGCGGGGCGCGCGGGCGCCAGCAGCAGCACGAGGAGGAGGCCGGCGGCCGAGGCCAGCAGCTGGCTGTGGCGCGCCATGTGCGTGTGCGCGATGCTGAGCGAGGGAGCGAGGCGCGCGCGAGAGAGAGAGTTTGGAGGAGGGTCGGAAGCTTAGAGGAGCGAGGCTGTTGCTTTCGAGTGTCGTGCTCTTTGCTGGTCGTAACAGTGTGCTTATGTAGCTTGGTCTCGCTCATTCGGCAGCGCACAGCCAGCGACGATCCGTGGAGAGTAACGAGAGCGGGGTGCCGGCGGGCCTCAACCCGCCAGCGGAAGGACTGCTGGCGGGCGGATCCGCTCGGCGTGCTGCTCAGGCGCGCCACGGTCAGCGCGACAGCGGTGCGGCAAGGCGCGCGCGTAGCGCCACACGGCACAGGATCGCTCGCCCTGCGCTGAGCGAGTCGCGCTGCTGACCGTCGCTGCAGCGCTGGAGGTGGGCGTGCCGGACCCCGCGGCCTCGAGCAGGCCTCACCTGCCAGCGTGTGTGCTGAGGGCTGCCACGCACCTAGAGGTCGTGATCTGTGCGCTGTCTGTGTGCTGGATTGCGCAGTTGGTGCGAGCGCCCACAGCGTGGGCAGCGCACGGCGGTGGATGCACGTGGGCCTCGATGCGCGCGGCCGTCGATGCCCACAGCGTCCTGCAGGTGGCTGCCTTGTCCCCCTGCTGCGCCGGGGATCGCACTTTGGCTCCCGTCTGTCTCTACGCCGTGTACAGGAAGGTGCAACACGAGTGTGAGGAGGCCTGGTGTGGTGCAGGGTCTGGTGAAGAGCGCACGCGCAGTACGGACGAAGCTGCCCTCAACCCAGCGCTCCCTCATGCTCTGCCGCGGAGCTGCCATTTTGCCATTGCCGTGTTCCACCATGAGCACGTGCAGAGGCAAGAAACGGAGACGGACGAAGACCGGAGGGACATTGGAAAGCCTCATGAACAAACTCAGTCACGTGCTTCCGGCGCACGAACGTTCCAACGGTTCCGTGAAGCAGGGAAGCAGATGCAGCAACACTGCTGGTCAGCAGTACAGGCCCAGAGGGGGCGGCAGCAGAGCACGAGAACACGTGTAGCCGCTGCGCAGGTGCTGGAACCCTGCGTTCTGGCATCGAGGCCCCGTGTCACGTCAAAATGAAGAAAGTCTCATCTACGCGGGTTCAAGACCGGTGCTCGGCAGTGCCGACAACACCGCACGTTGTGCACTGTTGGCATGGGAAGAGGGCGCTCTTGAGCAACACGATGGGGAAAAAGGAGGAAGAGAACTCTGTGGCAGGACATGCATCGGTTCAACCACTCACTAGCAAGGAAGATAGGAGGCACGCGAATAAGAAATGCCATCGTCTTGACAACACACACTGTTGGCTCAGGCAGCACCGCAGCACCCCTGCTGCGAGCATTTGCGTTTACAGGGTTTGCGGTCGGCCCTCCGGCTCGAGCCACGCCCATGCACGGCACACGTATTCCATCCGGGTCAGCACCGGGGCCATCTCTCTCACGTCTCCATGTCTTGAGCATCCAGCCAACGCCCACGAGCACGAGGTCGCCGTGGGTGGCGTTTACGCCGTTGATACTACGTCGGGTTCTTGCTGTTGGACGACGAGCGCCTCCAAGCTTTGGACACCTGGCCCAAGAGCTTGGCGGCCACGCCGCTGCCAGCCGTGCTGCTGCGCTGCACAGGCCTAGGCGTCAGGGGCGGCGTGCCTGCAAGCGACACCACGCCACAGAGGCAAGCCGCGTCGCAACGAGCAGCCATGCATCGGACACTCCGCCACTTCGTCACATTGGTGGTGCCAGGCCAATTCGCTCACCTGTGCCGGACGCCGTGACGCGTGAGGCGGCCGAGGCGTTGTCCAGTGCCCCAGCGCCATGGGGACTGACCCAGCTGTTGCTGTGGAGGTAGACGGCGGTGGCCGCGGCCGAGGACCTGGCGGAGCTGGCCAGGTCGTACCCGTCGGCAGACCCCGCAATGGACGTCATGCCCAGGCGCATGATGGCGGCCGCCGGCACCTCGGGGAGCGGCGCGCTGACGCCGCCGGCGGCGCTGCGCCGCCGGCCCCCCCCCAGGCTGCTCATGCCCTGCGCCAGGATGCGTTGGAACACTTGCTCGGCCGCCATGGCCGTCGTGCGCCCCTGCACCGGGCTGAAGATGGCGGCCGCGCCTTGTTGCTTGAGCGAACCCGAGCCGCCCCATGGCGCGCCGCCGCTGCCGCCGCTGACGGCCCGGGCCGCGGAAACGCCGCTGCTGCTGCCACCAGCGAGGTCCGTCGTCGTCAAGTCGTCCTCCGACATGTGGATGTGCTTGAGGTGCGCGCTGGCCAGCTCCACGCCCTGCGCTGGCGCCGCGATTGACATGGACCCGGAGCCTCCTCCCGCCGCAAAGAGCAGCGTAGAGGGCGGCGACACCATGTCGTGTGGCCGCGGTGCGTGTTCCTCGCTGAAGTGCACGCTTCGGCTGCCTTTGCGCCGCAGCACGTCCCCAGCAGGCGCGACCTTGGCCGACTTGAGCAGCAGGCTGCTGCGCTCGGCGCTGCCGTGGAGCTGGTGAGCAAAGGCGGCGACCGGCGCTGCTCCGCCCTCGCCGAGGGACAGCAGCGACTCCGCGGCCGCGGACACGACCAGCGGCGAGTCGCCGGGTGCGGCAGCGCCATGACTCGACGCCAGCGCCATGATGGGACTCGAGGGCGGCAGACGCACTGGCGCGCTTGGCTGAAGGCCGGCGTCGAACAGTGAGGGCTGCGCCAGCTGGCCGGGCGAGCCCGCTTTTTGGCCTCGAACCAGCGCCGCAGGTGCCGTGGATGGTGCTGGTGGCACCGACGGCGCGTGCCCGCCGGTGGTTGGAACGGGAAGGGTCGCCGGACCAGCCTCGGTGGACGTATTTTGCGACGATCCGGGCCTGGGCGAGGCGCCCCAGAGCACTTCGTGCAGGCGCGAGTCGTAGTCGGACGAGCCGCCCGCTCCAGGGCTGGGCGGCACGCCCGAGGGCGCGCCCGAGTGCGTGTGGAGCAGCGCAGGGCCCCCGTTGGGCGTGCCGGGTCCGTCGGTGGAGGCCGAGGCGGATGGGGCGCGCCGCTTGGTCCGCAGCTTCTTGATGCTGCGCAGCATCATGGCACGCAGCTCACCCCACGCAGCTCAAGAGTGGTGCCACGGCAGGGTGGCACGGGTCAGGTGACAGAGCAGGTGAAGCGGCTCACTTTTGCGCCGACAGCGCCGGCGGCGGAGACGCCAGCATCTCGAGCATCTTTGCATCCGTGAGCTGCACGGGCCCCGCCGCCCCTCCCCGCCGCTGCAGCGCCGCCAGCGACGCCGCAATCTGCCCGTTCCCCGCGCCCAGGCCCCCGCGCGCCGTGAACGCGCCGCCTCCCGCGCCGGGGCTGGCCGCCGCCGACGCCGCCGTTGGCGCCCCCAGCCCCACGCTCGTGTTGGTCGACACCCTGGCGAACGACGGCTGCGGCATCATGGTCGAGTCGGTGACAGAGCTGCGCGCCGTGCCAGGCGCCCAGGCGCTGAGGGCGCTTTGGGAGGGCGCTGTGACAATGGTGCCGAGGCTCATGTGCTGCGGCCCCAGGCTGCTGGTGCTTGGCGCGGTGGCAAAGACCTGCGGCAGTTCGCGGCTGTACTGGGCGGCCGAGTCGTCCCCGGCCTCGCTGGCCTGCGAGACGCTGGCAAAGCTCCCCAGGGGCTGCGCGGCCGGGTTGGTGGTGGCGGTGGAGAGCGTGGACCCCATTGTCTGCGACAGAGGCACGTTGGACGTGGCCTTGGCCACGGCCTGCGGGGCGTACGACACCAAGCAGGCGTTGTTGCTCCACTGTGGCACGTGCGGCTCCATTGCAGCGACCCCACCCTGACTGAGTTCCAGCTGCGCACCTGCCAGTACAAGGCCCACTCCTGAGCCATGTCCGCCTGGCTGCTGCTGGCCGTGCCTCCGAACCCCACGTCGGACACGGGCCGCGGCACCTTGCTGGTCAGGGCCAGCGCCTGCTTGAGGATGCCCAGCGCTGAGGAGGAGCCGCCGCCCTGCCGCTGCTGCTGCTGCTGCTGCTGCTGCTGCAGCAGCGCGTGGCACAGGTGCTGCTGGCGCTTCTCCGTGACGGCGAGCTCCACGCCGCCGCCCGCCGGAGCGGCCGCCGCATCCTGCGCCCGAGCCGGTGCCTCTTTCTCGGAGCCCTGGGTGTGCACAAAGCTACCCAGCGCCGGCGTCGGCGCGTCCTGGTGCCCGCCGCCGCCCGGCGTGAGGTGTGAGGCGGGCCGGCTCGTCAGTGCCTCCGGCACCGCCAGGCTGATTTCTGACGTGTTGGTGCCCGGCGCGGCGTCCGTGACGTCCGACGACGGCGCTTGGGAGGCAGGGCCCCGTTCCAGGCGCTGCAGCGCCAGCGCCGCCGGCTGCCGAGGGGCTGCCGCGCCGTCCGGCAGGCCGACGCCGGCATCGATGCTCGCGCGGACCGAGGGGTTTCGGGAGGCGGCGCTGGCGCGCTGGCTGTCGCCGTCGCCGTGCTCCGCCACCTGCGGCAGCGCAGGGCCCAGCACGTCGGACGCACGCAGCCGGAGCACGCTGCCGGTGCGCGCCGCGCTGCTGCCCGTTGCGCCGGTGCTGCGGTGACACGAGCCGTCCTCCGTGGGCTGCAGGAGCGACGTGGCGCTGCCCAGCCCCAGGTGGCTCGGCGGCAGGTCGGACGCCTGCGTGCCGGCGGTGTAGGCGCGGATGAGCGAGCTCTTGGAGAGGTTGGAGAGGTGCTGGAAGGAGCCGCCGGAGCCGCGTTGCCACGAGCCGTTGGAGTGGTGGTGGGCGGACGTGTCGCCAGCGGCGGCGGCGGCGGCGGCGGTGACAGTGGGCGGCGTGAGCCTCACGCCACTGACGGGCGGCGACGTGCGCAGGCTGCCCGAGGCAAAGTGCAGCATGCTGTTGTGCTGCTGCGGCATGTCGTAAAGGCTGCTGCTGGCCGCCGCCGCTGCAGCAGCGGCGCGCAGCGGCGACTTGGCTGGCGAGCCGAGACGCTTGGAGCTGTTCCTGCGCGGAGCGGGGCCCAGGGCACACAGATCGTCGCGTGCGGGCGCCCTGCGCAGCTGCTGCTGATGAGGGAGGAGGACTCCGGCACGCGGCACGGTTTCCTCACCCTGCGCGAACGCTGTAGTCGGTCATGTGCGCCACCTTTTTCATGTGCGTGGTGCGGCCGTCGGCGCTGACGTCGGCGCGCGATGGCAGCTGCAGGGCCGCCGGCGGCAGCTTGTACACAAAGGCGCTGCGGGGCGGGCCGTCCACCAGGGACGCGTAGTCGGCTGCCGAGTAGGGAGCAAAGCACTCGGCCAGCCAGTTCCAGCCCTGCACACACACAGGTGGGCAACGAGGGCTTGATCCGTGTGCCCAATGGGGAGGAGAGGGAGCAGCAGGCGGCGTGTGGGAATGTCGGCCAGGCGCGCACCTTGCGGCGAGGCGTCACGCGCATGTCCCGCAGGAGTTGGTCGTGGTACTGCGAGCGACACGCACACAGCCGTTGGTTGGAAGCGGTTGGCGCGCGCGGGTGCAGGCGAGCCGTTCCTTCCTTGGAACCCGCGCACACTACACTCACGTCCTGGGTGTAGGGCATGAGCAGGCCCGCCCGGTTGCCCTGCGGCTTGATGGTGGCGCGCCGCCACTGCCGCTGCGCGCGGATGTCGGCCAGCATCTCGCCGGGCGGCGGCAGCTCCACGTCGCCGGCCAGCACCGAGGCCAGCCACTCGCCTTGCAGCGCCGTGGTCAGCACGTTGCTCGCGCTCGTCACCTGCGTCAGTGACGACGAGCGCGGCGGCATGCACACGGTCGCAGTCGCCGGCAATTGGGGAATCCCCCCGCTGGCACCCACACCCTGAGCAGCGGGATCCTGCGTCAATCGCGCGCGCACCGCCGTTCCAATGAAGGCGAGGTTCTTGACGTCCGGGTGCAGGATCTGGCGGTAGAGGTAGAGCCCGTCCTCCTCCATCTGCAGCTTGAGCGTCACCCTGCAGAACGAAAGTGGGCGCAGCGGCGCGAGGAGCACGCCGTTAGCGGGCGCTTCCAGTCATTGGCGCTCACCACCGCTGCTGCGCGTGCTGAGTGCCCTACCTGGGGTCCATGAACTTGAGGGAGGACGCGTAGCCGGTGCACAGCACGATGAGGTCGCACGTCAGCTCGATGCCAGAGTCCAGCACGATGGCGTCCGGCTTGAGCAAGCGGATGCGCCCTGTGCCCAGCGAGTGAGTCAGGTCAGGTCGCAGGCCAGCACACGAGAGTGGAGTCGTCGCCAGTGGTGTAGCGCACGCGGCTCACACAGGACCCGTCCCATCAACACACCGTCAATGGAGACGAGCTTGCACTGCTCCACCATGCTGCGCCACATGCCCTCGTCCAGGTGGCCACCCCAGTGCAGGTCCGCCTCCAGCCTCTCCATGGGCATGTCCACCTGCAGCCGCGCCCGCCCACTCCCATGATCGACAAGCGCAAGCCGCACCCCCCCACAACCTGCACGGACTGCGCGTTGCAGACTCTTCTGCACCCCGGAGCCCCCAGCGCGCGCACCAGCTCCGTGTGGAACTGCTTGCGCATGCCGCGCCCGATGGCCCACCACGCCGCCGCGCGGAAGGGCGCCGCCAGCGCGCTGAGCGCGCGCTGCCCGCGCGTCGCCGCGTAGTAGGCCTTGGAGCGGTGGCCCAACGCGCGGCCCGCGCGCGAGTGGAGCAGGGAGCGCGCCGAGACGCCGGCCACCTCGTCCGGCAGAGGCCAGCGCATCTGCGCGCGCGGCGGTGCACACTGGCGTGTGAGCCTGAGGCATCATATGAGACGTGGCCGCCTGCAGGTGCACCGTGTGTCTGGGGCGGTGCTGACCTTGCCGTTGAGGAGGGAGGCCGACGCCGAGTTGTGCACGCAGGCGTACGTGACGACGAGGTCGGCGGGCGAGCGCCCCGAGCCCAGCAGCACCACGTGCTTGCCCTGCGAGATGCCCACGTCCTTGAACTCGGACGAGTGCAGCACCTGGCCACGGAAGTCGTTGATGCCCTGCGCACGAGAGTTGCGTCGGCGCAGCAGCGCGTCAGGGTCGTTGCAGGGGTCGTTCGGTGGGATCCGCCGCAAGACAACCCACACCAGCCCAGCGCTTGCGTCAGCAGAGCAAGCTCACGGGGTAGTTGGGCACGGCCGGCGCCGTGTTGATGCCCGTGCAGATGACCACGTAGCGCGCCAACAGCTTGTCCTGCTTCTTGGTCTGCGCGCGTCGCAGAACACGCTCCCGAGGCTCAGCAGCAGCGTGCACTGAAGCTTGCGCACGCTGGCCTGCACCTCTCGCTCATTGGCATAGGGCCTTACCTTGGTGTGCTGGTATGTGATGGTCCAGGAGTCGTGGCGGGTGGGCGCCAGGCTGACCAAGGCGCAGTCAAACATGATGCGGTCCATCAGGCCAAAGGCCTGCAGCGGCGGAGCACCAGCGCCAGCACACGATGCTCTGCACTTGGTGCAGCCAGCTAGCTGGGAGAGAGTCCACCCCTGCACACCCCTGCGGGCTTGGCACCTGCGCGTAGGCTGCGGCGTAAGCGGACACGTCCTCCGAGGAGGGGAACGGGCCCGACGCCAGGAGGCTCGGCGGTGGCGGGAACTCCGGCATGCAGACGTCCTCCCATGAGACTGCATGGCAGAGCCATGGGCCATCACCGGCAGCGCCCGCGGTTTGCTGTTGTTGGGAGGGGTGGCCGCGCACGGCGCTCAGCCACACGTGGCAGCCCACAGCGCATGTTGCGCTGCCAGCTGCAACACCAACGTGCAGTGTGCTGTTGGTGCTGGCCTCTGCTTGCGCGCCGCTCGTTGTGCCGCTGGTTCGAGCTGTACCTCACCTCGCAACGAAAGTCCCCTGTAGCCCGTGGCGCCGACCCGTGAAGTCTCTTCGAGCACGACCACGCTGAAACCGCGCTTGGCCAGCGCTCTCGCCGTCTGCAGGCCGGCGATGCCAGCCCCGCACACGACGTAGGGAGGCTGGCGGCCCGGGCCATCCATCACACGGGGCCCCCTCAGGCCCGTTGCGCAATCAGCCGAGCGGCGTGATCACGTTGCGGCGTCGCGCCATTGCTGGGTAACGACTCCTCCCGCGCGCTTGCTGCTTTGCGCTTCTCCCGCCGTTCGTGATGCGACTTTGACTTTCAAGACTGCCGCACACACTCGCAGAGCGCAGGGAAGTCGGAACGCCCGTCTGCAGATTAAGTGCCGCGTGCGAGTGTGGAAGGCGACAGTGTGATGGTTTCAGCCCAACGGTGCGCTCGGCTCGACTCCTTGAACACGGGCATGACAACAGACAGAGAGCACAGGGCGAGAAGGACACAGCAGCAGCAGCAGCATCCTGCGCAAGCCAGCAGGCCACTACTAAAGCAAACAAGAAGGCAAGCACGCCGTCTCCGCAAAGCCACCAAACCAGTCGCAAGCCCCACTCGGCGGCAGCAAGCTCTCTCTCTCTCATCCAAATCTCAAGCGTCAAGCTCTGAGCGTCATAGGGGCCCGGCGGCCGCGTCGGCGGCCAGCAGCGCCGCCGTGTTGCTCACGCAGTGCGCGGCCAGCGGCGCCAGCAGGTTGCGCGTGCGCAGGAACGTGTAGCCCAGCACGCAGCCCATGCCCGTCAGTGCGGGCAGCGACGTCCACGGCATGCTGCCCATGTGGCACAGCCCAAAGAGCAGGCTGCTGCCCAGCACGGCGCCCCACGCCGGCATGAACCTGCAACGGCAGCAGCAGCAGCGAGGTGAACTCGCCGCGCCAGAGCACGGAGGCCGCACAAGCGCAAGCGCACGCGTGACCGCCCCCTCTGGGCGCTCACTTGGCAAAGGACGTGATGAGGAAGCCGCGGAAAAAGGTCTCCTCCAGCAGGGGCGCCGCCACGCACGTCTCGAGCCACCAGCGGCACCTGCGGCACGAGCGCGGCGGCACCCTCTCCCTTGATGGCCTCCACAGGACCGCGCACGACCCTGCCCACTTCACGCAGCGAACAAAGCGCACCTGAAGGGCAGCGTGCGCTCGTCGCCGCCCGCCATCCAGGCAGAGGCCGCTCCGCCGTCCCCAGCAAAGACAGTCATGTCCAGGCCCTGCTGCAGCAGGTTGATGGCGGCGAGGCCCACCAGCGCGTGGCACGCCCACACGGCCCTGCGCGAGGAGCACGTTGGAAGCTCACGCACGCGAGGTCAGCCAGCATCGCCTCAACAACGCACGCAGAGCGCCTTTTGCCGTCGCCCACGCAAACGGACGCACCAGCCGCGCTGCCGGTCCATGGCGCCGTCCAGCCTCATGCCAAACACCTGCCGGGGCTTGCCCGCCGTCACCAGCCGCAGCGCCGCATCCAGCAGGGCCACCTGAGGGAGGACACGCACATGCACACGCACACCGTCCGTGGGGTGACGTCCCGTCGAGCACTCAGCGCTCCCATCTTGTGCAGCTCATGCAAACACGTGTCGACAGGGCCCCAGGGGGCGGGCGCACCTGCCCTAGCTTGCGCGCCAGGCTGAAGGCCTGCACCCACTCGAGTCCCTGCGAGGCCTGCAGCAGCCCGGCCAGGTCGTGCGGCTGCCGCGCCAGGTGGAACAGGCCCTCGGCCGACAGCGTGCCAAAGCAGGCGCCGCCGGGCGCCAGCGCGGGCAGCAGCAGCAGCTCCGCCACGGCGAGCGCCGACACGGCCGCCACCGCCGGCGCGCCCCACCGCACGTGCGACGCAAGCGCGTTGGCCGCCTTTTGCGCCGCCGCCGCGCCGCTGGGCGCCGCGGGAGCGGAGGTTGCCTCGCCGCGCGGCGCGAGCGCGGTGATGTCCAGGCGCAGTGCGGGCGCGCTGAGCAGCTTGGCGAGGGGCGACTGCGCGGGAAGGGCGTCCAGCTCGGGCGCTTCGTTCCAGCTGGCCGTGTAGAGCGAGGCTGCGCTGGCGGGAGGCGCGGGCGCGTGCGGGTGCGGGTGGTGCGCCTGCTGCGCGGCGGCGGTGGCCCCCAGGCGCGAGGAGGGTGTGCTGCTGGTGGTGGCCGGGGCGGCGGGGCGCGGGACGGCGAGCGGCCGCAGCGCGCGGGCCTGGTCCACCGCCGTCTGGTGGCACGACGACAAGCAGGCTGGGCACGCCGCTAGGCTTGAGGCTCCGCCCTGTATGCCTGCAAGCGCCTGGTCCTGCTGCTGGCAGGGGGGAGGGCGGGGCGGTGCTGGTCGGAGGTGCTGCGCCCGCGCGGCAAAGCCCAGGCCAGGCGGGTGCGGCGAGCAGTAGCTGCGCGCCTGGTGCCACCCCGTCCCCTGCAGGCCGCCGCTGCTGCTGGTGCTGCTGCTGCAGAGGAGGGGCTGACCCCCGACCACGCCTTGGTGAGTCGCTGAGCTCAGGAGCAGGGGAAGCGCCGCGCCGCTCATCAAGGGCGGCAGGTCGCCCGCAGCCCGCTGCTCAAGCGCCGCCGCGTCGCCGGTGCGCTGCGCCAGCAGCACGTTGCGCTGCGCCCACGCGCGCCGCATCTTTCGTGGTGGACACGGTGGAAAGCGGCCCACGCGGCGAGCAGACGATGCAGGCGCGGCGCTTCGCGTCGCGCGGTGCCCTAGCGCCCCTCCTCCTCGCGCGCTCTGGCTGCACGCGCCGCTGATGGTGTGCCGTGCACGGGTTCGTTGGGGAAGTTCGTTGAGGTTGGAGCTGGCGAAGCGAGTGACGCAGCTGCAGTGGTCGCGTTTGCGCAGCGCGTGTACTGCTCCTCCAATTGTTCCCCTTTTTCGCGGCTCGCCCCTAGCTGCATCCCTCGCGCAGCACGCTCTTTGAACCGGCAGCTTGCGCCAGAATCGAGGGAGAAATGAGGGCGGAAGGAGGAGCGGCCGAAGGGGCTCCTGCAGCCATGATGGAGGGAGTGGAGCAGCCAGGCCCAGCGGGTGCAGCTGCTGCTGGCGCCGGGGCTGGCGGTGGCGCCACGACAGCGGCCAGCGCGCACCGGCTCATGATTCGCGAGATGGTGCTGGACAACTTCAAGAGCTACGCCGGCCCGCAGTCTGTGGGCCCGTTCCACAAGGTGCGGCTTACGGGCCTGCACGCGCTCGACATGCTCGAACGCCAAGGCCGCCGCACCGTGGCACCTGGGTGTCCACGGTGCACCGCCGTGGCACGCTATGGCCGCAACGTTACGCGCACTGGATCTCTGCTCATGCGGGCGCAGTCCTTCTCCTCCGTGGTGGGGCCCAACGGCAGCGGCAAGAGCACCGTCATCGACGCGCTGCTCTTTGTGTTTGGCCGGAGGGCCAAGCAGGTGAGTCAGTGCGTGAGCACAGCTGCGCACATGCTCACCTGCGCAGCAGCGCATGCACGGCCATCCCGGGTCCGATGCGGCGCCTGTGTTGCAGCTGCGCTTCAACAAGGTGTCGGAGCTCATCCACAACTCGACCAACTTCCAGGACCTGGAGATGGCCAAGGTCACGGTGCACTTCCAGCAGATCATTGACCTGGTGCGTCCCCCTGGCGGGCCCCGGCAGCTAGGGATCCGCAGGCACACCTCTGCAGCCGCAGCCCTCCCCACCCATTCCGCAGCTAGCATTGCTCAAAGCACGGTGTGCGCTGCACGTGCCAAGGGTATCGCATGCGGTGCCCGCCCGCGCAGCCCGGCGACGACTATCAGGTGGTGCCCAACAGCCACTTCTCGGTGGCGCGCACGGCGCACCGCAACAACACCAGCGACTATTACGTCAACGACCGCAAGGTCAGCGCCAAGGAGGTGACGGACAGGCTCAAGGGCATGGGCATCGACCTGGACAACAACCGCTTCCTCATCCTCCAGGTGCGGCGGCCCGCGCACGCGCGCGCCGCTCGCCGCCCCGCCGCTCGCCGCACCTAACGTGCCGGCGCAGGCACCTCGTGGGGATGCCGCCAAGCAGCGAGGTCCGGCGTGCCTACGTCACCGTGCAAGTGGGCGCGAGCTCACTGTGTGCGGGGCCGCTCACACCGCGCTGTCTGCGCAGGGCGAGGTGGAGCAGATCAGCATGATGCGCCCCAAGGCCGAGGACAAGAACGACACGGGCCTGCTCGAGTACCTCGAGGACATCATCGGCACGCACGCCTACGTGCAGCCGCTGGAGGAGGCCAGCAAGCAGTGAGTCTCAAGCGGCACGCGACAGCACGCGCCCACACAGCGTGGGGGCGCCTCGCCTGCCAATGGGAGGACTCGTTGATGTGTGCCTGCCCAACCGCGTGGTGCTGCTGGCTTCCAGGCTGGAGGAGATGAACGAGAAGCGCCAGGGGCTGATCCAGCGGCTCAAGGTGGCTGAGCGGGAGAAGGGCGCGCTCGAGGGCAAGAAGGCCGAGGCGGAAATGTTCCTGGCAAAGCAGGTGGGCCGAGGTGGCGGTGCTGGGACGCCGCTGGCCCATGGGCAGTGGGCGGTGGGCGCAGGACACAGGTGGTCGGGGCGCGACGGCAGCGCCCGCGCGAGAGCACTGCGGCCGTGTGCCTTGCTTGCGCACGCAGGGCGAGATGCTGCAGGCGCGCATCTGCGGCACGACCATCTACATGATGCAGACCGAGGTGCGCACGGCAGGTGGCTGTGAGGCGCCCCGGGTCCCGCGGGGGACTGCGGCAACGACGACGTGCCCACACGTCGCGCTCACACGTCGCGCGCGTGCGCCTCGCAGCAAAACCTGGCCAAGCTGGCGGACAAGGCGCGCGAGGCGGAGGGCAAGCTCAAGTACGAGCGCGAGAAGGGCGCCGAGGAGGAGGAGAAGACCAAGGCCGCCGAGGCCATGCTGCAGGCGGCCGACAAGGACGCCAAGGGCTGCGCGCAGGCGCTCGAGGAGGCCGAGGCTGCCTTCAAGGCCTTTGAGCGCAAGGACGCCAAGGGCCAGATCGAGCTCAAGGACCTCGCCGACAAGGTGCCGCTCTCCCTCGCTCGCAACTTGCAGTCGCAGAGGTGGAGCAGGGCCAGGCGGTGCGCCTCAGCACGTCTGCAACACGTCTGCTGCGCCCCGGCCTGTGAGTGCCGCCGCAGGTCAAGAAGGTCACGGCCAAGATGGAAAAGGACGCCACCGCCGCCAAGGTGGGCACCTGAGGACCTCTCACGACCTTTGACCACCGGCGCAGTCGTTGACGCTGCGCGGTTTGTGCCCACGCGCGTGCGTGCCGGAGCGCAGAAGGCCGAGGCCGAGGCCACCGCTCTGCAGGAGGCCGCCCCAGGCGCCGCACAGGCGCTGGCAAACATGCAGCAGGTGACGGTGGTGGCGGTGCGCCGCGCACGCCGCGCGGCTCCAGGGCCGCCGGCAGCTGACGTTTGCGTGGCTCCACGGTGCTGGCGGGCATTCGGCGCAGGAGCTGGTGACGGCCGAGACGAAGCTGGAGGAGATGCACGAGGGCCTGCGCGGCGAGGTCGAGGGATACCACCAGCAGCTCACCGAGGTGCGAGTCGGCTGGGCCCTCGAAGCGCACTGTGCGGGCCCCGCTGCCGGCGGCGCAGCTCTGCGGATGACCTCGCTCGCCGTCGCTCTCATCCGCGACGCGGCGCGCAGGTGCGCACCAAGCTGGCGCCGTGGGAGAAGAAGGTGGGCGAGGCGACGGGGCGCATCTCGGTGCTGACGGCCGAGCGCGACGTGCTGGCGCGCCGCGTCGAGGACGCCAAGAAGCGGCTGGACGCGGCGGTCAAGGCGCTGGCGGCGGCGCAGCAGGGCTCGGCGGCCAGGGACAAGCACATCAAGGAGCTCGAGGCCAGCGCCAACAAGTGCAGGTGCGCGATCGAGGTGTCGAAGCCGATGTGCACAACTCGCGCGCTGCGGCCTGGTTTAGACGACCCGCACACGCGTTGTGTGCCTGTGTCGGCGCAGGAAGGAGATCGAGGCGCACCGGGCCGAGCTGGAGAGCAGCCAGGCTGAGGAGGCGCGCCTCGAGGCGCAGGTGAGGACCGTCCCGTCCAGGCGCTGTCCGTCGCGGCCTTCTCGCGCAGACGACGCGACGAGGAGCGCAACGGTGTCTCGCTGCTGGACTGCCGCGGCGGCGCAGGTGCGCGAGGCGCGGGAGCGCGTGGCGGCCCTCAAGGCGGACGTGGCCAACGCCTCGGGGTCGGGCGCCATGAGCCAGCTCATGGTGGCGCTCATGACGGCGCGCGCCAAGGGAGAGCTCACGGGCCTCTACGGGCGGCTCGGTGAGCGGCACACGCTTTGGAGCAGGCCGCACCACACGACACATCCACCCCTGGGCCCACGGCAGCCGTGCAGAAGCTGCCACAGCGCCCGGTCAGACTGCGCTGTTGTTTCGACGCATGCGCCTGCCGTGTGCCTCACGTGGCTGCCAGGCGACCTGGGCGCCATTGATGCCAAGTACGACGTGGCCGTGTCCACTGCGGTGGGTGCGCTCGACTACATCGTGGTGGAGACCACCACAGACGCGCAGAAGTGCGTCGAGTACCTGCGCAGGTGAGCTGTGGCAGGCCTGGAAGGCCTTTCCTGGGAGCCCCTGTGCCCTTGGGGTGTCCCGAGGGTGGCAGGCGCTGGCACCAGAGGTGTGGTGAGCGGGAGGCCGGGCGTTGGTTGGTGGCCCGCGCGCCGCTCGCGGCCGCAGGCACAACCTGGGCGTGGCCACGTGCCTCATCCTGGAGAAGCAGCGCCACCTGGCTCAGGCCGCCAGCACCAAGCTCGACACGCCCGAGGGTGAGGGCCGCGACGTGGCGCCGCCGGTGGACTTGTTGGGGACTCGTGCACATGCATACACTTCGCTACTCAGCAGCCACGCTTGCTGCCTCTTTCGCGAGCCAGGGACGCGGCCGCCCTTTTGGCGTGTGCCGCAGCGGTGCGTGTGGCCTGCTGCCGCCCGCCGCGCGCAGGGTGCCCGCGGCTGTTTGACCTGGTCCGCGTCAAGGACGAGGCGCTGCTGCCGGCCTTTTACTTTGCCTGCGGCAACACGCTGGTGGCCCAGGACCTCGACCAGGCCTCGCGCATCGCCTACGGCAAGGACGCTCGCTTCCGGCGCGTCGTCACGCTGCAGGTGCGCGGCGGCTGGCAGCGCGCGCAGCACGCGTGCCTGCCTCTGCTGCGCCGACATGGCCTGTTGATCGGGAGCCCAGCACAAGGCCGCGCGAAACTGCTCTGGGCGGCGATTGGACTGGCAGCGGGTGCTGTGGGACGCGGTGCAGTGTGGCGTGACGAACGCTGTGCCCGCGTCTGTGCGCGCTGCTGCGCCGCAGGGCCAGCTCATCGCCGAGAGCGGCACCATGACGGGCGGCGCGGGCCGCCCCTCGCGCGGGCGCATGGCGCTGGGCACCTCGGCGCCCAAGGGCGGCGCCGGCGCCGGCGCCGGCGGCCTGGACGCCAAGGCGGCGGCCGCCGAGCTCAAGGCGGCAGAGCAGCAGCTCGACAAGGTGTGCGCGCCTGCCTCGCTCGCTCGCTCCTTTGCACACGCAACGTCCAGCGCTGCACTCGTTGATCAAGGGATACGCACGCCAGGCGGCGCTGGGGGTGGCGAGGACCGTCGAACGCACGTTCAATGTGTGCGCGCCGTGCGGGGCTGTTGCCGTGCGGGAGCAGGTGTCGGGGGCGCTGGCGGCGGCGCGGGACCGGTGCGAGGCGTGCGGCAAGGCACTCAAGGCGGCGGAGAAGCAGCTGGCCGACCTGGAGCTGGCCGCGCCAAAGGTGCGGCTGGTGCTCGGGAGCGTGTGTGCAGCTGCAGCCTGCGTGACGGGGCAGCGAGGACCGTTGGGCACGGGCCCAGGCCTTGAGCACACTTCACCTTGTGTCAAGAAGCGGACGACGGCGCGCGTTGCTCAGAAGGGCAGGCCCTCCTCAAGGCAGCTGCTTTCCTTTGCCTGCCAAAGCTGCGTCGCGACTCCATCTGCCGCATGGACCGCAACGCCTCAAGCCTGCAGGACGTGGCGAGGTGCTTGCTGCGGGCTGCGGGCTGGTGAGGCGCGTGCGTTCGTGCGTGCGCCGTCCCTCACGTTCGCCGTACACAGGCGCGCATGGAGGCTCAGGCCGAGGCGGACAAGGCGGCCGACATCCAGCAGCGGCTGGACAGCCTGCGGGCCGCCACGCAGGTCCGTGCCGCCCTCAGCAGGGTGGGAGGTGGTGGGAGGCAGGAGGTAGAGGGAGGTGCGGGGGTGCGAGATGGGGGCTCACGCCGTGCTCAGTCGCCTTGATGCAGAGTCGCAAGGAGGAGCAGGATGGTGCGCAGTGGAGAGGCGACGTTTGAGCAGTCAGCAGCCTGAGCGCGCCGCTGCTGCGCTGAGTGCGTGCGCGCAGGTGGACGCTCAGGAGGCGGCGCGCATCGCCGGGCTGAGCACCGACATTGCGCGCGAGGAGGCGCAGGTGGCGGAGCTCAGGCGGCAGATGCAGGGCCTGGAGCAGCAGGCGGCGGCGCTGCAGGCGCAGATCGACAACGCCGGTGCGCGCGACGCACCCGCTTGCGCGCGATACGCCTGGCTCACGCAGCGCGCTGTGCGGCGCCTCGCCTGACGCCGCACACAACACGCAGGCGTGTTCTCGCTGGTGCCTGGGGCCCGGGGTAGGACAGGGGCAAGCCCTTGGCGCGGTCGTTGCAAGCAAGTGGTGCGCTGCGGCCATGTCACTGTGTCGTGGGGCAAAGCTTTGGCGGTGAGTCCTTGGTGGTGCGCAGGTGGAGAGAAGCTCAAGGCGGCCAAGGCCAAGGTGACCAAGCTGCAAAAGGACATCCACGAGGCCGAGGCCGACGCCTCCAAGAAGGCGGTGCAGGTGCGGTGCTGCGCTGCCGCCGCCGCCGCCGCTGCTGGCCAGCCCCCTATCCGCGCCCACCAGCGAGCCCGGCGTCACGCTTGGTGACCCAGGGCTGCTGCGCCAGTGGCCAGCAGCAGGGAAGCCGACGATTTGCACGGCTCTGCCGAGCTGAGGGCCTCCCTGCTGCCCTGCCGTCGTGTGGCCGGGCGCCGCTGCACGCGCGCAGCTCAAGAGCTGCCTCAAGCTGGTGGACAAGGTCTCAAAGGACAGGGAGAAGGACGGTGAGCGGGCAGCGACGACGACGGCAGCCCGCGCCCCACCCATCGCCTCAACCTCACCATGCACCCCTCACCCCACCCCGCGAAAGTCTGTTGTGCGGCAAGGCGGCGCTGAGTGATCCTGACGGGTGGTGGTGCCTTTGTGCCGCGTGCGTGTGCTGGTGCCTCCACAGAGAAGGAGCGCGTCAAGCTGGAGGAGCAGGTGGCGCGCCTGCAGGCCGAGCTCAAGGACATGGAGGAGCAAGCCCTAGAGGTGCGCGCCCGCCGCTCCCCCTCCCGACATGCCCCCCGCTCCTTTCTTCGAATCACCACCTCCCACCCCCAGACCAGACCTACAGTCCCCACCCAAGACCCTGCTGTCCTGGTCGCCACACAACGATGTGCCGTGGAGCGCCACGTGGTCCAGGCGATTTAGGGGGTTTGCTCGCTTGGCAAACCGCCCCTTGCAGGTGATGCAGCGGCGCAACGCGTGCCGGGCGGAGCTGGCGGAGAAGCAGCAGGCGCTGGAGGCCGTGCGCGCAGAGGTGCGAGGGACGAATGCCGCCTTGCGTCCTTCAACTGCGCCGGGCCTCGGACGGGGGATGGGAAGCACCGCATTGCGGACGATGTCTTCTCTGCTTCTGCGCTGGTTTCCTCGGTGACCGCCTCTGCGCGTTGCCCATGCACATGTGGTCATTGCCGCCTGCCCGCCGCAGGTGCGCGAGGTGACGAGCAAGCACGCCATCATCTGCAAGACGCAGCTGGAGCTGGAGGGCATGCTGGAGCAGATGGCCAAGATTACGCGCGAGGAGAGCGGCAAGATCACCAAGTGGCAGGTGAGCTAATTGTGGGCAAGCGCCGTGCGGCACGCCCTGAGCGACGCGGGCGCGTGAGGGGCCCTGCGAGGACGAGTGCGCCCCGCGGCGCCCTGCCCGCCACGCAGCGCGAGGTCGAGGCGCTCAGCAAGAAGGTGGCCGAGGTGACGGGCGAGCCGGCGGCGCCCGTGGACCGCGCCGCGCTCGAGGGCCACAAGGCCGACGACTACATCTACAAGGTGAAGAGCGGTCGCGCACCTCACCCCGTGCCGCGCAGTTCTCCGCCTTGCCCGCTTCGCCTTGCGCCCGACGCAGCGCGTGCGTGCGTCGCTGGGGCCGCGCGCAG
>VFQP010002637.1_pt1 | contig 19633 bp, 15 predicted proteins | sample 3512351 | NCBI WGS metagenome assembly VFQP01 (sample SAMN10412372, study PRJNA504923) | tailings metagenome | isolation source: Relicate 1 Philex TSF1 revegetated site | place: Philippines: Tuba, Benguet | collected 2017-08-29
GGGCCCGGCACGTACACGGCGGTGGTGAGCATCGCCGGCGTCGACGGCGCGACGAGCGAGCCCGTGACCTTCACCCTGCTCGCCCCGCCCGCGCCCACGCCGGACCCGGCCGAGCCCACCGCCCCGGCGGACGGGACCACCCCGCCGGAGGGCGCCCCGGCGGACGGGACCGCTCCCGCCGACGGGACGGCCCCGGCGGACGGAGCGCCGCCGGCCGAGGGGACGGCGCCCGCCGAGGGCGCCGAGCCGCCTGCCCCGTCCGATCCTCCGGCCGACGGCGCGTAGACCGGCGGCGCCGCCCCCGCCCGGGGCGCTGACCCGCCTCTGGGAGGGGCCTTTCGGACGCTCCCGGGCGCGGGCGTCAGCGGCGGGCGAGGGCCCAGCGGAAGGTGTTGCGCAGCAGGTAGGACCCGTCGGGACGACGGAACGGTCGCGCGGCGCGGAGCACGTCGGGGCGGAGCTCGGCGCGCAGCTCGTCCGACTCGCCGAACATGATCGCGGCGACGACGTCGTCCGCGTCGGCGAGCACCATCGGCGCGTCCGCGACGCCCTCCGTCACCGGCGTGAAGCCGTGCTCCGCGAGGAGCGCGCCGAGGTGCCCCTCCTCGCGGCTCTCGTCGCTCGGCTCGTGGTCCTCGCCCGCGACCGCGCGCTCGAGCACGGTGAGGTCGTTGAGCGCGTCCTCGGCCCACGTCGCGACGGCGACCAGCCCACCGACGCGGCGGCACTCGACGAGCGTCCTCGCGACGTCGGTGAAGGCGAGCGCGTTGACGAGCGTCACGAGGTCGAAGGAGTCGTCCGGCCAGGGGAGTCGCTCCGCCTGCGCGACGCGCAGGTCCGCGCCCGGGCTGCGGCGCCGGGCGACGTCGACCATCCCGGCGGCGGCGTCGCACCCGGCCGCCTCGGCCCCGCGGGCCACGGCCAGGGCGACGAGCTCGCCCGTGCCGCACCCGACGTCGAGCACGCGGGAGCCCGGCCCGACGCCCGCGGCGTCGAGGATCGCCCGCTGCGCGGGCTCGGCGGCGGGCGCCCACCAGCGCGCCCAGGCGTCGGCCAGTGCCGACCACTCGTCGACGTGGTCCACGGTCCCCTCCGTGTGCGTCGTGCGGACGGTCGGAGCGTCAGACGTAGCGCTCGAGGATGCTCGACTCCGCGAGCCGGGACAGGCCCTCGCGCACCGCGCGGGCCCGCTGCTCGCCGACGCCGTCGACGGTCATGAGGTCGTCGATGCTCGCGGCGAGGAGCTTCTGCAGGCCGCCGAAGTGCGCCACGAGCCGGTCGATGATCGTCGCGGGCAGGCGCGGCACCTTCGACAGGAGGCGGTACCCGTGCGGGGCGACCGCCGCGTCGAGCGCGTCACCGCCGCCCGGCAGGTCGAGCACGCGGCCGATCTGGCCGAGGTCGAGGAGCTGCGTGGAGTCGAGGCCCCCGAGGGCCTTCTGCACCTCGGCGAGCGAACGGTCCTTGCGGCCCAGGTCGACGTAGTCCCGGATGACGAACTCGCGGTCCGAGCCGATGCCGCCGATGAGCTCGTCGAGCTGGAGCGCGAGGAGGCGGCCGTCGGTGCCGAGCTCGATGACGTAGCCGGCGATCTCCTCGGAGATGCGCGCGACCATCTCGAGGCGCTGCACGACGGCGCAGACGTCGCGCACCGTGACCAGGTCCTCGATCTCGAGCGCGGACAGCGTGCCGGACACCTCGTCGAGGCGCGCGCGGTAGCGCTCGAGCGTCGCGAGCGCCTGGTTGGCGCGCGACAGGATCGTGTCGGAGTCCTCCAGGACGTGGCGCTGGCCGCCGACGTACAGCGCGACGATCCGCATCGACTGGCTCACCGAGATGACGGGGAAGCCGCTCTGCTTGGCCACGCGCTCGGCGGTGCGGTGCCGCGTGCCGGACTCGGTGGTCTCGATCGTCGGGTCAGGCAGGAGCTGGACGGCGGCGCGCAGGATGCGGTTGGCGTCGCGGTCGAGCACGACGGCGCCGTCCATCTTCGACAGCTCGCGCAGCCGCGTCGCGGAGAACCCGACGTCGAGCTGGAAGCCTCCCGAGCACATCTCCTCGACGACCTTGTCCAGGCCCAGCACGATGAGCGCGCCGGTCCGGCCGCGCAGGATGCGCTCGAGACCGTCACGGAGCTCGGTGCCCGGTGCCACGGCGGCGAGGGTCTCCCGGAGCAGCTCGTCGGGGTGCGCGGGGGAGTTGGCCACGGGGGAATCCTACGCTGCGAGCCCCTCCGCACCTCCGGAAAACCCCGGCGCCACGCCACAAAGCGGTCACGATCCGGTCTCGGCGTCGTGGGGCGTGCCGGGTCCGGGCGCCGCGCGCACCGGTGGCCGCCTCGGGACCGCTCCGTCAGAGTGGGTGGTCGAGACAGGTCACCGGAGCGGCTCGGGAGGGCACGTGCACCGTCGTCGGTCGTTCGCACAGGTCGGGAGGTCCGCCGCGGCGGGCGCCGCGGCGCTCGTCCTCGTGGGCCTCGCCGCCCTCGCCACGGGCACCGCGGCCGTGGCCGAGGTACCCGAGCCCGGGGAGGGCGAGGCCGTCGTGACCGTCCGCGTGGGCGGGGACCGGGTCGGGACCCGGGAGGTCGCCCCGCTGCCCGGCGTCGTGCTCGGGCTCTACACCGAGGGGGCGACGCCCGAGCCGGTCGACCAGCCCTGGGCGCTGTGCACCTCCGACGCCGACGGGGACTGCTCGTTCGTCGTCCCGGCCGCGGGCACGGGGGGCGCGAACGCCGGGGCGCGGTTCCTCGTCCGCCAGCTGTCGGCGCCCGCCGGGTGGTACACCAACCCGACCCTGCGGACGGGAGCGGGGAGCGGGTCGGGCTCCGTCGCCCGGCCGTACGAGTTCCTCACGCCGCCGCTCGAGGCGGGCCAGACGTACAGCTCCCTGGCGGCCGAGCCGCCCTTCATGCTCGGCAGCGCCGGCAGCGGCCGCCCCGAGACGGACTCGGAAGGGGTGTGGCAGCAGTCGCGCACGAACCCGGAGTTCGCCGCGCAGTGCGGGGTCGACGTCGCCCTCGTGCTCGACCTGTCGGCGTCCCTGGGCAGCCAGGTGACGAACCTCAAGGCCGCGACCGACTCGATCGCGGACGCGCTCGTCGGGACGCCGTCGCGCATGGCGGTCTTCTCGTTCGACGGGACGTCGCCCGCGACGAACGGCGGCAACGCCCCGACGCTCGTCCCCGTCTCGACGCAGGGCGGCGCGGACGCGTTCAAGGCCCAGTACGCGGACTGGGCGACGGGGTCCGGGACCAACTGGGACCAGGCCCTGTGGGCCGTCGCGCAGGCCGCGCCGGACTACCAGGTGGTCGTCCTGCTCACCGACGGCAACCCGACGCGGTTCAGCGCCGACCCGCTGCTCGGCAGCGGCGGCACCACGCACTTCCGCGACGTCGAGAACGGGATCTACTCCGCCGACGCCGTCAAGGCACGGGGATCCCGGCTCCTCGCGCTCGGCGTCGGCACCGGGATCGACGACGTGACGCGCCTCAACCTGCGAGCGCTCTCGGGCCAGACCTTCTACGAGGGCGGCGACCCGCAGTCGGCCGACTACTTCGACCTGGCCGACTTCGAGTCCGCGGGGTCCGCGCTCCGTGACGTGCTCCTCTCGGGCTGCGCGTCGCGGCTCACCGTGACGAAGGAGCTGGTCCCCGCGGAGAACCTCGGCGAGGACGTGACGGGCGCGGTGCCCGCGGGACCGGGGTGGGAGATCTCGGCCGGCACGACGACGGCCGGGGTCACGGTCACGCCGCCGACGCAGACGACGCCCGACGACGGCACCGGCAGCGTGGTGTTCGACGTCGACTACGGCGGCCAGCCCCAGACCGCGACCCTGACCGTCGCGGAGACCCAGCAGGACGGCTACGACCTCGTCACGGCCGCCGGGGCGAACGCCGTGTGCGTCGACAAGCTCGCGCAGGACGCCCCGGTCGCGGTCGAGAGCTCCGGGGCCACCGGCTTCACGGTCGACCTCCCGCCGTCGGGGTTCGTGAGCTGCACGATCCGCAACCGGCCGCAGTCCGCGGTCGTCGTCGACAAGACGTGGGTCGTCCGCGGCGAGACCTTCGCCGAGGGCGAGCAGCCGGAGGGCCTGGAGGCCGCGCTCACGCTCACCGGGCCCGACGGCGCCGGGCCGAGCGCCCAGCCGTGGGGCGCCGAGCGGGGCGGGTACGCGGGCGCGCAGGAGGTCGTCGTGGACGAGACGACGACCCTCCCCGCGGGCTGCGTCCTCACCGGTGCGCGTGTGACGTCCGTCGACGGCGAGACGGTCGACGAGGCGCTGCCCTTCACGACGACGGCGGGGTCGCCGACGCGCGAGGTGGAGGTGACGAACGAGGTCGTGTGCCCGCCGATGCTCACGCTGGTCAAGGAGGTCGTCAACGACGACGGCGGCACCGCCGCGCCCGCCGACTGGACGCTCACGGCGTCCGGGTCTCCCGAGACCGGCGACCTCGTCGTGACGGGGGCGTCGGGGAGCGACGACGTCACCGCGGTGCCCGTCGAGGAGGGGTCGTACGCGCTGGCCGAGGACGGGCCGGCGGGCTACACCACGCTCGGGTGGGAGTGCATCGACGGGGAGGGCGCGGCGCTCGCGGTCGAGGACGACGTCGTCGACATCGGGCCCGACGACGCCGTGACCTGCACGGTGACCAACGACGACGACCCCGCGCCCACGACGCCGGCGCCCGAGCCCTCCGAGCCGGGAGCCACGGCCGCACCCGCCCCCGGTGGCGGCGGCCCCCTCGCGACCACCGGCGCGAGCGTCGCGCTGCTCACGGTGCTGGCCGCGCTGGCCGTGGCCGCCGGCACCGGGACGGTCCTGCTGGTTCGGCGTCGTCGCTCGACCGGTCTCGGAGGCTGACCACCGCGGCGGGGCGGCCGTCGGGGCCCGAGCGGGCTCTGCTCGGCGGCTCTCGGCGGCTGCCCGGCCGCGGCCCGCGCGCTCAGCTCCGCGCGAGCTCGACCGCCTCGCCGAGGTGTCGTGCCGGGTGGATCGTCATGCCCTCGACGGGGCGCGGGAACGACCCCCGCGGCACGACGGCGCGCGTGAAGCCGAGGCGCGCGGCCTCGGCCAGCCTGCGGTCGAGGCCGGCGACGGGGCGGATGTCCCCGGCGAGGCCGACCTCGCCGAACGCGACGGTGCCCTGCGGGAGGGCCTCGTCCTCCCGCGCGGACAGGACGGCGAGCGCGATCGAGAGGTCGGCGGCCGGCTCGGTCACCTTGGCGCCGCCCACGGTCGACGCGTAGACGTCCTGGTCGACGAGCCGCACGCCCGCGTGCCGGTGCATGACGGCGAGGATCATCGCGAGGCGGCTCGAGTCGACGCCGCTCGTGGTGCGGCGCGGGTTCGTCAGCGAGCTCGGCACGACGAGCGACTGGATCTCGAGCGCGAGCGGCCGGCGGCCCTCGAGCGTCACGGTGACGCACGTGCCCGGCACGCCCGCGCCGGTGTGCGAGAGGAAGAGGCCGCTCGGGTCGGCGAGCCCCACGATCCCGTTCTCGGTGAGGTCGAAGCAGCCGACCTCGTCCGTGGGCCCGTAGCGGTTCTTCACGGCGCGGACGAGGCGCAGGCGCGAGTGCCGGTCGCCCTCGAACTGGCACACGACGTCGACCAGGTGCTCGAGCGTGCGCGGGCCGGCGACCGAGCCGTCCTTCGTGACGTGCCCGACGAGGATCACGGGCAGGTCGCGGGCCTTCGCCGCGGCGATGAGCGACGCCGCGACCTCGCGCACCTGGCTCACGCCACCGGGCGCGCCCTCGACCTGCGCGGACGCGACGGTCTGCACGGAGTCGACGACCAGCAGGTCGGGCTCCGTGGCCTCGATGTGCCCGAGGACGGTCGCGAGGTCCGTCTCGGCCGCGAGCAGCAGCCCGGGCGCGAGGGCGCCGACGCGCTCGGCGCGCAGGCGCACCTGCCCGGCCGACTCCTCGCCCGTGACGTAGAGGACGCGCCGCGGGACGGGCGCGGGGCGCGCGGGCTCCGCGGGCGCGCGCTCTCCGGCGGGCCGGACCGTCGGCAGGTCGGAGCCGCCCGCGGCGACGTTGCTCGCCACGGCGAGCAGGAGCGTCGACTTGCCGACGCCCGGCTCCCCGGCGAGGAGCACGACGGCGCCCGGCACGATGCCGCCGCCGAGCACGCGGTCGAACTCGGACACGCCGGTGGGTGTGGCGCGCGCGGCCTCGACGCTGATCTCGCCGATGGGGCGCGCGGGGGAGCGCGTGGGGGACACGGCCGTGGTGCGGGGGCCCGAGGCGGCCGGGGCGTCCTCCGTCACCGTGCCCCACTCCTGGCACTCGCCGCACCGGCCCACCCACTTCGCGGTGGTCCACCCGCACTCGCTGCAGCGGTAGGCGGGGCGGGCTCGCTTGGCGGCCGCGGAGCGGGCCGCGGTGGTCGACGACGTCACGCGCCCCAACCTAGCCAGCACCCCTGACACCGGCACGCCGCCGCACGCCGCGACGAGCGGGCGTCGGCGCGGGATGCTGGGCCCATGCGCATGCGCGGCCTCCCGCACGACAGCCCGTGGTGGACGCCGATCCTCACGGTGACCTCGACGGCCGCGTGCCTCACGGTCTACTACGGCGTGCCGCTGCCCGACGACGACGCGCCCGAGGTGGTCCAGCTCGTCTCCTTCGGCGTCGGGCTGGCGCTGCTGTGCGGGCTCCTCGTGGTCCAGGTGCGGCGCCAGCTCCGCGCGTGGGAGACGCCGAGCGTGCGGGTCCAGTCGGTCATGGGCCTGCTGCTGCCGGTCGTGACGTTCTTCGCGCTCGTCTACTACCTCCTCGCGGACCAGTTCGTGGGGATCGAGAACCGGACCGACGCGCTCTACTTCGCCGTCGTGACGCTCGGGACGGTCGGGTACGGCGACGTCCACCCCACGGGTGAGGCCGCGAAGCTGGTGGCGATGGTCCAGATCGTGCTGGACCTCGTCGTCGTCGGCGTCCTGGTGTCGATCGCCACGTCGCGGGCGCGCGCCCGGGCGGCGCACCGCGAGCACGCGGTGCACGGCGAGAAGCGCGCTGACTGACCCCTCCCGCGCGCGGCCCTGGGGGCCCCCGGCGCCACGACGACCGGGTGAACCGGTTCCTGCCGCACGACACCCCGCGTCACCGCGGGGGGCGGGGCGCGCGCGCGTCCTACGCTGGGCCGCGGGGCCCACGCCCCGGAGGATCGACGGCTCACGGGGAGCCACAGCACGGGAGGTGCGCGCGATGAGCCAGTCGACCGGCGGAGGCTCGGCGGGACGGTCGGCCACCCCGGCACGCCCCGGGACGTCTTCCGGCGGCCCGGGTCCGACGGGTCCGCGTCGCCCCGCCGACGCGACCGGCGCGCGGGAGCGGCGGCACTCCCGCCCCCCGTCGGCGGCGGTGTACCGGCGCCGACGGCTCGTCGTGCTGGTCGGTCTCCTGGTCGTCGTGGGTCTCGTGCTGGCGCTCCTCGCCTGGGTGTGGCCGGGTTTCGCCCGCTCGGACGCCGCGGCGGACCCCGAGCCGACGGTCACCGTCACCGCCGACCCGCCGACGCCGACGCTCGAGCCCGTGGCACGCACCGGCACGACCGCGTTCGCGCAGGCGCTCCCGGACACCGTGCTCGACCTCGTGCTCCGCAGCGACTCGGCGACGGACGCGTGGACCGCCGCGCGCGCCCTGGAGGCGTACCAGCTCGAGTACGCCGACGGCGAGGGGGACGACGCGACCCGGGTCACCGTCGTCGCGGGCCAGTGGCCGACGTCCGCGGAGGCGGAGGCCGCGGCGGACGACCTCGTCGCCGCGGCGGGCACGCCCACGGAGGAGGGCGACGTCGAGGTCGCCGGGGAGGTCGCGGGCCGGTACGCCGTGACCGACGCGGGCGACGGCCGGGCCACCGTCACGTGGCGCAACGACACGGCCGTCCTCCAGGCGACGGGGCCCGCCGACGTCGTGGCCGACGTCTACGCCGCCTTCCCGCTCTGAGCACCGGGGCCCTCGCGGCGGCCCGGACTCTCCGGGTGCGCAAGAATGCCCTTCACCGACTCCCGGGAGCTGATCGCCCATGACCGACCTGCCGACCCCCTCCGCGCCCCGGCTCGCCGTCCTCGGCACGGGCGTCATGGGCGAGACCGTCCTCGCGGGTGCGCTCGCGTCCGGGTGGCGACCCGACGACGTCGTCGCGACGGTCCGCCGGCCCGAGCGCGCCGACGAGCTCGCCGCGCGCCACGGCATCCGGACGACGCGCGACAACGTCGAGGCCGTGCGCGGCGCCGGGGTCGTCGTCGTCGCGGTGAAGCCGAAGGACGTGGCCGCGCTGCTCGCCGAGGTCCACGACGCGGTGGGCGAGGGCACGGTCGTCGTGAGCGTCGTCGTCGGCCTCCCGACCGCCTTCTACGAGGAGCGGCTGCCCGCGGGCACCGCCGTCGTGCGGGTCATGCCGAACACGCCGTCCGTCGTGGGCGCGGGCGTGAGCGCCGTGAGCGGCGGGAGCGCGGCGGACGACGACGACGTCGCGCTCGTCGAGCGGCTCCTCACCTCGACGGGCCTCGTCGTGCGCGTCGCGGAGAAGGACCAGGACGCCGTCGGCGCGCTCTCCGGCTCCGGGCCCGCGTACGTCTTCTACGTCATCGACGCGCTCGCCGAGGCGGGCGTGCTGCTCGGCCTGACGCGCGCGACGGCGCTCGAGCTCGCGACCGCGACCGTGCACGGCGCGGCCACGATGCTGCGCGAGACGGGCGAGCACCCGGCGATCGCGCGCGAGCGCGTCTCGTCGCCGGGCGGCACGACGGTCGCGGCCCTGCGCCGTCTCGACGCCGGCGGGGTGCGCGCCGCGTTCCTCGACGCGCTCGAGGCCGCGCGCGACCGCTCGGCCGAGCTCGCGGCGGCGCTCGCGGACGCCCCGGCGCCGCGCGCGGGGACCGAGGGGGCGGGGTCGTGAGCGACGGGCCGTCGCCCCGCACGCGCCCGCCCGCGATGTCGGACGTCGCGCGGCTCGCCGGCGTCTCGCACCAGACCGTGTCCCGCGTGCTCAACGACCACCCGAGCGTGCGGCCCGAGACCCGCGACCGCGTCCTCGACGCGATCGCGACGCTCGGCTACCGCCGCAACAGCGCGGCGCGCGCCCTCGTGACGATGCGCTCGGGCACGATCGGCGTGGTCACCACCGGCTCCGCGCTGTACGGGCCGACGTCGACCCTCATCGCGGTCGAGGAGGCCGCGCGCGAGCAGGGCTACTTCGTGAGCGTCGCGACGATCCGGCGCTACGACGCCGACACGATGCACCGGGTGCTCGAGCACTTCATGGACCAGGGTGTCGAGGGCATCGTCGTCATCGCGCCGCAGACGGACGTCGCGGCGGCGGTCGACTCGTTCCGCGCGCCGGTCCCCGTCATCATGATCGCCGCGCGCGACCTCCCCGCCGACGGCGAGGCGACCGACGTCGTGCGCCCCGCGCCCGGTGCGCTCGGTGCGCCGGGGGCGATCCTGTCCATCGCCGTGGACCAGCGCCTGGGTGCGCGCGTCGCGACGGAGCACCTGCTCGGCCTGGGCCACCGCACGGTGCTCCACCTGTCCGGGCCGCTCGACTGGTTCGACGCGCGCGAGCGCGAGACGGGCTGGCGCGCCGCGCTCGAGGAGCGCGGCGCCCCGGTGCCCGAGCCGGTGCGGGGCGACTGGTCGTCGGACCGCGGGTACGCCGTCGGGCGCGAGCTCGCGGCCGCGGTCCGCGCGGGCGACGGCCCGACGGCGGTGTTCGCGGGCAACGACCAGCTCGCGCTCGGCCTGCTGCGCGCGTTCTGGGAGCAGGGCGTGCGGGTGCCGGCGGACGTCTCGGTGGTCGGGTTCGACGACGTCGCGGGCGCCGGGCACTTCATCCCGCCGCTGACGACGGTGCGCCAGCCGTTCGGGTCCCTGGGCCGCCGGTGCATGGGGATGATGATCGACGCGCTGGCGGGCGCGACGGTCCGTCCCGTCTCCATCCCGCCCGAGCTCATGGTGCGCGAGAGCACGGGAACGCCGCGCGACTGACCGCGCGCTCGCACGGGCGAGCGCGGAGGGAGTTGGCCTCGCCGGTTGTGAGCGCTAACATTCGAAGGACACTCAACGACCGAGGCGCGACGCCGCGACGAGGAGAAGCAGCAATGGTGCAGCAGGACGAGGTCGGGCGCCGTCGGGCGGCCGTCGTGGCGGGGGACACCGCGCTCGGGATCGAGCTCGGGTCGACGCGGATCAAGGCGTGCCTCGTGGACGGCGACGGCACGCCGCTCGCGAGCGGGAGCCACGCCTGGGAGAACCGGTTCGAGGACGGCGTTTGGACGTACCCGCTCGACGCCGTGGAGGCGGGGCTGCGCGAGTGCTACGCGCGCCTCGTGGCCGACGTCGAGGAGCGGTACGGCGTGCGACCCACGACGTACGGGGCGCTCGGCGTCTCCGCGATGATGCACGGCTACCTCGCGTTCGACGCCGACGGCGAGCTGCTCGTCCCGTTCCGCACGTGGCGCAACACCTCGACCGGCCCGGCCGCTGCCGAGCTCACCGAGCTGCTGGGCCACAACGTCCCGCTGCGCTGGTCGGTCGCGCACTGGTACCAGGCGATCCTCGACGCCGAGCCGCACGCGGCGAGCGTCGCGTCGCTCACGACGCTCGCCGGGTACGTCCACCGGCGGCTCACGGGCCGCCACGTGCTCGGCGTCGGCGACGCGTCCGGCATGTTCCCGGTCGACCCGGCGACGCGCGACTACGACCACGCGCTCCTCGCGCTCGTCGACGAGCGCGCCGCCACCCACCGAGCCGGGCCGAAGCTCGCCGAGCTGCTGCCCGACGTGCTCGTCGCGGGGGAGGACGCCGGGCGCCTGACCGCTGCGGGCGCGGCCTGGCTCGACCCCACCGGGTCGCTGGAGCCCGGCGTCCTGCTGTGCCCGCCCGAGGGCGACGCGGGCACGGGCATGGTCGCGACGAACGCCGTCGCGCCGCGCACGGGCAACGTCAGCGCGGGCACGAGCATCTTCGCGATGGTCGTGCTCGAGGGTCCGCTCGCCGCCGTGCACCACGAGCTCGACCTCGTCACGACGCCGGCGGGCGACCTCGTCGCGATGGTCCACTGCAACAACGGCGCGAGCGAGCTCGAGGCGTGGGCCGGCCTGCTCGGCGAGCTCGCCGCGGCCGTCGGCAGCGACGCGGGCCCGGACGACGTGTTCGGCGCGCTGTTCCGCGCCGCGCTCGACGGCGACGCCGACGGCGGCGGGCTGCTCGCCTACAACTACCTCGCGGGGGAGCCGATCACCGGGCTCGACGAGGGTCGCCCCCTGGTCGTCCGCACGCCCGGCAGCCGCCTGACGCTCGCCAACTTCGCGCGGACGCAGGTGTACGGCGCCTTCGGGACCCTCGCGCTCGGCATGCGCGTGCTCGCGCGGGAGGGCGTCCGGATCGACGGGATGCTCGCCCACGGCGGGATGTTCCGCACCGCGGGCGTCGCGCAGCGGCTCCTCGCGGCGGCGATCGGCGCGCCCGTCAGCGTGGGGCGCACCGCGGGCGAGGGCGGGGCCTGGGGCATCGCGGTGCTCGCGGCCTTCGCGCGCGCCCGTGCCGGGGAGCGCGCGCCGGGCGCCGACGTCGGTGCGGACCTGGGCGGCTACCTGCGCGACCACGTCTTCGCGACGGCCGAGACCGTGACGGTCGAGCCCGACCCTGCGGACGTCGCCGGCTTCGCCGCGTACCTCGAGCGGTACGCGGCCGGGCTCGCCGTCGAGCGTGCCGCCGTGACAGCGCTGCCCACCCGCACCGGAGGAGAGGACCCCGCATGAGCACGCCCACCCCGTCCGCGGACGCGACGGCCGCGCGACCCGCCGTCCCGGCGGTGCCCGCGCACCTGCGCGACGCCGTCGACGCCGCCAAGGAGCGCGTCGCCGCGCTGCACGCCGAGCTGCCCCGCTGGGAGCTCGTGGTGTGGACCGCGGGCAACGTGTCCGAGCGCGTCCGGGACACCACGTGGCCCGACGGCGCGTCCGACCTGCTCGTCATCAAGCCGTCGGGCGTCGCGTACGACGACATCACCCCCGGCGCGATGGTCGTGTGCGACCTCGACGGCGCCCTCGTCGAGGGCGACCGGTCGCCGTCGTCGGACACGGCGGCGCACGCGTACGTGTACCGCCACCTGCCCGAGGTGGGTGGCGTGGTGCACACGCACTCGACCTACGCGACGGCCTGGGCCGCGCGCGGCGAGCCCGTGCCGTGCGTCCTGACGATGATGGCCGACGAGTTCGGGGGCGACATCCCCGTCGGACCGTTCGCGCTCATCGGGGACGACTCGATCGGGCGCGGCATCGTGGAGACGCTGCGCGGGTCGCGCAGCCCCGCTGTCCTCATGCGCAACCACGGGCCGTTCACCATCGGCAAGGACGCGCGCGCGGCGGTCAAGGCGGCCGTGATGTGCGAGGAGGTCGCCCGCACCGTGCACGTCAGCCGCCAGCTCGGCGAGCCCACGCGCATCGCGCAGGACGACGTCGACGCGCTCTACGCGCGCTACCAGCACGTCTACGGGCAGCAGCCCGCGCGCTGACCGGCGGGCCGCTCCGGCCCGGTTCCCCCGGACCGGCGGCGCACCGGCACGACACGCAGCACGACCACCGGGACGGGACCGCAGCGGTGCGGCCCCCGCCCACGACACGAGAGATGGACCGACATGAGCAAGCCCTACGCGGACCGCGAGATCTGGTTCCTCACCGGCAGCCAGGACCTGTACGGAGAGGAGACGCTGCGGCAGGTCGCCGAGCAGTCGCAGGAGGTCGCGCGCGCCCTCGACGCGTCGCCGGACGTCCCGGCGACCGTCGTCTGGAAGCCCGTCCTCAAGGACGCCGGCGCGATCCGCCGCGCGATGCTCGACGCGAACGCCGACGACCGCGTGCTCGGCGTCGTGACGTGGATGCACACGTTCAGCCCCGCGAAGATGTGGATCGGCGGCCTCGACCAGCTCCGCAAGCCGCTCCTGCACCTGCACACGCAGGCGAACGTCGAGCTGCCGTGGGACACGATCGACTTCGACTTCATGAACCTCAACCAGGCCGCGCACGGCGACCGGGAGTACGCGTACGTCGCGACGCGGCTCGGGGTGGCGCGCACGACGGTCGTCGGGCACGTCTCGAACCCGGCCGTCACCGCGCGCGTCGGCTCGTGGGTGCGCGGCGCCGCCGGCTGGGCGGCGACGCACGAGCTGCGTCTCGCCCGCTTCGGCGACAACATGCGCAACGTCGCGGTGACCGAGGGCGACAAGACCGAGGCCGAGCTCCGGTTCGGTGTGAGCGTGAACACGTGGGGCGTGAACGACCTCGTGCGCGCGGTCGAGGAGGTCTCCGAGGCCGACGTCGACGCGCTCGTCGCCGAGTACGAGGACCTCTACGACGTGGTCCCCGAGCTGCGCAAGGACGGCGACCGGCACGCCTCGCTGCGGTACGCGGCGCGGCAGGAGATCGCGCTCGAGACGTTCCTCGAGTCCGTCGGCGCCAAGGCGTTCACGACCAACTTCGAGGACCTGGGCGACCTGCGCCAGCTCCCCGGCATCGCCGTCCAGCGCCTCATGGCCAAGGGCTACGGGTTCGGGGCCGAGGGCGACTGGAAGACGGCCGTGCTCGTGCGCGCCGCGAAGGTCATGGGCGAGGGGCTGCCCGGCGGCGCGTCGCTCATGGAGGACTACACCTACGACCTGACCCCGGGCAGCGAGAAGATCCTCGGCGCGCACATGCTGGAGATCTGCCCGTCGCTCACGACCTCGACGCCCCGCGTCGAGATCCACCCGCTCGGCATCGGCGGCAAGGAGGACCCGGTCCGCATGGTGTTCGACGCCGACCCGGGCGTCGGCGTCGTCGTGTCCCTCGCGGACATGCGCGACCGCTTCCGGCTCACGGCGAACGTCGTGGACGTCGTCCCGCCGAGCGCGCCGCTGCCGCACCTGCCGGTGGCACGTGCCGTGTGGGAGCCGCGGCCGGACTTCGCGACGTCCGCCGAGGCCTGGCTGACGGCGGGCGGCGCGCACCACACGGTGCTCTCCACGGCTGCGGGGATCGACGCGTTCGAGGTCTTCGCGGACATCGCGCGCACGGAGCTCCTGGTCATCGACGAGAGCACGACGCGGCGGGGCTTCCGCGACCAGGTGCGGTGGAACCAGGTCTACTACCGCCTCGCGCAGGGCCTCTGACGCCTGGGGGAGCCGTCCGTGCACGGTCCCGTCACGGCCACCGGCCGTGACCGAACCGTGACGGGGCGGCGGCTTCCCCTGGAGCCGTGTGAGCGCTAACATCGTCTCTCGGGAGGCTGTGAGCGATCACATCCGCGGGCCCGGGGTCCTGCCCCTCGCCTGGCTCCGCAGCTCGAGCGCGTCGCAGTGCCGAGCGGTGACCGGAATGGTTACCGAACGGTGATGCGGAATGCCGAGTGGGGGCTTGCGGGAGCGGCCCTGACACCGCTAGACATTGACACAAGCAAACATGTATCAACAAGAGTCAACAGTCCGATGAAGGGCTGGCACGACCCGACGGTCCTCGGCACGGCGCCGAGGTCGCATCTCAAGGAGGAGAGCATGTTCAGCACGACCAAGGCGCGCACGCGTCTGACGGGTGTCCTCGCCGGCGTGGCGGTCCTCGCGCTCGCGGCGTGCAGCAGCGGGGGCGGCAGCACGGACGGCAGCAGCAACGACGCGGGCGGCGACGGCGGCGGTGGCGGCGACACGATCTCCGTCGGCTTCTCGCAGGTCGGCGCCGAGTCCGGCTGGCGCGCGGCGAACACCAAGTCCATCCAGGACACGCTCACGACCGAGAACGGCTTCGACCTCAAGTTCTCCGACGCGCAGCAGAAGCAGGAGAACCAGATCCAGGCGATCCGCTCCTACATCGCGCAGGGCGTCGACGTCATCGCGTTCTCCCCGGTCGTCGAGTCCGGCTGGGACGCGGTGCTCGAGGAGGCCAAGCAGGCCGGCATCCCCGTGATCCTCACCGACCGCGCGGTCGACTCCGAGGACGACACCCTCTACGAGTCGTTCATCGGCTCCGACTTCGTCCTCGAGGGCGAGATGGCCGGCGACTGGGTCTCCGAGAACCTCGCGACCGAGCCCATCAACGTCGTCGAGCTCCAGGGCACCACGGGCGCCGCGCCCGCGATCGACCGCAAGACCGGTTTCGAGAACGCCACGGCGGACAACCCCAACGTGACGATCATCGACTCGCAGACCGGCAACTTCACGCGTGCCGAGGGCAAGACGGTCATGGAGGGCTTCCTCCAGGCGCACGACGACATCGACCTCGTGTACGCGCACAACGACGACATGGGCCTCGGCGCCATCGAGGCCATCGAGGCTGCCGGTCTCGTCCCGGGCGAGGACATCAAGATCGTCACCGTCGACGCGGTCAAGGACGGCATGCAGGCCCTCGCCGACGGCAAGATCAACTTCATCGTCGAGTGCAACCCGCTCCTCGGCCCGGACCTGGCCGAGATCATCAAGAAGGTCGTCGCGGGCGAGGAGGTCGAGAAGCGCATCGTCGTCAAGGACGAGTCCTTCACGCAGGAGCAGGCGATCGAGGCGCTCCCGACGCGCGAGTACTGAGCGCACCGCGCGCGCCGAGCGGGCGCCCCGGACCTCCGGGCACCCGCTCCGCACCGCCCCGGCGGGGCCGGTCGACGCCGACCGGCCCCGCCACCACGGACGGGTCGCGCGCCGGGAGAGCACGGCTCCCCGGCGCGCGGCCGACGCACCACCGCCGGCATGCCGACCCCGCCGGCGTCCTGAGGCGCCCCGGGGCCCGGCAGCCCCGCCGCCACCGCTGCACGGAAGGTCACCCATGACTACCGCCGTCCCCGACGGTCGGCCCGTCGTCGAGATGACCGGGATCTCGATCGAGTTCCCGGGCGTCAAGGCGCTCGACGGAGTCGACCTCACGCTCCGGCCCGGAGAGGTCCACGCCCTCATGGGCGAGAACGGCGCCGGCAAGTCGACGCTCATCAAGGCGCTCACCGGCGTCTACTCGATCGACTCCGGTCGCATCCTCGTCGACGGCGCCGAGCACACGTTCTCCGGTCCGGGCGAGGCCCAGGCCGCCGGCGTCTCGCCGGTGTACCAGGAGGTCAACCTCTGCGAGAACCTCTCGGTCGCCGAGAACATCATGCTCGGCCACGAGCCGCGCCGCCTCGGCGCGATCGACTGGCGGGCCACGCGCCGTCGGGCGGGGGAGATGCTCGCGCGCCTCAACCTCGACATCGATCCGGCGTCCTCGCTCTCGAGCCACTCCCTCGCCGTGCAGCAGCTCGTGGCCATCTGCCGCGCGCTCGTCGTCGAGTGCAAGGTGCTCATCCTCGACGAGCCGACGTCCAGCCTCGACGCGGACGAGGTCGCGCAGCTCTTCGCCGTCGTGCGGCGCCTGCGCGACGAGGGCGTCGCGATCCTCTTCGTCTCGCACTTCCTCGAGCAGGTGTACGAGATCTCCGACCGCATGACCGTGCTGCGCAACGGCAAGCTCGTCGGCGAGTACGTCACGGCCGAGCTGCCGCGCCTCGAGCTCGTCTCCAAGATGATCGGCACCTCGCTCGAGGTGCTCGAGGAGCTCGAGGAGGCGCCCAAGCGCTCGGTCGCCGACCGCGAGGCGACGCCGTTCGTCCAGGCGCTCGGCGTCGGCCGCAAGGGCTCGGTGCAGCCGTTCGACCTCGACGTCTACCCGGGCGAGGTCGTCGGGCTCGCGGGCCTCCTCGGCTCGGGCCGCACCGAGCTCGCCCGGCTGCTCGCGGGCGCGGACCGCGCGGACAGCGGCCAGGTCCGCGTCGGCGGCGCGCTCGCCCGGCTGCGCACGCCGCGCTCCGCGATGCAGCGCAAGATCGCGTTCTCCTCGGAGCACCGCAAGGCCGAGGGCATCGTGGGCGACCTGACGATCCGCGAGAACATCGTGCTCGGTCTCCAGGCCGAGCGCGGGTGGGCCCGGCGCCTGCCGCGCAAGCAGGTCGACGAGATCGTCGAGAAGTACATCAGCGCGCTCGCGATCCGCCCCGCCAACCCGGACGCGCTCATCAAGAACCTCTCGGGCGGCAACCAGCAGAAGGTGCTCCTCGCGCGCTGGCTCGCGACGGCCCCCAAGCTGCTCATCCTGGACGAGCCGACGCGCGGCATCGACGTCGGGGCGAAGGCCGAGATCCAGAAGCTCGTCGCCCAGCTCTCGGGCGAGGGCATGTCGGTCGTGTTCATCTCGGCCGAGCTCGAGGAGGTGCTGCGGCTCAGCCACCGCATCGCCGTCATGCGCGACCGCGTCAAGGTCGCGGAGATCACCAACGACGAGGACGTCACGGTCGAGGACGTCGTCGAGCTCATCGCGAGCGGAGGGCAGGAGTCATGAGCACCACGGCACCCGCCTGGCAGCGCGCCGTCCAGCACCGGCTCTTCTGGCCGATCGTCGCGCTGGTCGTGCTGCTGGCGGTCAACACGGTCAACCGGCCGAGCTTCCTGTCCATCAGGCTGCAGGACGGCCACCTCTTCGGGGCGCTCGTCAACCTGCTGAAGAACGGCGCACCGCTGCTGCTCGTCGCGCTCGGCATGACCCTCGTCATCGCGACGCGCGGCATCGACCTGTCGGTCGGCGCGGTGGTCGCGATCTCCGGGGCCGTCGCGTTGAGCTTCATCGCGTCGTCGCCCACGCCGGACAGCCTGACGACCGTCCTCGTCGCCGTGGGGATCGCGCTCGCGCTGTCCTTCGTCCTCGGCGTGTGGAACGGCTTCCTCGTCTCCGTCCTCGGGATCCAGCCCATCATCGCGACGCTCGTGCTCATGACCGCGGGCCGCGGCGTCGCGATGCTCATCACGGGCGGCCAGATCACGACGGTCAACAGCGCACCGTTCAAGTCGATCGGGTCCGGGTTCTGGTTCGGGATCCCCGTCGCGGTCGTGCTGGCCGGTATCGTCTTCGCGGCCGTCGCGCTGCTCACGCGGCGCACCGCGCTCGGCATGCTCATCGAGTCCGTCGGCATCAACCCCGAGGCGAGCCGCCTCGCGGGCGTCAAGGCGCGCAGCATCATCTGGACCGTCTACGCGGTCTGCGCGCTCTTCGCGGGCCTCGCCGGCCTCATGATCTCGTCGAGCACCATGGCGGCCGACGCCAACAACGCCGGGCTCTTCATCGAGCTCGACGCGATCCTCGCCGTCGTGATCGGCGGCACGTCGCTCGCGGGCGGGAAGTTCTCGCTCTCCGGCACCCTGGTCGGCGTCCTCATCATCCAGACGCTCACCCTCACGGTGACCATGCTCGGCATCTCGCCGTCCGTCACGCCCCTGTTCAAGGCGATCGTCGTCATCGCGGTCTGCCTCGCGCAGTCCCCGAAGGTGCGCGACCTGGTCGCCGCCCGACGACGTCGCGCGGCCCCGACGGCCGCCGCGGCCGCGGAGGTGAGCGCCTGATGTCCGCCGTACAGACCCCTGCCCCGACCTCGCCACCCGACCCCCGGGGCGCCGAGACCGCCGCCCCCGGAGGCCGACCGACCATGACCGAGCGACTCACGAGCCGCGTGCGCCTCGACCGGCGCTACCTCCCGGTCCTCGGCACGTTCGCGGTGCTCGCGCTCATGCTCGTCGTGGGCGGGAGCCGGTACGAGAACTTCCTCTCGGCCCGCGTCGTCTCGAACCTGTTCATCAACAACTCGTTCCTCATCGTGCTCGCGGTCGGGATGACCTTCGTCATCCTCACCGGCGGCATCGACCTCTCCGTGGGTGCCGTGGTGGCGCTGTCCGGCATCACGACGGCGTCGCTCCTGCAGAGCGGGTGGCCGGTCGCGGTGGTGCTCGTCATCGCGGTCCTCATCGGCACCGTGCTGGGGCTCGCCGTCGGGCTCATGGTCCACGTGTTCGACATCCAGCCGTTCATCGCGACGCTCGCCGCGATGTTCCTCGCGCGCGGCCTGTGCTACGTCATCAGCCTCCAGTCCATCCCGATCACGAACGAGTCGTTCGTGGCGCTCGCGGGCTGGAGCCAGGAGATCGGCGACGGCTGGCGCCTGACGACCGCGGTCATCATCGCGCTCGTCGTCGTGGCGATCGCGTTCTACGTGCTGCACTACACGCAGTTCGGCCGCACGGTCTACGCGATCGGCGGCGGCGAGCAGTCGGCGATGCTCATGGGCCTGCCCGTCGCGCGCACCAAGGTGCTCGTCTACGTGGTGAGCGGCACGTGCGCCGGCATCGGCGGCCTGCTGTTCGCGATGTTCTCGCGGTCCGGCTACTCGCTCACGGGCGTCGGCATGGAGCTCGACGCGATCGCGGCGGTCGTCATCGGCGGCACGCTCCTCACGGGCGGGACGGGCTTCGTGCTCGGGTCCGTGCTCGGCGTGCTCGTGCTGGGCCTCATCCAGACGATCATCACGTTCGAGGGCACCCTGAGCTCGTGGTGGACGAAGATCGTCATCGGCGTGCTGCTGCTGGTCTTCGTGATCCTGCAGCGCGTCCTCGTCGTCAGGCGGAGGTGAGCCGGCGGCACCGGCCTCCGCCGCGGGCGTCCTCGTGACGTCCGCGGCGCGGGCCGGTGCCGCGGCCGTCTGCCCGGGCCGACGGCCCGGGGTCACCGGAGCAGGACGGGGGCCGGCACCCCTGGGTCGTTCGGGCGTACGCCCGACCGGCGGTGTCATCACGCCGCCCTTGTAGAATGTGA
>VFQP010002638.1_pt1 | contig 19630 bp, 24 predicted proteins | sample 3512351 | NCBI WGS metagenome assembly VFQP01 (sample SAMN10412372, study PRJNA504923) | tailings metagenome | isolation source: Relicate 1 Philex TSF1 revegetated site | place: Philippines: Tuba, Benguet | collected 2017-08-29
CACACCTCGATGCGGCGCAGCTCCAAGAGCCCCGCGCCAAACTGCTTGGTGGCGTCGCTGATGAGCTTGGCCGCCTCGCTCTCACCCTCGGCGCGAATCACGGCGGCGTTACGCTCCTGCGTGTCGCGTGCACCGACAAGGTGTGCAGCGCGTGCCTGCCACCACAGGTCCTCTTGGCCGCTCAAGCTGCCACGGGTGCTGAGAGCGCCCCAACGTGCCCGCACCTGCTCGGCCTTGAGCACCACAAACTTGGCGCGCTCCGCCTCCTGCTCCGCCACCTGCTTCATCTCCACGGCCTTGGTGAACTGCGGACGCGTAGAGCACGTCGTGGAGCAGCCAGCATCTGCCTGCTGCGGAGGCGCGCTGCCCCGTACATCCCCCCCCTCACGCTCCTGCCACGACGCAAGCACTCGCCTCGCTGCTGAAGGACAAGTGCGTGATGGCCACGTCCTCCAGCACGATGCCAAAGTCGTTGGCGCGCTGGTGCAGGCTGTCGCGCACCTGCGAGGAATACGGCACGACTCATCACAGGACGCCGTCGTCAAGAGCACCTTCTTGCCCACATCGCCCTCTTCCCCAAGACACACACAAGCCGCTGCACCCTCACGCTTGCCACACGCTTGCTTGACTCACCGCGCGCGAGACCTTGTCTCTCTGCGTGAGCAGCTGCTCGGCGTTGTACTGGGCCACTGTCGCCTTGACCACCTCGTTGCCGATGGAGGGCAGCACGCGGTCCTCCCAGTCCACACCCAGGCTCTGCAGAGCAGCACACGCACGCAGAGGTCCATCGGAGGGTGCGCCCGCCGCCGACCGTGCCAGCGGTGCATCGCCCTGCGCCTCACAACTACCCTGGGAGCCACGGAGATCCGCTGCTCACCTTGAAGATGGTGGGAATCTTGGGCTCGTCTGGCTTGGACAGGATGCGCAGCGACATGTTCACCATTTGGAGATCTGCGCATCGCCAAACAGCGAGCGTGCCTCGCCCACAGGCTCGCCGAGGGGCTCCCCGGCCTCGCACCCCCAGCACCAGGACGTGGTCGCACCCTTGGTGCCCGTCACGGAGCTGATGGTCTTGGCGCGCGTGCGGATGTCCATGATGTGTGGGTTCTGCACCCAGGGGATGCGGAAGTGGGTCCCCTCGCCGACCGTCTCCTCCAGCACGCCGCGGAAGCGGTCGAAGATGACCGCGCGCTCGCCGCCGTCCACTGCGGCCGCCACAGCAGCGCGCATCGCGTGATGATCGTGGGCCGAGACCGGCGGCGTGGAGCCTCTCCAGTCGCGGAGAGCACTGGCTCCCATCGCGCGCGATGCGAGCATCATCGGCAATTGGTGGCGCCGCTCGCTCCATGCCACCGCTCGCACGCACCCGTGTAGAGCGACGTCTGGAGCACGCTCGCGGTGACGCCCAGGCCCACGGCATAGCGCATCACCTTGTTCAGCACGCCAACCAGCACCTGCGCACCCTCCTGCGCCATCTTGATGACTGACTCTCCTGCTGCTGGTGCTGCGCTGCTCCTTACAGCTCGCCGCGCACGGCATGCGTGCCCAAATCCCAAAGTCGCTGGCGCTGCGACAGCTCGTGATTGCTCGGTGGCACGAATTGCAGAGGACCTCCACCAGCACGAACACCAGCACGCAGGACAGATGGGATCACTGCACGGCGACTCCCGGCGGCGGAGCGTCAGCCGTCGGCGGCCGCGCCGCTGCGGCCGCAGCCTCCAGGCGCGCGACCGCCAGCGCCTGCAGGCCCTGCGTCGTGGCCTCTCGCCACGCCGCAAAGTCGGCCGCGCGCCTGCTGCGGACGGCCGCGCACTCCTCCTTGTCCGCCAGCAGCGTCGGGGCCAGCGACGCTGCGCCGGCAGCGGGGCTGCCGGCGTCCCCGGGCGCGGCCGGGCTGAGGAGCTTTTGCTGCAGCTCCTCGGGCGTCGGCCGCTGCACCGCCCCGCTGGCCTGCTTGAGCTGCAGGCGCTCCTGGGGCTTGAGCTCCACCACGCCGCCGTCCTTGAGCGGGCGCGTGACGGGTGGCGCGCCTTCGCCGCCGCCCGCCTCGGCCGCCAGCTCCGCCACCACCTTTTCCAGCAGGCTTGCCGCCGCGGCCGCCCGCCCGCCCAGCGCGCCGGCCGCCGCCCCGCCCTTGCCGGCGGCGGGCTTGGCGGGCGCGCCCTTTGCGCCGGCGCCCGCCGTCGCCCCCGCCGCCGCCGGCACGCCCTGCACCGCCCACGCCTCCTGCATGGCCCGGAAGTAGCGCTGCTGCGAGTCGTCCGCCGTGACGGGGCAGACCTTGTCGTCCGTGGACGGGAGCAGCGTCATGGTCCACGAGAGCGGCGGCGCCGGCGCGCCGCCTCCTGGCTGGGTCAGGTCCGTCAGCTGGCCCGACACGGGGTCCAGCTGCCAGCCCTCTGGGCAGCCCTCCTTGTCCAGCAGCAGCTCCACCAGGTACTTGCCCGGCTCCAGCTGCACCGAGGGGAGCAGCAGCGCCGCGCCGTCGGGCGACGAGGCGCGCGTGAGCTCGGGGTAGGCCTCGCCCCAGACCACCTCGCCGCCGGTGGGCGCCACGCACACGCGCACGGTGAAGGGCACCAGCGCCGGCGGCTGCAGCGCCGCGTGCACCGCCAGCTGCGTGGGCTGGATGGGCGTCAGCAGGTGCCGCGCCACCACGCCGCGCGCGTTGGGCTTGTACGTGCCCTGCAGCGGCTGGGCGCGCGCCACCGAGCTCTCCTGCACCGACGCCAGCGGCGCCGAGCTCAGCAGCTGCAAAAACCACGGCACCGGCCCCTCGCCCGCGCCGTCCTCCGCCACCTGCTGCTGCTGCTTGCTGCCGCCCAGGTTGGTGGCGACGGCCAGCAGCGTGTACCCCGCCGGGCTGGGCTCAAGCTGCACGGGCGCCAGGCGCCCCGAGGGGCACGCGTGCTGCCTGCCCGTGGCGTTGTCCACCAGCAGCAGCCGCGTGGCGCGCCGCACGTCCTCCCTGGCCAGCGTGAGCGCGCCCGCCACCAGCGTCGGCTCGCCGACCTGCAGCTGGTACCTCAGCACGCCCAGCGTGGCGCCCGGCGCCGGCGCCGCCTCCATCTGCCCGTCCAGGTTGGTCACGTGCGCGCCCGCCTCGCCCTCCTGCCCCTGCATCACGTCCATCATCTCGCCCACCACGATGGACAGCTCGTTGGCCTTGCAGTAGTAGTCGTCCTGCTTGCACGGCGGCTGCGAGTAGAACATGATGGCGTGAGGGTAGTCGCTCGCCGCCGTCACGCGAAGCAGGTGCTGCCCGCGCGGCAGCTCCAGGCACCCGCCAGACAGCATCACGGTGCGCTGCCGCTGCCGCGTGCGGCCCGGCTGCGCCGACCGCCAGCTAAAGTCCTCCAGCAGCAGCTGGCACGGCACGGCGTCGCGCGGCCGGTGCCACAGGCTGGCCACCGCCTCCTTGACCTGCTGGTACAGCGGGCTGGCGCCGCGCCGCTCGTCGGGGCAACGCAGCAGAAAGTCGGGCACGTGCGGCGGCGCCACGCTGGCCGCCGCCGCCGCCGCCTGCGCCGCCGCCTGCGCCGCTGCCGCCTGCGCCGCCGCCGCGTCCGCCGCCGCCTTGGCCGCCGCCGCGCCGGCGCCCGTGGGCGGCGCCGCCGCCGGGGGCGGCGCCGAGAGCCGCGAGACCAGCAGCCCGTCCAGCGCGGCGCGCTTGGCCTGCTGGAACTCTGCCTCGCCGGCCGCCACCTGCTGCATCTCTGCGGCCGCCACCTGCAGCTCGTGCAGCAGCACCTGCTCCTCCAGCTGCCCCTGGGCGCGCAGGCGCACGTCCAGCAGCTCCAGCTCGGCGTGCAGGTACAGGCTCGACACGAGCAGCGGCGACGCTTGCGGCGGCGAGGAGGGCTTGGCGGGGGTGGGCGTGGTCGGCCGCGAGCCGTCCTGCGCGGCGGCGGCGGCGGCCTGCGCTTGGAGCGCCGCCGCCGCCTGCTTGAGCGCGACTGCCAGCGCGTGCGGCGCCTCGACGACGGGCAGCTTGCCGGCGGCCCAGGCCTGCTGCAGGGCGGCCTGGCGCACGGCGTACGAGTACCCGTCGTGCTCGGCCACCACCTTGCCGGCCAGCTGGTTGCGCGCCAGCAGCGAGTGCAGCGCGCGGCCGTCGGTGAAGCTGAGCAGCTCGCCGCCCTCGGGGTCCTCGCCCTTGCGCGGCGCGCGCGTGGTGAGCACCGGCACCAGCGCCACGTGGCTGGGGAAGTGCGCGGCGAGCTGCCGCAGCAGCGTCGACTTGCCGGCGCCGCAGGGCCCGCTGACCACCAGCAGGCGCGGCGGGACGGCGGGCGTGTCCTGCAGGGGCGCCTGCGGGCCCAGCGCCAGCGTGACGAGCACCTGCGCCGGCTCGGGCGTGTTGACCCACAGCAGCGCGGTGCGCGGCACGGCCGCCAGGTCCAGGCGGCGCAGCTGCTGCTGCACGGCGAACTGCGCGGGGCTGCGCGCCAGCAGGAGGCAGTGCGCGCTGCCCACCAGCTCGCCGCTCTCGACCCAGAACGTCTTGCCGTCGTCCTGGGCCACGCGCAGCAGCTGCCGGCGCCGGTACCTGCGCAGAGCGTTTTTGACAGGTGCGTTCCGCGCGGATGGTGCGGCCGGACGGCGCGAGGGCAGTTCGGGCCTTGGGTCGTTGCGGGCGAGCGTGCGTCGCACGCGCGCACCTCAGCGTGTCGACCACCTCGTACTGCAGCTCCTTGAGCGTGTGGCTCTCGATCACCGTCACGTCCGTGACGCGCGACTCGAGCGTGAGGAACGACGCGAGCGCCTCGGCCTGCTCGGCGGGCATGCCGGTGCCCTCGGCCGGCACGCGCAGCGACACGTGCTCGTACGCCTGCCTCAGCGTCAGGTAGTGCTCGTCCCACAGCTTGAGGCGCGCCTCCACGTTCTCCACGCTGTCGTCGTGACGCGGGTGCAGCCTGCGCACGACACCGCACCGCCACACCGCCACACGCGCAGACGCTCTCGCCACTGAGGCGCCCCCAGCAGCGGCCGGCCAACAACCTCTCGCTGGCTGGCGCACACCGCACCTGGCGAGCACAGAGGCGTCGGGCGTGCCGGCCGGCGTGACGGGCGTGATTGGCGCGCTGAGCGCGCCGCTCTCGGCCATGTGGTAAATCTTGCCCGTGTCCATGTCCACGCGGCGGTAGCGCGCGCGGTCCAGCAGCACCGTGTTCTCGGCGTGCAAAAACACCACCTTGTCGGGCTCGATGCCGCGCGCCCGCAGCTCCAGCGCCTGGGACGCCGTGTGCGGGAAGCCGTCCAGCAGCCAGCCGTTGGCCACGCAGTCGGGCTCGGCCAGGCGGCGCGTCAGCAGCTCCAGGAAGAACCTTGGAGGAAAAGGGGCGATGGAGGAGAGGGCAGCGCGAGTCATGTCACGTGCCTTGAAGGTCGGCGACGCGCAGGGCAAGCAGGGCGGAGTCTCAACGTGAGCAGCACGAGGGTGCAGAGCAGCACCGCGCACCTGTCTGGCACCGTCTTGCTGGCGTCCGTGTACTCCTTGGCCTCGAGCCCCAGCGGCGTCTTTTTGGCAATCTCCTCGTACAGCAGGTCGCCCACGTTGATGTGCGGCAGCGCAAAGCGCTGCGCCAGCAGCTCGCACTGCGTGCTCTTGCCCGACGCCACGGGGCCCAGCACCATGACGTGCAGCGTGTGGCGGCCGTACTGGCGCACGGCCGGGTCCCACAGCGCGCGCCCGTAGCCGTACACAAAGTGCGGCACCACCACCTCGGGGTAGTGCTGGTGCACCACCTCGGCCAGCCGGCTGAAGGACGCAGCCACGTCAGACGTGTTCTCCACCCACGCATCAAACAGACCCTGCAGCAGCGCAGCAGCAGCAACGACGCAAACACGCCCGGAGGTCGTGTTGTGGTGGTGGTTGGGTGTGCCGCTCAGGCGTGTCGTCGGCTCGCCGTGCCATGCTTTAGCCGTGCCGTGCACATGCTGTGGCTGCCGGCAGCGCGCACCTCGGCGCGGCTGGCCTGCATCTCCTGCTTGGCCGTGTTGAAGAAGAGCGCGGCCGCCTCGTCCGGCTCGTAGCCCAGAGGGGGGTTGGCGGCAATCTCGGCGTGCACGCGCTTGAGCAGCTCGTCCATGGAGGACATGCCCACAAACACGTACGTCTGCGCATGCATGGGTCGTGCCGCATGGGGCGGTGTGATGGCGCCGTGACGGGGCGCGCATACTCGACGCCGCTCAAGCAGCAAAAGCAGCGCTGCCTGCTCACCGCCTCAAAGCCCGAGTCGCGCAGCTTCCTGGCCGTCTCCACGCCGTCCACCTCGATGACGCAGACCTTGCCGGCGGCCGTGATCTTCTGCACCGCCGCCGTCTGCACGCCGTACACGTGCCCCAGCGCCGTGCTGTGGAAGAGCAGCGCGCCTGACGCCGCCAGCGCCGCCGCCTCCTCGCTCGACACGACGTGCATCTCGTGCCGGTCGTCCACCTCGGGATGGCTGCTGGGCTTGGTGGTGGTCACCACGGGGCTGGCAAAGCGCCCGGGCAGCGACTGGAACAGCTGCTGCAGCAGCGGGCGCACGCCCGTGCCGAACGGCCCCGCCACCACCAGCGGGCGGAAGGGCGGCGGCACCACCTCGGGCACGTGCGCGCTGAGCGCGCTGCGCACCGTGGCCACCAGGTCCGCCCCGGCGCCCTGTGTCACCACCAGGGCGTACTGCCCGCCGGCCTCGGCCTCGGCCACTGCCGCCGCCAGCGCCGCCTGCGTCAGCGGCGGCTCAGGGCTGCCCTCGGCTGCCTTGCCGTTGGCCTCCTCCGAGCCGACAAACACGTAGAGCGCGCCGCTGGTGAGCGGGCAGGCCTTGAGGGCCTGCAGCGCCGCCGGCAACACGCCGTCGGGCAGGTCGATGACGGTGAGCTGGCGCGCCTGGGCCGCCTGCTCCAGCGCCGCCGTGGGGATGGCCATGGTGCCGGCGTCCTTGCCGCCGCCCTCGCCGGGCCACTGCACGGCCAGCTGGTTCTCGGCCGCCATCTTCTGCAGCTCCTTGCCAGAGAGGAAGGTCAGCGCGTCGCTCGACACCTGCGCATGATCATGCGTGTTGGGGCCGATGTCAGGTGGCACAGGTCACGTCGGGCTGCGCTGCAGAGGACGCGTCGATCGCCACGGCAAGCACTTAACCTGACTGCTCACCTGGCCCTTGGCGGGCTTGCGGTCCGTGACCATGGCCGGCGTGACAAAGGGGGGCGACGTGAGCAGCTGCGCCACCAGCGCGGCGCGGCCGGCGGGCGAGGGGCCCGCCACCACCAGCACTGGGTGCCGGGGCGCGGCGGCCGCCGCGGAGCTGGCCGCCGCCTCCTCGTCGACGGGGGGGATGATGTCGGGCCGCTTGCTGCTGATGAGCGCCACCAGCTCCTGGTAGGCGTCCTCGAGCTTGTCATTCGTCAGCGTGTAGTCAAACAGGTCGGAGGAGCCGGCCGCCTCCATCTGCACGCGGGCGGCCTCGAGGCGCGCGGCCACCTCCTCGTCCGTGACGGTGAGCGCCGTGATGAGCCGCTGGCGGAAGTGCTCCTCGCTCTCGGGCGTGAGGAAGATGCTGAGGCAGTCGATGCCCTTGGACTTGATCATCTGCACGCCCTCCGACTCGAGCTCCAGCAGCGGCAGGCGCCCGCTCTTGATCACCTGCGAGAGAGAGCCGCGGCCGCGCAGGAACGCGCGAGGCGAGCGAGCGAGCGTTGATCATCGAGCGCCGTGCACTGCGGGGGCCGGCGGGGCGTGCGCGGTGGTGGAGGTGGAGGGCGAGCGCACCTCGCGGATGGCGTCGGCCGTCACGCCGTAGCGGTGCGTCACCATCTCGTGCTTGAAGAGCTCGGTGTGGTACTCGAGCAGCGCGCCCGAGGACACAGCGGCGTCGAACTCGGCCGAGGTGACGCTGATGGCGTCGGGGAAGACCTCGGACTTGTTCTTGGCCGCGTCGACCGCACCAGCTCCACCAGCCCCCTGCGAGTCGCTCGCGCCGCCGTCATCGGCGCCGGGCCACTCGCCGCCGCCGCTGCCGCCGGGGCCGTCGCCCGGGCCCGGCGACGCCACGAGGCTGGGTGCCGGCTCGCCCCGCGCCGCCGCCAGCGCGGCAGCGTGCTCGGCGCGCGCCGCCTCGAGCTCGCTCGGCGTGAGCGCGTGCTGCGAGGCCTCGTCCAGCGGCCGGGTGGTGGTGAGGCGGGGGAAGGCAAACACGTCGGGGAACTCGGTCACGAGCTGCTCGATGAGCTTGCTGCGCTCGCCGGTGGTGGGCCCCGAGATGATGACGGGCTTGAGGAAGGGCTTCTCCACCAGGTTGGGTGGGATGAGGTCCGAGTAGTCGAGCACGTAGGCCGGCAGGCCGCGCAGCCGGTTGCGGATGATGGGGCTCAGCGTCGAGATGGCCTCCTTGAGCGCGTGGTACACCTCGTCCACGACCGTGTTGGGCACCAGGTGGTCGAACAGCCCGGGCTTTTGCGCCGCGCTGGTCTGCGCGACCGCCCACGCCACGCGCCGGTCCACCGTCGCCTCGGCCTCCTTGAGACGGCCGCGCAGGCGCCGCTCCAGCTCCTCCAGCGACGGCGGCGCGCAAAAGATGTACAGGCCGTCGATGCGCTTGTTCGCCTGCGCGCAGCGAGCCAGTGCGCCGTGTGCGGGAGGGCGGCGCCGGGTCAGAGTGCGGCGACACGACAGGCGCGGCGTCTCAGAAGCACTGCCAAAGCAGCTCCTCACCTTGAGTGCCTGGACTCCCTGCTCGTCCACCGCCATGACGCACAGCTTGCCCGTGGCCGCCACCTCCCTCACGGTGGCGATGCTCGTGCCGTACAGGTAGGCCCGCTCGCCCCCGGGCCCCCCCGCCTGCACAGGCGCCAGCTCCAGCAGCTGCCCCCGCTCGTACAGCTCCTGGATCTGCGCCTTGGTGCTGAAGAGGTAGTCGTTGCCGTGCACCTCGTGCTCGAGGGGCTGCCGCGACGTGTGCGACACGGTGAGACCAAACTTGTCGGGGAACTCGCCCACCAGCCGGCGCATCAGCCCGCCGCGGCCCACGGCGCTGGGGCCTGCACATGGTGCAAGGCACAAGAGCCGTTACTGCCCGCGCTGTGCCACGGCCAGCGACGGGGCACTGGAGGTGGCCGCGGCCCGAACGCTGTCGGTACCTGTGAAGACGATGATGCGCGGCGGGGGCTTGGCGGGCATGGCACGCTTCTTGAGCGTGACGGTGGCCACCGCCAGGCGCTCCTTGCGCTGCTCGTTGCCCCGCACAGAGTCCTCCAGGCGGTCGAACATGAGCCCACCTGTGCGCCCCCACATGTGCACAGCCAGGTTGCGAGGTTGGCAACGCAGCGCGCGCACCGACGACTGCATCTCCCTGCCACAGAGTCTGCGCGCCACTGCGTGGCTGATGCGCTGCTCACCCGCCAGCTGCACGCCTGCCAGCGGGTCCATGAGGTCCTCGTGCGGCCAGCCCGTGAGCAGCTGGAAGGCCGACACGTGGTGCGGCAGCGCCAGGTCCGTGACCCGGAGCGCCGCCATCACCTTGAGCACCGCCTTGCTCAGCAGCAGCGGCCACAGCGCCAGCGGCAGCACGCCCACGAGCAGCGGGCGGCCAAACAGGTCCACGGGGATGCGGTCGTCAATCACCACGGTGCGCCACGTGTCCTGCGCGCGCGCGTGGGTGGTGAGAGGCGGGGCAAAGGCTGTGAGCTGCTGACGAGCTCGGCACAAGCGCTGTAGGCGAGCAGCTGCGAGCCCTGCTGGGCTCCTCCAGCTGGGCAGGTCCGCACCATGATGAAGAGGCGCACGCGGTACTTGCCGCTGGGCGGCTTGATGTGCGTGTTGTCCTTGGGGTCGCGCGGGTAGATGAGCTCCCACAGGTATGACCCTGCAGAGTCGGGAAATGGGGGGCAAAGGGGGTTTGGGTGCAGCGCGGTCGGTCCTGGTGCACGCATACGCGCAGCCTCCCCTCCCAGCACAGCAGCATGACACGCGCGTGTCATGCCCACCTTGAGGCAGCGTGTTTTGCGCGCTGCGCACGGCGTTGAGGATGGACTGCAGCCACTCGAAGGACCTGTGCCCGGCAAAGAGCTTGCCCTCAAACTCGCGGCTGGGCGGCGGCGGCGCGCCCTTGTTGCCGCCCTTGCCCCCCTTGCCGTCGTCCACCAGCGCGCCCGCCGCAGATGGCTTGGTGACCACCATGGGCACGTTGGGCATGTTCTGCACCAGCTCCTCGGGGCGCTTCCAGGCGTCCAGGTAGGGCTGCGTCTCGGTCGGCAGGACCAGCCCCGCCACGTCCTCGTACTTTTCTGCACGCCATCAAGACACGCCACACGCACTTCCTTGCACCCAGCAGTCCGCCTCCCCTCTAATCTCCCTTCCTGGCGCGCGAGGTGCCCGAGGTGCATCGAGGTACGGCCCCCGGCCCAGCGGCGCCCGAAGGAACAAGCGGGCGCGAGGAGCAGCGAGATGCCGTACTAATCAGGATCCCGCGCTGCTGCTGCGCCCCTCGTGTGGGGTCCTGCCTGCTCGCCCCAGGCCGCGCCATCAGTGCCCAAAGGTCCCGACGAACGCGCACCAGGCCCATCCTTGACGTCCGGCTCCTTGCCATCAGTGGGCCACACGGGAAACAGCGCGTCCAGCAAGGGCGTCTTGCCCGAGCCTCCCGCTGGCTCGGCGCCTTTGCCCCCCTTGGCAGGAGCTTTGGGAGGCATCCCACCACTGGCTGAGCACCAGCCAAGCACACAACAGCCTGCGTCCTCTCAGCAACTAGCAAGCTCCTTCTTGCTGCTCTCCTCTGCGTCCTCCCTGCGCCCCTGGAGGCTTTGCCATGATCAGGAGAGCGGCAGGAGAGCGGCCGAGGCGCGCTGCGGAGCCAGCTGCGTGTGATGTTGCGATCTGGGTGGCATGCCGCGCCCGCGGGTGCGCGGCACGGCCAGCAGCACTGCGCGCTGCGGTCCACCGTCGTCCAGACGCCGCAACCCCGTCGCCTGCGGCCCCTCCTGGCAGCACACCAGCCGGCGCAGCAGCTGCTGACGTCGTGGAGCACGATCAGCAGCCCGTGCATACATCGGCGCAGCAGACAGCCTCAATGGCCGTGGCCCTGGAGCGCACGCCGCAACGCAGCCACGCGGGCAAGCGGACGGTCAGGACCCAGCAGCTCGGGCGGCGATGGAGACGAAGAGGACTTTGACGCGTTCCTCGCGGGCGAGGACGCCGGGCTGCTCGACGACGGGGACGACGGGGAGGACTTCGACCTGGCTGGCCTGGAGGGCGTGGACCCCGAGCAGCTCTTGAGGTTCAAGGACGCGGCAGCAGAGGAGGGCCTCAACCTGGACGAAGATCTGCCAGACCTCCCAGAGGGTGAGCGGCGCGCGGCGCGATCGCCGCCACAAGTCGGGCTGCGCCGGCGTGCGCCGCCAGATGCGCACACACCGTTCTCCACTGCCAGGAGCACTTGCGCGGTCAGAGGAACCACCACAGCATCAGTGCACCCCACCTCTCAAACGGCACGCAGTCCCAGCCGTGTGCGCCCAGCCGCCGCCGCGCTGAGCCATGCTGCGCGCTGCCGCGTGCCCCCCACGCAGACGACGCGGCCCAGGAGGAGCCGGCACAAGCAGCTTGGCAACAACGGCAGCAGCAGCGGCAGCCGCTGGCGCAAGAAGAGCAGGAGGGCGTGGCGGAAGAGCAGGAGGAGGAGGTGCAGATGGACGAGGAGGGCAAGTACAGGCTGCGGCCACAGCGCCTGCTGGCCATCGCCGACCTGTTTGGCATGGCCGCCTTCTACGACATGGCCAAGCAGCTCGACGAGCGTGAGTGTGGGGGCCACCACCGCGCCAACCAGGAGCATCCACCCACCTCGCAGCCGCTGCCCTCCCGCCTCCGTCTCAGCGACCTTGCGGCTCCCTGGTGTGCTGATGCTTGCTTGCGGCGCGCAGAGTACCCTCACGTGGGCATCTCCGGCCTGCAGTCGGACGTCGCGCGCGTCAAGGAGAACGACTTTTACTGCTGCCCCTCCACGGACGCCGAGGAGGTGCCCTTCCTGGCGGCGCAGGCGCGGCTGGCGGGCGCCAGCGCGCTGCTGCTGCCCGACGTGGCCAAGGACCTGCCCGCCATGGCCGACGTGGCGCCCGAGGGCGGCCCCACGCCCGTCTTTTTCGTGGAGAACGTGGACGTGGCGGCGGCGCGGCTCGCCGTCGCCTTTTACGAGGCGCCTTCGCGCGAGATGCTCATGATCGGCGTGCTGGGCACGCACGGCAAGACCACCACGGCCTGGCTCATCCGCGGCATCCTCGAGGAGATGGGGCAGGTGCGGCGCGCGCCTCTGAACGCGCCCCGCTGCAACCACGGCAGCTGCGTGCTGCGCGTGACGCCGCCGCGTGTGTGTGTGTGCGGTGGCGCAGTTGACTGGCATGGTGAGCAGCGTGGAGGTGGCGCTGGCCGAGGACCGGCTGGACGAGCAAGGCGAGCTGTGGGCGCCCCAGGAGCCCGACCCCACGCTGGAGCGCGAGTCCAGCGCCCCATTCATGGTCACGCCGTACCCAGCCAGCAGTGAGCGACCTCGCGACCCCCCACGGGGGGGGGCCGGGGGTGGAGTTGCGACCTCTCAGGGGCTTGTTCAACCCCTGCTTTTAGGGTTGGGGCGCTCGCAGCGCTGCTGCCACGAGGCACAGGGCCAGTATGCGCGTGCGCCGTGGTGTGCGTGCGCTCCGCAGGCAAGTACAACGTGCCGCCGGCGGGCGGTCTGACGGGGCTGCAGACGCAGCAGGTGTTTGCCGGCATCCGGGAGCGCGGCGGCACCTGCTGCGTGTACGAGGCGCCGCTGGACGCCGTGTGGTCGGGCCTCACCACCTTTGTGGACCTGGGGCTCGTGGTGCACACCTCGCTGGGCGGCGTGCGCACGGCGGGGGCCGCCAAGGCCGGCGGCGCCGCCGGGGGGGCAGCAGGCGAGGAGCAGCAGGAGGAGGACGAGGCGGAGGAGGCCATTGCCGGCGCGCTGGAGCCGTTTGACCGTCTAGTGGACCCGCAAGCGCAGGTGCGAGCGTGCGACGTGGTCACGGGGGCGCGGGATGAGCAGGGGCGGATTGGAGTCCGCGACTTGGACGCTGCGCGCGTGTGGCTTGTGGGTGGCAAAACGTGTGTGTGCGTGTGTGTGTGTGTGTGTGCAGGCGGCCGTGGTGAACCTGGACGACCCTCACGCGCAGCGGGTGCTGGACGCGGCGTCGTCGGTGCCGTGCATCACGTACGCGCTGGCGGCGGACAAGGGCGCCGACGTGTGGGCCGAGTCAGTCAGCTTCGACATTTGGGAGTCAGAGGTGCGGCGCGCGCTGCGCCCCGCGCCCGCCGCACAACTGCCGCAGCAGCGCTTCTAGCCGGCGCCCGCCTCCCACAGAGGGTTTGGCGTTGCTGCACATCGCGGCGCCACGGCGCCTGCTGGTGGCGCGCTCAAGGTGGTGCACGCGCCGTGTGTGGTGGGTGTCGCCGCGCAGGTGATTGTGCGCACGCCGCTGGGGCGGCTGCAGATCATCACGTCGCTGCTGGGCCGGCACAACGTGCACAACATCCTGGCCGCCGTGGCCACGGGCCTGGCGCTCAAGGTGAGCCGCTGCCCCCCTTTTCTCTATCCCTGCGTCCGTCTCTGTGGGATAGCTCTGCCTGCTAGCTTCCCTGCCCCTCCCCGCTGGCCTGCTGAATGAGCTCTGGCAGGCGCAGCAGTGCGTGCGTGACTCCAGGGCAGAGGCGGGTGGTGACCGAGCAAAGGACGGGGTTGCGTTGACGTGCGCTTTGCTTGGCCTCAGGTGCCGCTCAAGAGCATTGTGGCGGGCATTGAGGCGGTCGAGGTGATCCCCGGGCGGTCCGAGGTCGTGGACGAGGGGCAGGACTTCAGCGTCGTGATCGACAGCGCAAGCACGCCACAGGTGCGCGCCGCGACTCCCTCGTCGCTGTTCTGGGGGGTTGGTGGAGGCGCCCGAGCTCCGTGCGTCGCCCGCCCCCATGAGGCGGGCGGGTGCAGAGGTGTGCGCTGGTGACAGCCTGACCTTCCTCACCCTGGCCCTCGCACGTTTGCGGTGGCGTGGCGCCCTCCTCACCTGCGCTACAGGCGCTGGAGAACATGCTCAGCGCCGTGCGCTCCGGCTCGGGGCGCGTCATCACTGTCTTTGGCTGCAAGGGCGAGGAGGACAAGTGAGCGCGGGGCCTGCACGAGCTGCCCCTCAACCCTGCCGCAGCCACGCCTCACAACGCGCATGTTGTGTTTGTGCGTGCGCGCCTGCTTGTGTGCCCTCAACCAGGGCGTTGCGGCCGCTCATGGCCGAGGTGGCGCACACCCTCAGCGACATGGTCATCATCACCAACGACTCGCCGCGCCGCGAGCCGCCCGAGAGCATCGTGCAGGTGCGGGGCCCCGCCTCACGCCTGCGGCAGGCGGACGCGCGCCTCAAGCCAGCCGCGCAGGGCCCCGGGGTGCGCGCGCTGAGGTTGCGTGCCGTGGGCCGTTCGTCGCCGCGCGCCCCGGCCCCCGCCCCGCCCGCAGGACATTGTGGCGGGCCTGCCCGACTCCATCATCAAGCGGTACAGCGGCTACGTGTACTTCCCCTTCCAGGACCAGGGCCACGTGCCGCTCTGGTTTGAGCCCTACCTGCAAAAGGCGCAGAGGACCACGCAGCGGTGAGCGCAGGGCGACGCACGCCCCACTCGGGGCCCCGCTGGGGGAAACGAGATGCGACCGCGCCGCTACCGCGAGGATCAGGAGATCAGGAGCTTGGCTTGCGAGAGCACCTGATGTGGCCACGTTGAGCGGCGGGTGTGCGTGCTGTGCGTGCTGTGCGTGCTGTGCGTGCTGTGCGTGCAGGTACGTGATGGAGGACCGCTTCTCTGCCATCCGCGCCGCCATCGGCACGGCGGCGCCCGGCGACGTGGTGGTGCTGGCGGGGAGAGGGCACTGCGACTTCATGGAGTACGACGACGGGCAGGTGCGCCCACATGCGCGCTGCACCGAGCCTTGCGCCCTGGCCGCAAGGCGCAGCAGCGGCACGGTGAGGGCGTCGCCCGCCCCTGCTGCGCTCCTTGCGCATCGCCTCACCGCGTGCGGGCGTGCGGCGCGCGCGCACGTGGCTTGTTTGCGTCGTCGCAGGGCGGCATTGTGCGGGGGTGGTTTGACGACCGGCAGGAGGTGCGCGCCGCGCTGAGCAAGCTGGCGTACCTCAACCAGCTGACCAAGCTGGACCGGCGCACGCTGCCGTGGGGCAAGGCGCTGGACGAGCACGACTCGCTCATCGACCCGCCAGAGGTGCAGCCAGAGCGCGACGGCGTCGGGGAGGTGCCCGCCGGCGCCGGCGCCACGGACAGGCAGCGCGAGGCCACGCCCGTCTGAGTGGCGCGGCGTGTGGCCCCAGCCGTCCGTGACGCAGCGTGACGCAGCTCTCCCCCCGGACCGCGCCCCCGTGCGTTTGTACCACTCCCCACACGACGATTGCGTGTATGGCGCCGCCGCTTTTCATTCCCTCGCTTCCCTCATCATCATTCTTGCGGACGGCGCGTTAGGCGGTTGCGGCACGGCGCACAAACTTGCAACCGTCGCCGCGCGCCAGCAGCTTGACCACCACGAGCACCACCCAACCCAGGGAACCGCTCCAAACGATGAAACGTGTTTAAATGCGCACCGTGGTTCCGACAGCACGCCAGCTCTCTTCGCTTCCACACTGGCAACTGGGCAAACAATGGCAAAGCCGTTCTCTGTGCAGTCAGGCGCTCTCCGCGCGCCGTGTGGCGGCAGGGCGGCATCATCACCCGCCAGAGCACTGCGTGGCCTCGGAGCGCCCCGCCTGCCTCCGGCCCTCCTCGTGCCGCCGCCGCCACCGCGCCGCGTAGCGCCGGTGCACGGCCTCGGCCGGCAGGTCCCTGTACAAGGCCCCCAGGTGGTCCGTCAGCGTGCGCACGTCCTGCCACCGCGACAGCCAGCCCAGCGAGGCGCGGACCGTGCCCAGCGGCAGCCTCTGCTCGCGCGTCTCCCCAGAGGCCGGGTCGGTGCGGTTCACCGTGATGAACTCCCAGGCCTCCTGCCAAGACTCGTCGTTGGGCGTGGCGCTCGCCTGCTTGACGGCGTGCGACCGGATCTCCCAGTCCTCAATGCCCTGCGCGTGCGCACGTGCACAAGTGCACACGCAAACGACGACGACGACGCGGCGGCGCCAACGTTGGCACGCGACAAGGACGACGAGACCGGGTTGTAAAGAGAGGAGGGTGGAGGAACTGGAAGGGACGCCACGGCGCGTTTGCAGCTCACCAGGGCCTTGTAGCACTGCCCGGGCCCGCACATGCAGCCCACGCGGACGTGGATGCCGGCGTCCGACGCCTCGTCGCCCACCACCCGGTGCGACACGGGCGCGCCCTGGGGGTCCAGCACGATGAAGTTGGCCGTGGGCGCCTGGATGGTGGGCTCCTCGCCGTCACCAGCGTCCGCGCCGGCAGACGCCAGGAGCAACCTGCCGCACGGCGGCAGCGGCGCAGGAGCAAGCGACACACTCTCGCTGACAAACTGCAGGTGCGCTTCCCGCTGCCGTCCTGGGCGGCTTTTGGATCCTTGAAGTGGCGCGCACCTGGCGGTGGCGTCCTGGGCCAGGGGCTGCGCGCGTTGTCCGGCCGGTCGCATGCGCAGGTCGTCGGCCCAGCGGCCAAACAGGCGCACCAGGGGCGCGCCGTTGGAGTGCCGGAGGGCCAGCAGGCTCCGGGCCAGGTGCCGCCCCACGCACCGCGTGTGGTCGTGCACGCGGCGGATGCCGCCCAGCTGCCGCAGCGTCTGCAGCGCGGGGCAAAGCAACGCGCGCCACACTGTATCCAGGCCGCCCCGCGCACTCCGCCAGAGCCAAGCTGCAGGCGACTGTCTGTCTGCATGCCGTGCGGCAGCGTCGCTCCCCAGCACCAGCCGGACCCGCACACACGCACGCGTCCTCGTCACCCTACCTCGAGCCCTGCCTTGAGCGCCAGCACCTCCAGGAAGGGCGGTGTGCCCTGCTCCAGGCGCGCCGGCGGCTCGTGCATGCACTGCCAGCGCATGGAGGCCGTGGCCGTGAAGACCGAGCCGCCCGCCCAGTAGCGTGGCCACAGCAGGCGCGCCACCTGGACAAGCCGTGTGAGGCAACGCACCCGTGCCGCGTGCGCAGAACTGCGGTTTGTGATATGATCATCTGCCACAGATGGCTGCATGCCAGATCTCAAGCTCAACACACACCTCCTTGCGCACAATCATGGCGCCCACGCCCGTCGGCAGCCCGAACATCTTGTAGAAGGACCTGCGGTGTGGGAGCCAGGGGAGTGCGAGGCCAGGACCCAGCGCCCGTCACGAAAGCCTCATCCTCCGCACTGCCGATCCGTGGTGCCTTGCTGGCGGTGCACATGCACGGTGTGCGAGGAGGCGCGCCGGCACGCGTGGCAGCGCGGCGCGCGCCCTGGTGGGACCACACTCACATGACGGCAAAGTCTGGCCGGGCCTCGGTCAGGTTGAGCACGTGGTGCGGCACAAAGGCCGCCGTGTCCAGCAGCACCAGCCAGCGGTGCCTGCACCCCCCGCCGCACGCACGCCAGCATCGCACCCCGGTCAGTGTGCTCGGCAGGCGCTTGGCCGCCTCTTGCGTTGGTGCAGCGAGTGTGGGCGGGGCGCACCTGGTGCCGGTGCATGAGACCGAGGGCTTGCCGCGGGGCGACGCCGCTCCAGAGGACGACGAGGGCGAGCCCACCGCGCCGCTGGTGGCGGGAGGCGGGCGGGGCGGCGGGCGGCGGTCCGCCGACTGGGGGATGCGGTGCAGGCGGTCGACCCACGACAGGGGGAACAGCTCACCTGCGCACACGCGCCACTCAGCCAAGCGACGCTCCTCCTCTATTTCCTCCTCACCCCCTCCTGCTGCTGCTGCCACCGCGACAGCAGCGACCCGCGTGGGAAACCCTTAGCCGCTTGCGCACCGTTGACGTTGTCGGCGGCGGGGTACGCAAACAGGCTGTACTCGCACGTCAGCGTCTGCTGCAGCCCTGCCCCCACCTCAGCCGCGTCCTCCTCCACGCCCGCGCTCCCGCCGCCGCCGCTCGTGACGTTGGAGGGCGGCAGCGGCGCCTCGGCAGCGCCGCACTCATGCGCGCCGGGGCCCTTGCACATGCTGGGGCGCGCCAGCCCGCCGCCCGTGACCCAGCTGCGGGTGAGCGGCCCCTTGACGCCCAGCCACGAGGCGCGGAGCAGGTTGCCGGCGGCGTACGCCTCCTCAATCTCGCCCAGCCACGCCTCGACCTGCTCGGGGTCGGCAGTGCCCAGCCGGGCCCGCGCCTGGCACGCGTCCTCGCGAATGCCTGCGTGGGAAGACAGCGGGCACGCCAGCATGCACGCGTGAGGACGTGAAGGGTGACGGTGAGGGGTTCCAGGGCAAGGAGAGGTTGAAAGGCGCACCGAGCACCGAGTTGTGGTTGCTTCGCAGCAGCACCAGCGCCGAGGCCTGGCTCCACGGGAAGGCCTCGCCGATGAGGCGCAGCGCGCCCGTGGCCGAACGGGTGAAGACCAGCTGCACCCACACACGCACCCACACGCAGGCGGGCACATTGTCGTTGTGCACGGGCGGTGGTGGCGCCGGCACCGGGCCTCAAGCCCCCGCTTTGGAGAGCCGTTTGCGCGCCCGCCACACCTCCCACTCGTCGGCCCGCGCAGAAAAGAGGGCCAGCAGCTCCGACGCGACCTCCTCCATCACGGCCGCCGTGCGCAGGGACGACGGGCTGGCCGAGTGCGGGTTGCCGTACACGCCGTCCTGCAGCAGCTGCGCGCCCCCCTCGCGGTGTCCCAGGCGGGCAGCACGGGCACGGCACGTCGTGAGGAGAACGCCATTGGCAGGCCGGTGGCTCACGTGGCCCACACTGCGTGGGCGCGCCGCACCTCGGCCACGCGCAGGACCTGGCGGTTGAGGTAGAGCTGTGCTGCTGTCGAGTCCAGGAAGGTTTGCGTGCCCCCGCCGTCGCCCTCGGCCACAAAGCGCGGCTCCACCTCCTCGGCCCACAGCCGGTCCACGTCGGCGTTGTAGTCGCCGCGCGCACACCACCTGCGGAGAGCAGCATGCGGCGGCCGATGCGTCACGCCCAGCCATCCCACGCCGCTAGCAACGCCCCTTCTGCCCACCGCCACAAGCTGCCTGAGCAGCAAGCTGCTTGTCACGCTGCACGCCACCGCTAGCTACTCTGTGCGCAATTCTGGCGCAGCCTTGGCCCGCCAGCACACACGCCGAGACCCATCTTTCGACACCACTGTCCTCGCGTCGCACCGGTCAGCCGCGGCGGCCGGCGCAGGATCCTCCCCCGCGCGCAGCTGTGCCGCCTGCGGCTGTCCCCTGACGCGCGTCATCGCCGCCGTGCAGCTCGTCAAAGCGCCGAGTGCGAGGCACGCCACGCTCCACGCGATCAAGATCCGCCGCATGACCAGAGCTCTTCGAGGCTGTGCTCGTCTCATCGGACTCTTCGTTCTGGCGTGCGCTGTTGCGCCCCCATCTGTGCGAAAATTTTCGTCGCGTTCCGGAGCCGCAGCTTCCTGGGGCCACACGACTGCACGACCATGAGTCAGCGGATCCAGACCAAGATCGGAGCGCCTGCGCAGCTCAGCGCCTGAGCAGCCCCATGCCGACGAGCGTGTTGTAGAGCTGCTCC
>VFQP010002639.1_pt1 | contig 19625 bp, 8 predicted proteins | sample 3512351 | NCBI WGS metagenome assembly VFQP01 (sample SAMN10412372, study PRJNA504923) | tailings metagenome | isolation source: Relicate 1 Philex TSF1 revegetated site | place: Philippines: Tuba, Benguet | collected 2017-08-29
GGATCATCCGTAACCTGTACTGATTTTTCCAGGATCGTGTTGGCTTTTCTGATCAAACTGTAGGGAATAGAAAACGCATTGTCTGTAACCGGAACAGTCCGGGTACCATCACTGATCGGATTCGGAGCAGATCCATAGCCATCATCCGTCCAGATCGCATTTACGTTATTCGTGATCACCGGTAGCGACTGATAAAGTTCATTACAGGCCAGCACCAGGTCATTGGATGTTTTCCAGAAACCCGCATCGGTCATGGTTGATTCAGGAACCAGATCCAGCTTCTTGCTGCAGGCAGCAAGGCCAGCTATCACTACGCCCCCGATTAAAAGTTTATTTATAATACGATTGTTCATTGTAATTCTTTTTTGTGGTCTTAGAATGTGAGGTTAACACCGAAAGAAATTGTTCTGAAGAATGGATATTGCCATGCAGCATTATCAGGCGTTTCAGGATCGAACGCTGTTTTCAGCCACATTTGGCTTACTTCCCACAGATCCTGGCCTGCGAAATATACTTTCGCGTTTGTCAAACCTGTTTTGCGGATCCACTGCTGAGGCAGGTTGTAGCCCAGCTGAACATTTTTCAGACGCAGATAAGCCCCATTCATTACCCAATGAGAAGAACGGAGTGTGTTCTGCGCACCACCGATGAACATTCTTGGGAAACGAGCTTCCTGGTTGTCAGGTTTCCAGTAATCCAGGTTGAAATCCATTGGTACGATCCAGCTGGATGTATAAGGATACAATGTGGTGGGATCTACAAACAGTTTACGCTCACCAACTCCCTGGAACATGGCAGAGAAGTCAAATCCTTTATAGCTGAAACCGAAATCAAAGCCATAGCTGTAACGCGGTGTAGAGTTGCCCAGGTTCACCAGATCACCATGATCAGACAAACGGCCCAAACCAGCATTGATCTTTCCATCTTTGTTTACGTCGATGTACTTGATATCACCAGGTCCAACCGCAGAGCTGAACGTTGGGTTTGCTGCAACATCAGCTGCATCACGATAGTAACCGGAAGCCCGATATCCGTACACTGTATTCAGCGGCATGCCTTCAATGATACCGTTGATACCAGGAATAATCGCTGTTTGTCCATTATAGCTGATCACCTTGTTTTTGCTATCGCCGATATTAGCATTCACATAGTAAGAGAAGTCTTTACCGATACGGTCTCTCCAACCGATGCTGAACTCCCAACCAGTGGTTTTCATATCAGCAACGTTGTATGTTCCTGTAGCGATACCAATGCTGCTGGAGATCTGGATCGGCGCAAGCATATCATCATTGCGTTTTACAAAATAATCCGCAGAGATATTCAAACGATTGTTGAGCGCGGCAATATCGATACCCACATCAGATGTAGTGATCGTTTCCCATACTTTATCAGGAGAAGCCAAACGCCCCTGATAGTAAGAACGGTTTCTTACACCATTGAAAGGGTAAGGCTGACCAGCTGTCAACAATGCGATATACGCATAGTTATCACCAGCGAAACCATCTGAGTTACCCAGCTTACCCCATGAACCACGAAGTTTGAATTCATTAAAGAATGGCAGTGCATTGCGGAACCATTCTTCCTGTGCCATTCTCCAACCAACTGAAACAGACGGGAAATTCTTCCAGCGGTTCACCGGCGCGAGTTTGGAGCTTCCATCATGACGATAGTTTGCTTCAAACAGGTATTTATTACGGAATGCATAATTGAAACGTCCGAAATATGATTCCAATCCCCATGTATCGATCGTTTCAGAAGCCTGGTATTGCAGCGGATCACCTGTATTCAGCGTGAAGAAATCATTTGTTGCAAGGTTGGCAGCTCTTCCTGATGTCTGATCGATACGCTCATCTTCATAAGCATAACCCCCCATTACATGGAAGTCATGATCGCTACCTAATTTCCAGACATAGTCACCGATCAGCTGGATATTATCCGACGTGATCTTGTATTCTGTTTTTGTATAAGAATTCGGGTTGTTCATGTAGCTGCCGATACCAGTAAGGTTATAACGTGGAATGGTACGGATCGCAGAAGTGGTTGTACGAACACCCAATCTTGGGCTGTAAGTAGCAGAGAGCGTCAGACCTTTTACAATGTCTTTTGCTCTCAGCGCAATCTGAGCATTTCCTTCATTTTCTTTTACTGCACCAGTGCCGCCTTCTTTCAACAACGCATAGGCAAAGTTTCCGCTGTTATCATTGATATAACGGTCCGTTGTACCCGGGAAGAATGTTGGATACAGCGTGCGGGTTGTATAAAGGTTTGAGAAGATCCTGGCGTTACCAACGCTTGGAGAAAGTGTATTGCTTTGACGGAAAGCCAGGCGGGTATCAAGGCTCAGGATCTTGGAGATCGCAAGCGAGTAGTTGAAACGTGCATTGATCCTTTCTGTTTTATCAGGTCCGAGCGTGAATACACCTTGTTGTTTGTAATAACCGGTTGAGAAGAAGAAGTTATCACGGGTACCACCGCCGCGCATAGATACGTTATGATCCCACATAGGAGATTGATCACGAAGGATCAGGTCTGTCTGATCAAGATCATAAAAATACAGGTAGTCGCTGCCGCTTGGATTTGGCACGTAGTTGATATCAGGATTTTTCATCCATTCGATCTGCTCAGCAGTATAACCGGCAGCCTGTCCGGCGTTGATCCTTGATTCGTTGGCCATTTCGGCTTCCTGCCATGAATGCAAACGACCTGGAACATTACTCGGACGCATGCTGGCATATTTACCATTATAGTTAACTGTCACTTTACCGGAAGTACCACGTTTGGTGGTTACGAGTACCACACCACCCGCAGCGCGTGCACCATAGATAGAAGCGGCAGCGGCATCTTTCAGGATGCTGATATTTTCGATATCGTTCGGGTTAACAGAGATCAGGCTACCTGGCGCACCATCCACAAGAACCAGGGGCGGCGAACCATTCACAGAAGAAAAACCACGGATCTGAAGGTTGTATCCTTCGCCACCGGGCGTACCGTTATTTCTAGTAACCGTAACACCGGGAGCTACACCCTGCAGTGCAGCCATTGCGTTGGCAACGGGACGGTCCTCGATTTTCTTCTTGTCAACCGTTCCAACTGCACCAGTCAGGTTAACGCGTTTTTGTGTACCGTATCCCACAACAACAACATCAGACAGAGTACCGGATTTTGCAGCAAGCGTTACAGCGATCTGTATTCCGCTTCCAACAAGTACATCTTTACTTTCAAAACTTACACTTGAAAATTGCAGTACCTGTCCGGCCGCTGCATTAATGGAGAATTCCCCGGCTTCATTGGTGGTGGTTCCACCGGCATTGTCTTTAACCGTTACGGAAACTCCGGGGATGGGTTTACCGGCTTCATCAGTGACCTTCCCTGTTCTTTGCGACTGTGCAAATGTCAGAACAGACGAGATCATACAAGCCATCAGAAAGAGCGGCCATCTCAGCCGTTGGCTGAGGCGGGCAATTGGCAATCGCGTCATAGCAGTTGTTTTTATTTAATAGAAATTGGTGGCTGTGAAAAACAGGCTCTCATACTTTCCTGTTATCGTTCGCCTTTACAAATTTGGATGCTGAGCAAAAAGACTGGGGGGAGTATCGTAAAAGACTAAGGGGAAAAACTTAAATGCGACTTAGAATGTTGATTACCAATTAAACTTTTAGGATTATCATCCCGGTGGAGGGGCGTAGGGTTCCCGCAGATGAACGCTGATGGCGCGCAGATTCGCTGATCAGAGTCTTTTAAAGGATAAATATCTGCGTATCTGCGCGCCATCAGCGTTCATCTGCGGGAAACTTACGCCAGGCTAATTATCACCAGCATCAATCCGAATAACCGGATTCTTCTTTTTAAGATTTTCCACCCCCGCAGCCGTCACCATCGTATTCCAGCAATAAACATTCTTCAATGCCGGAAGCGAAGCAAGAACAAGAAGCCCTTTATCATCCACTTTTGTATTGACGATATTTAGATACTCCAGATTTTTCAATGACTGTAAAGAAGAAATTCCGGAACCTGTTACACCCGTTCCGCTGATATTCAGCCTTACCAGGTTCTTCAACTTTCCTATCTGCCCCATTGCTTCATCTGTGATCGCTGTATTATCCAATCTCAGCCAGACAATATTATCTGCCAGTTCCGCCAGCAACGCAGCTTTGGCATTGTCGAATGCCGGAACATTGATCGCACTTACTTCCAGCAGATGTTTCTCCTTCGCCACTGGCGAAATGATCATTCCCAAGGCTCGCAGTTTTTCCACCACTTCCTTATTTGGCTCCGGGGGATCCTGCTCAAATACTTTTGACAATACTTCCTGGCTCGCAGTATCCGCTCCGCCCGTTCCAAAAGAAGCCAGCACCGGTTGGATCTTTTCATCCGCCATCAGCTCCTTCACTTTCTTTTTGGTATCGGCACCTGTTCTGATCCACCAGCCGATCAGTTCGATCTCTTCTTTTGTTAATTGCGGCTGATCTTTTGGTGGCATGCGTTTATCATCTTCCATTGGAAGAAGCAGTCGTTTCATTAATTCACTGCCATCAGCATTTCCGGGTTGAATAACTGCACCATGTTTTCCTCCTTTGAACAACAATTTTTCTTCATCCATCCGGAGAGAACCTTTTACTTTTTTGGAACTGTGGCAGTCATAACATTTTGCGCTGAAGATCGGCTGGATAATATCGGCATAAAGAACGGCTTCGTTCACATCCGTGATCGGTTTGGTCGCTATGGCGGAATCTTTCTTTTCTTGTATACCCAGCCAACCGGCAAATGGTTGCGGCATACCCGCCGTGAGGTAATCTTCGCCATGCGTCATATTCCCACCCAGATGCCCCGTTAATATTAATAAGATGAATATGGAACCGAGGAGAATGCGGTAAGGCTTTGTTACTTTGTTCAGCAAACCATACTGCTTTTTTATAACCCAGGAAATCCCGGAGAGTAATGCCACGGCGATACCCATCCATTGATGCAGCTGCAGGGTCTTCTCTTCATAACCACCTTCTTTACTGAGAAACCAACCAAAGAGACAGGATATGACGGCACCAAAAAAACCAGCGATCAAACAGATCTCGATCGCATGTTTGAGCAGGCCCAGCTGTTTTTGTTTCCAGGCAACGATCTCAAGAATGAACGCAACAAAGAGAATACCGATCGGTAAGTGAACAACCACAGGATGAAAATGACCGAGGTAGTTCATCCAGTCTTGAGCGATGTTCAGCATTTTTAAGTAAAAAGTCAAAATTAAAAAGTAAAAATGGGTTCACTATGCAAAACCAAAATCTTCATCAAATCAAAACTTCACTGATAAAAGAAATAAAAAACATTTCGCTATGAAGGAAAAACTCAAAGTTTAAAGCACCCTTTTTTACTTTTTACTTTTGAATTTTTACTTAGGATTCATCAGACTCTTTCAAGTTTAACCGGATACGTCCCGTCTGCCATCCACTGACAGATGTACAAATTCTTATCATCATCCACACACACATCATGACAATGTTTGAATATCGGGGTGTCCTGCATCATCAATTCAGGTTCGTCCTTTCCTTTTTTGTAGACAGGCTTTGTCCCGCCCGGATTGGATACTACTTTATTATTCTTATCCAAGATCATTACAAAACCGGAATTCATCGTGAGCATATGATGTTTCAATGCTGAATAACAAACACCGGAATAGATATTCTCCCCATCTATCACCGGGCGGCTCATATAAGCGCCGGGCAGATAGATTGAATCAAGATATTTGCCATCCAGTGAAAAGCGTTTAAAACAATTCTTCACCCTATCAGTACAGATCAATACAGGGTTAGCGGGATCACGCGTATCCAATGCCACCCCATGCGCCTGCTTGAATTTATCGTCTTTGATAAAACTGTCGCCACCAAACTTACGGATGAATTCTCCTTTCGGGCTGTACTGTAAAATGTATTGCGATCCGTATCCATCTGCGATATAGATATCACCGTTCGGCCCGATCGCTGTTTCTGTTGGCATGAACCGGTCACAGTCTTTATACTCGCCAATAAACTTTGGATGTTTGATCGTCAGTAGGATCTTCCCATCTAATGTGGTCTTATATACTTCACCCAGGTCATAATCGGTGATATACAAAAACTCTTCGCCGTTCGCATTATGCAAAGTCAATCCATGCCCGCCGGGGAACTGGCTTCCCCAGGTATCAAGCAACTTACCCGACTTATCATAGATCAGAATGTTATTCTTTGTTTCGTTGGTGATCATGATCAGTCGCTTGCGGCTGTCCATCACCATTTCGTGACAGTCTTTTACCGGGTGAACATTTTTATCCAGCATTCCCCATTCACGATTCACACGGTATTTGTAATCACCATGCCCGATGATCTCGCCTTTACGTGATTGCGCACTGATAATGTTGAATACGGAGGGAATGGCGAGAGCAGCACTGGCTGCAATAGTATTTTTTAGAAAGTCTTTTCTTTTCATAAACAAGTTAGTTCGACAAGAGAAGGTTTGGAAGGTTTGGAAGGTTTGAGAGGTTTGGGAGGTTTTAAGCGATCAGTTTAATATTTCTCACAATAAATTATATAGGTCACTTTAATCGACGAAACCTGTCAAACCTGTCAAACCTCCCAAACCTTCCCTTTCACGCCAGAATCCCCTTCACCACTTCCCCCGCCACATCCGTCAACCTATATCGCCGTCCCTGGCTCTTATACGTAAATTTCTCATGATCGATTCCCATCAGGTGCAACATCGTTGCCTGGAAATCGTGTACATGCACTTTATCTTTTACAATGTTATGTGCGAAATCATCCGTTTCTCCATACACCATTCCATTCTTTATACCACCGCCGGCCATCCAGATCGTATAGGCGCCCGGATGATGATCACGACCAAACTCTTCCTGTGTCAGTTTGCCCTGGCAAAAACTTGTTCTGCCAAACTCACCGCCCCAAACCACCAGCGTATCATCCAGCAAACCGCGTTGCTTCAGATCTTTTACCAGAGCCGCAGAAGCCTGATCCGTCTGACGCGTCGCTTTCTGAATACCGGAAGCAAGACGACCATGATGATCCCAACCCAGATGATACAATTGAATAAACCGGACATCCTTCTCTGCAAGGCGACGTGCCATCAAACAATTATACGCATAGCTGCCCGGTGTCTTCACATCCGGACCATACATATCGAGGATATGTTGTGGCTCGTTGCTGAGATCCGCAATTTCCGGAACGGCCATCTGCATACGATACGCCATTTCATATTGATTGAGCCGGCTATCAATCTCCGGATCCTGCCATTTATCTTTTTGTAATAAATTAAACTCACGTATAAAATTCAATGCCCTGCGACGATCCAGTTTTTCTACACCATCGGGAGAAGAGAGATACAATACCGGATCTTTACCCGACATAAATTGAACACCCTGGTGATGCGAAGGCAGGAAGCCGTTGCTCCATGCAAGATTACTGATCGGCTGATCTCCCCCACCCTTCGACACCATGACAATAAAAGAAGGAAGATTATTATTCAAACTACCCAGGCCATAACTGATCCAGGAACCTATACTCGGACGGCCACTCAATTGATTTCCTGTTTGTGTAAAGATCACCGCAGGCTCGTGGTTGATCTGCTCTGTGAACATACTTTTCACCACGCAGATATCATCGGCAATACCAGCAGTATGCGGAACGAGATCGCTGAAGTAAGAACCGCTTGCACCATATTGTTTGAATGTTGCAGCAGGTGCCGCCAACGGAAATCCATTCTGATTGGACGTCATTCCTGAAACCCGCGCCGTACCTAACACACTCGCAGGAATTTCCTGGCCATGCATCTGGTACAACTTCGGCTTGTAGTCAAACAACTCCATCTGCGAAGGACCGCCGCTCTGAAACATATAGATCACACGCTTCGCCTTCGGTACAAAATGGGGGTTTACCAGCGGCTGATTTTCATCGCCACCAGCGGCGCTTGCCAAAACCTGCTTCACTACCTGCTCACCGGGGTTCTTGCAACCGAGCATTGTTCCCAACGCAATTGACCCCAAACCAAGCGCTGAACCGCGGAGGAAATCTCTACGGCTTTTGTCAAACATGGCTTTTTCTAACTCGTTCATAACGCAATTTTTTCACGAATCAACGCAGACATTTATGAGACCACGCTTTCGCAAGTGACTAATTTCTCAAACCTTTCACAAAAAACTGTTCAACATAATATTCCAGTACCAACCTATAAAAGCTTTCAACTTAAAGCGACTCCTTTCCGTATTACCGCCTCCGGTTTATTTCTCTTACCGTTCTTTTTAACGGTAAGACGGGAAGCAGTCGTTTTATGAGTAATTACTTCCTGGTAATGAATTCATCGGTGTTAAGAAGTGCCATTACAACGTCAACGTAAGCAGCGGTTTCCTCCGCGCCTCCTTTCAGTTGAGCAGCGGCATTTCCTATCGCCAGTATCTTCTTCGCTTTTGATGGTGTTTTCTTATACATCGAAATCTCTTCATCGTACATCTTTTTGAGTAATGCGGTTTCCTTGTCGTCGGGCTTGCGTCCGGTAACGAGACGGAATCCGTAAGCGAGTTGTTCATGAAGGTTCGCGCCACCTTCCGTCATCATTCTTCCCGCGATGAATTTGGATGCTTCGATAAACGTCGGATCATTCATCATTGCCAATGCCTGTAATGGTGAATTGGAAACCGATCGCTTCACCGTACAGAAGTTACGGTCAGGCGCATCGAAGATGAGCATGAATGGCGGCGGGCTTGATCTCTTCACGATCGTGTAAATGCTTCTGCGGAAAAGATCTTCTCCTGCTGATTCCTTATATACATATCTCCATGCTTTATCACTCAGCGCTTCCCACAAACCGGATGGCTGATAGGGATACACGCTCGGACCGCCAATTTTGGAAGAAAGCAGGCCGCTTATTGATAAGGCATTGTCACGGATCATTTCTGCTGGCATTTTATATCGCGAGCTTCTCGCCAGCAAAATATTCGCCGGATCTTTCTCCTGCATTTCTTTAGTGATCACCGATTGTTGACGATAGGTGGCACTCATCAGGATATACTTCTGCATCTTCTTGGTATCCCAGCCTTCTTCCCGGTATTTGATAGAAAGATGATCGAGCAGCTCGGGATGTGATGGCATTTCTCCCTGGTTACCGAAATCATCCGAAGTCTTCACCAGGCCGCGACCGAAATACATTTCCCATATATGATTGATAGCGATACGGGACGTGAGCGGGTTTTCTTTCATGAACAACCATTTCGCCAAACCCAGCCTGTTCTTTGGAAGATCAGATGGATATTTTAAAATAGATGCCGGCGTGGAAGGTTGCACTTCATCACCGTAACTATCATACACACCTCTTAATAACACATGACTTTTACGCGGTGTTGGAAGATCACCCATCACCATCACTTCCTGCGTGGAATCATACATATCCGCCAGTTCTTTCCTGGCGAGTTGCAGATCGCTGAGCGGAGCTGCATCGACTGGTTTGTTTTTTACAGTGAAGGATGCTGCAGGATTTGCATAGAGATACGCAGCCTCTGCCGGATTCATAGTTTGATTAAAGAGATAGAACTGATCGATCTGCCCGCCTTTCATTGTGCGCTCGAGTACCCTCGCGCCAAATGAAAGTCCGCTGAACCAATAGATCTTATGTATGTTCGGATAGGATTTAATGTTCTTCTTCAGATTATCATATTCAATATTCGTTGCAACAGGTTTTCCATCGAGATAGATCTGTACACCTTTTGCACTGCTGCTGCCATCATAGCTTACTGCCACATGATACCATTTATTGGAATCAAGCGCCTGCTTTGTTTCGACACTGATCGCATCATGCGGGAACGCATGCATCAAACGGAAATTGATCTTGTTTTCTTTCAGGATCATGTCATAACCCTGGAAGCCATAACGACGCGGATCGCTATGATGCAATACCGCCACATCATCATATTTCTTCGGAACCTTTAACCAAAGACTGAAAGAAAAAGGATTGTATCGCTCAAAATAACCAACCTTGTACGGAGGAAAGTTCACCATTGTTTCTTCATCCAGCTGAAGACTTTCACCTGATACGCCCTTGGCGGATTTACCGTTTTTATATTGGGCGGAAAGCGCAGGCTGAATCCCGTTACGCATAGCGGGAACAACCTTCGGTTCTTTATCAGCATAGCGCAGTTGCTCTACTTTATCAAAAGAAAGCGAAGCGATCGCTTTCTGATCAAGCGATTGTTGTACTGATTCAACGGACGCTATCGCCGGCCTTGTTTCAACGGAACGGATCAATTGTTTAATGGAATCGATCTTGAAATCAGTCTTCTTATCCGTCAGCATCAATGTTGGCCCGGGGACAATACTTTTATCCCCACTATAATTGGAACTACCCAGTTCAAACGTACTGTTGAAGAAAGCGAATAATGAATAGTAGTCTTTCTGACTGATCGGATCATACTTATGATCATGGCATTTTGCACAGGCGACCGTCAATCCCATCAATGCTGTTCCGAGGGTATTCGTTCTATCCACCACATATTCTACCCTGAACTCTTCGGGAATAATACCAGCTTCTGAATTTTGTTTTTGATTACGGTTAAACCCAGTTGCGAGGATCTGTTCTTTTGTAGCATTTGGCATCAGATCACCGGCAAGCTGCCAGGTGATGAACTGATCATAAGGCATGTTCTGGTTATACGCTTTGATCACCCAGTCACGCCAGGGAGTAGCATCGCGGTGTTTATCATCGAGATAGCCATGACTGTCCGCAAACCTCGCCACATCCAGCCAGTAAGCCGCCATACGTTCACCATATCTGGATGACTGCATAAAGCGATCCACCATTTTTTCATACGCATCCGCTGAATTGTCTTTCAGAAAGGCATCGATCTCTGCAATGCCGGGAGGAAGACCGGTGAGGTCAAAACTTACCCGGCGGATCAGTGTTTCTTTATCCGCTTCAGCCGATGGGGCAATACCTTCTTTTTCGAGACGGGCCAGGACAAACCGGTCGATATCATTTTTGATCCAGCCCTTTTGTTTTACATCAGGAAGTTCAGGTTTTACCGGCGCAACAAACGCCCAGTGCGGTTTATACTTTGCTCCCTGATCGATCCATTTCAGCAGGGTTGCTTTTTCTTCTGTGGTAAGACTGAGATGCGATGCCGGAGTCGGCATCATATAGGTTTTATCATCGCTTAAGATGCGATGAGCCACTTCGCTTTTTGAAATGCTACCGGCATTGATGGCGTAGAGTCCGCTTTCCGTTTCTTTCTCATACGCGGCTTTAGCATCATCGAGGCGGAGGTCTCCTTTCTGTTTTGCCGCATCCGGGCCATGGCAGCTAAAGCATTTATCAGACAGGATCTTTTTGACGTGAATATTGTAATCGAGTTCGTCTGGCAGACCGTCCATTGCAGCCTGTACATCCGCCGGAATCGTCAGCGATCTGGAAGTAGCCAGTTTTCCGATGACGAAAACAACCGCAAACAAAATAGCTCCCGCTAAAAGGGCTTTGTTTAGTCGCATTTTCATTTTCTATAATATTTTCGGAGCCAGCTGAGACCAGGAAGAAAAGATCAGGCAGGTCGTCCCGCTGCCTCATCCCATGCATTTTTCAACTGGCTATTGCAATCGCATTTTGGAAGAAATGTAGCCGGAAAAGTAAATCAGAGTCCCTTAATGCCTTGCTATACAAATATGGTCGTCAATTACCGAAGTTACGGGGGATAATCTTAAATATCTAGGGGGAATTCCTTAAAACGTTCAAAGTCATGTGGTTTTCGTCTATATATTTATACCGCTGCCAGAACGGGGATTTATTGGATTCGTTGGATTAACAGGATTACTGTACTAAAGGTGTAAAGTTTTTCTTGTTTAAGACTATAATCACATTGATGCCGATTTATTGGATTAGTGGATTACTGTACTAAAGATGTAAAGCATCCTCTTACTTAAGACGCTAATCCCCTTAATCCAACGAATCCAATAAATCCCCGTTCAGCTTGCTATAAGAAAGAAACATGCTAAGGCTCCTACATACAACGCTACTGCTTCTCGCATCCACGCTTTGGGTTTGCGCACAACAGCTGTCCTTCCATCATCTTACGGTTGAGAATGGACTTTCTCAAAATGCCGTACTGGCCATCTCACAGGACAGCCAGGGATTTATGTGGGTGGGCACCTCGAACGGACTGGACAGATATGATGGCTACAGATTTAAAGTATACCAGTCGCGGCCAAATGACAGTACAACACTGACGAGTAATAATCTTCTCTCTTTACTGAATGACTCCAAACAGAATCTATGGATCGGTACGAATAACGGATTAAATAAATACCTCCCTGGCCCAGATCATATGAAAAGGATCAGTACGCCGGGCAAAAGAACGTTGACGTATCATTGTTTATATGAAGACAAAAAAGGCAATGTTTGGGCGGGAACGAATGGCGGCCTATACAAGATAAGTACAGCAGCAGGTGATAAGCCGGAGCTTTTTGATTTTCTGGGAACGGGCAAGGCTGAAAGCTGGGGAGTGCGTGCGGTACTGGAAGACAGGAGTGGTAATTTCTGGATCGGTACAACGACAGGATTATTCCGGTTGAGCAAATCGGGAAATTCCACGGAAGTAAGATCTTTTCTGCATGACCCGAAGGACGCCAATTCCGTTAGCAGCGATTTCATCACAGCGATAGAAGAAGACCGTCAGGGCAGGATCTGGATCGGCACGCATACAAATGGCCTCAACCAGTATGATTCCCGCAGTAATGTGTTCAAACGTATACAGCATCAATCATCGGGTCAGTCGATCATCAATAATAATATCCGGAAGATCCTTGTAGATAAGGAAGGAAGACTTTGGGTGGGTACGCAGGAAGGGATCAGTTTGATTGACCAGGAAGGGAAATTGCTTCAATCATTTCAACAGGATGATGATAACCCGGAAAGCCTTAGCCAGAACAGTGTGCATTGTCTCTATGAAGATAATAGCGGCAATATGTGGGCCGGTACTTATTTCGGAGGATTGAATTTCACCTATGCGGTGAATACGCAATTCTCTGTGCTGAAGAAAAGAGATCAGCCTGATTTCTTAAACAATAATGTTATCAGCAGCATTGTAGAAGATGAAAAGAAAAATCTCTGGATCGGAACAGAAGGTGGCGGCTTGAATTATTATGACAGGGCAACGGGGAAATTCCGCATTTATAAACACTCTCCGAATGACCCGGGTTCGCTGGGTTCCAACCTGGTAAAGATCGTTTACCGCGACTGGCAGGGACAGATCTGGGCGGGTACGCATGGCGGCGGGTTAAATCTTTTTGATCCGGTAAAGAATGAATTCAGGAAGTTTTTGTTTAACCAGAATGACGCGGTTTTACTCAATGAAGAAGTAGTTGGCATCTATGAAGACAGCAAAGGAAGATTGTGGGTAGGAACAACATTCGGCATAAAACTTTTTAATAAGATCCCGCAGGGAATTGAACCGGTCAATAATGCACTTACAACAAAGCCGCCGTTCAACAGCACAGCAACTTCCTTTTTTGAAGATGATAAACATCGGTTATGGGTAAGTACTTCTGACGGACTTTATCTGCTGGAAGGAGAGCAATTCCGTAAAGTATCTGCAGATCTGATGAACTGTATTCAACAGGATAGACAATCGCAGCTTTGGTTTGGAATACAACAAGGTGGACTTGGCAGGTATAATGAACAATCAAAAAAAATAGAACATTTAAGTCATAATGGAAAGATCAGCAATCGCAACATTCTTGGTATACTGGAAGATAACCAGCAGAATCTTTGGCTGAGCAGTGACAATGGCTTGTTCAAATTCAATCCGCGCCAGGATTTTCTGCAACTCTTTACCGCCAGCGATGGACTTGCCGGAAATGCGTTCAATTACAATTCTTATTTCCGCGATAGCAAAGGAGAGTTTTTCTTCGGCGGATTCAATGGTATCACACATTTTTATCCTGACAGAATTCAATCGAATCAGAAAGCAGGGAAGATGGTGATCACAGGGCTGAAACTTTTTAACACCACGATTGAACCGGGAGACTCAACAGGTCTTTTAAGAGAAAATGCATCATCCACTTCGTCGATCACACTGAAGTATAACCAAAATGTTCTTTCAATAGAATTCGCCCTGCTGAATTTTATCAAAAGCAGTAAAAATACATATGCCTACAAACTGGAAGGATATGACAAAGAGTGGTTGTATACAAATATCCCTACGGCAACATATACCAATCTCCCTTCCGGTGATTTTCGTTTTGTGGTGAAAGGGGCGAATAACGATGGCGTATGGAGCGATGTGATCAGTACAAACGTGAGCATGCTGCCACCATTCTGGCTTTCCTGGTGGGCCTACTGTATTTATGCGCTGGCAATCGGAGGCATTGTGTTTGTGGTGCTCCGCTATTTTTTCCTTGGAGCGCTATTAAAAAAAGAAGAAGAATTACACCAGGTAAAACTGAATTTCTTTACAAACATTTCACATGAGATCCGCACTCACCTTACACTGATCATGGCGCCAGTGGAAAGAATATTGGAATCTGAAGACACAAGCAGTTTCTTCAGACAGCAATTGAATGCTGTAAAACAAAATGCCAACCGCTTACTCAGGCTGGTAAATGAACTGATGGATTTCCGGAAGGCAGAAACCGGTAATCTGAAACTTAGTATTCATGAACATGATCTGATCCCATTGCTGGAAGAAGTATACGACAGCTTCCGCGATATAACGATCAAAAAAGGCATCACCACTTCTTTTCTTTATGAGGGCAGCTCTCTCCCACTCTATTTTGACCGGGAACAACTCGAGAAAGTTTTCTTCAACCTGATGACGAATGCGATCAAGTTCACACCTGAGAACGGACATATCTGGTTGCAGATAAAGGAACACGAGAAAGATGTGACAGTATCTGTTACGGACGACGGCCGCGGTATTGCTCCCGAATATCTCGATAAAGTTTTCACCAACTTCTTCCAGGTAGACGATCACGGACATCAGAATACGGGTTACGGAGTTGGACTTGCCCTTTCTAAAACAATTGTCAGTTTACACAAAGGAGATATCACAGCAGAGAGCGGCACAGACTCCGCTACCGGTGACACCCGCACAAGTTTCAGTGTCACCATCCAAAAAGGAAATAAACATTTCAATGAAGAACTCCTGAAAACCGCGCGTAAGCTACAGCAGGATCAGCCGGTGAAGCAACCGGGTCTCTCTGTTAAGCTTCCAGAATCAGGAACAGAAGTATCCACACGTCCTTCTATATTGGTGGTGGAAGATAATCCTGAACTGAGAGCGCTTGTTAAAGAAACTTTCGGCAACCATTATCGCGTACTGGAAGCTCCCAATGGTGAAGAAGCGTTGGATATCGCCACGACACAACTTCCCGATCTTGTGATCAGCGATGTAATGATGCCGCTGATGGACGGTATTGAATTCTGTTACCGCCTGAAAACAGATGAACGAACGAGTCATATCCCGGTTATACTGCTCACCGCAAAAACAACACAGAACGATCAGGTAACAGGACTCGAAACAGGAGCAGACATGTATCTCACCAAACCATTCAGCACAAGAATACTTGAACTGAATGTGAGGAATCTTCTGGCAGCAAGAGAAAAACTAAAACAATTATTCCTTCAACAAGTAAGCACCTATATAACAACATCTGATCCAAACCCTGCTAAAATAACCGCATTGAACTCAGTAGAACAGGAATTCCTGCAGAAAGTGATCCAGATCGTGGAAGAGAATATGGACAATCCGGATTTCGGTGTTGACATGCTCTCCAGAAAAGTAGCCATGAGCGCACCGGTTCTTTATAAAAAGATCAAAGCAGTCAGCAAAATGTCCGTCAATGATTTTGTAAAATCATTACGCCTGAAAAAAGCAGCACAACTGCTCAAAGAAAAAAATTTAACGGTCTATGAAGTTGCATATGCCGTCGGATACAGCGATAGAAAATATTTCAGCCAGGAATTCAAAAAACAATTTGGTAAAACACCAAGTGAATATGCGCAAGGGCAGTGAGGGGAAGTTTAAATAGTTTTAACGTTTAATAGTTTAAAACTTGCCTGAAACGAGATTCACTCTTAATAACCAAGGATCAACTATTAAACTTTAAAACTCTTAAACCTTAAAACTTTTAAACACTCTTGCGCAACACGGATGTACAGAAAGACTATGAGTAAGATTATTTCGAATTACGACAAGACGCCACACATTTCCTTCGATTCAGATACGCTGTCCGTCGAACAGGGTTGGGAAAATGTAACCAGGCTGATCAGCAAAAAAATTGGAGCGACGCAAGGTAAAAAGATCATCGTCCTGGATTGTTACCAGGGAGTGCATAACCACGAGATCATCTCCCGCTTACAGGAATATCTGAAAGGCGACTTTTACTTTACGTCGGATTATATGAAGCCAGAAGAAGCCATCCGTTCTATGATCTTTCCTGATGTCACCAACGATGAAGTGTTTGGATTTATGACACGCCTGAACATGATCGATTTCTTTGACATAAAAAAGCTGGATCATGCCCGCGCGTTGCTACAGGAAAGCGAACATGAGACGGTTTTTATCTATGGGCCGGGTGCAGCATTGTTTGTAAGTGAGCCATCATTGCTTGTCTATCTTGACATGCCGCGCTGGGAAATTCAACTTCGGTTTCGCAAGAACCAGGTATCCAATCTTGGGGTAAACAACAAAACCGATAAACCATCGCTTCAATACAAGCAAGCATTCTTTGTCGACTGGAGAGTATGTGATCGTCACAAAAAGACATTAATGCATAAATGGGATTATGTTATCGATACAACTATCGCGGAACAACCAAAGATCGTTGACGGCGTTTCATTGAATGCAGCGATACAATCTGCAGTGCATCGGCCATTCCGCGTGGTTCCGTTCTTTGACCCTGGCCCCTGGGGCGGTCAGTGGATCAAAGAGTATTGCGATATGGACCGTAATGAGAAGAATTATGCCTGGGCATTTGATTGCGTTCCTGAAGAGAATAGTTTGTTATTCCGTTTCCGGGACATCACTTTTGAAACGCCAAGCATCAATCTTGTATTTTCCGCGTCCACAAAACTATTGGGGGAAGCCGTGCAGGCAAGGTTTGGAGATGAATTCCCTATCCGCTTCGATTTTCTTGACACGATGGAAGGCGGAAATCTTAGTCTCCAGGTACATCCGACAACAGAATACATCCGTGAGCATTTCGGCATGAACTACACACAGGATGAAAGTTATTATATGCTGGATACCGGCGATGACGCTGTTGTTTATCTCGGGTTCAAAGACAATGTTGATCCTGATGAAATGCTGACGGAATTGCGCAAAGCACAAAACGAAGGCACGCATTTCGAGGCGTCCAACTACGCTCAGGAATGGAAGGTAAAAAAACATGATCATGTACTGATCCCGGCAGGAACCATTCACTGCTCAGGCAGGAACGCAATGGTATTAGAGATCAGTGCTACCCCTTACATTTTCACTTTCAAGCTCTGGGATTGGGGTCGTATGGGTCTCGATGGAAAACCAAGACCGATCAATATCGAGCACGGAGCCAAAGTGCTTGACTGGAGCAGAACGCCTGAATTCACCAAACGCGAGTTGATCAACACCATTAAAACAGTTGCAGAAGGTGATGGCTGGAAAGAAGAATATACAGGATTGCATAAACGCGAGTTCATTGAAACGAGAAGACACTGGTTTAGTAAGAAAGTCACTCATCACACCAATGGCAGCGTCAACGTATTGAATCTTGTGGAAGGAAGAGAAGCGATAGTCGAAAGCCCGGATAGTTCATTCGAGCCATTCATCGTACATTATGCTGAAACCTTCATCATTCCTGAAAATGTAAAAACATACACGATCAGACCACATGGAGAAAGTGAAGGGAAAGAATGCGGAACGATAAAGGCATTTGTAAGAACGAACGCGTAGCTCTACAAAAGGCTTGCGTAGGGTTCCCGCAGATTTGCGCAGATCAAAGCGCAGATACGCAGATCACATTTTTATAGCAGAAATATCTGCGTATCTGCTTTGATCTGCGCAAATCTGCGGGAACCCTACGCATGGCTATTCAAAAGAATCTTTCAAAAAAACATACAACATTGCAAACATCTAACGATTCCACCACCGCCCGCCGCACGCAATTCATCTGCTTCACCGTTGCGCTCGGCGGATTATTATTCGGCTTTGACACTGCCGTTATCTCCGGCGCTCTACAACCCTTAAAAACACAGTTCTCCTTTGATGCCACAATGGAAGGCTGGCTCGTAAGCAGCGGTCTCGCAGGCTGTATCCTCGGTGTACTGATCACCGGAATGCTGAGCGACCGGATCGGCAGAAAGAAAACCATTCTTATTGCAGGATGGACATTTCTTTTCTCAGCAATCGGCTGTGCTGCCGCCCCATCCGCTGCAATCCTTATTTTAAGCAGGATGCTCGGGGGAATAGGTGTAGGGATGGCATCTATGATCTCTCCGATGTATATCGCGGAGTTTTCACCGGCTGCCAAACGCGGTAGAATGGTCGCTTATTATCAGCTCGCGATCACCATAGGAATTCTGCTTGCGTATCTCTCAAATGCATTACTGGCTCATTACAATATGGGATTCTCCGCACAGGAGATCTGGCGTCCAATGTTCTTCGTTATGGCGATACCCAGCATTGCATTTCTGGCATTACTCGTTGGGATCCCGGAAAGCCCGCGCTGGCTTGTCAGCAAAGGGAAAACAAAAGAAGCATCGGCCATCATGCTCACAGTGCGTACACCGGATCTTGCCGATAAAGAGATCCGCGATATAGAGAAAGCTGCTCAATCCCATATAACAAACACTTCTTCTCAGCAAAGCATAAAGCTATCATCGCCGCAATTGCGTATTCCGTTATTGATCGGCATTCTGCTGGCAGTGTTTCAGCAATTTTCCGGCATCAATGCGATCATCTATTACGGCCCAAGTATTTTTGAAGCAGCCGGAATGGATAGCAGCAACGCATTGCTGTCGCAGGTCATCATCGGATCAGTAAATCTTTTCTCAACCATCATCGCCATCAAATGGGTGGATCAGATCGGCAGAAAAAAGCTGCTTTCGATCGGTCTTACCGGCATCGTCATCTCGCTTATTCTCTGCGGTGTGTTATTCTATACAAATAACACACAAGGCCCATGGCTGCTGATCCTGATGCTTATATTCATCTGCTGTTTTGCTTTTTCACTCGGACCCATCACCTGGATCATCATCAACGAAATATTTCCGGGTGCCGTTCGCGTAAAAGCCGTAGCGCTTTGCACACTGATGCTCTGGGTAGCCGTATGGATGGTTGGCCAGTTTGTACCGTGGTTGCTGGAACAAGCCGGTCCTGCCATGATGTTCTGGATCTTCGCCCTCTTCAGCCTCGCCAATTTCTTTTTCAGCTGGAAAGTGGTTAAAGAAACAAGTGGAAAAACATTGGAGGAGATGGAGGAGGTGTTTGTGGCGCCGCATTGAGAAAGTGAAAATTCAAAAGTAAAAAGTAAAAACCCGGACGTTGATGAAAAGAAGAACAAAAAATTTTTAAAATAAATTACTTTTTACTTTTTACTTTTTACTTTTTACTTTTTACTTTTTACTTTTTACTT